>Ga0070665_100005389_pt1 | contig 13202 bp, 12 predicted proteins | sample KBSS13metaG_FD_65862 | JGI IMG/M metagenome (GOLD analysis project Ga0070665, IMG submission 65862) | Switchgrass rhizosphere microbial communities from Kellogg Biological Station, Michigan, USA - KBS S1-3 metaG | ecosystem: Host-associated > Plants > Roots > Rhizosphere > Soil ... | reverse complement strand
GGGGCTATTTGGGTTTAGTATGCGTGGGTGCTTCATGGTTCTATTAAGCTTTGTCTGTCGTGTGTCCGGCAAAATTAAGGCCCGATCATGGGTTGGGCTGCTGGGCGCTTGTCTTTTTGCTTTTTTCATTTTGTGCTCTTGTTGTTGTGTGTTGTTGTTTTAGGGCGTTGGTTTGGGTTACCATGTGGTGAGGTCTGGGGGTGGCGGGGTTAGGTTTCGGAATTGGGTGAGCTCGTGGTGGGTTATTTCGCGCTTTTTGCTGATTGCGGGGTCGTAAACCATGCCGTCGCCGAGCCAGATGATGCCGTTGCTGAGGGTGGCGGTGTAGTTGGGGTTATGTGCTTTTGTCTCATTATCCGTATTATTTTCTTCTGGTGGTTTGGGAGGTTCCTGTGGCTGAACGTCTTGACTGTCAACTATATTAGTGTTTTGTGAAATGTCACAAAATGTCTCATTCTTGTCGCATGGGCCTGGGTCAATGTGATCTTCCGGCGCTTCATTACCCGACTCTTCTATCTCGTCGGTGAGGAACATGTCCTGGAGGTGGTAGATATTCTTGTTTTTGGATTTTTGGCTGATGAGGCTGTCGGCGTGGAGGGTTACCTTTTTGCCGAGCTCGGGGTCTTGTTTGGAAATCTCATTGATGAGCTCGGTGTATAGCTGTATATAATTGGATGTGGGCTGCCTGTCGAAACTTTTGATGTTCATGATGAGCCTGCGTTGGACAATGGATTCTTCTATGGTGGGTATGCCACCTCGTTGATGGATAGTTTCGTTGAGGACTGCGAGTTGATTGTAGAAGTCCTGCAGGAGCATGGCAGGTGTTTGCTGGGCGGCGATGCGCATTTGCCGCCACTGGCCTTGCTGAATCCAGAGGCCAACTGTTTTGCGGTTGATATCTAAGAGCGATGCTATCTGCTGCTGGGTGAGGCCGCCTTGTAGGTAGAGTTCGCGGGCCTGGGTAAATTCTTGTGATTTCATTAGGGGAACCTGGATTTATAGGATTAGAGGATTGCCGGGAAATTAGGGTTGTTGTAACGAGTCTTTTTGGGTGTAAAGTTCCTGTTTCGGGCAAATTGGAAATCTATGGTACTACAGTAAGTGCGGTATGGTACCGCAATTAGTGCGGTACCATAAAAGTTTTTTCGGGCTTAAGTGATTGATTTTGAATGGGGTTATATATAGTGGTGTAACCTGAGGGAATTTTTAAAGTGATTTTGAGGGTTTAGCAGCTGTTTTTGTTGTGTGCTCAGCGTTTCTGTACTTTCTTTTGCGGAAAAGAAAGAATGTCGGAATCAGAATTTACAGGATTAGAGAATTACTAGGATTGGGTTGTTGCTATTAGGTTATTGTGCTACTGTGGTGCTGGGTGAGCAGCTTTATTTGGTTGTGTTAATTGCTCATGTTGTCTTGGGCGTTACAAACGCCCAACCCTTGGGATCCTCGTTACAAACGAGGACCAGTGAAGGGAATGTTTTTTGAAGCAGTAGGCAATTTGATTTGGCTCACTAAAGTATCCGGAAATTTAATTTTCAAACTATTTATGAATTTTATAAGATCGCGACACCTTTTTTCATCTACAACATTAAGATAAGAAAGCCATCCTTGAACCTCACTTATCCGTGAAATGACTTTCTGTTCAGTGTCTTTTACAAGATGAAAAGTAAGCGACCTTAATTTATTATATTTCACCTTCCCAATTCCAAAGCTTCCGTTATCTATAACCAGCCCAGTTACTTTTTTGCATCTTGCAGCCCCACTAACGCGAGTTTTTTTATTATTTATTTCAAGTTTTTCGTCTTCAATAATTAACTTAATTGTAGGAAGAATATTCATAAGTCTTTGTGGGTTTAAAGCTGAAAATGTTAAGTCATCAGCATACCGGGTATATGTAATTCCACGTCGCCCAACGAAACCTTGTATTCTCGAATCCAAATCCCACACAGCCAGATTCGCAAGTAAGGGAGAGCAAGGACTTCCTTGTGGTAAAAAGTCTTTATAAAGACAAATATTGGATAAAATATTTGATATAAAAGAGTTATAGCCAATTGAATAGAAAATAAAAAAGACTTGTTTCCTTTTTATTGAAGGAAAGAAGTCTTTCAAATCAATATTCATTACACAATTTGCGTCTTTGTGTGGCTGTACATTATCTACTATAGAAGTTTTCTTTTGAAACCCTTTGCAGGAATCTGAGACTTTTAGCTTTTCTAAAATGTTACTTAAAATCCAAGATTGAATTATTTTCAATTTCCTGTTCGGCTGACAGATTAACCTATACCCTCCCGCTTTTTTAGGTATATCGTATAATTTATAGTGCTTGTCCGCATTTGCAGAGAGCTGGTAAATGGTAAATTTAGAAATGTGTAATAACTGTGAAAAATCCTCAAGATTTTGAATAATTGGCAATCCCAACATTTTTAGCTTCTTACTACTTTGAGATTTCATTATTCCTTAAATCTTAGGCATGATTTTTTAACAATACAAAATATAAGGTAAGTTCTTTACTACATGTAACTTGAGTGAAATTATGGGTTAAAAACGGGGGTTTTTGACCTATAATTTTGCGAAAACAATAGTTGAGTTTAATACCCGGATGTTGAAACAACATCCTCTGCCGTTGCGAGCGTCTAAAGAACTTACCTTATATTTTTAATTCCTTATTTCTATATTTCAAATTTAATATTTCTAGTCTAATATTATCAAGTGCTATCGTTTCTGCTTGACGTTTTATTCTACCACTTGTTTTCTTGAATCTCAAATATTTATTAATGCCGTATCGGGTTAACTTATAACCTAAAGTAGTCAATTCAATTAATCTTTTCTTTGATAACAATGACAAGGCTATAGTTGTAGTCTGTTTTGCAAAACTTGGGTTTTCAATTGAAAATTCAACTATTTCAATTAAATCATCAATAAAAATTGGTTCAGCCAAAAAGATTGTAGCTAATAGAAAATTTTCAAGTTGTAAAAGTGTAATGAAATTCTCGTTTTTTAACTTTGTTTTTTCGATGCTATCTATTGCATGATTTATTTTTAAAGCACTTTTATCAAGAAGCTTTTTATCAAAGTAAATTACAGCGCCTTTATTTGTTTGTTTAATTAATTTTGCGGGTCCTTGATTGATAAAACTTTTGTCTGTTTTATATTGTTCATCAATTAAACAAATTAGCTTTTTTCTAAGTTTTTCGTTATTAGCAAATGCACCTAACTCTGCAATAGACCCAGAGCTTTCAACAACAATTATCACAATGTCTACGCTATCCGCAAGTAAATTCTCTAACGACAATAAATCTTGGCCAGCCCTACTATACAGGAGCTCCTCAAATATATCTTCAGGATAAACAAGTTCAAAATATAATGAATTTTTAAAATCACTAAAATATTTAGCTAGACGATATCTAACACTTGCTTGATTATTGATGTCAGCCCCACACAAGAATATCGACGTCTTTGACGAAGTAACTGGAGTAAACGCTTTCTCTCTAATCTTAGAAGCAAGATTTTTACAATTATCTCTAGATATCTGTTTTGTTTGCATTAATGATGGCAATTAAATCTTTAAATACATTATGAAGATATCATGAAAAACCATGCGATATATAATATATTTTAACTATATAGCTTAGGACATATTATTATATTTTTCGTTTCTAACTATAAACAAATGTACAGTTTTATTTACGTGTTTTTCTGGGTTGAAAGGAGGTGTTTTTCACGTTGCCAGTAAAAATATTTAAGATTACTTTGGCCACATATTCTATTTTAGAAATGAGTATTAACAAAATCACTAAAGAGCCATACGAGAATTTCGAGAAGCCCGGTTGGTGGAAACGTAATTGGATAGAAATGGTAATTATTATTTGTGGATTATGTATAATCAACCTAATATTTATTGCAGAAGCATTTAGAGAAACTAACACTATCGATTCGACTACGGCAGCACAACTGGGAAATTTTGTTGGCGGTTATATTGGGACAATTTTTGGCCTCGTTAGTGTAGTATTATTATACTCTACTTTAAAAGCACAACGAGAAGGATCCGCTATTCAAGGATTCGAAACGAAATATTTTGAACTTATAAAAATGCATAGAGATAATGTAGCAGAAATTGGTATAGGCGATGATTTCGGAAAAAAAATTTTCGTAATGCTAATAAGAGAATTTAGAGAAATTTTAGAAATTGTTAGGCAAATTGCACTTAAAAATTCTCTAGAGTTAACGAACGAAGAATTATTTATTATTTCTTATTATGCATTGTTTTTTGGAGTAGGTCCCAATTCATCTAGAATGTTAAAAACATCTTTATCGGGTATGGAAGGCAAATTTATTGAGGAACTTGAAGAAACTTTAAATGATGAGGATAACAAAAAAGCTGTTCGAAATAAAAGAAAATTTAAATACACACCATTTGAAGGGCATCAGTCAAGATTAGGCCATTATTATAGGCATTTATATCAAATCATCTCATACATAGATAAACAAGAGCTCAAAATTGATAAATATGAATATGTTAAGACAGTGAGGGCTCAATTAACTACTCATGAGCAAGCATTGCTGTATATCAATTCTTTAACTCCTATTGGTAGAAATTGGTGGACCAAAGGTTTTATAGTAAGGTATCGTTTTGTGCAAAATATTCCCGAAGGTTTTTTTGAAAAGAAAAAAGAAATTGATTTTGTTTCTTACTTTCCAGATAATTATTTTGAATGGCAAGAACATAGAAATACGATATAGCAACCTCGTGTGCTAACCAATTTTTTTTTTAATACTATAACGACTGCAAAAACGTAATGATCGCCTCCCTGTCTGCTCTTGGTAGTTTGGTGAATTGGGTGATTGAGTTTGCTGCTTCGCCGCCGTGCCAGATGATGGCTTCTTTTAGGTTGCGGGCGCGGCCGTCGTGGAGATAGTATGGGGTGCCGTTGGTCTTCTGGAAGAGGCCTATACCCCATAGCGGCGAGGTGCGCCATTCTGTGCCATCGGCCAGGTAGTCGGGGCGGTTGTCGGCAAGGCCGGCGCCCATATCATGCACCAGCATATCGGTATATGGGTGTATGCGCTGGTGGCTGAGTGCGGGCAGGGTAACATTCACATCTGTGTACATAGTAGGCTTGTGGCAGGAGGCGCATTGTATCTGCGTGAAGAGGGCTTCTCCATGCTTTACCACAGGGTCAGTAACATCGCGACGGGCAGGCACTGCAAGGGATTGCACATAGAACTTTACAGCATTTACCAGGCTATCAGGCAGGTCGGTGCCTTTGTTATCCTTTACACTACTCCACTGCGGCTGGCCATATACGCTCTTCTGCGGGAATACGTAGGATGTAATGCCCATATCCTGCTGCATGGCTGCGGTGACCTGCACGAGGAGGCTGGCAGTATTTGCCTTCAGGCCGAAGCGGCCGAGCTCGGTCTTCTGCGTGTAGGGATTATACACATAGTTGGCCTTGCCGCTGATGCCATCTTTATCGGCATCGTAAGGATCGGCAAAGGAGCGGATGGTAGCCTCGGGTATCAACTCCAGCAGGCCCAGCCCGAAGACCGGTGGGGCCATGCGCGGAGAGGTAAGATAGCCCGCAGGCAATGGTGTGTAGGGATTGGTTAATGTATAGGTTGGTTTTCGTAGTGATAGGGTTTCGCCATCGGGGAATGTGAACGGCTCTTCGGTATAAGTGATATTAACTTTCGCCTCAGGCTGTGTGCCAAAAAGAGCAACGTCCTGCAACTGGCCGCCGTAACCGGGGATAGGCAAAGGGCCACCGTGCAGGTCGCTGCCGGGCAGGCTGAGGCGAATGAGTAAAGAAGAATTGACAAGGCCTGCGGTGGGTATGCCTGCACCATCGTTGTGGTGGCAGGATATGCAGGAAACATTATTGAAAACCGGGCCGAGGCCGCCATAGAGGGGCGCTGGCGCTGCTACGAATGACTGCTCGAATATCTTATCGCCAAGCTCGTGCACGTGCAGGTCCCAGCCGCTGAGGCCGGGGATGGGGCTGCTGAAGGAGAGCGAACTGATATCGAAAGTGGTAGCTGCGCCGCCTGATAAGCGGGCATCGTAAGCGTCGTCGTTGCTGAGCACAGCATTGCTGGCCTTGCGGCACTGTGTGCAACAAACAACCAATAAACACATACTGAGGAGGAACCCGATGTTTCTCATGCTTTTGCTTAGTCTTTTATGTATTGCTTGATGAAAGGTAATAGCTGTCCGTCGAGGGTTTGGCTAAGGGTAGATAGCGCGGTGATGGAGTTTTGTATCTGGGTGCGCTGACTGTAGATGCCTTGCTCGAAGGTGGTGCTGACGTTATTGAACGAATTGATAGCTGCAGTGAACTGAGCTTTAATTTGGTTGTCGAGCAAGATGTTCTTGGCCGCTACCAGTGCGCTGATGCTCTTGCCGCTTGCGCCGCCGTAGGTGCCGAGGTACACGTTTTGCGCGCCGATAATGTTGTTGCGGAAATCGGTGATAGAATTGTGGGAGAAGCGGGACTCTGTGATGGTAGAATCGTAAGCAGCGAATGGCTCGCCCATCTTACTGTCGCCTACTTCGCCGCAGATGTCTATCATGGCGCCTGCTATGGCTAGAAATGCTTCCTGCCTGCTTTTGAAGCGGGTGCTGCCCTTGCCTGCATTGAGCACATCGTTCTGGAAGTTGCTGCCGGAGGCGAGCCAGCTATTGTTGAGATTGGTGGTGTTGTTGACAATATCAGCAGAGAGGCTGACCATGTATTGCTTTTCGCGGGCAGTGATGGAGGCCGCGGTGCTGTTGCCATGTACGCCCCAGAGGATATACTCTATGGGGTGGAAGCCACGAAGTGAAAGGGTGCTGAGGTTTTGAATATCAATGATGCCCAGGGGATTGCTGCTGGACATGAGTGAATCGAGCTGCACGTTGTCAACAGGCCATGTATCCATCTGCGGGTCGTAGTTGTCGTCTTCTACGGGACCGAAGAGGAAGCCTTCGCATTGCTCCCAACCCTGGCGTACATCGCGCCAGCCCTGGCGGGCGGCAGTGAGGTTGGCATCGGTAGGATTTGCATTGAGCTGCACGATGGCGGCGTTGAATGCTGTGGCCTTTAGTTGCAGGTCGTTGTACTGCGGCAGGGCTATCTTTTGTACGAAGTCGTTGAGCACTTCGCCTTCGAGCGTTGTGTAGTCTTCGGTGCTGGTGGTGTTGCTTGCTTTATGGCATGCCTGTAGCGATAGGGCTGTGCCCATCAGGAGAATTAATATTTTTTTCATAGCGTTATCTAACTAATGTGATAAGTAAATTGTCGTTTTCGGTTCTTACCGGTAAATGAATGAGTGTCTTTTCGGCGGGGCCTTTGAGGACGTTGCCGTCCTTGTCGAACTGGCTGCCGTGGAGGGTACAATAGTAGGTGTCGCCTGTCTTGGTGAGCGGCTGGCCGGCGTGAGTACACATGAGCACCATAGCGTGGTAGGTGCCGTCTGTGTGCTTGAGTACTGCGAGGTCGTAATTGTAGTTATTGACGCGCACTATCTTGGTGCTGCTCTGGTCGAAATCTGATAAGGGTATTTTTACAAGGTTGTTGTTGTCTGCGCTTGTCTTAACCACACCCAGTGATGTGGCACAAGACTGCAGTATAGAGGTGAGCAGGAAACCTGAACCAATAGCTGCACACAAACCGCAGGAACTTTTTATGAAGTTTCTTCTATCCATAGTTTAAAAGGAATAACCAATACCAATATTAAGGAATGTATTGTTCTGGTTGTATGGCAGGGCTGCAGGGTTAGGGTTTAAAACGAGATCAGGGTTTTGGGGGCCGGTGTGCATGAGGCGTACGTCTGCTTTGATGACTACGTTAGGCAGTGGTAAATAACCGAAACCTGCTATGAGGTGCGATTGTTTTTCGGTGCCATCGTACACGCCGTTTGATGGGATGGTGGCATTCATATCGAACATTTCGTAGCGGGCGAAAAGGTTGAGTTGTTGTGACTTCCAGCGGTTGCTGTGGGCGGTCTGGAAGAGATTGTAGGCCAGCTCTGCATATGTGCCATACATTTGTTCTGCAACGTTATTGGCATAAGCGCGGTTTACTGAAGAAGCGTCCGGAAGTGAGATGATAGTGCCGAGGGCTTTGGCAGAAAAACCCTTGTTAGCCCATTGTATATCTGCCTCGCCAAGGTATAGTGGTGTGCCCATGAAACTGGAGCTTAACTGAAGACTATCGGACTGGCGTGGGCTAAGCGGGTTAGTGCCACCTGCATAGCCTGTTACCTGGAATTTGAAATTGCCTGCGAAATATTGTACTGATGCTGTGATAGCTAAATTGTTAGCGCCACCAAGTCTGCCTTCTGCCCTGCCCTCGCGGATACCTGAGCCATGTTCGAATGCAGCAGAGTTAAGCCCGTTGACTAATGCTACACTATAGGTGAAAGGAGCGGTAGCTGTCTGGCCGTAGAAGCCTACGCCTATTTCACGCCATGTAGCGGGAATAATGAAACTTTCTACTAATGGCCTTTCAACGCCGTTGAAGTTGATAGGCAGGTGATTTTCGTTAAGGATGCCTATGCGTGGAATGAAGAGCCCTGCTACTATATATTGGCGAGGATTAAGGGCGAACTTTAAATAAGCCTGCTCCATAGATACTTCGCCACCTGGCTCGCCGCCTGCTACTTTTGCATCCTCCACCTCGAGCTCGGAGAAGAAAGCGATTTTGCTGCTGAACTGGTGACCTACAAAGAGCACTGCGCGATTCAGGTTGACGGTTGCTGTCTTTTCATTGAAATCGCGTTGGTATGAAACGTCGCCATAACCTGAAATCACTGTTTTGGCGTGAGCGCTGAGGCCTGAATTTAGGGAGTCTTCGCCGGTATTGGCTATTAGCTGTTGTGCGGGTGTTTGTTTGAACTGTTGTTGTGCAGATAGTGATTGGGTAAATAATAATGTACCAAATGAGAGTAATGTTATTTTGCGCATTGTGAGATTGTGTGAATTGAGGTGCAAAGAAAGGGCGCTCAATTTTTACAGGCTTTTATAAATGGGAATTATGTTTTCCTAAAAAGGAAATTGATGAATAGCAGGCTCATAAACAATGTATTAGTATTGTCATATTATAGCCTGTTTAAGCAAGTTTTTTAGGGTTTTAAGAAAACTTTATGCTATCAAATACTTATTTTTGTAAGGATACAGAGGCTTTATTATAGCGGAGGGTCTATTTTCAATCTATATTTAAATATCTATGGTAAAAAAACTGCTTAACAGTTTGATTTTAGTGATGATGGCATGTGGTTTATCTCAGGTTGCAAATGCCCAGGATGATATACAAACTTTCAGGAATTTTCAATTTTCCTGCAGCCGTGTAGCACAGGCTTGTACCAAGTATAACGATACTGTAGGTAAAGAGTTTGAAAAGAGAGGCGTAAGCTATCCTGCAAAGGATATTTTCCTGCGTACGTTCAAAGCACAAAATGAAATGGAGCTTTGGGCACGTAATGATGCCAGCAGTGAATACAAGCTCATCAAGACTTATCATATCTGTGCTCTTTCGGGCATATTGGGCCCTAAGCGTACTGAAGGCGACAGACAGGTGCCAGAAGGATGTTACTTTATAGAAGAATTCAATCCGAAAAGTGATTTTTACTTGTCGCTGCTGCTGAACTACCCGAACTACTCGGATATGGTAGAGGGCGATAAACAAAAACCAGGCGGCGATATATATATACACGGTGGCTGTGTAACGGTGGGCTGTATGCCAATGACCGATGAAGGAATACAGGAACTATACGTAATATGCCTGAATGCTAAATGTGCAGGTGAAACATATATACCTGTGCATATATATCCTACCCGCTTTACTAAGAACGGCTTAAACTTCCTGGGACGTGAATACGGAAAAGATGAAGCAAAGCAGAAATTCTGGGTAAACCTAAAGACCGATTACGACTATTTTGAAAAGAACCATAAGCTGCTGCCTGTAATGTATAAACCAGATGGTACTTATGTATTTGGCAATTAATATCAGCTATTTGGCAAGTTCATAAAACAATAAAGCTAATTTTGCGTTTGTTATAAGAAAACATCCATTATCCTATGCACAAACGTTTTTTAAGCAGCAATATTCTCCATATTGGAATTATTGCTGCTTTTATTTTTATCTCCACCCTGTTGAGCTCCTGTGAAAAGGAAGTACATATAACACTAAATTCCGGACCGCCAACCCTGGTGGTGGAAGGGCAGATTGAAAATGGACAATGGCCTTATGTAATACTTTCCAGCTCAATAGGATTTTTCTCTAAAATAGACCTCACCACTTTTCAGAACAGCTTTGTGCACGGCGCGAAGATTACGGTGGCTGACGGCACTACCAGCATAGTGCTGCGCGAATATTCTGTGGATACGAGCGGCGGCAATAAGCTATACGTGTACACAATAGATAGCGCCGATAAAACCTCTTTCAATTTCAAAGGTGAAATAAATAAATTTTACTCGTTAAAAATTGAATATAACGGCCAAACGTACACATCTCTCACCAAGATACCAGCACCTATAACGATAGATTCTCTTACTGCGAAACCACCTACGGTTATAGACACTAAATACCCGGATGAAATGCAGGTATTTATTCATTTTAAAGACCCTGATACGCCCGGTAACTTCGCAAGGTATTTTACCAATAAAAACCATGAAGGATACTTCCAGGGGGATGCCTTTTCGGATGTGATAGCAAATGGTATATATGAAAACCTGCGCATACGGCCAGGATATAACCCCATAAACCCCGATAGTACTGCGCTGAATAATTTTTATAAAGGCGATACTATTTCTGTAAAATGGAGTTCTATAGACAATGGAGTGTATACTTTTCTAAACACGCTGGCATTTGCAAGAAATGCAATTGGCAATCCTTTTGCCACGCCTATAAATGCCAAAAGCAATATAAGCAATGGCGCATTGGGCTATTGGGCCGGGTATGGCAGCAGTGTTTCAACAATTATTATCCCTAAATAAGTTATACTTTAAAAAATATAATAGGGGTATAAACGATTTCTGGTAACAAAGGTTTGCTGCAACGATAATTCTTTCGCATTTTTGCGGGCGAAATTGCTTAGATTTTAGATTATTATGGCTGACGTTGAAAAAGTACACTGTCTTATTATAGGTTCCGGACCTGCGGGATATACTGCCGCTATTTATGCTGCACGTGCTAATCTTAAACCAGTATTATACCAGGGATTGCAACCAGGCGGACAATTAACGATAACTACAGATGTGGAAAACTACCCAGGCTATCCTAACGGGATAATGGGACCACAGATGATGATAGATTTTGAACAGCAGGCACAACGCATGGGAGCGGATATACGCTGGGGAATGGCTACAAAAGTAGATGCAAGTGTACGCCCCTTTCGTGTGGAAATAGATGAAGAAAGATGGATAGAAGCTGATGCGCTGATAGTAGCTACCGGTGCCTCTGCAAAATGGCTGGGGCTGGAATCTGAGCAACGACTGAATGGACATGGTGTTTCTGCCTGCGCTGTATGCGATGGTTTCTTCTTTAAAGGACAGGAAATAGCTATAGTAGGTGCCGGCGATACCGCCTGTGAAGAGGCGCTATACCTTTCCAAACTTTGCAGCACTGTACATATGTTGGTGCGCCGCGGTGAAATGCGCGCGAGCAAGGTAATGCAGGAACGTGTGCTGAATACACCTAATATAAAAGTGTATTGGAACTCTGAAACTAAAGAAGTGATGGGTGAGCATAAAGTAGAGAGTATAAAAATACTGAACCACGAAACGAAGGAAGAAACTATAGTACCTGTGAAGGCTTTCTTCGTGGCTATAGGACATACACCTAACTCAAGTCTCTTTAAAGGGATACTTGATATGGATGACCAGGGTTACCTAATAACAGTACCAGGAACATCAAAAACAAATGTGGAAGGCATATTTGCTTGCGGTGATGTGCAGGACAAAAACTATCGCCAGGCTGTAACTGCAGCCGGTAGCGGATGTATGGCTGCACTGGACACAGAGCGATATCTAGGCGCGCTGGAACATGCGGCACATTAGAAATACAAAGCACCCAAGTTATACCCGATGAAAATTTTTCTTGTTTCTTTATTCTTTTTGCTGTTTTGTTTTCAAATAAAAGCTCAGCAAACGGATTACAATAAGGTTATTGTAGTTGACCTGGACGATTCTACCACTATAAATGGTACGCTACTTGGTAAAGTTCAGTTTAAAGAAAAAATTATTACTGTAAACTGCAGTTATGATGAAGTATTAAACGTTCTGAAAAAGGAAGCTCTCGCAAAAGGCGGGAACCTGATACATATTACCGAGCATAAATATCCTGACGTATGGAGCACTTGCCATAGAGTAAAAGCAGATGTGTATAATGTGGCCGACCCCGTGGCATATCAAAAAGAAATTTACTGGTCAACAGATAAAAAACTCGACTGGAAAGATTTTAAAGGAACTGTAAGCGATGCCTTTGTACACAGTGACTATGGCGCTATGAGTTATTGTATGCTTGGCTTTAATACAAACAGAGTTACAGTATATAAGAAAGCTAAGTTCTTTATCACGTCAAAATTTAGTTGCTATGAATCCTGGGCAAAAGAAGTGGTAATAAATGACGATTACGCATTGAAACATGAGCAGATACATTTTGATATCTGTGAGGTTTATGCCAGAACATTGTATAAAGTCTTAACAGAAGCTAAGTTGACCGCATTCAATCTACAGGATGCGCAGCCCATTTTCAACACTATATATAAAGAATATAGAGCGCGGGAAGAGCAATACGACGTGGAAACCAAACATAGTCTGAATAAAGAAGAACAACAACGGTGGAATCTCTTAGTAGCACAAGAATTAGATAGTCTGTCGGCATATAGCAACTACCCCAGATAGCCTTTAAAACAAAGGCAACTGCCCGTTTCTTATCCTTCTAAAGTCTTTAGTGTTCCATTCCATTTGTGTTTCGTTGAGGTGGTATTTTTTTGTGTAAATCTCGAACTGGGTTTTAATCAGTTCTGCGAATTTTCCATCACCTACTATGCGATTGCCCCAGCGGCTATCATTGACATGGCCTTCGTGACAGGCACTTATCTGGTTCCATACTTTTTCTGCTCTGTCCGGAAACGACTTAAAAAGCCAATCCTGAAAGATACCACCTATGGCGCCGTTTAACCGCACTACCGTATAGCCTGCCCATTTAGCGCCGGCCTCGGAT
>Ga0070665_100005388_pt1 | contig 13203 bp, 9 predicted proteins | sample KBSS13metaG_FD_65862 | JGI IMG/M metagenome (GOLD analysis project Ga0070665, IMG submission 65862) | Switchgrass rhizosphere microbial communities from Kellogg Biological Station, Michigan, USA - KBS S1-3 metaG | ecosystem: Host-associated > Plants > Roots > Rhizosphere > Soil ... | reverse complement strand
ATTTGCCGTGGGCGGCTATCTGGTCGGCCGGTTGATCGGTCCCGAAGTTGAGAACACGGCGGAAGAAGAATTCCGCGCCGCCGCGCATGGCTTTGTGATGTGGGCCCTGGCGGTCGTCGCCAGCCTTTTGCTGCTGGGTTTCGCCTCCACCATGACAGGTTCGGCGGTGGCGGGCGCGATGGCGATGCCGGGCGCCTCCGACAATGCCTCCAATTATTGGGTCGACACCATGTTCCGCCCCGCACCCAACACGGCGCAGGCGGAAGCCGACAAAGCGGAGGCCGAGCGTATCGTGGCCATGAACGGGCCAACCATCAGTGATGCGGACAAGCTGCGGTTGGCGCAGCTGGTATCGGAGAATGCCAGACTTTCCTCATCCGCCGCTCTGCAGCGTGTGGCGGACAGCGAAGCACGGATGAAAAAGGCGGCAGACGACACACGCAAGGCGGCGAGCATGATAGCGTTATGGACCGCCTTCGCGCTTCTGTTCGGCGCCATTGTGGCGATTGCGGCCGCGATTTCGGCGCGCTGGATGGACGACCGCATCACCTTCGGAATGGCGCCGCGCCGCTGAGAGACGCTCGCAGGGAACTTCCGCCTCTGCCAGCCATTACCTGTTCGATATTGAAACGGGGATTCGCATGAGCACGTTACTCATCGTCATTCTATTGGTTATTCTTCTTGGTGGCGGCGGCTTCGGCTACAGCCGGTATGGGATGGGCGGCGCTGGTGGCGCGCTGGGCCTGGTGCTGGTGATCATACTTGTTCTCTATCTTCTGGGCATGCTTGGCGGCGTCCGCTAGTTAGCGAAAACGCCCAAGGTCGCGATGCCGGCGAAGCGGTCGGCGGCATCGCGCAATCCTCCACATACATAGCGCTCCAGTGGCCGCCGCCCAGATGCGGTTGGCCATCGTCGCCGTAACTCTGGTTCCGGCCATAGGGCATGCGGATCGCACGCTCTCCGGCCCAGGCGACGCTCCCCTTGTCCGTGATTTGCAACCCTTCGATGGGCTCGACGAGCTCATGGCCCGCGATCCGGACCGCGGCGTCGAAAGCTTCCATTCGTTGATATTGGGCGCTTTCATCCGGATCCCCCGCGGTTGCAGACCTGATTGTGCCTGTATTTCGCGGGGCGCGGTCAATACAATCGGGCTTGCCGCCATACCGAATCCACAAACACTGCCTAAGCGACAAGTTGGTCCAAAGGCTTGCCCAGACGGTTTTGCATCTTGCCGGTTTCTGCTTCGCTCAAACGGTCGATTCTGATCCTGCTGCTGGCGGGAGTGGGCACGGCGCGCGCCGCCGATCCCCAGCCCTACAAGGTCAATATCCAGGCAACGGGCTCCGGCGAGATGGACGGAGTGCTGCGCTCCAGCTCCCAGCTCGCCAGCCTGCAGGACAAGGTGCCGGTTCCGCCTTTCGCCCTGGTGCAGCGGGCGCAAGACGATGTCGCCCGCTTTCAGACCGCGCTGGACAGTTTCGGTTATTACCTCAACGGCGTGAGCATCAAGATCGCGGGTCATGAACTGGCCGATCCCGAATTGCCCGCATTTCTGGACGATGCGCCCGCCAACCCGCCCGTTGCGGTCGATGTCGCCATCGACAAGGGGCCGCTCTTTCACATCGGCACCATCGCTTTCGATGGCACCGTTCCCGCCGCGGACCGCGACGCGGTGCGGATCAGAAGCGGCGATCCGGCCATCGCCAATGCCGTGCTGGATGCGCAGTCTCAGCTCCTGGCGGCACTGCAGGAAGACGGTTACGCGCTGGCGACGGTGGAAGCGCCCATCGCCTTCGCCGACAATGAGAAGCGCGAAGTCAATCTCACCTACCGGGTGATCACCGGCCCGCGCGTGAATATCGGACGCATCGTCTTTTCCGGATTGAAAGACGTGCATGAGGATTTCGTGCGCAAGGTGGTGACGGTAAAGCCGGGCGACCGCTACCGCCCCAGCCGTATCGAGGACGCGCGCCAGGCGGTGGCGGCGCTGGGCGTCTTTTCTGGCGTCACCGTGCGGGCCGCGCCAAAAGTGGACGATGACGGTCGCATCGCGCTCACATTCGACGTGCAGGAGCGGCCTCAGCACGCCGTGACATTGACGGGCACTTACTCGACCGATCTGGGCCTCAGCCTGGGCGCGACTTGGTCGCATAGAAATCTATTCGGCAATGCCGAGCAACTCAATCTCAGCGCGGCGGGCACGGGACTTGGCACGGCGACTTCGGGGCTGGGCTATAATCTGGGGGCGCAATTCATCAAGCCGCAATTCCTGCGTCCCGATCAGGTTCTGGAATTCGACATTCTGGGCGTGCGCCAGCAGCTCGATGCCTATGATCAGACTGCCGAAAGCGCATCGGTCTATCTGCGCCGCAAATTCTCACCGCTCTGGAGTGGCAGTGTGGGCGCGAGTTTGCTGTACGATCAGGTGGCGCAGGAAAACACCGACCGACTGTATCAGCTGATCGCCCTGCCGCTGACGGTGACGTATAATTCCACCGGCCTGTCCGATCCGTTGCGCGACCCCATCAGCGGCGCACGGGCTTCGGTGGCGGTGACGCCCACCCAATCCTTCGGCGCAAACAATCTCAGCTTTCTGGTGATGCAGGTTTCCGGCTCCGCCTATTTCGATCTCAGCGAAGGCGGGCGTTCCGTGTTGGCGCTCAGGGCGCTGGCGGGCAGCATCATGGGCGGGTCCAATCTGGAATTGCCGCCGGACCAGCGGCTTTATGCGGGCGGCAGCGCCACCATTCGCGGCTTCGCATATCAATCCATCGGCCCGCAATTCCCCGACAAAAAGCCGGTGGGCGCCAAATCGGTCGATGCCGCCACCATCGAGTTCCGCCAGCGCATTCTGGATGATTATGGCGTGGTCGCATTTGTCGATGCGGGACAGGCCAGCGAAGTGGGCGCGCCTTTCAGCGGTGCGGTGCGCGTGGGCGCCGGCATCGGTGCGCGTTACTATACGCCTTTGGGCGCCGTGCGTGCCGACATCGCCGTGCCGCTGAACCGGATTCCGGGCGGCGATGCGTTTGAACTCTATATCGGATTGGGGCAAGCCTTTTGAGCGAAGAGCGGCAAAAGCAGATATGGCGCGCACTGCGCTGGGCCGGCGGCATCTTCGCCGGGCTTTGCGTTGTGCTGGCGCTGATGCTGTGGACGCCGCCCGGTCATCGTATGATCGAATGGATCGCGGACAAGGCCACCAACGGCGAAGTGATCGTCGAAGGCCTGGATGGCGGCCTTCCGGCTAGCGCCACGGCGCGCAAAATCGAACTCAGGGATGCGGGCGGGACCTGGCTGCGCATCGCGGATGCTGAGATCGAATGGTCGCCGCTCACCATCCTCAGCAATCACTATGAAGTGATGCGGGTGGCGGCCGCGAAAGTCGAATTCCTGCGCCGCCCATTGCCATCCAAGCCCAGCGAAGGGCCGTCGCCCCGCATCGATGTTTATGCCTTGTCCTTGCCGCATATCGACTTCGCGCCGTCGCTGCTGGGCCATCCCGCCATGCTGGCGGTGCAGGGCTCGTTGAATTTCACCACCATCCACGAATTCGGCGTGGACGTCGCCATCACCCGGCCCGGCGGCAACGACCATTATATTCTCAAGGGTTATGTCGGGGCCAACGTGATCAACGGACATGCCGCCATCGCCGAAAGCGCGGATGGATTGCTGGGCACCGTGGTGGGCTTGCCCGGACTTGGACCCGTGACGCTTTCGGCAGACGCGTCGGGCGACCGCTCCGCCAACAATGTCGCGTTCGTGCTGACCGCAGGTGCGCTGGCCGCCAATGGCAAGGGTACGATTTCGCTCGCGTCGGGCCGCACCGATCTGGATTTTTCCGCCACATCGCCTGCTATGCAGCTCGATGCTTCTACGGGTTGGGCCAGCCTGGCGGCAGAGGGGCATGTCCATGGCGCCTTCGATGCGCCGCAAGTGGATGCGAAACTGCGTCTGGCTCAGTTGCGCGCGGCCGGCTTCATCATCGATACGGTGGACGCAGAAGTGCGGGGTCAGGGCGGCCAATTCGACCTTACCGCCACAGCAGGCGGCACCCGTCTTCCGGACAGCAAATATGCCGGTGTGTTCGCGGCCCAGCCGTTCGTGGTGACGGCGCATGCCGATCTGAACGACGCCACCCGTCCCGTGACATTCCAGCTTCGCCATCCCTTGATGACGCTCGAGGGCGCGGCGAAGACGGCCGGGACGCAGACCGCGACCGCCGAACTGTCGGTGCCGTCGCTACAGCCTTTCGCGGCGCTGGCGGGTGCCGATCTGAAAGGGAGCACCCGGTTGAAAGTGTCCGTCACCCGCAGCGGCCCGCAATTCACGCTCGATCTCGATGGCGGCATTGCCGCGGATGGCACGTCGGTGGTGGCCCGCATGCTGGGCCGAGACGCCACGCTCAAATTCCATACCGTGATGTCTGGCAGCGATGTGATGGATTCCAGAATGCGTCTGCACGGCGCGGGCTTCGACGCCAATGTCGAAGGCGGCTTCCGCGCCGGGCGGCTGGAATACCGCGTGAGCACTGCCCTCAGCGATTTGTCGCGTCTCAGTCCGGTGCTGATAGGAACAGCGAACATTCGCGGCACGGTGGCGGGCATTCCTGCTCAGGCGTTACTCGATCTGTCCGGCAGCGCCGACATGGCCAGCCGCGGCTTCGCACGCCAGCGCATTACTTTGCGTGCCCGCGCCACCGGCCTGCCCAATCCTGCCAATGCGCGGGTCACGGCAGACGGAAGGCTGGACGACGCCGCGTTGGCGCTGGCGGCGGACTGGACCGCCAAAGGAACAAGTCACGACGCCAAGCTGACTTTGAATTGGAAATCGTTGACCAGCCGCGCGGCGATCAATGTGCCGCAAAAAGGTGCGCTCACCGGGCGCATCACAATGGATACGGGCGACTTGAATGATTTGACGACATTCTCGGGCCTGGCAATGCGCGGAAACCTTCACGCCAGCGGCGATCTCGGCAATAGCGGCGGAAAACAGAATGTGACCCTGCATATGAATGGGGGCGCATTGAAGCTGGAAGACGTGACCATGGCCGCCGCCTCTATCGACGGCACGATTGCCGATGCCTTTGGCGTGCCGCGCATCGACGCCAAACTCAATGCCAAGGATTTTTCTGCCCCCGGCATCACCGGGTCGGCGACGGGCACGCTGGACGGCACGCTCGACAAGCTGGCCATATCGCTGACCGGCGATCTGAAGGACATGCAAGGCGAACCGGCGCATGTGACGTCCGCCGCGCTGGCGAATGTGATCAAATCGCAGCTGCAATTGAATCAGCTGGCGGCCGGCTGGCGGGGCGAAAGCATCGCTTTGGCGCAGCCCGCCAATTTCGATCTGGCCAATGGTGTTGCGGTGGATCGGCTGGTGCTGAAAGCGGCGGGCGGCGGGATCATCGTCGAAGGCCGGGTGTCGCCCAAACTGGCGCTCACCGCTTCGGCGGAGAATATTCAACTCACATCCTTCCGGTCCTTTGCGCCGCAGCTGGGCGCCGAAGGCACGCTGTCCGCCCGCGCGCAATTGACCGGCACTATCGCCGCGCCGTTCGGCACCGTGACGTTGAATGGCCGGGAATTGCGGGTGGCCGGCTATTCGCGCCGCCTGGCGCCCGCCGCGCTGGAGGCGCAGGCACAGTTGAATGGCGGCGTTGCGCAAGTGAACGCGAAATTGTCTGCAGGCGACAGCGTGGCGATGACCTTGCAGGGCACGGCCCCCTTGGCGCGGGATCGCATGCTGGATCTGCATGCGGCGGGAAGCGCTGATTTGTCCCTGCTCAATCCGCTCCTGACGGCGGCCGGACGCCAGGCGAAAGGCCGCATCACCTTGGACGGCACCGTAACGGGCCTGGTCACGGCGCCGCGCCTGTCGGGCACCGCGTCGCTCAAGGGCGCGGAATATCAGGACGCTATTCAAGGTCTGCGCATCCAGGATGTCGTGGCGGATTTGAAGGCCGACAATGGCGTGATCCGGATCGTGAGCCTGAACGGCAAGGCGGGTTCGGGCAGCATCGGCGGCGGCGGCACGGTCGATACCACCGCGCCTGGCTGGCCCGCTGATCTCACCATCACCATGCGCAATGCACGGCCCATCGTCAGCGACATGATGACGGCATCTCTGACTGGCGATCTCGCATTGAAAGGTGAGGTGCTGCGTGCGCTCACTCTGTCGGGAAAGCTGCAAGTGCCCAAGGCCGACATCAATATTCCCGATTCCTTTCCACCGGAAGTCCGTACACTGAATATCCGCCGTCGGGGCCAGAAACCGCCACCGCCGCCGCCCGCCACCACATCGCTGGCATTGGACTTGGCGGTCGCCACCACCGGGCCGGTGATCGTGCGCGGTCATGGCATCGATGCGGATCTGGGCGGCGAACTGACGTTGAAAGGCAGCAGCGGTGCGCCGCAGGTGGGCGGCGGCTTTCAGATGCAGCGCGGCACCTTGACGGTGGCGGGCCAGACGCTGGATTTCACCACCGGCAAAGTCAGCTTCGACGGCGGCGGCGTGCGCAGCCGCTTGGATCCCACACTCAATTTCGTGGCGGAAACCAGTTCGGGCGGCGTCACCGCCACTTTAACCGTCAGCGGTTATGCCTCCGCGCCCAAGATCACTCTGTCGAGTTCGCCCCAACTGCCCCAGGATGAAATCCTGGCGCATCTGTTGTTCCAGCAAAGCTCCAAGCAATTGACGCCTTTGCAACTGGCCCAGATCGCGCAAGCCTTGGCGTCGCTCAGCGGCATCAGCAACGGGTTCGATCCGGTGGCCTCGATCCGGGGCGGGCTGGGGCTGGACCGGCTGGCGGTGAGCGGCGGTTCCGGCGTCACCACCGGCACCACGGTGGAAGCGGGCAAATATGTCTTCCGCAACCTCTATGTCGGCGCCAAACAGGGATTGTCCGGCGGTACCCAGGCCCAGGTGCAGATCGACATCACCCGCAATCTCAAAGCGCAAGCCACCATCAGCGCGGGCACCAGCGCCACGGCGACGCAAGGCGCGGGCGCGCAGGACACGGGCGGCACCTTGGGCCTGTCCTATCAGTTCGAATATTGATGGAAAGGCTGATGCGATTTCGATTTCTGTTCGCTGCGCTGGGGCTGGTTATTGCGCTCGGGTTGGCACTGAACGCTTTCTGGCTGGAGCCGTCTTCCATCCGGCTGTCGCGCTATGACGTGACGGTGGAGGCGCCGTTCCTGAAAGGCATGACCATCGCCGTTATCAGCGATCTGCATGCGGGCTCGCCCTATATCGACGACGCCAAGATCGACAGGATCGTGGCAATGACCAATGCTGCTCATCCCGACATCATTCTGCTCACCGGCGATTATGTGACGCATGTCGCGTTCGGCCGTTACATGGCGCCCGAACGCATTCTCGCGCATCTGAAGCAATTGCATGCCCCGATGGGCGTCTATTCGGTGCTGGGCAATCACGATCACCGCGAAGGCGGACCGCGCATTGCGCGCCTGATCCGCGCCGCCGGCATTCCCGATCTGGAAAATATGGCGTCGGTGATCCGGGGACCGCATGGCGATTTCTTTCTGGTGGGAATCGGCGATTATCACAGCGGCCAGTCGCATCCGCCCCGCGTCTTCCGGCATTTGCCGCCGGATGCCCCGGCCCTGTGCTTCACCCATTCACCGGATTCGCTGCCGATCCTGCCGAAGAATTGCGCGCTGACTTTGGCGGGCCATACCCATGGCGGTCAGATCTGGCTGCCGTTGCTGGGGCGGCCCGCGGTGGCGTTGGCTTCGATGTACGGTCAGCGTTATGCCATCGGCACGGTGCGCGAAGATGGCAAGACCATGTTTGTTTCGCCCGGCATCGGCACCAGTCTAATCCCGGCACGGTTCGGCGTACCGCCGGAAATCTCTTTCCTGACAGTACGCTGAAACCATCCGCGTCGATCTAGCTGCGCTCGATCTTCTGGGTGACTTCATCCAGAAGCGCCGCGATCTTGTGCATCAGTTCGTCATTGTCGGAACGCGCCACTTTCTCCGCCACTGCCAAATGCAGATTGCGCAAGGCGCGGCGCACCGGCGCGCGGTCGCCGCGCTGTGCGGATTTCAGCTCTTCGATGCGGGCGAGGAGGGCGGCAACTTCGTCCTTCTTTTCCGTCAGATGCTGGGTGCCTTCCAACGTGGCGGCATAGACTTTGCGCGTCCCCGCCGCGTCGCTTTCCACGATCAGACCCATATCCTGCAGCATGGTGAGGGTGGGATAGATCACGCCGGGACTGGGCGCATATTCCCCGCCGGTGCGCTCTTCGATTTCGCGGATCAGGTCATAGCCGTGACGCGGCTGTTCGGCGATCAGCGAGAGCAGGACCAGGCGCAGCTCTTCGGAGTCATAAAGCCCCCGCCGCCGGCCGCCTTCGCCGCCACCGCCCATGCCCCGGCCGAAATGATGCCCGAAGCCGAACCCGGCCCGGGAGTGCCGCCCGCGAGGGCCGCAATGCCGGTAACTATTTGATTCTTCGTGATTTCTTGAATGCCACATATCGTTTTCTCCTATTCTGTAGCACAGTCTAGATATATCTAGAACATTCCAGGACAAGAGGCGCAAGTGAAAATTTGTTCCCCGGCTAGGTTTTTTCCGGAATTGCCGGTTTGCTGACGGTGTTCCGCCGAAGGAGCTCTGATGCCACGCACACTTTACTCCGCTCTCCTGCTTGCCGCTTTGGCGACGCCCGCGCTCGCCGCACCGGTGATTGACAATGAACGGGTCACGGTGTGGGACGTGAAGCTGACATCCAGCGAAAGCGCGCCGCCCACGCCCGCAGAATTCGACACCGTCACCGTGTTCCTGGAAGGCGGCACCATCCGCACCCGGCACGCCGACGGCACCGTGACGACAGCGATGCGCAATTTCGGCGATGCGGTGTTCACGCCCAAAGGGTCGGGTGCGGTGGACATGTCGGATCACGCGCACGAAGTGGTGATCGCGCTGAAAGGCGCAGCGATGGGACTCAATCCCGGGCCGGCCGGCATTCCCAGCGCCTTTCCTCGCGCGGGCTCGGAAAAGATATTCGAGAATGACCGGGTGGTGGTATCGCGTTTCAGCTGGACACCGGGTGTGCCGGTGCCGATGCATCATCACGACAAGGATACGGTGATGGTGTTCCGCTATGACGGCCCGATCCGCTCAACGGGCAACGACGGCAAGAGCGAGATTCTGGATTTTCGCAAGGACCAGATCATGTTCAGCAAGGCGGGCCGCAATCATACGGAGTTGCTGGCCGGGGAGTGGCAAAGCGCGGTGATGACGGAATTGAAGTAGCGGCCAATGCGCCGGCGCCGTCAGCGATCGGCCATCCGCGCCAGTTGCCGGCTCAGAACGCCTGCGCGCCGTCCGGCTTCGGTGTCGCCCTGGGCTGCCGCTTGATCATACCAGCGCAAGGCTTCGCGCGGGCTACGGCCGACCTCTTCGCCACGATCATACAACACAGCCAAGTTCATGGCGGAATCCACGTAACCGCTATTCGCCGCCTTGGTGAACCAACCGATCGCGGTGGCGGAATTCTTTTCGACGCCATCACCATAGAGATAAGCGAGAGCGAGATTATGCATCGCCTTTACGTTACCTTGGGCGGCAGCGGCGGCGTACCATTTGGCGGCATGCTTCGGATCCGGCGCCATGCCTTTGGCATAGAGTGATCCCAGGATGAATTGGCCGGTGGCGTCGCCTTGCGCGGCTGCGACCTGAACCCAGCGCATTGCCGCACCCGCATCGGCTTCGACATTCTCGCCACGAAGATAGTCAAGCGCCGCTTCGGCTTTGGCATGGGCATCGCCATGCTCGGCGCGCAAATCGATTTCCGGTGTGACCGCTTGCGGATTGGCGCCGGTGGCGTCGATGACCACGACATGGCTTGCTGGTTCATAAGCGACAGGCTTTTGTGGAGCGTCTGGCTTTAGTGCTGCCTGAGCGATCTGCGCCGGGTGCGCGACCGGTTTGGGCGCAGTGGAAACCGCAAACAACACGCTCAGCGACAGTGCCGCACCGGCCAGGCCGCCGCAGATCATCAGCCAGGGTGGAATGTCTTTCAGGAATTTCTGCTTTTCCGGCGCGGCCTCGACGGTCGCGGGCGCCTTTTCCAGGATGGTCCGCAATTTCTGGCGGGCATCGAACGCGGCCGCGGCGGCATGAAATTCCAGCGGTTGCAGCGCCACCGGCTCGCCGGGCATAGCTGCGGGCTCGTCCGCGATTCCCGGCGCGGGAACGGATGTTTTCTGCTGTGATTTTCCAGCGTCCACTATCGGCGGCAGCTCCGCCAGTGACGTGCTGACGGGACCGGACAGTCGTTCCTCGATCATCCTGAGCGCGCGGGATTGTTCGGCGGTTGCGCCCTCGGCCCGGTTTTCCAGAAGCGCAAGGGCGCGTTCGAACACGCGAAAGCGCCGTTCGATCCAACCCTCGCCGATGATTTCGGCGGGTGCTCTTGCTTCGCCGGAAACCTCGTCCGCATCCGGCTCGTCCGCGTCCGATATGTGCGCGTCCGGCTCTTGCTCCAGCAACGCCGTCATCAGTGCCGCTTTGTTGGGAAAATACTGGCGCATTTTGGCGCGGCTAAGCCCGGTCTCGCGGCACAGCGCGGCCACAGAGAAGCGATCCGGGTCTCTCAAGATCAGAGAGCGCGCCGTCTCAAGCAGATCTGTCTGAATGCTGCTGGTTGGCATGATGTCGGGAAATGATCCCTTTGGTTATGAATTTTATATCCTGTAAATCTTAACGATATCCTAGAGGCTCTATTTTTGGTTGTACCGTTGCGTACGCTCATGTGTCTGTTTTATCGACCATTTCCATCGCGATGGTGGCGGTGGCGTGATGGAACTTGGTTACGAACCGCGCCAGTCATCGAGGCGGATTTGCGCTTCGGCGAGAGCAAGAAATTCCGCCGGATAATGTCCGGTCGTCATCACCGCTTGCGCCTTGCCATCGACGATGAGCGGCCCGCCATCGGCGCGGCCGAAGCTGGCGGTCCAGATTCCATCGCGCCGCCGCATTGTCGAAATGACGAAGGCTCCATAGCGGGTTTGACGCGCCGCCAGGATTTCCTTTTCGCTGCTCAGAAATTTACCCAGCCGTTTACGGGTCAAGGTTTCCGGCTTGGGTGCGGCTGATACCCGGGTCTTCCGTGCGGGCAGCCGGAACTGAAGCGCCAGATCCAGGCGGCTTTTGCGGATCCGCTTGCCAGGCTCTTGGAACCTGGCGGCCGGATCAATATGGAACGAAAAAGCCTTCACGCCTGCCGCCCGTCGCGATATCGACGAATGTGGCGCAAGCCATGTGCCAGGAATTGGCGTCGGAGTTCCCGATGGGTAGGCCGGCCTGTCCCGGGACGGACGGCGTCAGGGCTGCCCGTCGGTCTCCAGAAAATGGGCCCGCGCCGCTGCCGACCGATCGCCGGCGGCGGCGGCCGTGCGATACCAGCGCAGCGCTTCGCGCGGATTTTGTTCGACGCCCAAGCCTTGTTCGTACAGCACGGCAAGGTCGAAGGCGGAATCGACATAGCCTTGCGAGGCCGCCCGCGAGAACCAGGTGGCTGCCGCCGCCGGATTTTTCGGAGCGCCGTTGCCCTGCACATAAGCGATCGCGAGATTGTGCATCGCCTTGACGTTGCCCGCTGCTGCGCTGCGCGTGAACCAGGATACGGCCTGTGTGGGATCGCGCGTCACGCCGGTTCCGGCCAGGCTGAGGCTGCCGATCAGATATTGCGCGTTGGCGTCGCCCTGTTCCGCCGCCGCCTGTGCCCAATGCGCGGCCGCCGAGACATCGCGCGCGACGCCGGGGCTGCCCAGGTACGCAAAAGCCAGCGCCGATTGCGCTTTGACGTCACCGTCCTCGGCGCGCGCCTGGAGCACTGCGATGGAATCGGCGGCGGCATCGCGCGCGTGCCCATTGCCACGTGCGGCTTGCAGCAAGGGGCCACCCGCCGTCATGGCGACGATCAGAACTAGAAACGCTGCGACCGCCGTGCGGCGCGACGACAGGCGCGTGATGCCGGGATAGCGACGGACCGCGCGCCGGATCGGCTGGAAATAGTCGCGCCGCACTTCGAGGCGCTGCCCGAGATGATGTCTCGGTTTTTCTTCCGGGCGCGGGGCGGCCGGTGCCTGTTCGCGCTCGGCCTTCTGAAAGCGGTCGCCCAGGGCTGCGAGGCTTTGTTCGATTGCGCCCAGTCGCTTTTCCAGCGCCGCGTCCGCGGCGGACGGTTTCATCAGGGCTTTGAAAAAGGCGGCGCGGCTTGCAAAGACGCGATCGAAATCGTCTTGGGTAACGCGCGCATCCCGGCAGAGCCGGGCGATGGAAAATCTGGTGTCGCCACGCCCCAGCAAAGCCCGCCCGGCGGCCATCAGGCGTATTGCCGCCTTATCCGTGCCGGCAGGGTCGGTCATGCCTTGGCTCCCAAATCCCGGTGACACACAAACCGGGCCGGTCCGATTTTTGGGCGCGTTTGGTTAAAATACTTCGTATCGCTCCGGTTGCGGGCCGGTTTTCGGCAGGCGGAAAAGCCTTGATGGGCGGGCCGGTTTGCCAGGGACTGGAACTTTTTGTTTTTTTCTATAGAATCAAGTGTTTGCAGGCTGTAATTTCCTTGGTAAGGGGGAGTTAACTCTATTGGTTGACAATCCGGCCATAAGTTTACGGGGCAAAAGCATGATCCGGGCCGCCTTGTCAGATGTGAGTCCGCCGCTCGTCGAGCAGCCGGACGACGCGCTGCTGGTCGCGGACGATGCGGCCGCGGAAACCTTGCGCTCCCTGCACGAGAAAATCGAAACCGCGTTCGCGCCGCCGGGCGAGCTGCCACCCGCCCCGCCCAGATCGCCATTCGACGCCGGTACCCAGCGCCAGGCCGCCATCTTCGGTAACCTGGACACGCGCATCGCGCGCCTGGAAGACGGCGCGGAGATTGCGCATCTGCGCGAAACCATCCGGGAAGTCTGCAACGTCATCTCGGGTCTGGCGATGGAAGCGGAACGCGGCGCCAGCGAACGGGACGAAAAGATCGCCGGTTTGGCCGATGCGCTGCAGAGTCAATTGCGCGCGGACCGCGAGCGTCTCGATGCCGTGGAATTGCGGGTGGTCAACAGTGAAGTCACCAGCGCGCGCGGCTTCGAAGAAACCCGCGCCGGCCTGCGCCATCTGGAAGAGCGCATGCAGACCGCCGACGGCCATAACGAGGATCTCGC
>Ga0070665_100005387_pt1 | contig 13204 bp, 10 predicted proteins | sample KBSS13metaG_FD_65862 | JGI IMG/M metagenome (GOLD analysis project Ga0070665, IMG submission 65862) | Switchgrass rhizosphere microbial communities from Kellogg Biological Station, Michigan, USA - KBS S1-3 metaG | ecosystem: Host-associated > Plants > Roots > Rhizosphere > Soil ... | reverse complement strand
ACCGTGCTGACGTGGGCGCGCTACATCGAGTCCGGGTCGGATGCGCTCCCCACGCAACCCGAAGCATGGCAGAAGCTCGCCGAGGACCTCGAGCAGATCGTACTGACGGAGCCGGGTGCGCGCGCCTACATGGACGTCAAGGATCTGGCGAGCGTACGACTGAGCATCCGCGGCCGCGGCGAATATTTCGGGCGACACGGTTCGATGGAAAACTACTTGCGCAAAACGTGGGCGGACACACAAAAAACAGACCCCGCATTTCGCTCCGCCCACGGCAGTCTCGTCGGCAAAGGAGTCGTGTCCGGCGAGATCACGACGCGCCTGCTGCCTACCCTGACGGAGAGTTTCGCCATCACGGCCGGCGTGATTTTCACCGCCTTCCTGCTCGTTTTCCGCAACGCCTCGGCGCGACTGATGACCATGATCCCGTCGTTGTTCGCCATTCTGGCGGTGTTCCTCATCATGCGGGCCACCGGCATTCCGCTGAACATCGCGACCATCCTGATCGGCTCCACCGTGTTGGGAGCCACCGAGAACGACCAGATCCATTTCTTCTATCACTACCACGAGGGCCTCGTGGCCGGCTCCACGCCCGCGGCCCTGCGTCATGCCATGCTGATTGCCGGGCGCCCCATCCTGTTCGCCACTCTCATCAACGCGAGCGGCTTCCTCGCGCTCGCGCTCTCGGATTTGCCGCCCATGCGGCAGTTCGGCATCGTCTCGTCTTCCGCGTTCGTGTTGGCCTTGTTGGCGGACTTCACCGCGCTGCCCGGCGCACTGTGGATACTGACTCGCTTCGAGCGCAGGACAGTAACCGCCTGACTCGCGACCGGGCGAAAACGCCGTAATTTCAACCTTGGAAAAGCGAGCTACCGTTGTAACGCAGTGCCCGCACTCGATACATCCAGACAACCGAGACCTTGCAAAGTCGCCTCCACAGCCTGTTCGAGTGGAGTATGGGGCTCTTCTCCAAGCACCGCGCGCAAGCGCGCGTTGTCCATTTGCAACGGCTCGCGCCACAGGTAACGCATCTCGCGCATCTCGCGGAACGTGGTCACGAATGGGGCAAGCACTGTCAACAACCACCACGGAAACGCTGCAATTTTCGGCTCCACGTGCGTTCTGCGCTGCACGACGCGCCGGATGGCGTGAATCATCTGTGTACCATCCGTGTCAAAATGGCCGGCCATGTGGAATGTTGCGAAGGGCTCGAGCGCCGTGCCCTTCCCGAGCAACTCCAGGACTGTACGCGCGACATCCGGCACATAACTCCACCCGTGACCCATACCGCGCCGGCCCGGGTCATAAATCTTGGGTATGGGACTTCCGGCCTTGAGCAGGCCCTGTGAGAACCAACTGTTGGCCGTGCGGGGGCCGAAGAAATCCCCCGCGCGTACGATCAACACGCGGCCACCGCGATCGGCGTAGTCGCGCAGCCGTCGCTCCATGGCGACACGGATCGCACCCTTGCGTGTTTTGGGATGTTGCGGTGACTCTTCGGTGAGGATGGGGAAAGAGTCGGGGCCGAAGTTATAAATCGTACCCGGCAGCACAATCGTGGCGCGGGCCGGGGCGGCCGCGGCGATCGTGTTCTCCAACATCGGCAGCACGACCTTGGCCCAATTGCGGTAGCCCGGCGGGTTGACCGCATGCACGATGACCGCGGCATCCCGGGCGGCGGCACTGACACTGCCCCTGTCGAGGGCGTCGCCGTTGATCCATTCGATGCCGTCGCGATGCTCGGCCGGAGTCTTGGCCCCGCGCCGCAACGCCCGCACGTGCCAGCCGTCATCCCGCATCTGGCGCGCGATCTCGCCACCGATTCCGCCGGTGGCACCCAGAACCAGGGCAATTCGCTTGTCGTTCATGGTCGTCTCCTTCGCAATGTGTGACTTCCTGGGGTGCATTCTGCGGGGGGTCGACCTAGTAAGGAATTGCTCAGGATGTTCTACCTGCTATACATTTATGCATGGCCTCGGAAATCGGTTGGGAGCTGTACCGTTCGTTTCTCGGCGTCCTGAAAGAGGGATCGCTATCGGGTGCGGCGCGTTCACTCGGGGTCGCGCAGCCGACCATAGGGCGTCATGTCGCAGCACTGGAAAAGGCGTTGGGGCTCGCGTTGTTCACGAGGTCTCCGACCGGCCTGCTGCCCACCGAATCGGCACTGGCGCTCAGGTCGCATGCCGAAGCCATGGAGAGCACCGCCGCTGCGTTGGTACGGACCGCGGCCAGCCAGGGCGATGGGGTGCGCGGCGTAGTGCGCATCACCGCTAGCGAAGTCATCGGCGTCGAGGTTCTACCGCCTATCGTGGGGAGGCTCCACGCAGAGCACCCGGAGCTGAAAATCGAGTTGGTGCTGACCAACAGGGTGCAGGACCTGTTGCGCCGGGAAGCCGACATCGCGGTGCGCATGACGCCGCCCCGCCAGGAGACACTCGTTGCACGCCGCGTCGGGCACATCGAGCTCGGACTGCATGCAACCCGACAGTATCTCGAGCGCCGGGGCACACCGAGAACCACGGCGGAGCTCGCCCGTCACGCCATCATCGGTTTCGATCAGCCGAACGCCTTCATCCGCAGCGCCGGCAAGTCCCTGCCGGCCTTCAGCCGCGACCTCTTTTCCCTGCGTACCGACAACGACCTCGCGCAGTTGGCGCTGATCCGGGCTGGCGCGGGCATAGGCCTGTGCCAGGTCCCCCTGGCCCGGCGTGATCCGACACTGGTGCGGGTCCTGCCGCGACAGGTCTCACTGCCGTTGGAAACGTGGATCACCCTGCACGAGGATCTGCGCAACCGGCCGAGCTGCCGCGTCACGTTTGAAGCGTTGGTTGCGGGCCTGAGCCGGCATGTCAGGAGCCCGTCTGACTCCTGAAGGCCACGACGTTCTTGCCGAAGTACCGGGGGAGCGCGATCGACTGCAACACCTGCGTCATGCTGGCCGGCTTGGTCAGGTGCTCATCGAAGCCCGCCTCGCGAGTACGGGCGAGATCGGCGGGCTGTCCCATTCCGGTGAGGGCGACGAGCTTCACGACCCGTCCCCAGGGCTGCTTGCGCATCATTTTCGCGAGCTCGATCCCATCGGGGGGCGGCATGTTGAGATCGACGAAGGCCACGTCGGGAACCCAAAGCTTTGCGGTCTCGAACGCGCTCGCTCCATCGAAGCAGACGCGCACCGAATGCCCGTTGCTTTCCAACAGGGCGCCAAGACTCCGGGCGGCATCGGCGTTGTCATCGATGACGAGCACACGCCGGCTCGACGGGTTCACCGGGGCGCTCGTCGTCTCGCCGGCATTTGCCGTCGGTGCCTGTGACAACGGCAGGTGAACGTCGAACTCGCTGCCCATCCCGACACCGGCACTGTGCGCCTTGATCTCACCCCCGTGGAGGGTGACCAACGAGCGTGCCAGCGCAAGGCCGATCCCCAAACCCGCCGCCGCCTGCGTTTTGCTGGCATCCAGCTGCACGAAGGTATCGAAGATCCTGTTCAGGTCACCGGCCGAAATACCGATCCCGTTGTCGCGAACGGAGATGACCGCGGTCGGGCCCTCCGTGCGCATCGACAGCTCGATCCGTCCGCTGGCGGGCGTGTACTTGGCGGCGTTATTGAGAAGATTGGCGATCACCTGCGCGAGCCGGGTGGGATCGCCGTCGACGTGGAATGTGCGAGGGGCATAGCGAACGACGAGCTCGTGAGACTTGCCCTCGATGTTGGGCCTGGCGGTCTCGATGGCCGCATTGACGAACGACTCGACGGCGATCTTCTCCCGGTGCAACTCGAGCTTGCCGCGATCGAGACGGCTGACGTCGAGGAGATCGTCGATCAGGCGTGTCACCAGCCCGAGTTGCCGATCCATCATGGCATAGATGTCCGCCGGCCCATCGGGCATGCGCCGCTTGAGAATCGCAATGCCGTTGCGAATGGGCGCGAGCGGATTACGCAACTCGTGCGAGAGGGTCGCCAGGAACAGGCTCTTGATCGAATCCGCCCGTTGCAGATCGGCCGCATGCTGTTTCAACTCCAGCGCGACCTCCTTGAACATCTCCTGTGAGCGGCGATAATCATCGCGTGCCTTGCGCATGGTTTCGCCGAGCCCGATGATCAACAGACAAGTCGCGAGGTACACGGCGAGCCCGAGCGCAGTACTCCAGCTGGTCGTCGCCGCAAAGCTTTCCGGCGTTCCGATCAGGACGGTTGTTCCCACGAGCCCGACCACCGCCGCAACGATCGCGGGTCCCAGGCCGCCCATCCACACAGCTACGGCGATCGCCCCGAACAACGTCGCATAGGGCACATCGGACTTCAGCCAGGGCAACAGAAACCAACGCAGCACGATGGCCGCGGTGGCGATCGCGATCGCGGCAGCATATCGCACCACGACCACCATCCCGTCCTGGTTGCGAGCAGCTGACAAATCCCCGAGCAGGAACGTCAACAGCAGGTAAGAGGACACTACAGAGCTGCACCGCGCAACGTACCACCCGACCGTAAAGCGGGCGCCTGCAACGGTGCTGAGGATGAGATCGGCGGCGGAAGCGACCAGGATCAGCGCCAGCCACAGGTAGAGCGGATCGCTGAACGCGCGCTTCCGCCAGACCATGTACGCGCCGAGGGCGTACAGGCCGATCGTCAGACACGAGATGGCCTGCGACAAGTCACTGAAGTGCTCGCCAAACGTCAGCGTGAGATGTGTGTCCGAGGCGGCGAGCGGGATAGCGCCACAAACCAGCAAAATTGCGGCGAGCGTCGCGTAAAGCGGCTTGAGGGTACGCAGCCGCCGGGCCGGGTCGACCCGGGACTCGACGGTCACGGCCATGACGAACAGGAACGCTGTCCCGAGGCGCAGCGCCAGGAACAGCACGCCGGCCGTGTATTCGTCGCCGAAGCTCCGGCCCTCACCAAGGGCCCCGTTGAAGCTCAGGGTATAGGCCAGAACCAGCCCGGCGCTGAAAAGATAGGCGGCGATGAGCAGCAGCAGTGCCGGTCGTCGCTGCGTGGAATATTGCCTTACGAGCATCACCACCGTGCACAGATCGGCGAACAGAATGCCGATTCCATAAACGCCGACGACATTGGGCGCGACCGGAACAGCACGGTCGGCCCACGGCAGGAACCCGAGAACGAGCGCCCCATAAAGAATTGAAAGAATGGCAAAAACGCGGCGCTGTAGTGGGCTCGAGCTCATGCTTGGTACTCTCCCATCTCCAGGGAGCGTCCGGCAAGCGTGGATATCGCGTCCGGTGATCATGCAGCGCAACAATAATGAGTGGGGTAGCCAAATGCTCGTCGTGACGACCGAAAACGTCCCCGGTCAACGGGTGAAAGAAGTGAAGGGCCAGGTGTTCGGCGTCGTGGTCCGCAGTCGCGGGCTCGGCGGCAATATCCTGGCGGGACTGCGCTCCATCGTGGGAGGCGAGATCACCGAGTACACGCAACTGTTGGAGGAAGCGCGCCGGCACGCCGTGGACCGCATGGTGAAGAACGCCAATCGCATGGGGGCGAACGCCATTGTCATGATGCGCTTCGATTCGTCCGAGATCGGACAGACCATGAGTGAGATTGTGGCCTACGGGACGGCCGTCATCCTCGAGCCCGTGAGCTGAGCATGCTACGCACGGTGGTACTCGTCCTGGCCGGCCTCGTGGCCGGCATCGGGGCCGCGTTGCTTCTGGCAGGCGTCACTTTCCCGGGCATCCAGGCGCTGGTGATCGGCGGAGTCATCGTCATCGCCATTCTCTTCGAGCGTCGTTATCGCAATGACGCTCGACGCCCCCCGGAGGGCCGCTGGCAGCCGACCGGGGAGCGCTTCACCGATCCAACAACCGGGAAGGATGTCGAGGTCTTCTACGATCCTCAGTCCGGTGAACGCCGCTACGAGGAGCGTTGAGACCGTTACGGCTTGGCGCGCGTCCACACATGGACCCACTGTTTGAAATCGAGTTGGACCTGGCAGGATGGGGCCCGCGTGAGGCTTCGCGGACGCTCTACCGCCAATTGAAAGCGGCGATCCTCGAGGGCCGGCTGCCTCCCGGGGCGAAGCTGCCGCCAACACGGAAATCGGCCGCTTTCTTCCGCGTCTCGCGCAACACCGCGGTCGAAGTCTATGAGCGGCTGCTCAACGACGGCTACGTCGTCAGCCGCCACGGGTCCGGAACTTACGTGGCGCGCCAGGCCAAACGCTCCCCCGCGAAAAAGCTCAAGGCGCCGGCCTCTCCCGCTCAGCATCTCAACCCATTCTGGTTGCGTCCGGACATCACGGCGGCGATGGGCTTCTGGCGCGAAGACATCACGGGTGCGCGGGCGGCACACATCGATTTCCGGCCGGCCTTGATCGACGCGCGGCAGTTCCCCTTCGACGTCTATCGCCGCGTCAGCGTTCAACAGCTTCGCGGCCTGGAAAAGAAACCCGCCAGTTTCAAGAGCCCGCAAGGGAACCAGGGTAACTATCACCTCCGTACGGCGATCACTCAACATATCGCCCTGACACGCGCAGTGGTTTGCCAGCCGGACGATGTCGTCGTCACCTCAGGTGCACAACAGGCCTTCGACCTGCTCGCACGCGTGCTGGTCACGCCCGGCCAGACACGTGTCGCCATCGAGGACCCCGGTTATCCACCAATGCGTGTTGCTTTCGCTGCCGCCGGCGCGCAACTGGTGCCCGTGCCGGTGGACGATGAAGGGCTCATTGTCGAACGGATCCCGCAGGATGTCGGCGTGATCTGCGTCTGCCCCTCTCACCAGTTCCCGCTGGGGGTGACGATGTCGACACGTCGGCGCAAGACGCTCATCGAATTTGCGCGCTCACGTGGCGCGGTCATCGTCGAAGACGACTATGACGGCGAGTTTCGTTATGACGGCGCCGCGTTGGAGGCTCTACGCGGGCATGAGGCCGCGACCGATGTTGTTTTCTACGTAGGGACTTTCTCGAAGTGCATGTTACCGTCGTTGCGCTTGGGTTTCGTGGTCGCGCCCGGTTGGGCCCTGCGCACGCTGGTGGCTGCAAAGAACTGTGTCGATTGGCATTGTTCGACACCGCTGCAAATGGGCGTCGCCGCTTTCATAGCCGGTGGTCACCTCGCACGGCACGTGCGCAGAATGCGGCATATCTATAAGCAGCGCCGTCACTTGCTGCTGACATCCCTCGCCGCAGACTTCGGCAAGTGGCTCACGCCCATTCCTTCTTTCTATGGCATGCACATCGCCGCAGTCGCGCGTGCGTCGGTGGATCTGGATCGCGTGACCGAGGCGCTGCTCCGCCAGAATCTGAAGATCCACACCTTGAGCCGTTACTACCTGGAGGCACAGAGCCGCCCCGGCTTGATCTTCGGCTACGGCGCACCCGACTTGCCCGACATCCAACGGGGGCTGACCCTGCTGCGCAAAGCCTTTTCGAGGGAGTAAAATCGCCTCGTCTGGCTGATTCTCTCCAGGAGGCGTTATGAAAACGCACCGACCATGGCAGCCGCACATGAGCAGCAGCCCACTGTTCAACCCCTACCAGCCCACGTACCGGGCCACCACCCTCGATCACTTCGACCTCATCGAGGAAGAAAAGGATGAGACCGAGGTGTCCGAGGACGAGTCGCAGGCCGAGGCCAAGAGCGAGTCCGCGCTGAGGCACTGGGACTGAGGCTTGGTTCAGCCCCGGTGAGGGGTGATCAGGTAGTTCGCTCCCGTCGCGCGCTTTGTCGTAAGCGGCGATGACCGGAGGTGATAGCGCCTCGACCAGCGTTATTTCCGCCGTGTAGTGACTGGCGAACGTTGTCGTGAGCTCGGCAGCAACACGTTCGCGGAGCTTTTGGGCGTCGCGCGGCCCGATCCGCATTTGTCCGAGGTTGGATGCCGCGGCGGTGTGTACCAACGCTGTATGACCCTCGCGCCGTAACGTCTCGACCATACCGAGTGCGGTCAGGGGGTTGATAAAGGCAGCCGCGCCTGCCTTGGGCGGCGTGCCTTCCGGCAACACCAGGCAATCTGACACGTTGGCCACGCGGTATTGTGCGTACATTCCAAAAGCGCGTGCCGCGACGGCGCGCCCGATCAACTCACGGGCATTGGCACCGGCGTCGATCACGATGACGGCACCTTCATTACCGACCAACATGGACTCGTCCAGGCGGGCAGCTACGGACGGCAGCCGACTCGGCGGCACCAATGCGGTCGCGGTAGGACGCTCCGGCGTGCCGCCGGCCTGTAATGTCGTGACGTCAGCGGGCCCGAGCAACATGCCAAGGTCCGACGGGTTGATCGGTGTTGCTTCGAGCGGATCAGCACCTCGTCCGCCTTCAGGGCGGGCGTGGTCACTTCTTCGAGCCACAGTTCGAGCCTGCCGCTGCGGGTGATCTTCGAACGCAGCTCGAGTCCGGATGTCGCCATGGGGTGTTCCCCTCCGTGCCACTGCCCTTCTGCCGTTAAGGAGGCGTAGACTGCCACGTCAAGCGCCGGTCGGGGGAAAGATCGGCGGGAGACGTCTCATGGCGGAAAAGCGGCACGACTGGTTTCTGAATCAGGTTTTCCAGCACCGCGCGGCCTTGCATCGCTATCTCGGTAAGCTGACTTCCGGCGCCGAGGACATCGAAGACCTGGTGCAGGAAACGTACGTCCGCATCTACGCGTTGCCGGATTACCACCAGGTGGAATCCCCCAAGGCGCTCCTGTTCCGGATCGCCCACAACCTCGCGGTCGAGCGCGCGCGCCGCTACAAGGCCCAGGCCACCGACACAATGGCGGATTTGGAGACCTTAAGCGTCTTTTCTAATGAGGCACCCCCGGACGAGCAGACCGACGCGCGCCGCCGCTTCGAGTCGTTCTGCGCGGCCGTGGAACGGCTACCGCCCTTGTGCCGGCGGGTATTCGTGCTCCGCAAGGTGCACAAGCTCTCGCATGCCGAAATCTCGGAGGTGCTCGGCGTTTCCCAGAGCACGATCGAGAAGCACGTGGCCAAGGGCCTGGTGCGCTGTAGGGATTATCTTCGGGAACTGGGTTTGTTGGATGTTGGCGATGGCAAGGCTCGCTCGCGGTCCATGCGCAGCCTCTGAAGACGGCGGGAGCGCTGAATGAGCGAAGTCGTTAAATTACGCACGCGCGCGGAAATCGACGAAGAGGCCGCGACCTGGGTCTGGCGACTGGATTCGGCGCCGGACGAAGGTGCTGCCCGGGAAGATTTCGAGGCCTGGCTGCGGCAGGACCCGCGGCATCGGCGTGCCTACGAGGAATTGACCAAGGTCTGGGAGACGCTGGACGGCCTTCCCGGGTCGCCGCCGCACGAAGCTGACATCGCAGCGGCTTCCCGCGGTGGCCGCAAGTATCGGTGGCTCGCGGTAGCGGCGGCCGTTATCGCGGCTGTCGGCGGAGCCACCTGGCTGTTATACAGGGGCGACGAGACCCTGACGCTGGCCACCGCCGTTGGACAGCATATCAATGTCACCCTGTCCGACGGCACGCTCGTCACACTCAACACAAACACTATCGTCGAGACGAATTTCAGCCGCGACGCGCGCCGGATCCTGCTCCGCAAGGGAGAAGCTCATTTCGAGGTCGCGCCGGACCGCTCACGACCCTTCCTGGTACACGCCGGTGACGCGGTAGTGCGTGCCATCGGCACGGGGTTCGAGGTCCGTTTGCGACCGGACAAGCACGTCGACGTGCTCGTCAATGAAGGTCGTGTCGAAGTCGTGCCCGACGTTCCGGATGCCCACCCGCGCGCGACAGGCGCGGCTACGGCGGCCGTCCCCGTCATCACCGTCCGGGCGGTCGGCGCCGGCGAGCAACTCTCCACTGCAACGACAAACTACGACGTCATACCCGTCAGTGCCGAGCAGGTGTCCAGCGAGCTCGCCTGGCGTGACGGTGCGGTTGTTTTCGACAGCGCCCCGCTGTCCGAAGCCATCATCGAGATCCAGCGCTATACCGACGCCCGCATCATCGTCAGCGATCCAATGATTGGCACGCTGCCGGTCGGCGGCCGCTTCAAGACCGATGACCTGCAGGGATTTCTCGACGGCCTGGAGGCTGCGCTGCCGGTCAAGATCCGTCGCACTGCCGACGTCGTGTACGTCGATCCCCGCCACTGAGACATTCATGCGGCACCACGCAGATAAATTCTGCGCGGTCGAGTAGTGCCTTTTTCCCCGCGAACCGTCTCTTCTGTAGCAGAGGGGGAAGGAATGCCATTCGTCTCTTTGGCGCAACGGGCGCCGCTTCGCTATCTGACGTTAGCGGTCATCCTGACGTTGGCTTGCGTAGCAACGGCGGCGCGCGCTGCTGCCACACTGCGGCATTTCGACATCCAATCCGAGGTTGCGACGCTGGCGCTGAAGGAGTTCGCGCGCCAGGCCGACATCAGCCTCGTGTTCTCCTCCACTGTAGTCGCGAATCGGCAAACCAGTGGCATTCATGGCGATTTCACCATCAGCGACGCTTTGCGCAAGCTGTTGGACGGCACCGGCCTGTCTTTCAAACAGGTCAGCGCCAACACCATCGCCATCAACGTCGCCAGCGATGCCTCGAAACCGGATCCACCGGCGCAGACGCCTGCCGCCGGCAGCGACCCGGTACGCGACGAGTCATCAACCAAGGGGAGCACGAACATGAGTCATCGAGGCTTTTTCACTCGCCTGGCGAGTGCGCTCGCGCTGAGCGGCGCGACACTGGCCGGCAGTCACGCCTACGGCCAGGAGGCGGCCAACAACAACGAGCCGGCGGTGGTGGATGCCAGCACCGCCAACACCAGCAACCTCGAAGAGGTGGTGGTCACGGGTACAGCCGCCTCGAGCGGCGTGAAAAAGCTGGACGCCAGTTTCTCGATCAGCACCGCGAGCCTCGAGGAGATCAAGGACGCGCAACCCTCGAGCGCGGCCGACCTCCTGAAGATCGTGCCGGGCATCTGGGCCGAATCGAGCGGCGGCGAGTCCGGCGCCAACATCGAGCTGGCGGGGTTCCCGGGCGGCGGCGATGCGCCCTATGTCACTTACCAGATCAATGGCTCGCCGATCTTTCCCTCCTCCGGCAACGTCTCCTTCATGGACAACTCCTCGCTCTTCCGCATCGACGAGAGCATCGAGCGAGCCGAGGTTCTGCAGGGTGGCCCGGGTGTCGTCTTCTCCAACGGGCAGTTGGGTGCGACCGCGAACTTCATTCTCCGCCAGGGCACGGCGGACCCGCACGGTGACGTCGGTCTCACGGTGGGCACCGATCACGGGTATCGCGTGGACGGCTTTTACGGCGGACCCTTGACCCAGGACTGGTTCGTCAGCTTCGGCGGTTTCTATCGCTATTCGGAAGGCGTGCGTAACTCGCAATTTCCGGCGGACAATGGCGGACAACTCACCGGCACGCTGGCGCACAAGTGGGACAGCGGCAAGATCCTGTTCTATGCGCGCGTCCTCAACGACAAGAACCTGTTCATCACGGACATCCCGGTCACGGTGTCGGGAAACGGCAAGGACCAGAGCGTCTCGGCCTTCCCCGGCTTCAACCCCAACAATGGCACGTTCGCCGGCGACGGGCTGCGTAGCATCACGGTCCAGGAAGCCCCCAACCAGGCGCCGATCTCCGCCGACCTGGCCGACGGCCGCGGCGCGAACCTGCATACCTTCGGCAACGACCTGGATGTGCAGCTCAACGATATCGTCGCGTTCAGCAACAAGTTGCAATATACAGGCGGCGATGTGAACTGCTACTGCCTGTTCAACAACACCCCGCCGCAGACACTGGCCTCCTACATCACCGATCAGATCACCCCGGTAAACAAGAATGCAGCCATTACCACGCCGTATGGCTTCGCGACGGACGGCAGGGGTAAGCTCGTCGGCACGGGCGCCGTGCTGGACCCGAACAGTTATGTTGCCTCGCTCGGCTTCTGGATCGTGCAGAAGAGGATCCAGTCCTTCACCGACGAGATGCGCTTCAGCTTCGACCTCTTTCCGGGCAACACTTTGACGGTGGGCGGCTATGTCGCGGCGTATTCGTCGGACGACCGCTGGTGGCTGGGCAACAACGAGCTGGTCACGGCCACTCCGAACGCGCAGCTCGTCAACCTTACGCTCAACAACGGCGTCAACGTGACCAACAACGCAGGACTTCTCGGCTCCTCGTTCTTCAACCTGATCCAGAACTGGAATGGCCTGAACACGGCGCTGTTCTTTTCCGACTCGTGGAAGTGGAATCAGTGGCTCTTCGACGCGGGCTATCGCATCGAGCAGCAGAAAGATCACGGGTCGATCGGCAACACGACCAAGGTCGACCTCGACAACGATCCGCGCAATCTCTACAGCAAGGGCGTGAGTGTCCCGGACGGCACGTACAACTCGGGGGTGAGTTGCGACACCTCGGGGTCTAAGGAGTGCAGCGAATTCAACCATACGCTGGGCTCCTGGTCCCTGGGCGCGAACTACGAGCTCACACCCCACATGGCGGTGTTCGGCCGTGTCAATCACGGCGTCCACTTTCCCGGCTTCGACGACCTGCGCAGTGGCACGCCACAGACTCAAGAGATCGATAACTATGAGGTCGGTTTCCGCGCGCAGACGCAGACAATTTATGGCGTAGTCGATGTCTTCCGTCGCAAGTTCAACGGCGTACCGTATCAACAGTTTACGAACACAGGGCAAAACGTCACCGGGACCTACAACGCCTCCTCGTACGGGCTGAACGTGGAGGCCGCATGGCATCCGATCGCACCGTTCACCCTCGATATCAGCGGCAACTGGCAGCATGCGATTTACACTTCCTATTCGTCCGCGACGGCGGGCGGCGCCGACTACAGCGGCCTCACCCTGCAGCGCCAGCCGCGCTTGCAATTCCGCATCACCCCGGCGTATGAAGTGCCGACGGAATTCGCGGACTTGCGCTTCTTTCTCACCTACTCGCATATCGGCTTGCGCTACTCGGATATCGCCAACCAGCAGGTTCTGCCCTCGTACTACACTCTGGACGCGGGCGCGGTGGCCGAAATCGGGCACAATTTCGAAGTGCGCCTGCAGGGGACGAATCTCACCAATCAGATCGGCTTGACCGAGGGTAATGCGCGCATTGCCCTCGGCTCCGGCAGTGGCATTGCCAACAATTTCGAGATGGTCCGGCCCATTTTCGGTCGGGAGGTGACCGTGCAACTCCGGTATAAATTCTGAAAATGAAAGCTCGTCGAGGCGCCCGGGCACTGCCCCTGTTGCTGGTACTGCTGTCCGCCGCCTCGGCTCCTGCGCA
>Ga0070665_100005385_pt1 | contig 13207 bp, 10 predicted proteins | sample KBSS13metaG_FD_65862 | JGI IMG/M metagenome (GOLD analysis project Ga0070665, IMG submission 65862) | Switchgrass rhizosphere microbial communities from Kellogg Biological Station, Michigan, USA - KBS S1-3 metaG | ecosystem: Host-associated > Plants > Roots > Rhizosphere > Soil ... | reverse complement strand
AAGGTGAGCTAGTGACCTTAGTCATTTGCCTTGGGCTGGCCCCAAGGAGTCTAGTCCAACAGTGTGGTGTCGCGGTAACGTTCAATGCCCCTAGTCCTGCAGGGTATCGCGCTTGATGAGCAGCCGATGAGTCAACCTCTCATCGGTCGCTTCGATGAGCGTGGTGGCACCCTGGGTCGCTCCGACACGGTCACTTTCACCCTGCCCGATCCCGAGCGGATGATCTCGCGCGTCCAGGCGCAGATCCTCCATCGTGACGAGGGCTACTGGATCGAAAACCTCAGCGCCGCCATCCCGATCCTGCACAACGGCAGGCCCTTGAGCGCCGGGATGAGAGTTCTTGTGCGCGAGGGGGACGAGCTGCGCATCGGCGGCTACACCCTGAAAGCGACTTTCGAAGGGGACGAGACCAGCGCCACCATTCTTCGGGGACGCACTGTCATCACGCATCTCCAAGGCGGCACCGGGTCCGTGACGCGGGGACCGACGACAGGGCCGATCCCGACACCGGAAGGCCCGGGCGACCCATGGGCCAGCACCTCGGCACCTACCGAAGTCAGCGGTGACGACCTGTGGCGCGGCTTCCTCCAGGGCGCCGGAATCACCACACCGCAGCCGACACGGGTCTCGGCCGACCTCCTGGGTACGATCGGCTCCATGTTGAAAATTGCCATCGAGGGGCTCTACCGGCTGGTCGCCATGCGTGCGCTGGCGAAAGATGACCTGCAGGCGCAGATGACCATGATCCAGGTGCGCGACACCAATCCCCTGAAATTCGCCCCCGACGCGGGTGCGGCATTGCAGTTGATGTTGAAACCTCCGGCGCGCGGGTTCCTGCCCGGGCCGGCGGCGCTGCGCGATGCCCTGGTCGAGCTCGAATCGCACCAGGCCGCGGTGACGGCCGGAATGCGGGCGGCGTTGGCGGCCGTGCTCGATCGTTTCGACCCCCTGAAGCTCGAGGCCACCCTCGGCGGCAAGTCCATGTTCGAAGCGCTCCGGCCAGGGCGTCACAAGGCGCGTCTGTGGGAGCTGTACCTGGAGCAGTTCCGCGTGCTGCGGCGGGAGGCGCAGGAGGATTTCCAACACTCCTTCGGCCAGGCGTTCCGGGAGGCCTACGACTCCCAGACGCGCCATCCCGATATGCCGCGAACCCGGTCACCGTCGAGCTCAAGTCGCGGCGACTGACCGGCGCCGCAAATCGAGCGATCGCGTCAGTGCGGCACCGTGCTTGTCCAGCGCCTCGCTTGCGTACCGATAGCCGAGCTCGATCGCGCGGTCGAACGATTTCCAATCGAGCAGGTCGATGCGCTCGAGGGGCGGTTTCAGCACCAGGTCGGCGAGCTCGCGCTGCGCAATGGTGCTGGCCGCGCTGTTGATCATCCCGGAGCGCAGCAGGATCTGGAGGATGTTCACCCGGGGCCGCTCGCGTCGCAGCCAAGGCAGCAACCGCCAGATATTTGGCATTTCAGACATCTCGGCGTTCGTCTCGAACGTGCGATCCGCCCCAACATCAACGGCTATGACGGCGGCATCCAGACCATCACGCATGATGTCGACGGGCAAGTTGTTGATCGTGGCTCCGTCCACGTGCACCTGCTTCTGGGCGAACAAGGGCGGCAACACGCCCGGGATCGCCACGGAGGCCCGCAACCACTGCCACAGCGGCCCGTGGCGATGCACCGCTGCCTGGCCGTTCGTGAGATTGGCGGACACGCAGAAAAACGGCAGCAGCAGGTCCTCGATGTGCGCGTCCCCGAATTCCGCACGTAACAAATGGTTCACCCTGCGCCCCGCCACGAGTGACACGAACGGCAGCGTGTAATCCCCCAGGGGATTCGTGGCGACGAACGAGCGATGCACGCGCTCCTTCATCTCCGCATACGTCCAGCCAGCGGCCCATCCCGCGCCGATGACCGCTCCAATGCTGGTCGCCCCTATGGCATCCACCGGCAAGCTCGCGGATTGCAACGCGCGCATGACGCCGATTTGCGCAAACCCACGCGCGCCGCCGCCCGAGAGAACCACGGCTACCGCACGGCCGGTCACCAGGCGCGCGACTCGCGCAATGTCGGCCGGCCCGCGGACATGGTGGTGTCGCCTCGCCGAGTGCAGCGTGACCCAACGCCGGGACACTTCGGTGCACGGCGATCCGTCACTCAGGAGAACGATTTCCACGGGCCGCCCCGCCCTTTCGCTATCGGCCCCCTCCACATCGGATTGGGACTCGAAAACCCGCCACTCGCGCGGCGGACTGGCGTTGCGGGCGAGCAGCAACGCGATATCGGCGCGCCTCAGGCACAGCCGCGACCAGTTCGTCGGCTGCGAATCGGACACATAGACGACGAAATCGTTGGACCGCTCCAGGCGGTGAAACCAGTGACTCGTCCGGTCACCCGCCAGGGTGCTCAACACGATCTCGGTCCGTCCCTTTTCCCGCAGGAATTGCGCCAGTGCCGTGGCAAATCGCACCGCATCGACGTCAGGTCCGTGCGGAACGACCACCAGGGCCTTGGGAGCCACCCGGGGTTGGGCCCCGCCGCCGTGCTGGAGGGCTTCCAGCCTCGAGCTGACGACCTTGACGACGTGACGCAGCGTCTGTGGGTGAGCCGCCACGAGTTTCTCGAAGGTGCCAACAGACAACCGTGCGACTTCCGTGTCATGTAGTGCTACGACTGTGACAGAACGGTTTCGGCCAGTGATAACTTCGGTCTCCCCTACCGTTTCACCGGCGCAGATCCGGCCTGTGAGCTGCGCGCCACCTCCCGGACGGACCGAGTAAACCCCGAGCGCACCGTTGACCACGACATAGAGGCCATCGACCGGCTGGCCGGTGCTGAACAGCGTGGTGCCGCCGGGAAGCGAGAACCACTCGATTTCCCGGGTGATCCCGTCGAGCAGCTCAACCTCGAGGTCTTTCAGTAGTGGCAATGCAGCAAAAAGGGCAATCACGTTGCGACGATCCAACGCACTCTGGATCATCGTGTCGGTGCCCGGATGTCGCGTTCCACCGTGTGTCATTTGAGCCACCGTGAGTGCCTCAACCTATCACGTGTCGATCACTCATCCCGCGCGTCAACACGCCTGGAGCTTGAGCGTCTGACGGCCGCGGAACATCTCAACATCTCATTGATATCCCTTCAATATCGCGTTTCCACGGACGAATACGACACATGCGTCACAGTTAGCTACCGATGTAACAAGATGCTTGACTAACCGGGTGGCTGAATGCACGCTCAGTGTCGCCCGCAGGCTACTCCCTCGTGCGGTGGACAACAAATGACAACTATGCTCCCGCGAAAACATTTTCGCCGGTGCGGCGCTCAGCATCTTCAACGGATTGTCCTGCTCGCAGCCGCACTGTGGATTGGCCTGGCCGATGCCAAGGCACCCGTCAGCTCGCTGAGCGGCGTCGTGTCGATCGCCGACGGCGGGCCGTTCACCATCATCCGCCAGAGCGCGATTTATACGGGCTCCAAAGGGGTCACGCTCCTGTCCGGAGATATTGTCGAGACCGGACCCGCAGCGTTCCTCGTGGTCGGGCTGACCGGCGGCAGCCTGCTCGGCATCGGCCCTTCGAGCCAGGTTTATATTCTGCCGCGCACCGACATTCCAACCTTGGTCGTGCTCAAGGGCTGGGTGAAGACCGACGTGCGCGGCGGCGCCGCGGCGGCCGCGTTCCGAATCACCGGCACCCGGTTGGGAATCCAGAGCCAACACGCGGTGATGCTCATGCATGCCGACGAGGGCCACGACGCGATCTTCGACGAGCAGGGTTCCGCGACGCTGCTCCTGCGTGACGATGCGGCGACGCGCACCGACAAACCCACCCAACCCAATCAGTTCTTCGTGCGCGAGGACCGCGAGCCTGTGACGATGCAACAGCGTCCAGCGCCCGACTTCGTGGCCAAGATGCCCGTTCCCTTCCGCGATGCGCTGCCGGCGCAGATCGAGGGGCAAGTGAAAAAGCCCGCGGACGCGAAACGGGTTCGCGACGTCGCTTATGCCGACATCCAGCCGTGGCTCACCATGCCGCGCGACTGGCGCGCAGGTTTCATCCAGCGTTTCCGCGGCCGTCTGAAGGATCCGGTGTTCTTCGCGGCCATGGACGCGCACCTCAACCAATTCCCCGAATGGGTTCTGATCCTGCATCCGCCGCCGCCACCGGAGGAGGAGGATCAGTCCGCCTCCGGGACTTCCGCTGTGCAGCGCAGCGCTGGAGCAACTCAGGCGACGCCAAAATGAAACTCCTACTCAAAGTCAACATTCTGCTCATCGTCGTGTTCCTGCTGGGCCTGGCGGCGAGTTACACCGTGGCCCAGCGCCTGCTCCTGGACAATGCGCGCAGCGAGATTCAAGGCAACGCGCGCATCATGATGGAGTCGGCCCTGGCAGTGCGCGCCTACACGGTGTCGCAGATCAAACCGCTCCTCGATACCCAGATGCGCTACCAGTTCCTGCCGCAGACGGTCCCCTCCTACTCGGCGACCGAATATTTCAACAACCTGCGCAAGGCCTTCAACGACTATTCCTACAAGGAAGCCACGCTCAACCCCACGAACCCGCGCGATCGTGCCGTCGATTGGGAGGTGGACGTCGTCAATCATTTCAGGGAGAACAACGACTCCAAGGAGTTGATCGGCGAGCGCACCGGCGCGACGGGCAAGATGCTCTGGCTCGCCCGTCCCTTGCGGATCACGGACCCCAAGTGCCTGCAATGCCACAGCGCGGTCGACGCCGCTCCGCAAACCATGATCGATTCATACGGGGGCGCGAACGGGTTCGGATGGCATCTCAAGGACGTCGTGGGCGCGCAAATCGTGAGTGTGCCCTACGAGGTACCGCTGAAGCGCGCGCAGGAAACATTGCAGAACTTCGTCTATCTGCTCGTGGGCCTGTTCCTGTTTCTGTTCATTACCGTGAACATCCTCATGACCGTACTGGTCGTGCGGCCGGTGCGCCGGCTCGCCACCATCGCCGACCAGGTCAGCCTGGGAGCCATGGATGCTCCGGACTTCCCCGTGAAAGGCAGCGATGAGATCGGCGCCCTCGGGGCCTCGTTCAACCGGATGCGACGCAGCCTCGTCGAGGCGTTGAAGATGTTGGAATAGGCTGCCTGAGGATGATCCCGCGAAGCATCGGCAAGTACGACATCATCGACGCCCTCGGAATCGGCGGGATGGGTACTGTCTATCGCGGATTTGACACGACACTCGAGCGCACGGTAGCCGTCAAGGTACTGCAACTCGACCGCGGACACGACGTCACGCCGCAGGAGCTTTCGGCGCGTTTCCGCAACGAGGCGCGCGCCGTGGCGCGCCTCAACCATCCCTCCATCGTCACGATCTTCGACTACGACGACCAGGATCCGGTCGGCGCCTACATCGTGATGGAGTACGTCAACGGCTGCGCCTTGGACGAATACGTCAAGAAGCGCCCGGAATTGCACCTGGAGGACGCCGTCAGCGCCATGCAGCAGGTGCTCGCCGGTCTCGCCTACGCGCACCGCCAAGGCGTGATCCATCGGGACATCAAGCCATCGAACCTGTTGGTCACCCGCGAGGGCGCCGTCAAGATCACGGACTTCGGTATCGCAAAAATCGGGCCTCGCTCCCAGACGCAAAGCGGCCTGATCGTGGGCACACCCCAGTACATGGCGCCGGAGCAGTACATGGGGGGCGTCGTCGATCATCGCTGTGACATTCACGCCGCCGGAGCCGTGCTCTACGAGTTGCTCACCGGCGCACCGCCCTTCCAGGGGGGCGCGGCTGAAGTCATGTACAAGGTCTGCCACGAGGTCCCCAAGCCGGTATCGAGCGTCAATCGGACACTCCCGGCGGTGTTTGACGCGGTCGTCGCGCGGGCGCTCGACAAGGTCGCGGCGAATCGTTACACGTCCGCGGTGGAGTTCCAGCAGGCACTGCGGGCGAGTTGGGAGTCCGTGTCGTCCCAGCCACCCTCGCCGACGATGTCGGACCGGGCAAAGATGATCGCAACCGCCATCGGCCGCCATCCGGCGAAAGCCAAGGCCGCCACGCCCGCTTCCGGCCCCGGCCCTCCTCCGCCGGCCCAGGCTCCAGCACCGGTTTCATCCGCATCCCGCCGGCCGCGCAATGTCGCGGACTCCGGCTCGCTTGCTGCCTGGTCACGGGAACAGTTGGCCGAAATCGAACGGCATCTGAGCGCGATCATGGGGCCGGTGGCGCGGGTGCTCGTCCAGGATGCCGCTGCGACGACCGCGAGCCGCAAGGAGCTGTACCAACTCCTGGCGAATCGCCTTCAAACCCCGGAGGAGCGCCGCAAGTTTCTGCAGGCTGGCGGAGAGACTGCCGCTGCCGCCTCCATAGACACCGGTGCAACCCCGCTGCGGGCCACGAACGCGATCGTGTTCAGCAACATCGTCGGTCGCCCGCTGACGTCGGAGGCAACGCAGCGAGCGAGCCTTCTGTTGGCCCGCTATCTAGGGCCGATCGCGGGTCTTCTCACCAAGAAGGCTGCACAGACGGCCACCGACGAGGCGCAACTGTATGCCATGCTCGCCGAAAAAGTGACCGACGCCGCCGAGCGGGAGCGCTTCATCAAGGAGGCCGGACGGGCGCGCCGCTGAGCTAACGCGCCCGCGCCGTTCCCTAGACGTCGAACTCGACGCCTTGCGCCAGCGGGAGGCTCGAACCGTAGTTGATGGTCTGAGTCTGGCGGCGCATGTAAGCCTTCCAACTGTCCGAGCCCGACTCGCGGCCGCCTCCCGTTTCCTTCTCGCCGCCGAACGCACCGCCAATCTCGGCACCGCTCGTGCCCATATTGACATTGGCGATGCCGCAGTCGGACCCTCGGGCCGACAGGAAGGTCTCGGACTCCCGGAGGTCGTTTGTCAGGATGGAGGAAGACAGTCCTTGCGGAACGTCCTGCAGCAGGTGCAGGGCGCCGTCGAAATCCCGATACTTCAAGACGTACAGGATCGGGGCAAAGGTTTCCTGTCGTACCAGGTCCGTCTGCGCCGGCATTTCCACCAACGCCGGCCTGACATAGTAGCCGGGGCGCTCCAGCCGCTCACCGCCAGTCACCTTCCCGCCGGCCGCACGGGCTTGCGCCAGGGTTGACGCCATCATCTCGCACGCGGCCGCGTCAATCAGCGGTCCCGAATGCGTCTGCGGGCTACGCGGGTCTCCGATCTGAAGCGTGCTGTAGGCGCGCTTGACGGCTGTCAGGACACTGTCCGCGACATCCTCGTGAACGATCAGGCGCCGCATCGTCGTGCATCTCTGACCGGTCGTACCGGTTGCGCCGAAGGCGATTGCGCGCACGGCCAGGTCGATGTTGGCCGAAGGTGTCACGATGGTCGCGGCGTTACCACCGAGCTCGAGCAGACTGCGCCCGAAGCGAGCGGCGACCGCAACACCCACAGAGCGCCCCATCCGGGTGCTACCGGTCGCGGAAATGAGCGGAACGCGCAAATCCTCCGTCAACGCGCGAGCAATAACCGAATCACCGCTCAAGAGCGCGCTCAGGCCGGCGGGAGCCGCCGGGAACTCCAGCAACGTACGCGTCAACAGCTCATGAGCGGCGAATGCCGTCAGGGGCGCCTTCTCGGAAGGTTTCCACAGGATCGGATTGCCGCACACGAGTGCCAGGGCCGCGTTCCACGCCCATACGGCTACCGGGAAGTTGAAGGCGGAAATGATTCCGACTGGACCCAGGGGGTGCCACATCTCGCGCATGTGGTGCTCGGGCCGCTCCGACGCGATGGTGAGCCCGTAGAGCTGTCGTGAGAGACCCACGGCAAAGTCGCAGATGTCGATCATTTCCTGCACTTCGCCCACGCCTTCGGACAGGGGTTTGCCCACTTCGAGAGTCACCAGGCGTCCGAGTGCATTCTTGTGCGTCCGGAGCTGTTGTCCGAACAGGCGAACGAGTTCGCCGCGCACCGGAGCCGGCACGTTCCGCCAGCGTTGGAATGCAGCCCGCGACGCGGCTATCGCCTCCCCAACCTCCAACATGGAGCACTGCCGTACTCCGGGCATCAGCGACTCGTCGATGGGCGAGCGCAGCGTACGCTTGTCGCGGGCGCCGCCCTCGATACCCATCGATTGCAACAACTCGCCGGCTTCGTCGCCGGCCAGGACTGTCGTCTCGCGATTCATCAAGCCGCCCTCGCCGTGGCCGCCAACGGCTGCTGGGCGTAGGCGGCGCCGAAGCGATTGGCGAGGAACGCGGCGAGCGAAACCTCTTCCTGGCGCACGAATCCACGCGTCGGCAGCGCGCCGGAGGCGAGCAGGTCCAACACGGCGCAGATGCCACTCGCAGTCGTGATCTGGATGGCACTGCACGGCACACCGCCGATCGCACGGCCATAGATCTTGTTGGCGTACGTCTCCTGGAGCAGGCGGCCACCTTTCCGACCACTCACGGTGACGAACACGAGCACTACATCCTGCAGCGTGCCGGGGATGGCATGCTCGAGAATATCCTTCAACACTTCGGGCCGCTGTCCCAGGCGCAGGTCATGGATGAGCGCCTTCATGATGTCCCGGTGACCCGGATAGCGGACGGTGCGGTAGTTGAGGCTCCGGACTTTGCCCTTGAGGCTTTCGCAGAGGGTGCCGAGGCCGCCCGAGGTGTTGAATGCCTCGTAACGTACGCCATCGAGGGAGAACTCTTCCAGTTCCTCCAAGGCGGGCACTTCGCGCAGCACGCCGTCCACGATGGCCTCGCAAGGCTGGAGGTACTCGTTGATGACGCCGTCGGTGCTCCAGGTCAGGTTGTAATTGAGCGCGTTCGAGGGGTACTGCGGCAAAGCGCCGACACGCAGACGCACGGTGTCGAGAACGTCGAAGCGACGAGCCAGATCGTGCGCGACAATCGAGATGAAACCGGGAGCCAGTCCGCATTGAGGAATGAAGGCGGTGGACGCATCAGCCGCCAGGGTCTTCACCAGCCGGGTGGTGGCAACATCTTCCGTCAGATCCAGGTAATGGACGTTGGCCTTGCGGGCCGCGCGAGCGATGTGACTCGTGATGCTATAGGGTGCCGCACTCAGCACGGCAAACTGGTCGCGCATGGCGTCCTGTAGCTGCACGTCGTCGGTCAGATCGAGCTCGCGCGTGCGCAGCAGGGTGTGCTTCGGGAGACTCGCCAACTGCTCAGCCGAGCGGTCGACCACGGTAACCTGGTAATCGCCCGTCGAGGTGAGCAGGTTTGCAATCATGCCGCCGATCTTGCCGGCGCCGGCCAACAGTACCTTCTTCATGCCAGTCTCCCAGGGAATTCAAGTCGCGTAGTGTGTCCGGGGCGGCTGTCCAGATTGAAGTACCCAATCTGTCGGCGCGCAGTGCGCTACACTGACAAAATGTCTAAACCAAAAGACACTTTGCAACTGGACGAGCTGGATCGCCGGCTGCTGGCGCTGCTACGCAAGGATGCGCGGATGCCGATCGTGCGACTGTCCAAGTCCCTCGGCATCTCACGCGCGGGCACCTATGCCCGGCTGCAGAGATTGCAGGATAGCGGCGTCATCGAAGGTTTCACGGTGCGCGTGAACCCGGAATTGGAGCGCCGCCAGATCCGCGCGCACGTGCTGATCAAAGTGAAAGGCAAGCTGGCCAGGGCCGCGGAGAAACAGCTTCACTCGATGCCCGAGATCATCACTCTGCACGCCATCAGTGGGGTGTATGACCTCATCGCGGAGCTCGAAGCCTCGAGCGCCGCCGAGCTCAACGAGCTCATCGACCGGATCGGCGAGTTGGAGGGGGTCGAGGAGACGACCTCCTCCATTCTGCTCGCGACCAAGTGGTCCCGACGCGAGCGGGTCTAGCCGGAGGCTAGCCCATAGACAATAGCCGGAGGCTAGCCCATAGACAATAGCCGGCCAGGCTAGCCAATAGACAATCAGGCTGCCGCCGTCATCTTGAAGATGCCCTGCGCATTCGAGCTATCGAAGGCGAGGTCGAGCCGTGACGCGCCCGTCACCGGGTCGCTCATCCGCTCACGTTGGATGAACTCGTAGAAAGAGCCGGGCACTTTGCGTCGAACGACGCCACCGTGCCCATCAATGAATTCCCGCTCGACGGGATCGGCGCGGAATGCCGTCTGGCGCACGCGTCCGGATCGGGATGTTTCGATGGTGTCCTTCAACGGACGGGCCAGGCGCCGTTGCTCCGCAACGAGATCGTCGAGATTCGGTACCCGGTCGGTCGCGTGATTGAAGGCGTTGCCTTCGGTCGAAATCCAGGCCATCTCGGGGGACTCGGCCAGGAGGATGTCGTAGTCGCGCGAGTGCGGCGTCGCATGTTGGCGTTGGAAGCACGCGAGCAACGTCGGCAGCAGCGCCACTGCATCGGCAAACTGCAGCTTGTGCCGCGTATCCAGCTCATGCAGAGCTCCGCCCGAGCTTTCCGCAATCGGGTTGCGTGACGTGGCTGTAACACGCGCAACGGCCTGTTGGAACCCCTTTGTGAAGCGTTCCGGATGCAACTCACTGACAAAGAACTGCGGCAGCTCCTCCGGAAAATCGCTGTGAGTGTAGGACCGACCGGTCATCCCCAGCCGGTCGAGCGGATAAACATGGCTCAGCCGATATCCCAGCGGGAGCAGGACTCGGGTGATCGCGAGTTCCCCTTGCGGCAGATCGCCCATCCCCTCCAGGGCAACAGTTCGCAATGCGCCGTGGTCGAACACGATCTGGCGGCCGTGCGCGACGGACTCTTCTACATAACGCCTGCCCGTGGGCACGCGCTCGAGCAGATCACGGAATAAAAGGAGATTCAGCGCCATGGCCAGAACGGCACGGGACACCTCGTTGCCCTCTTCCGCCAACAGGACCGGAGCCACGTGAACGCGGGCTTCGGGGGACCCTGTAGCAGCAAGCAGCCGTTGCAGGTTTGATTGCCGTTTTGTCATAAATTGACTGAAGCGTTGCCGATATCCCCCTATTTTGGGGCTACCCGGTCCAGGCTCAATCGATATAATGGGATGAGATCATTACAAAATGGAATATGACCCGGCCAGCCGCCGCCAAACGCAAGCGACGCCCCCTGCCGAAGCTCCTGGGCCTGCAGGCCTTCGAGGCAACCGCACGCCTGGGTAGCGTCTCGCGGGCCGCCGCGGAGCTGTACCTGACTCAAGGGGCCGTGAGTCGTCAGTTGCAGGCGCTGGAAACACAACTGGGCCTCCAACTCTTCGTACGCTCAAAAAAACGGCTGGTTCTCACGGAAGCCGGAGCGGGCTATCTCCACGACGTTCGCGGCGGACTTGCCGTGTTGGGAGAGGCCACGGAGGCGTTGCTTTCCAAGCAAGGCCGCGGCGGCGCGTTGCGGCTGGCAACCTTGCCGACATTCGGCGCGAAGTGGCTGGTGCCGCGGCTGCCGCGCTTCTACGAAAGTCATCCTCACATCACGCTGGACGTGATCACCCGGTTGGCGCCTTTCGACTTTTCCATTGAGCAACTGGACGGCGCGATCCACTTCGGTGGCCGTGACTGGCCTGGGGCGGTCGCCGAGCATCTGACCAATGAAGAAATGATCGCAGTAGCCGCGCCGCGCCTGGCGAGCCGCTGCCGCGCGCCCGCCGATGTTCTGGGACTGCCGCTTCTTCAGATCGCCACACGCGCCTTCTCCTGGAGATCGTGGCTTGCGGCCATCGGGTCGCCCGATGCCACGATTGCGCCTTACCTGCAGGTCGAGACTTTCGCGATGGGGATCGAGGCGGTGCTCGCGGGCATTTGTGTTGGAATTTTGCCCACGTTTTTCGTCACGGCCGAAATCGACTCGGGCGCGCTGATCCCGATCGGACCGCCCGTGGCGAGCGAATCGGCCTACTACTTCGTCTATCCCGAGCGAAAACGTGACTATTACCCTTTACGGGAGTTTTCGCACTGGATAAAGAATGAGGCGATCCCCGCTCGTCCTCCCCTCGGTCCCCGGGAGCGAGATTTCGACGGGGCGCAATAGGATTCGGTAGGGTATTCCATGACGGAAAGCGCGCGGAGCGCGCGTGGGGGTTCTTCATAACATGCGTATTCAGATCATTGCGGCGCTGGGTGCCGCGACACTCGCAGCCGTAGTCGGTCTCGTGGGCTGCCAGACTGCCGGGGGTTCCTCGTCCGCCACGACGATGGACGCCAAGCGCCTGGCGGCAGCCGACTCGCCCGAGAACGCCGGCCAGTGGATGATGTACGGACGCGACTACGGCGAGCAGCGTTTCAGCCCGCTGAAACAGGTCAACGCGGACAATGTCGCGGGGCTGGGGCTGGCGTGGTATGCCGATCTCGCCGAGCGCGGGGGCGTCTACGAGACCACGCCGATCGTCGTCGACGGCCGCATTTTTGTAACGAGCCCATGGAGCAAGGTCTACGCGTTCGACGCGAAAACGGGCCAGAAGCTATGGAAGTACGACCCCCACGTTCCGGGTGAATACGCGGTGAAGCTGTGCTGCGGCATCGTCAATCGCGGCGTCGCGTATTGGAAGGGAAAGGTCATCTGGGGAACGCTCGATGGGAGACTGATCGCTGTCAACGCGCAGAGCGGCGAGAAGGTGTGGGAAATCCAGGCCACCGATCCGCAGAAATGGTTGTCCATCACTGGGGCGCCGCGCATTGCCGACGGGCGCATCTTCATCGGCGAGGCCGGCTCGGAATTTGAGATGCGCGGCTACCTCGCAGCCTACGACGCGGAAACCGGCAAGGAGCTATGGCGCTGGTGGTCCGTGCCGGGTGATCCCTCGAAGCCCTTCGAGCAGCCCGAACTGGCCATGGCTGCGAAGACCTGGCACGGCGAATGGTGGAAATTCGGTGGCGGCGGCACCCCCTGGGATGGGATCACCTACGACCCAGTTACAGGCTACGTCTATTTCGGCACGGGTAACGGCGCGCCCTGGCCAACCGAGGTTCGCTCGCCGGGTGGCGGCGATAACCTGTTCACGGCCTGCATCGTTGCGCTGGATGCGAAGACCGGCAAGTACGTCTGGCATTACCAGGAAACACCGTCCGAGAACTTCGACTTCGATAGCACCGCGCAGATCTCGACAGCCGATCTCGTCATCAACGGGCAGAAAAGGCACGTCGTGATGCATGCGCCGAAGAACGGCGTGTTCTACGTGCTCGATGCGAAGTCCGGTAAAGTTGTGTCAGCGAACCTGTTCGTGCCGACGGCCAACTGGCTCACCGGCTTCGATAAAGACTTCCGGCCGATCCTGAATCCGCAGGCCGATTACGGCA
>Ga0070665_100005384_pt1 | contig 13216 bp, 14 predicted proteins | sample KBSS13metaG_FD_65862 | JGI IMG/M metagenome (GOLD analysis project Ga0070665, IMG submission 65862) | Switchgrass rhizosphere microbial communities from Kellogg Biological Station, Michigan, USA - KBS S1-3 metaG | ecosystem: Host-associated > Plants > Roots > Rhizosphere > Soil ... | reverse complement strand
GCCAGGATGATCCTGTCGCAAATCCGGCCAGCCTGGACGCCGGAGGCGGTTGCATCGCCCGAGGGCAGGAGACGCGTGCTCGAGGTAGTGGGTCGGTTTGCCGTTCCGGCCCGATCGATGGCCTTTGACAGTCGGGGCTTCCGTGCAATCTTTAGCGCCATGGCAGCCGCATCCCCCATTCCCTACACGGTTTCGGGCATCCACCCCGATACGCGCAAGTTCCACGGCGAGAGTTGCGCGACGCTGCAAGAGGCGGAACGGCGGGCGAAAGAATTGCGGGAAGCAGGCTACCGGAGCGTCACCATAGCGCCGTCGGATCCCAAGGGGCCATCATGGCCGAAAGACTGAAGCGGCCCCGCGATCCAGGTAACCGGCCCGCAAGTCACTCGCTTGGCTTCTCGTCCTTCTTTTTGCTCGGAGTGATTCTCTGCGTCGGACTGCGGCGCTGGCCCCATCCCGAGGGCCTCGCGCACCGCATTGCTACGGCGCTTCAGCGCATCGTCACGGGCGGAGCCGTTCGTTTGGATCTTGGAGTAATTCATGGGCTGCTCCCTTCAGGGGCAAATCGAGCTCTTAGGGGCGTGGGCGTAGTGAATCCGATTTATCGTCGGCCAGCGACGGGTCAACGCTCCGCGTGGCTCCAAACTCGAACTGACCCGCTACCGTGATCACGGCGCGATGGCGCGGCCCCGGCTGCGTTCATATGATCAATCCTTTCGGAACCCGAATTCTCTGACGCTCGTGGTATCGCAGGTCAATGTGCCCATATCGGTCCGGCTGCTCGAGATCGTTTCTCTGGCGGAGGGGACCCATGTGTCCGTCGGCTGGCTGATGGAGCAACTCGGCCCGCGCTCTTTCGGCCTGACGTTCTTCGCGATGGGTTTGGTCGGCCTCGTCCCTGGATTGTCGACTTTCGTCGGTGCGCTGGTTGCTTGGCCTGCGCTTCAGATGGTTCGCGGGCGAGAGGTGGCTTCGCTTCCCGGGATGGTGGGGCGAAGGACGATCCGGGTGGAGAAGCTTGCCCGCATCAGCCATGCCGCATCGTCGCGCCTCGCGTGGATCGAGCGGCTGATCCGCCCGCGTTGGCTGCCGGCCATCAGGGACACCAGGCGGCTGACCGGAATCGTCGTGCTGCTGCTCGGCCTGACCATGATCCTGCCTGTTCCCTTCGGCCACCTCTTGCCCACCTTCGTCATCATGCTCCTGGCATTGGCCAGCCTCGAAGAGGACGGAATTGCTTTCTCGATCGCTCTCGTCGCGGCACTGGCCTCGTTTGCGGTCACGACCACGGCAGTTTGGGGGACGATCGAGGCGATCGATTTTCTCGATCCGGCGCACGCCAGCCGGCGGTAGCTACTCCGCGGTTCGGAGAAGTGCGTAGCTGACGATCATGACCACCAGCAGGAGAGGGAACAGGACGGGGGGAACGAGCCAGTCCTTCCACGCGAAACGAGGGGTTTGCATTGAGGTTGCTCCATTGCGTCGGCGATCCGGCGTCTCGCCGGTTCGTGAAAGCCCGGCCCCTGGCGAGCCACTATTCGGCAGCGAGCTGGGTCACCAGAAGGTCACCGTTCAGCTCGGCACCCTCCCGCTGAGAGAGCTTGCTCCACTTGCTGCCGGGCTCGCCGCGCAACATGCGCCTGGTTTGGGGAGACATGGTGCGCGCGATCGCGGTTTATCAGGGAGCCGGCGCACTCTTTATCTTCGCGCGGATCACCGATTGCGTTGGACATCGCGGCAAATGACGCGCCGAAATCGTTGGCAAAGCCGTGCTACGGACAGACGACACTTTCGGTACTGCACCCTGCGACCGGAACATGAGCGGGCGGGACGCCCGCGCTCCGGCAAGAGTCGAGTCCGCGCCTACTGCTGCAGCACACCGAGCGCCTTGAGCTTCGCGATCTCGTCGGCGGCGTAGCCCGCGTCGCGCAGCACGGCTTCCGAGTGCTGGCCGACGGCGGGCGCGCGGACCGGGGCGACCTTGGTCTCGCCGTCGATGTGGAACGGGCTCGACACGGTGAGGTTGGCGCCGTCGGCGAACGGCACCAGGGCGCCGATGCCGATCGCCTGCGCATCCTCCGCCGCCTCGTCGACGGTGCAGACCGCGCCGAAGGTCACGCCGGCCTTCTCGAGGATCGGCCGCCACTCCGCGAGGTCGCGCGTGGCAAAGATATCGTCGAGGATCGCGGTCAGCACCGTGTGGTTCGCGCGCCGGTCGAGCTGCGTGGCGAAGCGCGGATCCTTCACGAGATGCTCGGCGTCGATCGCCTTCAGGAAGGCGCCGAGCTGGCGCGCCTCGTTGTGCAGCGCCATCAGGAACCAGCGGCCGTCGCGGCAGCGATAGTGGTTGGCGAGCGCGCTCGGCGTGTCGATGCGCGGCGGGCGATGCTTGACGTGCTCGCCGAACAGGCGGTTCTGCACGTAGCAGCCGTTGGCCCACAGGCCGTTCTGCAGCAGCGAGGTCTGCGCCACGCCGCCGCGCCCGGTCTTCTCGCGGCGATAGAGCGCCGTCACGATGGCGGCATAGAGCGCGGTCGCGGTCGGATGGTCGCCCATGCCCGGCATCGAGCGGACCGGCTCGGTCTCGGGCGTGGCCCGCACCATGTCCATCAGGCCGGTGCGCGCCCAGTAGGCGGTGGCGTCGAAGCCGGTGCGCGCTGCCTCCACGCCGACCTCGCCGTAGGCCGAGATCGAGCCGTAGACCAGCCGCGGATTGATCGCCAGCAGGTCGGCGGCGGCGATCTTCAGCCGCTCGCGCACGGGCAGGGGGAAGTTGGTGACGAACACGTCGGTCGAGGCGATGAGGCGCGGGAGGACGGCGAGGCCCTCGGGGTGCTTGAGGTCGATCGCCAGGCTGCGCTTGTTGCGTGACGTTAGCTGCCACCAGTAGTCGGTGACCTTGCCCGGCACGGGCACGGAAGCCCGCCACGGATCGCCGGCGCCCGGCGGCTCGATCTTGATCACCTCGGCGCCGAAGTCCGAGAGGATGGTCGCCGCCGCGGGACCCGCGATCCAGCTCGCGCAATCGATGACCTTCAGGCCGGCGAATAGTCCATCAGTCATTCGGCGTTGTCCTTGTTGAGCGAGCGGCCGTCCCAGCTTACCGGAGGTTCACTGGCCGTCGAAGGCATTCTCATCGGACCGCGGGCCTCCAGGCCCGCTCATGCTCGGAGCGGGCCTGGAGGCCCGCGGTCCGATGAGAGCGATTCCGGGCATTCCGGCAGCGAAAAGCTTCTTCCGTCTCACCGCGGCTTTACAGATCGAACGTGCTCCGAGGCGGTGCGACTTTGGCAATGCCATCCATTGCTCCGTCGCGCGGTTCGGCGCATTTCAACAGGGTCGAAAGACCGCGGGATTTGAGGAGCAGCTTGCGCCGCGTCATCAAGTGCTAAAGCGTCACGATGCGTTCGTGGGCTCCGCTACGATGGATGAGACGGCGATGACCCAGACCCTTGGCCCGGCCTTGCACATGATTTGTCGATGCGGCGTGTGCCGCATGACCTTCCGGCTCGCCTGAGCCGCACTTCCTTTTTCTTTCAACGGAGCTTTCGCACCGCCACGGCCGGCCCTCGCCGCCGGAACGGCGGAGCCGTGCTCGCGCGCCGGACCGCGCCGGGCCGCGACACCCTCTTTTCGGAGACGATCATGATCAAGAGACGACATCTGATTGCCGCCCTGCCGGGCGCCTACCTGGCCGCGCCGGCCCTCGCCCAGTCGCCGGCGAAACCCGCTTCCGGCAAGACGCGCGAGCTGCGCTTCGGCTACCAGCGCAGCGGCACGCTGCTGATCGCCAAGCAGCAGGGCGTGCTCGAGAAGCGCCTGAAGCCGCTCGGCGTCGAGGTCAAGTGGGTCGAGTTCTCGTTCGGCCCGCCGCTGCTCGAGGCGCTCAACGTCGGCAGCATCGACTACGGCACGACCGGCGACACGCCGCCGATCTTCGCGCAGGCCGCGAAGGCGAAGCTGGTCTATGTCGCGGCTGTCGAAGCGGCGGGCTCCGGCTCGGCCATCCTCGTGCCGCCCGGCTCGACCTTGCAGAGCCTGGCCGATCTCAAGGGCAAGCGGGTCGGCTTCGCCCGCGCGTCGAGCGCGCACAATCTGACCATCGCCGCGCTCGAGAAGGCCGGACTCGCCTGGAGCGACATCACGCCGGTGCAGTTGCCGCCGGCCGACGCGCGCGCGGCGTTCGAGAGCGGCGCGCTCGACGCCTGGACGATCTGGGATCCTTACTTCGCGCTGGCGGAGAACCGCGCCGGCGTGCGCATCCTCGCGTCCGCGCGCGGCATCGCCAAACAGAACGCGTTCTTCCTCGCCAACGGCGACTACGCGCGCGCCAACCCAGAGGTCATCGCCGCGGCGAACGAGGAGCTGGCCAAGGTCGCGCTGTGGGCCGAAGCCCATCGCGACGCCGTGGCGCAGACGCTGTTCGAGGCCACCGGCATCGAGCTGGCGGCGTGGCAGCGCGCGGTGAAGCGCACCGACTATCGCGTGGCGCCGCTCGGCGACAGCGTGCTCGACGAGCAGCAGAGGGTGGCCGACCGCTTCCACAGGCTCGGGCTGATCCCCAACCGGATCGCGGTGCGCGACATCGTCTGGAAGTGGGAGGTCCGCACGTGAGCGACGCCCCGATCACCCTCGGCCGTCCGCTGCTGCCGGCCGCTCCCGCACTGTCGGCCCGGCGTTTCGGCCCGGCGGCACGGCGCTTCCTCACGACCGGCGCGGCAAGCTGGATCGTTCCCGCGGCGCTGCTGCTGGTCTGGCAGGCGGCGGCCGAGCTCGGCCTGTTGCCGCCCAACGTGCTGCCGGCGCCGAGCGATGTGCTCGGTGCGGTGTGGCGCCTGGGCGCGAGCGGCGAGCTGCTCGACAACATCGCCGTCAGCGCCCGGCGCGCCGGCATCGGCTTCGTCCTCGGCGGCAGCCTGGCCTTCGCCTTCGGGCTGCTGAACGGCCTGTCGAAGATCGGCGAGACGCTGACCGACACGACGTTCCAGATGATCCGCAACATCCCCAACCTGGCGATGGTCCCGCTGGTGATCCTGTGGTTCGGCATCGAGGACAGCGCGCGCATCTTCCTGGTCGCGCTCGGCGTTTTCTTCCCGATCTACATCAACACCTTCCACGGCATCCGCACCGCCGACGCCCAGCTCGTCGAGATGGGGCGCTCCTACGGCATGTCGAGCTGGGAGCTGTTCCGCCGCGTGATCCTGCCCGGCGCGCTGCCGTCGATCTTCGTCGGCCTGCGCTATGCGCTCGGCATCATGTGGCTGACCTTGATCGTGGCCGAGACGATCGCGGCCAACTCGGGCATCGGCTACATGGCGATGAGCGCGCGCGAGTTCATGCAGCTCGACGTCGTCGTGCTGTCGATCCTGCTCTACGCGCTGCTCGGCAAGCTCGCCGACAGCACCGCCCGCCTGCTCGAACGTTCGACGCTGCAATGGCATCCCGCCTTCCAGGCCCGCCGCAAGGAGACGTGACATGGTCGACGACCTCATCGTGCGGGCCATGCTGGAGGAGTTGCTTCGGCCGGTCGAGGCGCTCGAGTCGATCGGCAGCGAACCCGACCTGCCGCCCGGCGGCGTGGCGATCGCGATCGGAGGGCTGACGAAATCCTTCGGCAGCAACACCGTGCTGCACGGCATCGATCTCCATGTGCCGGCGGGACAGTTCCTCACCGTCATCGGCAAGAGCGGCTGCGGCAAGAGCACGTTGCTGCGCATCCTGGCCGGCCTCGACCGGCCGAGCTCGGGCGAGGTGCTGTTCGACGGCGTGCCGGCCGGCCGCTCGGAGCACGTCGGACGGCTGATGTTCCAGGAGCCGCGGCTGCTGCCGTGGGCGCGGGTCGCCGGCAATGTCGAGGTCGGCCTCGGCGCGCGGCGCGGCACGCCGGGGGCGGAACGCCGCGCGCTCGCCAAGCTGGCTGCGGTCGGGTTGGAGTCGCGCGCCGCCGATTGGCCGTCCGTCCTGTCGGGCGGACAGAAGCAGCGCGTCGCGCTCGCCCGTGCGCTGGCCAGCAGCCCGCATTTCCTCGCGCTCGACGAGCCGCTCGGCGCGCTCGACGCCCTGACGCGCATCGAGATGCAGGGCCTGGTCGAGCAGGTCTGGCGCGAGCAGGGCTTCACCGCCGTGCTCGTCACGCACGACGTCACCGAGGCGATCGTGCTCGGCGATCGCGTGGTCCTGATCGAGGATGGCATGGTCAGGCTCGAGCTCGACGTCGACCTGCCGCGGCCGCGGCGGCGCGGCACACCGGAGGTCGCGGCGCTCGAGGAGAAGGTCTTGCGCCATCTCTTCAGTGACGGCGGTACCCTGCAGCGGAGCGCCGTTCCCGGTCCGACGAAGTGACGGGCCGTCCGGCGGAAATCGACCTCGGGTGGCTTCGGCGCTCCCGGACGGCATGAGATCTCTTACGTCCGGGGCAAGGGTGGGCTCTCGTCGTCCGGACTCGCGATGACTGGACTCCGGGCGGGATTGACGACATCGTCCTGCCGCCGTTCGCGACGCGTCCCTCCCGTGCACTCGCCATCCTGCAGACCCGACATGACGACCCTTTCCCGCCGCGGCGTGCTGGCCGCCGGCACCGCGCTCGCGTTGCGTCCACCGCCCGCCGTTGCCCAGGCAACGGCGCGGGCAGCGCTTCCCATTCCGCCGGAGCTTCGGCCGGACGCCGGCGGCCGGATCGTCTTCGCCGCGCGCGTCGGTGAGATGCAGTTCTCGCCGGGGCGGCGGACGGCGACCTACGGCTACGACGGCGCGTATCTCGGACCGGCGCTGCGGCTGCGGCGCGGCCAGGCCGTGACGGTCGGCTTCACGAACGAGCTGCCGGAGGCGACGACCGTGCACTGGCATGGGCTGGTCATTCCCGGCGAAGCCGACGGCGGCCCGCACAACCCCGTCCAGCCCGGCGGGCACTGGCGGCCGACGCTGGCGATCGACCAGCCGGCGGCCACGCTGTGGTTCCACCCGCACTTCTATCCGACCACGACAACCCAGGTCACGAAGGGCCTCGCCGGCCTCCTGGTCATCGACGACGAGGAGTCGGACCGGCTCGGGCTTCCGTCGCGCTGGGGCGTCGACGACATACCGTTGATCGTCCAGGACCGCCGCTTCCGGCCGGACGGCGCGTTCTTCGATCGCATGAACCTGACGGCGATCACCTTCGGCTATGTCGGCAACGTGCCGCTGGTCAACGGCGCGCGCTATCCCGAGGCGAGGACGGCGCGGGGCTGGGTGCGCTTGCGCCTGCTCGACGGCTCCAACGCCCGCAGCTACCTGCTCAAGGCGTCGGACGACCGCACCCTGTTCGTCGTCGCGTCGGACGGCGGCCTGCTCGAGGCGCCGGTCGAGATGAAGCAGATCGCGATCCATGCGGGAGAGCGTTTCGAGATCCTGGTGGATTGCCGCTCCGGCGCGCCGTTCGATCTCGTCGCCTTGCCGGTCGGCGCTCCGGTCATGCGGCTGCCGCCCTTCGACGGGCCCGTGCCGCTGGTGACGATCCGGCCGGACGGGGTTGCCGGGACGGGCAGGCTGCCTGACGTGCTCGCGACGCTTCCGCCGATGCCGGCAACGCTGCCGGACATCAGCCAGGAGCTGGTCATGAACATGTTCCGCGACAAGGAAGGCATGATGCCGATGATGGAAGCGGGGCTGGGCATGAGCATGGGCGCGTCTTCCGCCATGGCGCATGCGCCCGATCCCGCCGTCGTCGCGCGCGGGACGAGGCTGATCGAGGAGCAGCCGCAACTGTCTCCGGCCGAGCAGCTCTCGGCCAACGGCGTGAACGGCAAGCCGTTCGCGTTGACGGCGCCACCGGGCTTCGCCGCGAGGCGCGGGGTCGATCTGCGCTGGCGGATCTCCGAAGGCGACGACCGGATGCCGCATCCGGTCCACATACACGGCTGCCAGTTCCGCATCGTGTCGCAAAGCGGGCAGAAGCCCGAGCCTTATCGAGCCGGCTGGAAGGATATCGCACCGATCGCCGACGGCGGCTTCAGCGAGATACTGCTGAGGTTTCCCCATCCGGCGGCGGCAGGCGCGCCGTACATGGCCCACTGCCACATCCTGGAGCATGAGGACTCCGGGATGATGGCCCAGTTCACGGTCTCGTAGGCGACGCCCGCAGCCTCGCTCGCGCCTCGTCTGCAGCAGAGGAGTGCCGAGCTCCGTCCGAAACGGCGCGCCGGACAGGATGAAACTGGGCACCGTTACATCATTGCGGGGCCTTTGTAATTTTGAGCCGGCGCGATCGACTCGAAAATTGATGGCGCTTTGTATCGGGGCGAAAATTCGCGAAGCAACTTATCCAAATCGACCCCCTCAAACGGCAGAATGGGCTGCCATACAACCTCATATCCTGCGATGATTGGCGAATCGCCGCCCGGCGCATATAGCATCTGTCCGTATTTTCCTTTTTTTGCGCTCGGTTGGGGCAGTGCATTGTCCCAGCCAGGACAAAGCTCGCCTAAGTGTAAGCGTAGGCGCGCCCACTCAAGCAGCCAGTCCACTTGGCCCGCGAACCCCATCCATTCATTGTTGGCTCGTCGGATTCGCAGATCATATGGCAAAAATGGAAGTGATGACCTCAGAAGGTATTGCTCCCCTCTTTCAAGAATATCGTAGACTGGCTTTGTGAAGTCGCTCGGTAGCAACCTCTGGGCCGATGCGACTGAAGATGAAGTCTTCTCCTCGGTCTTCCACTCGTGTTCCCACGAGCGAACTACGATGCGACCAATCTCTACATCGAGAGCGGGCAGGTCGCTATCCATGGCCCATCTCCTTGTGATTCCCGATGGCGACGGCGCGCCAAGCCCCCGCTCCCGGCTCGGGCGGCTGAAGGTGTACTCGGTGACCATCACGCAGCCGCAGCGACCATGTTGGCGGTTTCCAACCTTTGAGTTTCTCAAAACGTGGCGGTGCTGGAACGCGCACCTTGATCCGATCTTTACAGTTACTCCAATCGTTCTGAATATCGTTGTGTTGTTTCCGAAGCTGTTTCTTGAAGCCATCAAGTTCGATGACCTCGGCGATACATTGGATGAGGCTCAGAGATCCTGAAGCGACGCCGACTTGGCTGAGGTCGTCGATGGCGTAAACGGGGCATTCGGCTAAGGCACCCTTGTCCTCCAATGGGAGCAGCCATTCCAAGTTGAGTGCATGACTCCCAAGGTCCAGGCGATATTCCATCGCCCATATGGCAAGATAGCTACGCAGCGTCTCTGCGACGCTTGCTGCGAACGCCGCATTGGACATTGCGTCAAGACCTTCTCGATAGCCTGGTGGCTGCAACCTGACGAAGTTCTCGATGGTTCGCACAGTCCTCTTAGACTCTGTGCGTGCAAGCTGTCTCAGCATATGGGCGTTGGCGGCTGTCTCTTCGATCCTCAAATAGGGTTTGAAGCCGGTCAGCCCATTGATTGGCGGCTCGGCGCGAAAGCGGTTCGAGAATTCGCGGCGGATTGGTGCGCGCAAGAGAAGTTCGAACTGCGCACAGGCATAGTCCACGGCGAAGTGCGTCTGCTCATGGTGGAGTAGGATCGACCATGCGAGACCGAGCCGCTGGTCGCGGTCCATTCGCAGTTGGCTTAGGTAAAGCTCGTCCAGCAACGCGAGGCTCGACAGAGGGATGTAAATTCCCCAAAGCTCTTGGTTGTGATGGAAAGAGACATACCATGCGAGCGCCTCAATCCCACCTTCTGAAGAATGCCCCTCTCCTTCAACCAACTGGCGGGCGCGCACCTTCTGTTCCTCCCAGCGGACCTGGTCGGAAACCTCCCACCGGCTGGAGTCAACGACGGGTCGCTCGGTGATCTGTTCAGCGACGGGCGCGGCCGTTGATATCCACGGCCGCCTTCTAGGGTCGGATGCGTCGTTGCCGAGAGCATGGGGAATGCCCCCTAGTTCAGAGACTATGTCCTTGATCGAACCCATCGTCCTGGCGCGCCCTCCAAGAAAGTTAATGGATGTCGTTACCCGGAGGGGCGATCGCAAGGGGCCAACCACCAGCAATGGTTCTCAGTATGGAGTGGTGTTGTGGACGCAGCAGCAAAATCAATACGTTATGAATGGCGTTCCGCGAAGGATTCGAACTTGCGGCGATAGGCGGGATGCTCGGTGCCCATGAGCTTGTCCCACCAGCGGAAATAGAGGCCGTAGTTGTAGCGGCCGGTCTCGTGATGCAGGTCGTGGTGGGTCGTGGTGTTGTTCCAGCCGAGCCAGCGGCCCGGGCCGAAGGCGGCGGGGTGAATCTCCACGCCGGCATGGCCCATGACGTTGCGCACGATCTGGATGCCGAGGAAGAGCATCACGCCGACTTCGTGCATCGGCACGAAGAACAGGAACAGCGGCACGAACGCGCCGCCCACCAATGCCTCCGGGATGGAGAAGGAATAGGCCGCCCACGGCGTCGGCGTGCGCGACAGATGGTGCGTGCGGTGGAACAGCCTGAACAGCCGCCGGTGATGCATCGCGCGGTGCGTCCAGTAGAACCAGGTGTCGTGCGCAATCAGCATGACGGGCAGCGTGAGCAGGAGATAGAGCGGCCCGACCCGCTTGAAGCTCCAGTAGATGGTGAGCCAGCCGTGGCGCGCCGCGACCAGCACGCCGGCGGTGATCAGCGCGAAGATCAGCGTCGTGCGCAGCGACAGCAGGATTTCGCGACGGATGTCATGGGCGGTGGCATGGCGTGCCTGCAGCTTGCGTTCCGCCAGCCCGGCGCGCCAGAACACGCCCAGGATCGCGGTCATCACGGCCGCCGCCACCCCATAGCGCGCGCTGTCGATCAGCCACAGGACGGGCAGGGTTGAGAGGAAGCTGTGGAACGGATCGATCATGGGCCGCCTTCAGTCGCGGATCGTTGCACGACCCGTTTCGGCGCACCATGCGGCAGCCGCTCCCGCCGGTGAATATCTGTGCCCGGCGCTGCGACTTATTCGGCCTGTCCTCGCGGCGGCAACGTCACCTTGCCGTTGCGCAGCTTCTGCTCGAGGACGGGAATCGCCGCGGCGCTGCGGCCGCGCACGCACTGCGACGCCGCCACTTGGCCGTCCAGGCTGCCGCGCCGGACGTCGTTGTAGGGCGAGGCCTCGGAGCGGCCGATGTAGTGCACATAGGTTGCGGCGAGCGCCTGGCAGTATGCCGTCTCGTCCTGCGCGGGCTGGGCGAGGGCCATCGTCGGCACGGCGACGGCCGCTGCAAGGCACGCGACGAAGATGCGCATGGGATCCTCCTGGTTTGGCCTGCTGGGAGCGCGGCTCTCCAGAGCCGCTCATGGGTTGTGGCAAGCTGAAGAAAGGGCGGCTCTGGAGAGCCGCGCTCCCAGCAACATGATCGCAGCCGCCAAAACGGCTCGAGCCTCAGGGTGAGCGCCGACTTCGTCCGGAAAAGGGCGTCATGCCGCCCGCCGTCGGCCGCGCTTCGGTGAGGGGGCGCGGCGCGAGGAGGAGGCGCCGGTCCGGCGCGTGGCCGCGGGCGCGTTGCCGCCCTCGAGGCTGCGCTTCAGGGCGGCCATCAGGTCGACGACCTTGGTGTCGTCGTTGGCGACCGCCACGGGCCGCACCGGCCGGCCCTTCTTCTTCTGCTCGATCAGGGCGCGCAAGGCGTCCTCGTAGCGATCGACGAAATCGGCGGGATCGAACGTGCCGGCTTGCTGCTCGACGATCTTCTCGGCGATGGCGAGCATCTGCGGGTCCGGCCGGGGCAACGGCGCGACCGGCATCTCCGTCACGTCGCGGACCTCCTCGGCGGTGCGCAAAGTGGTCAGGAGCAGGCCGGCCTCCTCGATCTCGATTGCGCAGATCCGCTCGCGCGTGCTCATCACCAGCCGCCCGATTGCCACCATGGCCTTCTTCTTCATGGCCTCGCGGATGACGGCGAACGCCTCGATCCCGGTCCGGCCGCTCGGCACCAGGTGATAGGGCGTATCCCAGTACAGCCGGTCGATGCCCTCGCGCGGCACGAACTTCTCGATGTCGATGATGCGGGTCGATTCGAGCTTCACCTGCTCGAAGTCGTCCTTGTCGAGCAGCACGTACTCGCCCTTGGCGACCTCGAAGCCCTTCACGAGGTCGCCACGCGAGAGTTCCTCGCCGGTTTCGGCATCGACGGTCTTCATCCGGATGCGGTTGTTGGTCTGCGGATTGATGAGATTGAAGCGCACGGTTTCCGCCTCGCTGGTCGCCGGATAGAGCGCCACCGGGCAGGTGACGAGCGACAGGCGGAGATGCCCCTCCCACGACGGACGAACGGCCATTTCAAGTCCCCTCACGATGGGGACTCAATGGGGCGGCGGCCGACTCGTTGCAGGCCGATTTTGACGTCCAGATGATGGGGCAGTTCCCGTTTTGGCCGCGCAAGCCATAGGCGGAACGCCTCATGTCATGGGACCGCGGGCCTCCAGGCCCGCTCATGCGCATGAGCGGGCCTGGAGGCCCGCGGTCCCATGACTCCTCCGGCTGCGGGTTAGAGATTCATGCCGGCCTTTGTCGCCGTGCCCCAGTCGATGAAATCCTTGAAGGGCAGGAAGCTGCCGTCGTCGATGCCGATCTCGGCCGCGATCAAGGCGTTCAGCTTGTCGTTCATGCGGGCGATCAGATCGCGATTGCGATCGAAGTCGTGGGCAAGGTTGACCATCTCGCCGGGGTCGGCCTGCAGGTCGTACAGCTCGAGGTCGTTGCCGGCGCGCAGCGCGTCGAGCGTGCGCGGCGTGTTGAAGCCGCGGAACGGGAAGTAGCGCGTGAAACGGTAGCGTTCGTCGACGATCGAGCGGATCGCCACCCGCAGCGACCAGTCGATCGGCAACGATTCAATTGTCTTGAGCTGGTCGGTCCGCGCGATCGATTTGTCGCGCAGCGTCTCGTACATGAACTTCGTGAAAGCGGGATCGTGGACCATGAGCTGGCTGTAGCAGAACAGCACGCCGCCGCGCGCCCGCGTGAAGCCGGGATCGACCGGCTGGCGCAGCAGCGGGCCGATGTCCCGGCCCTTCATCCGGGACAGGGTCTCGGCGACGGGCGCAGTGGGCTTGCCGGTCATGGCGACGAGGGTCGGCACGAAATCGATATGCGACGTGAGCTCGCCGCAGCGCTGGCCGCCCTTGATCCCGGGATGGACGACCAGCAGGGGCACGTGGTTCTGCTGCCGGTAGGCCGTCGTGCCCTTGCCGGACAGCCCGCCGTGCGAGCCCAGAAGCTCGCCGTGGTCGGAGGTGAAGACGATGATCGTC
>Ga0070665_100005383_pt1 | contig 13217 bp, 11 predicted proteins | sample KBSS13metaG_FD_65862 | JGI IMG/M metagenome (GOLD analysis project Ga0070665, IMG submission 65862) | Switchgrass rhizosphere microbial communities from Kellogg Biological Station, Michigan, USA - KBS S1-3 metaG | ecosystem: Host-associated > Plants > Roots > Rhizosphere > Soil ... | reverse complement strand
CGGCGAGCACGATGCAGACGCCGGACATGAAAAGACGATAGACGGGATAGGTGAGCGTCGGACCCAGCGCGATCGCATGGTCGAGCAGCGCCGGAATCGCCACGCCGTGCACATCGTTGCCGATCACGATGCTGCGGAGCTCCTCGAAAATCAGGATCAATCCGTAAGTCAGCAACACCTGCTCGAGATGGTCGCGCCGATAGAGATGCGAAAAGAGCGCCCATTCGAGAAATGCGCCGAGCAGGACCGAGACGATCACGCCGAGGACGATCGCCCACGCCAGGCTGCCGGTGAGCGAGGAAAGCGCGAACGCCATGTACGCGCCGATCATGTAGAAGCTTCCGTGCGCGAGATTGATGATCCCCATGATGCCGAAGATCAGCGTCAGGCCGCTCGCAACGAGAAACAGCAGAAGCCCGTATTGCAGGGCGTTCAGGAGTTGAATGAGGAACGAGGCGAGATCCACGCGCCGGATTCTACCGGGGGAACGCGAGCGCGCGCTGCGAGAGGATCGCAGCGCGGCCATGCGTTCGCATGGGTGTCGCCCTTCGGCGCGCGAACGGCGCCGCGGCCGCGACGCCGCGCACGCGCGACGCTACATCTTGCAGCCGACGGAGGGGTCGCTCAGGTTCTTGATCGCGACGCCGATCGACTTGTTTTCCTTGCCTTCCACGCGACGCAGATAGAAATCGTGGATCGGGTTGTGCGCCTTCGAGAGCGCGAACGGCCCGCGAGGACTGTCGATCTTCGCGGATTCCATCGCCTTGATCAAGGCATCGCGCTTCGCGACGTCGCCATCGACCGCCTTCAGGCCGGCGGCCAGCAGCTGGCCGGCATCGTAGCCTTGCACGGCATACACGTCCGGCTCGACCTTGTACGCAGCCTTGTAGGCCGCGCGGAAGGCGTTGTTCTTCGGATTGTCGAGCGCATCGGCATAGTGGAGGGTGGTCAGGAGGCCCTGGGCACTCTCGCCCTGGGCTTCGAGCGTGCCATCCGTGAGAAAGCCGGGGCCGAGCAGCGCTATCTTGTCCTTGAGGCCGGCCGCCGCGTAATCCTTGACGAACTTCACCGCGCCGCCGCCCGCGAAAAAGACGTAGACCACGTCCGGCTTGAGCGCCGCAATCTCGGTCAGGAACGGCTGGAATTCGACGGTCGGAAACGGCAGCGTCATCTCCTTCACGACCTTCCCGCCGCCCTTTTCGAAATTCTCCTTGAAGCCGCCAGTCGATTCCTCGCCGGCGGCGTATTTCCAGGTCAGCGTGACGGCGGTCTTGTGACCCTTTTCGGCCGCCACCTTGCCCATTGCCAGCGCGGGCTGCGCATTCGAGAACGATGTGCGGAAGATATTGGGCGCGCACATCGGTCCCGTGATGTCCTCGGCGCCAGCGTTCGGAATGATCAGGAGCGTGTTGTTGTCGCGCGCGGCTTTCGCCATCGCTATCGCGACTCCGGAATGAACGGTTCCGACCATCACGTCGACGTTGTCGCGCTTGATGAGCTTGTTCGCGTTGTCGGCTGCCTTCGCGGGATCCGATTCGTCGTCGACGGTGAAATACTCGATGTCGCGGCCGCCGAATTTGCCGCCCGCTTCGTTGATCGCCATCTTGAAGCCGTTGGTGATCGCGTCGCCGAGCGCCGCATAGGTGCCCGTATACGGCAGCATCAGCCCGACCTTGATCTTCTGCTGCGCCGACGCGGGCGCGGGCGCGAGCAATGCGGCGGCTGCAAGCAGCGCACCGGCACCGCGCAGCGTCTGGCGAATCATGGTCATCGAAACTTCCTCCTTAAATTGATCGGAATTTGCGCGAAACCCGCGCAGGGGGCGTTGGAATTCTGGACGCGGGATGGGGCACGACGAAGCGCAGTCATACCCGCAAATCACAAACCTCCGTCATTCCCGCACGCGGGAATCCAATTTCCTTCTCGGCAGAAGCGATCCCCGTGCTCGCGGGGATGACGATTGAGTCTGTCACCCTCTTAGGCCGCGAGAGAGTCTGGTCACCCTCTGCCCCGCAGCTTGAATCGCTGGATTTTACCTGTTGCGGTCTTGGGCAGCTCGTCCAGGAATTCGATCCAGCGCGGATACTTGTAGGGCGCGAGCTTCGATTTCACGTGCGCGCGGAGCTCGTCGCCCAAGCCTGCGCCACGCACCTGGCCGGGCTTCAGCACGACGTAGGCCACCGGCTTGGTCAGCCGATCTTCGTCCTCGCGCCCAACGACAGCCGCTTCGAGCACGGCCGGATGCGTTATCAGGGCCGCCTCGACTTCGACCGGCGACACGTACTGCCCCGAGACCTTCAGCATGTCGTCGCTGCGGCCTTCGTACACATAGCGTCCTTGGGGATCGACGCGATACTTGTCGCCGCTCCGCGTCCACATGCCCTGGAATGTCGCGCGGCTTTTTTCGCGACTGTTCCAGTATCCGATCGCTGCAGTGGGGCCGGCAATGTAGAGGTCGCCAACCTCGCCGGGCTTCACGTCGCGCATGGCGTCGTCGACCACGCGAACGGCGTAACCCGGCACGGGAACGCCCGTCGTCCCGTAATGCACGTCTCCGGGACGATTCGAAAGAAAGATATGCAGCATCTCTGTCGATCCGATACCGTCCAGGATGTCGACGCCAAAATGCGACGTCCAGCGCCTGCCGATGTTCTCCGGCAACGCTTCGCCTGCCGAGACGCACGTGCGAAGCGCGACCGCGCCCTTCGCGGGCAGATCGGCGCTCGCCAGCATCGCCGCATACAGGGTCGGAACGCCGTAGAAAATCGTCGGTTTGCGCTCGACCAGGCGCTTCGCCACCGCCGCCGGCGTGGGGCGCTCGGCCATCAGGATCGCGGTGGCGCCGACCGCCATCGGGAAAGTCAGCCCGTTGCCGAGTCCGTAGGCGAAAAACAACTTGGCCGCGGAGAACACGACATCGTCCTCCCGAATTCCAAGAACGGGTCGCGCGTAGAGATCCGCCGTCTGCACGAGGCTCGAGTGGGCGTGCATCGTGCCTTTGGGCGCCCCGGTCGAACCCGAGGAATAGAGCCAGAAGCACACCTCGTCGGGTGACGTCTTCACCGCATCGAACTCGGGTGGCGCCTTGGCGAGAAGATCGTCGAAACCGTGATGCGCGCCAGGCGCGCCGTGCGACACGATGACATGCTGGAGCGAGGGCAACGACGGCAGGAGAGGGACGAACGCCGGCAGGAGCGACGCCGAGACCACGAGCGCGCGCGCCCTGCTGTTCGCCAGCATGTAGGCGTAGTCGCTGGCGGTGAGAAGGGTATTGGCCGCGACGGGCACGATGCCGGCCTTGATGCTGCCCAGAAATGCCGTCGGAAAATCGATGGTGTCGACCAGGCACAGCAGCGCGCGCTCCTCGGGGCGCAGATCGAGGGCTCGCAACGCATGGGCGAAGCGGTTCACGCGAATCGCGAGCTCGCGATAAGTGCAGGTCGTGTCGTCGTCGATGAACGCCGGCTTGTCACCGCGGCCTGCGGCCAGGTTGCGCTCGATCAGATCGTGCGCGGCGTTGTACTCGGCGGGGAAGCCGGGCGCGAGAGGCTGAGGGTCGGGACGCACCGCGCTCCGGTCAGGCGCGGTCGCCGATCCTGGAAACTTCGTGTCCACGGCATCCTCCCATCGCGATGGTCCGGCTTCGACGACCGGGTTTCTCGATTTGGCACTTTGGTTCATGAAACCGAAAGAGTTAAGCATTATACTGCCACAGTCGTCCAACCACATCATCGGCCGTGAAGCCTGCCGTCTCCCACCCCGCTGCGTCTGCATCACTGTCGCCACCGGCCGATGACGCCGACTTCCTGGGCGCCATGGGACGGCGCGTGCGGGATGCGCGCGAGCGTCTCGGCATGTCGCGCCGAGCGATCTCGCAGGCGGCCGAGGTTTCCGAGCGCTACCTGGCACAGCTCGAAGCCGGCGACGGCAACGCCTCTGTCGTGCTCCTCCGTCGCGTCGCCGCCGCGCTCGGGGTGCCTTTGTCCGGTCTGCTGGGGGACCAGGGCGTGACGCTCGAGGAACGCCTGATCCGGCGATTCCTGGCGCGGCTGCCGGCAGACCGGCGCGAGGACGCGGTCTTTGCGCTGATGCGGGAGATCGGTCGCAAGGAAACCGAGCGAAAGCGGAGGATTGCGCTCGTCGGCCTGCGCGGCGCGGGAAAGTCGACGCTGGGGCAAGCGCTGGCGCGGGAGCTTCGATACACGTTCATCGAGCTCGATCGCGAGATCGAGCGCGAAGCGGAGTTGCCGCTGTCCGAAGTCTTCATGCTGTATGGCCAGACCGGCTATCGCCGGATCGAGCGTCGATGCCTGAACGAAGTGCTGCATCGTGCCGACCCCGTCGTGATCGCCGCCGGTGGGGGCATCGTGTCCGAGCCCGAGACGTACGACCTGCTTCTCGCCAACTGCTTCACGGTGTGGCTCCGCGCAGCGCCCGAGGAGCACATGTCGCGCGTGATCGCGCAGGGAGACTTTCGCCCCATGGACGGTCACGTCGCCGCGATGGACGAGCTTCGCCGGATCCTGGCGGAGCGCGAGCCGCTGTACGGCGAGGCCGATGCCACGATCGACACGGCCGGCGCGCGCATCGACGAAAGCCTCGCTTTACTGGCGAACGCCGTCGTCGCCGGCGCCCACGATTGACTCGAGGCAGCACGCGAGGAGACGCCATGCAAGATGCCGCCACAACCGCCGCGGTCGCTCCGTCGCTCGTCGTCTTCGACGCGCACCCGGACACCTATCGCCACTGGAATCTCACCGTCGACGGGCCGGTCGCCACGCTCGCGCTCGACGTCGACGAGGACGGCGGCGTGCGTCCCGGCTACAAGCTCAAGCTCAACTCCTACGATCTCGGCGTCGACATCGAGCTGGCCGATGCGTTGCAGCGGCTGCGCTTCGAGCATCCCGCCGTGCGCAGCGTCGTGATCACGAGCGCGCGCGAGCGGATCTTCTGCTCCGGCGCGAACATCTTCATGCTGGGCCTTTCGTCGCATGCGTGGAAGGTGAACTTCTGCAAGTTCACCAACGAGACCCGCAACGGAATCGAGGACACGAGCCGTCATTCCGGCATCCGGTTTCTCGCGGCGTGCAACGGAACGACGGCGGGCGGCGGGTACGAGCTCGCGCTCGCCTGCGACGAGATCCTGCTGATAGACGACCGGTCTTCCGCCGTGAGCCTCCCCGAAGTCCCGCTCCTGGGCGTGCTGCCCGGCACCGGCGGCCTTACCCGCATCATCGACAAGCGGCGTGTGCGGCGCGATCAAGCCGACGTCTTCTGCACCCTGACGGAAGGCGTTCGCGCTCCGCGTGCGAAGGAGTGGCGCCTCATCGACGACATGGCGAAGCCGCAGCAGTTCGCGGAAAAGGTCAAGGTGCGGGCGGCGCAGCTGGCGATGGAGAATCCGGAGGACGCCGATGTCAGGGGCATCGCGCTGCCCTCGCTGGTCCGCGAGATCGGCGACGATGCGTACACGTACACGCACGTAACGGCAGCCATCGACGCCGCGGCGCGCACAGCGACCCTTACGGTGAAGGCGCCCAGCGCGCCCGAGCCGGAGTGGCTGGAAGCGATCGTCGCGCGCGGTGCGAAATGGTGGCCGCTCGCGATGGCGCGCGAGCTCGACGACGCGATCCTGATGCTCCGCACCAATCATCTCGACATCGGCACATGGATCATCAGGACCGAAGGCGACGCGCGCTACGTGCTCGGGTGCGACAAGGTGCTCGCCGAGCATGCGCGGCACTGGTTCGTGCGGGAGACCATCGGGATGCTGCGGCGGACGTTCGCGCGGCTCGACGTGACCGCGCGCACGTTGTTCGCGCTGATCGACAGGGAATCGTGTTTCGCGGGCACGCTCTTCGAGCTGGCACTCGCGGCGGACCGTCAATACATGCTCGCGATGCCTGACGCCGCGGCGCGGCCGCGCATCGCGCTGTCGGAAATGAACTTCGGTCCCTATCCCGCCGTGCACCGCAAGCCGCGCCTCGCGGCGAGGTTCTATTTCGAGGATGGACCTGTGTCGGCTGCTCGCGCCTCCATCGGGCATGCTCTCGACGCCGACGCAGCGCTTGCGCTCGGGCTGGTTACGACAACACCCGATGAACTCGACTGGGACGACGAGGTGCGGATCGCCATCGAGGAGCGGGCAAGCCTTTCGCCGGACGCGCTAACCGGGATGGAAGCCAACCTGCGCTTCGGCCCCGGCGAGACGATGGAGACGCGCATTTTCGGGCGCCTCTCCGCTTGGCAGAACTGGATCTTCGTACGGCCGAACGCCGTCGGCGACGCCGGCGCGTTGAAGACTTTCGGCTCCGGCAGCAAGGCGCGCTTCCACTGGGACCGCGTCTGACGAAAGGGCATCGGATGAGCATCGACTACAACGAGAAGATCCCCAACAACGTCAACCTTGCGGAGAATCGCACGTTGCAGCGCGCGCTCGAGCACTGGCAGCCGGCATTCCTCGACTGGTGGGGCGATGTCGGACCGGAAGGCACGCGCGGCTACGACGTGTATCTCCGCACCGCGACGAGCGTCGACCCCAAGGGCTGGGCGCACTTCGACTATGTGAAGATGACCGACTACCGATGGGGCATCTTCCTGAATCCCGCCAATCCCGAGCGCAAGGTCAATTTCGGCGCGCACAAGGGCGAGCCGGCGTGGCAGGAAGTGCCGGGCGAGTACCGGGCCAACCTGCGCCGGCTGATCGTCACGCAGGGAGACACCGAGCCCGCTTCCGTCGAGCAGCAGCGCCATCTCGGACTCACGGCGCCGTCGCTCTACGATCTGCGGAATCTCTTCCAGGTCAACGTCGAGGAAGGCCGCCACCTCTGGGCGATGGTGTACCTGCTGCACGCGTATTTCGGCCGCGATGGCCGCGAGGAGGCGGAGGCGCTTCTCGAGCGGCGTTCGGGCGACGCCGACAACCCGCGGATCCTGGGCGCATTCAACGAAAAGACATCCGACTGGCTCGCCTTCTTCATGTTCACGTATTTCACCGACCGCGACGGCAAGTATCAACTCTGCTCGCTCGCCGAATCCGGTTTCGATCCGCTCGCGCGCACGACCCGCTTCATGCTGACCGAGGAAGCACATCACATGTTCGTCGGGGAGTCAGGCGTGGCGCGCATCATCCAGCGCACGGCCGACGTGATGGCGCGCGAGCGCATCGACAATGCCGACGCCGTGCGCCGGCACGGGGTGATCGACCTGCCCACGATCCAGCGCTACCTGAATTTCCATTTCAGCGTGACCATGGATCTCTTCGGTGCCGACGTGTCGTCCAACGCCGCGACGTTCTATTCCACTGGACTCAAGGGGCGCTTCGAGGAAACGAAGGCCGACGACGATCATCAACTGCAAGGCCAGACCTACCCGGTGCTGGAAGTGCAGGGCGATGCGCTGGTCACCGCGCAGGCACCGGCCCTCAATGCCCTGAACGAGCGCCTGCGCGACGATTTCATCAAGGATGCCGCCGCCGGGGTCGAGCGCTGGAACCGCATCCTGCAGAAAGCCGCGCTGCCGTTCGCGTTCAAGGTGCCGCACAAGGCGTTCAATCGACGGATCGGACCGCTGTCCGCCGCGCGGATCGATCCCCAGGGGCGCGTGGTGACGGAAAGCGAATGGAGCGCGTCGATGGATCAGGTTTTGCCAAGTGCGGCCGACCGCGCCTACGTCGCGTCGCTGATGGGCCGGGTCGTCGAGCCCGGCCAGTTTGCGAACTGGATCGCGCCGCCACCGCGCGGGGTCAACAACCAGCCGCTCGATTTTGCGTATGTGCGCTTCGATTGATGGTCAGTACGTGAAGATCGATGGTGCCGTCCCCGCGCACGCGGGGATGCCATGTCGTTCGTAACATGTCCGAACCCCATTCGACGGCCGCGGTCATGCGCCAGCACCTGATCGATCCCGAGATCTGCATCCGGTGCAACACCTGCGAAGAAACCTGCCCGATCGACGCGGTCACGCACGACGCGCGCAATTACGTCGTCGATCCGGCGATCTGCAATGGGTGCAACGCCTGCATCGCTCCGTGTCCGACCGGCGCGATCGACAACTGGCGCGACGTCGCACGCGAGTGTGCGTACTCGCTGGACGAGCAGAAGGGCTGGGACGTGCTGCCGGCCCAGGATGCGATCGGCGCAGCCGAGCCGCAGGCGATCCCTCCCGAAATTGCAGCGATCACCGCCGCGGCGTCGGCGGGTCAAGGCGGCGTGGCAGCCGCGCCGTGGTCGGCCGCCAAGCCCGTCGTCCACCTGCACACGCTGGCGAAACCCGCAGTCGCCACGGTGAGCGGCAATTTCCGTCTCACTGCCGAGGGCGCGTCGGCGGACATCCGTCATATCGTGCTCGATTTCGGCGCGACTGCGTTTCCCGTCCTCGAGGGCCAGACGATTGGCGTGATTCCTCCCGGCATCGACGCGGAGGGACGTCCGCACCACGTGCGCCTCTATTCGGTCGCGAGCCCGCGCGACGGCGAGCGTCCGCGCTACAACAACCTCGCCCTCACGGTGAAGCGCGTCACCGAGGATCACGAAGGCCGCGGAACGCGCGGCGTGGCGTCCAACTATCTGTGCGATCTGGCCAAGGGGGACGCCGTCAACGTCGTCGGTCCGTTCGGCACGAGCTTCCTGATGCCGAACCATCCGGGATCGAGCCTGCTCATGATCTGCACCGGCACAGGATCGGCGCCGATGCGCGCGATGACGGAGCGACGGCGCCGCGTCGGCGAGAACGATGGTGGCGAGCTCATGCTGTTCTTCGGCGCGCGCTCGGCCGAGGAATTGCCGTACTTCGGACCGCTGATGAAGCTGTCGCGCGATTTCATCGACGTCAACCTGGCGTTCTCGCGCGTTCCCGGCGAGCCGAAGCGCTATGTGCAGGATCTCATTCGCGCGCGAGGGACGGACGTCGCGCGCCTCCTTGCCGACGAGCACACGTTCATCTACGTCTGCGGGCTGAAGGGCATGGAAGAAGGCGTCGCCCAAGCGTTCCGCGAAGCCTGCCGCGCCCAGGGAATGGATTGGGAAGCCTTGTTGCCCCGGCTGCGCGATGCGGGACGCTACCATCTCGAAACCTATTGACGGACGCGCATGAAATTCGCGGAAATGACGCCGGGCCGCTCGATCACCGTCGGCCCCGAGACCCTCGACGAAGCGCAGGTGCTCGCCTTCGCACGCGAATACGATCCGCAGTGGTTCCACGTCGATGCCGGACGCGCGGCAGACGGCCCGTGGCGGGGGCTGATCGCAAGCGGCTGGCAGACGTGCGGAATCGCGATGCGCATGGTGGTGACCCAGGTGCTTGCCGATTCGGAATCATTCGGGTCGCCGGGACTCGCGTATCTCAAGTGGGACAACCCGGTGCGTCCCGGCGACGTGCTCTACCTGACCCTCGACATTCTGGAGCGCCGGGTCGCCACGTCCAAGCCGACGCTCGGCGTCGTGCGCTGGCGCTGGCGCATGCGCAATCAGGTCGCCGCGATCGTCCTCGACCTCGAGGCGACCAGCCTGTTCGATCTCTCGCACAAGGATTTCACGGCCGTTCCGCGTCTGGCTTGAGCGCGAGCGCCCGAGCGTAGAGGACGTCCCGCGACGCACCGGTGGCCGCCGCCACCACGCGCGCGGCGCGCGCCGGCGGCAATTCGGCAAGCAGCGCACGCAGCCACAACTCGGCCTCGGGGGTGACACTTTCGACGTGCGCAGTCCTGCCTGCCGGCGCATCCACGATCAGCACGAATTCGCCGCGCTCGCGATTCGCGTCGCCCGCGAACCATGCCGGCGCATCGACAAGCGGTACGCGCGTGATGGTCTCGTGCAGCTTGGTGAGCTCGCGGGCGACGATCAGCGCGCGCGTTCCATCCAGCACCTCGAGGAGCGCGTCGACGGTCGCGCGCACGCGATGCGGCGCTTCATAGAGGACGAGTGCCAGCGGCAGCGCGGCCACGCTGTCGAGCAGCGCGCGACGGGCCTTGGCCTGCGGCGGCAGAAATCCGAGGAACGCGAAGCGCGCCGCCTCGATTCCGGCGACGGAGAGCGCCGCGGCGACCGCCGACGGCCCCGGAATCGGAACCACGCCATGCCCGGCATCGCGAACGGCGCGCACCAGCCGTGCACCGGGATCGCTGATGCCCGGCGTTCCGGCATCCGTGATGACTGCAACGCTCTGCCCTTTGGCGAGCGCATCCGCGATCGTGCGCGCACGCGCATCCTCGTTGTGCGCGTTGAGCGAGAGCAAACGGACCGCGATGCCGTAGCGGCGAAGGAGCGGCGCCGACAGGCGCGTGTCCTCCGCCGCCACGAGGTCGACGCTGCGGAGAATGTCGAGCGCGCGCAGCGTTAGATCGCGAGCGTTCCCGAGCGGCGTCGCCACCACATATAATGAGCCCGGCTCGGCGTGAGCGGCCGGTGGCGCTTGGGCAACACCGGTTTCATTCGACGTACCGATTTCTTCCGACATCCGCTTCGCCTTCATGCCCGGCTCCCCGCGCGTCCGACACGCTGCGCAGATGGCAATGCGCATCAGCCTGCTGGTGCTCGTCGCGGCGGGCGCATTGTCCTGCGCGCAGCTTGCGCCGACAAGCCGCCCCGCGCCGATCCAGGATCGCGCCACCACCTCGCGGCCCGCTCCTCCTGCGGCGCCAACGGGCGCAGCCGCCGTACGGGAAACGCCTGTCCCGCCGCCGGATTCCGGCGCGCTGACCACGCCGCTTCCGCCGCCAACGAGCATCGAGCCCACGCCCGGGAGCCCGTTTCCGAGCGATGCTGCGCCGGGCGCACCGCCTGCATTCCCGCCGCCCGGACGGGCGACACGTCCGCCCCCCGCGGCGACCAGTCTCGTCGCGCTGATCCTGCCGCTCGATGTGCCGGCCTACTCGCGTGCCGCCGATGCCGTCCGCGCGGGATTCCTCGCGGCGGCGGACGCCGCGGGCGCCCGCGCACGCTGCATCGTGATCGGCCACAAGGAGGACGGCGTGCTCGCGGCCTTCGCAGAGGCGAGCGCGAAAGGCGTCCGCGTGATCGTGGGCCCGCTGTTGCGAGACGACCTGAAGACGCTCGCGCTCGCCGATCCGGAGATTCCATGGACCGTCGCGCTCAATCAGATCGAGGATCCCGCGCAGTTGCCGCCCACCGTCTATTCGTTCGGCCTCGCGATCGAAGCCGACGCACGCGTGCTGGCGCGGCGCGCGCAGGAGGACGGCGTGCGCTCGATCGACGTGATCGCGGGCGGCTCGCCGCTCATGCAACGCTTCGCGTCGACCTTCGCGACCGAGTGGGTCGCGGGCGGTGGCTCGCTGCCGTCGAGCTTCCGCTTCGACCCAGCGCCGGATGCGCTCACGCAATTGCGGCGGAACCTCGCTCGCTCCGCGCCCGACGGGGTGCTGCTGGCGGTCGACGGGGGCAATGCCGCGCTCGTCAAGTCGTACACGGGGACGGTCACCGCGTACGCGAGCGGACTCGTCTTCGAGCGACCCGATCCGGCGGTCATCCGCGACCTGAACCAGCTTCGCATCGTCGAGATCCCGTGGCTCGTCACGCCTGATGCGCCCGAGTTCGCGAAATTCCCCCGGCCCGAGTTCGGCAGCGCCGCGCTGGAGCGCCTCTATGCGCTCGGGATCGATGCGTTTCGCGTGTCGCAGGCTTTCGGCGCAGATCCGCCTGCCGAGTTCTCGCTGGAAGGCGCCACCGGCACGATCACGCTGGGGACGAGCCGCCAGTTCATGCGCGAGGGACGGCTGGCCGTTTATCGTGACGGACGCCTCCTCCCGCTCGACCCGCGCTGACGTCGGCCAGGCGGCCGAGTCGCGCGCGGCCGCCTATCTTGCCGCCCAGGGACTTGCGATCGTCACTCGCAATTTCCGCACGCGTCGCGGCGAGATCGACCTGATCGCGCGCGATGGCGCGGTGCTGGTGTTCGTCGAGGTGCGGCGGCGGCGCTCGAGCGCATACGGCGGCGCCGCTGCCAGCATCACGGAGGCCAAGCGCGCGCGCATCGTCGCCGCGGCGGCGGCCTACCTGGCAACGCTGGCGCACGAACCCGCATGCCGATTCGACGTCGTGCTGATCGATGGAGACGACCCCAGGCGCGTCGACTGGCGGCAGGACGTCATCGCCGTCGAATGACCCTGCTAGAATCCGCGCGCCATGCTCGATCACGCCAAGCGAATACATGAGCACTTCGCGGACAGCGCGAAGGTGAAGCTCGATGCCGCGGACGCGATGGTCCCCGACATCGCGCGCGCGGCTACGCTGATGACCGAAGCGCTGTTCGCCGACGGCAAGATCCTGGCCTGCGGCAATGGCGGCTCGGCTGCCGACGCACAGCATTTCGCGGCGGAGCTGATCGGTCGCTTCGAACGCGAGCGTCCCGAGCTGCCGGCGATTTCGCTTGCGACCGATACCTCGCTGCTCACGGCGGTCGCCAACGATTATTCGTTCGAGGAAATCTTCGCGCGACAGGTGCGCGCGCTCGGCACGAAGGGCGACGTGCTGCTCGCGATCTCGACCTCGGGCAATTCGGGCAACGTCGTGGCTGCCGTCAATGCCGCCCACGAGCGCGAGATGCACGTCGTGGCGCTGACCGGCAAGGGCGGCGGCCGCCTCGGTGAACTTATGGCGGCCGGGGACGTCCATCTATGCGTTCCGCATGCGCGAACGATGCGAATCCAGGAAGTGCACCTCCTGGTGATCCACTGCCTTTGCGACGCGATCGACGCAACGCTGCTTGGCGACGACGAGTGAGCCTACCGCCGCGCGTCTCCAGGACGCGCGCGGACGCGAGGTTCGTCGCACGCGCCTGCTTCCTTTCCCAGCGCCCCCGGAGGGCCCTCGTCATGATTCCGATCCGCCCTTCCCGCATTCTCGTCACGCTGCTCGCACTGACGCTCGCCATTCCATTCGTCCTGACCGGCTGCGTGCCCGCACTGGTTGTCGCAGGCGTCGGCGGCACGGCGCTCGTCGCAACCGACCGCCGCTCGGTCGGGGCGCAGGCCGACGACGAGGCGATCGAGCTCAAGATCGCCGAACAAATCAATACGCGCTATGGCGAGCGCGTGCACGCGATCTCGACCAGCTACAACGGCATCGTGCTGCTGTCGGGCGAAGTCCCGGATTTCGGAACGCTCGCCTCGATCGGCAACCTCGCCAAGAACACCGAGCGCGTGCGCGCGGTCCACAACGAGCTCGCCGTCGGGCCGAACGCCTCGATGTCGCAGCGGACCA
>Ga0070665_100005381_pt1 | contig 13221 bp, 9 predicted proteins | sample KBSS13metaG_FD_65862 | JGI IMG/M metagenome (GOLD analysis project Ga0070665, IMG submission 65862) | Switchgrass rhizosphere microbial communities from Kellogg Biological Station, Michigan, USA - KBS S1-3 metaG | ecosystem: Host-associated > Plants > Roots > Rhizosphere > Soil ... | reverse complement strand
ATCCGCGCCCGATCGCAGGAAGCTCGGCTTCGCCAGATCGTGTGCTCGCTGGTTCGCGGCTTCCATGGCCGGAAGCATCACCATCATCCGGTCGATCATCTCGTCGAAGTGCTGCATGGCCTTCCACGAGGCTTTCCAGCTCGGATGCAGGGCGGGCCACGGCCCTGTGAAGGGATCGATCTCGCCGCTGTCCCAGAGAAGGCGCGCGACGTCTTCCAGGGTCGAGGACGCGGCGAGGTCGACGGCCCTTTGACCGCGATAATAGGCGTGCCCGTCGGAGAGAAGGGTGATCGCAGTCGTCGCCGTCAGCCCTGGCGTGGACTGGCGGTGAGAGAGTCCCGATCGTCCCTCCTTCAGCTGCTCCACATCCGACCGCAGGTACCAGCTTTCGCGCGAGCCGGGCGGCCGGCTGGTGCGAATATTCTTGCGCGTGACGTAGGTATAGAGCGTCGGAAGGCTGACATTCAGCAGGCCGGCCGCCTGCCGGGCGTCGATATACAGGTCGCTCGAGGCGGCGGGAGGGGACTTGGGACGCATGGCGTTTCTCAGGGCGACGACTCATTATATCGATTTTATTCGTCGATATTGACGGCAATATATCGACCTATCAAGAGTCCTCCATATCCGCAGGAGACAAGAGCGGAACCTGGGAGGAATGGGCATGCAAAGGCGCGCACTGATCGGGCTTGCCGGAAGTCTAGGAGCCGCGACAGCACTCGGGGGCGGACTAGCGCGCGCGTCGGAACCCTATCTCACGAAACCCGTCAGGATCGTCGTCGGCTTTCCGCCCGGACAGGCGTCCGACACGATCGCCCGCATTTTGGCAGCCAAGCTGACCGACACCTTCGGTCAGTCCGTCATCGTCGACAACAAACCCGGCGCGTCGGGCATCGTGGCGCACGAGTCCGTCAAGAACTCCAAGCCCGACGGCTACACCCTGCTCGTCGGCTCGACCGCGACGCTGGCCGCCAATCCGGCGCTTTACAGCCACCTGCCGTACGATCCGATGAAGGACTTCGTCCCTATCGCACTGCTGATCTCCTCGCCGACCTATCTGATCGCGTCTCCCGAGCTGCCGGTCGCCAGCTTCCGCGAGTTCGTGAGCTACGCGCGGGAGCGGCCGGGCAAGCTGTCCTACGCCTCGGCCGGTGCCGGCACGTCGTCCCACATCATCATGGAGGCGCTCAAGAAGCGGGAGGGGCTCGATATCGTGCACGTGCCGTTCAAGGGCTCGCCCGCCGCGATGGCCTCGGTGCAGTCCGGCGACACCCCCATCGGCTTCGAGACCGCCACCGCCGCCACGCCGCAGGCGCAAGCCGGCAAGGTGCGGGTGCTGGCAACCACGGCAGCCGCGCGCACCTCGCAATTTCCCGATGCCCCTACCGTGGTCGAGGCCGGGCTGCCGAATTTCGTCTTCATGCCGTGGGCAGCCATCGTGGCACCGGCCGGCACGCCCGCACCGATCGTCGAGAAGGTGAACGCGGCCGTGAACCGCATCCTGCAGGAGAAGGAGATGCAGACCTTCGCCGCCTCGATCGCCTCGACCACGCGAGCCGGCAGCCCGCAGGAACTTCAGGCATTCATGCGCGCCGAGCTGACGCTCTGGGGCGAGGCCGTGCGCGCGTCAGGCGCGAAGCTGGATTGAAGCGGAGATCCTCATGAGCAGACCCGTCGGCGCCCCCGACCTCACCCTGATCGCGTTCCTGCAGGCACAGAACTGCTCCAACTATGTCGCCTCTTGGCGCCATCCGGAGGCGATGCCCGACTTCACGACCGCGCAGTACTACCAGCGCATCGCCCGCACGCTGGAGGACGCCAAGTTCCACCTCGCCTTCTTCGACGACCGGCTGGCGATGCCCGACATGTATGCCGACGACTACAGGGCGTCGGTCGAGCACGGCATCCGTGTCGTCAAGATGGACATCATTCCGATCCTGACGGCGATGGGCATGGCGACGTCCAAGCTCGGCCTCGGCGGCACCTATTCGACGACCTACTACGAGCCGTTCCATGTCGCCCGGACCTTCGCGACGCTGGACCTGATGATCGGCGGACGCGCGGCCTGGAACGTCGTCACCTCGCTGAACGACTCGGAGGCCGCCAACTTCGGCAGCACCGGGCATCTCGAGCACGACACGCGGTACGACCGCGCCGACGAGTTCATGGAGGTGGTGCTCGGGCACTGGCGCACCTGGGAAGACGACGCCATCGTCCTCGACAAGGCCGGAGGCCGGTTCGCCGACCCGAACAAGGTCCATCGCCTCGACCACAAGGGCAAGTGGTTCAACTCGCGCGGGCCATTCACCGTGCCGCGCTCACCTCAGGGGCATCCGGTGATCATGCAGGCAGGCCAGAGCGGCCGCGGCAGCGCTTTCGCCGCGCGCTGGGGTGAACTGATCTTCGCAACGGCGCAGACGCCCGAACTGGCGCGCCGCCAGTACCGATCGTTCAAGGACGAGGTGTCGAAAGCGGGCCGCGATCCCGACAAGGCGCGCTGGGCGCCTGCGGTCTATCCGGTGGTGAGCGAGACGCGCTCGATGGCGCAGGACAAGCTGGAGCTGATCAGGTCGCTCGCCAAGCCGATCGATTCGTTGAGCCTCTTGTCGGAGGTGCTGAACTTCGACTTCTCCAGCCGTCCCTACGAGGCCGACCTGTCCGACGCCGACCTGAAATCGATGGGCGGCCTGCGCGGCCTGCTCGACCGCGTCGTCAGCACGAGCGGCAAGAGCAATCCCAGCCCGGCGGACTTCGTGAAGTTCTCCAAGCGCGGCACGGTCGGAGAGATGCCGATCTTCGTCGGCACGCCGAAGGATGTCGCCGACGAAATGGAGGCCTGGTTCAGCAGCGAGGCGTGCGACGGGTTCGTGGTCGCGGCGACCTATGTGCCGGGCGCCTATGAAGACTTCGGCCGGCTGGCCGTTCCGGAGCTGCAGCGGCGCGGCCTGTTCCGCACGGAATATTCCGGCGACACGCTGCGCAGCAACCTCGGGCTCGGCACCTCCGGTTCGTGACCAGCTCAATGAAGGACGCGCCCATACGCATGAGATCGCTCCTGTCGGTGCCGGCCGTGCGCACGGACTTCTTCGAGAAGGCGGCGCGAGGCCCCGCCGATGCCCTGATGCTCGACCTCGAGGATGCGGTCTTCGCCGAGCACAAGCTGCGGGCCCGCGCCACCGCCCGTGACGCGCTCGAGAAGATCGACTGGAAGCACAAGCGCGTCCTCGTCCGCATGAACGCGCTCGATACCGAGTGGGGCTTTCGCGATCTCGTCGAGCTCGGCTCGTCCTGCCCGAGGCTCGACGGCTTCATGGCGCCCAAGGTCAATTCGGTCGAAGAGCTGCGCTACCTCGAGCGCACGCTCGATCATCTCGACGCCGAGCGTCCGCCCGATCGTGCCCTCGAGCTGCATATCCTCGTCGAGACTGCGCTCGGCGTGTCGCGGGTCGAGCAGATCCTCGAAGCGTCGCGTCGCCTGCTTTCGGTCTCGTTCGGCGTGGGCGACTACTCGATGAGCATTGGCGGGGCCGACAGGCTGATCGGCGGCGCGAACAAGGACTACGTCATCCTGACCGACGGGCAGGATGGTGCCGGCCGCCAGGAGCATTGGAACGACCAGTGGCATTACGCCTCTGCGCGAATCGCCAACGCCTGCTACGCGCACGGCGTGACCGCGATCGACGGTGTCTATGGCAACTTCTCGGACGCCGACGGCTTCCGCGCCGCCGCCCGTAGGGCACGCACGCTCGGCTATGTCGGCAAATGGGCCATCCATCCGACACAGATCGCGTTGGCCCACGAGGTTTTCTCCCCGAGCGCGGAGGAGATTTCCTGGGCCAACCGGGTGAAAGACGCGCTCGCGGTCGCGCAGGCTGCCGGCAAGGGCGCAGCCCAGCTCGACGGGCGCCTCATCGAAGCCGCCACCCTGAAGATCGTCGACCAACTTCTGGCGCGGGCCGACGAGAAATGGACATGAGCGTTTCCGCCGAACCAAAGAAGAAAGCGCTCGAGGGCGTGCGGGTCCTCGACCTGTCGAACATGCTGGCCGGCCCATTCTGCGCCACCACGCTGGGCGAGTTCGGCGCCGAGGTCGTGAAGGCCGAGCTGCCCGGCAAAGGCGACACCATGCGCTCGTTCGGCACCATGACGGCCACCGGCTCCACGCTGAACTGGCTGAACGAGGGTCGCAACAAACGCTGCATCACGCTCGACCTGCGCAAGCCGGCGGGGCTGGCGATCGCCAAGCGCCTGGTCGCCGAGTCCGACATCGTGGTCGAGAACTTCATGACCGGGACGCTGGAGCGCTGGGGCCTCGGCTACGAGGAGATGAAGAAGATCAATCCGAAGGTCATCCTCGTCCGCATTACCGCCTACGGCCAGACCGGCCCCTACAGCGATCGTCCCGGTTTCGCGCGCATCGCACACGGCTACGCCGGCTTGGCCTATCTCGCCGGCGAGGCCGACGGCCGGCCGGTCATGCCCGGATCGACGTCGCTCGCGGATTACATCAGCGGCCTGTACGGCGCCCTCGGGGCGCTGATCGCCTATATCGGACGGGAAAAGCATGGTGTCGGGCAGTATGTCGACATCGGCCTGTACGAGGGCATCTTCCGCCTGCTCGACGAGATGGCGTCGGCCTACGCGAAGTCGGGCTTCATCCGCGAACGCCTGGGCGCCGATACCGTCAACATCGTGCCGCACAGCCATTACGAGACCAAGGACGGCAAGTGGGTCGCACTGGCCTGCTCGAACAACCTGATGTGGCAGCGCCTGTGCGAAGCGATGGGCCGCACCGACCTGCTGGCGCCCGACAAGTACGCGACGATGGACCAGCGGCTGGCCGAGCGCGACAAGGTGAACGGACTCGTTGCCGACTACATCCGCAGCCTGCCGCGCGAGGAGCTCATCGCGCATTGCCTGAAGCACGAGGTGCCGATCGGGCCGATCAACAACATCGCCGACATCTTCCAGGATCCGCATTTCGCCGCGCGCGAGAACCTGATCGAGGTGTTCGAGCCGCGCGAGGGCAAGGTGGTCATTCCCAACGTCTTCCCGCGCCTGTCGGAAACCCCCGGCGAGTTCAAGTGGCTGGGCCCGGACCTCGGCCAGCACAACGACGAGATCTACTGCCAGCGGCTCGGCATGTCTGCCGCCGAGGTCGAGCAGCTCAAGCGCGACGGCGTGATCTGACTCATCGGACCGCGGGCCTCCAGGCCCGCTCACTTTCCTCGGATTGTGCCGCTGGAGAGAGCTCATGAGCCTGAGCGGGCCTGGAGGCCCGCGGTCCCATGAACTCATCCGTCCGGAGCCCACGCGCGGCTGTGACGGCTTTGCCAGTTGAGCCGGCCGCCCCCGGCCGCTAGACCTGCCACTCCCTCATCAACCGGGCCGGCATTCCCTGATGACGATCTATACGGAACTCCAGGCACGCGCCCTGACGGCCATCCGCCGCACGACGCCGCGCCACAAATGGGACGCGATCGCCGACATCGTCACCCAGGACCGCCAGAAGGTCGAAGGCCACCTGAAGGCGGAGCCGCCGAGCGACAACTACCGCCATCTCCTGCCGCAGTTGAAGGCCCAGTCCCACGCCCGCCTGCCCCTGACCGTTCCGAACGTCGACGAGGTCCGGCGCTATTTCGAGATCAACCCGGTCTACAAAGGCTCGCACATCTTTTCGTTCGACGGCCGGCCGCAGCAGATGGCGGACGTGCGCGCCGGCTTCCCGATGGCGGGCTATCGCGCCGACCAGGTGCTGCGCGCACCCGGCCTGATCGACGTGCTGAACGATCCGCGACTGATCGATCTCATCGAGGCCTATCTCGGCTGCGTTCCGACGCTCTATTCGGTCAATGCCTGGTGGTCCCATCCGGCCAACAAGCCGGAGATGACCAACGTCCAGTTCTTCCATCGCGACACGGACGACTGGCGTTTCGTCACGCTCTTCATCTACCTGACCGATGTCGACGCCGAGTCCGGACCGCACCAGCTCGTACCGGGCTCTCACTCGCTGGCCGGCATGCGCGAGCTCGTGCGCAAGGCTTCGTGGTGGCCACGCTTCGACGTCGAGCGCAGCTTCGTCGACGACATGGGCGAGGACTTCTCGCGCGATTGCGATCGGCTGTTTGGCAGCATGGCGGTCGATATCACCGGCCCGGCCGGCTCGATGGCGCTGGTCAACACACTCGCGCTGCATCGCGGGCTGGTCCCGCGGCGGACCGCGCGTTTCGTGGTCTGGGCGCGCTACGGCCTCGGCCCCAACACGAACTCGGCCGACCTGGAGATGGGACCTCTGGGCCTGCGCCAGGTCAGCACGACACTCCAGGACACGCCTCGCAACCGCTACATCAATCGGCTGCTGTTCGAGTTCGATCGCCGGCCGGAGAATTGAACCAGAAGATCGAGACCGGCTACTTCAGCGCGTCGAACATGCCGTCGCCCATGACCTTGTGGCCGGCCTCGTTCCAGTGGACATCCTCGGGGATGTAGTACTTCGCCCGGGCCGCGTCGGGACTTTCACGGCGAAACAACGGGAAGAGGTCGATCAGCTCGACGCCCTCCTCCTTCGCCATCTCGGTCCAGATGGCCTCGTACTTCTCGGTCGGGACCTGATTGACCAGATAGCCATTGGGATAGATGACCAGGCGCAGCTTCAGATTGTGGTCGCGGCACAGCCGCACGATCCGCCGGATATAGATGCGCGCCAGAGCCACCCCCGTGTCGCCCCAGCGCTCCATGATCTTCGGATCGGAGAACCAGCCGAACCTTTCTTCCCGCCAACCCTTCGGGAATGCTTCCGGCTGCTCCCACCAGGCGCTGGGGTTGACATAGTCGAACATCGGCCCGAGGGAGCCGACGAGCCCGGCTTCCTCGGCAGCCATGTCGTCCTGCACCGGACCATAACGATCCGCCTGCTTCGTGAAGTCCGACTTCGGATAGAAGAACGCCACCAGGGCATGCACATCGCGCCAGTGCTTCGGACGAATGAAGGTCTGGAAGAGGAACGAATTGCGCGCGAGATAGCTTTCCAGCCGGACGCCGGCGAACTCGGCGCTGTCCCACGGCACCGGAACGAAATCGCGATACAGAACCTCGTCCTGAACGTCCGACGGATCGATATAGACGATGACCTCGTTGACCTTCAGCTTCACCTCGTCGAGCAGGTAGCGCAGCTTGAAATAGTAAAGACGCGGGCTGTAGCTGGCGATCGACGCATTGAGCACCTCGACGGGGCGGCTGCTCTTCGCTGCAAGGTCCTCCATGATGCTGGACAACGTCTCCGCAGCCGGCACGCCCGATCCCTCGACCATCGAATCGCCGATGTTCAGGATGCGGTACTTGTCCAACTGGAGCGGAACCGTGCGGCGCTCTCGGGCCTTGAAGGCGAGCGAATCGGTCTTGAGCGTGATCGTGCGGTCACCCCACACATCTTGCACCTCGAGATCGGGCAGCAGGCCGTGATGATAGTGATTGTCGGCAACCCGGAACGGCGCCGAATAGCTCGCCGACAGATGGTCGGCGGCAACGAACAGCGCGAGCAGGAAGACGACATACGCCGCCCATTTCAGGATTTTCATCGCGGACCTTACCCGTTCCGTCAGAACGCAAAATAGATGAAGTCGTACCCGGAACGCTTGGCGAAGATCACCCCGACGAACCACATCGCCGTCAGCATCGCCGCCAACGGAACCGTGCCCAGGCCCGCGAGCACTTCGGGGAACTCGACGTTGCGGCGATAGGCGAACCAGTCGGTGACCACGACGGGTATGCCGAGCAGGGCGAGCTGCTTGGCCCCCAGCAGGAAGATCGGCGAGGTGAACGCCTCCGGGAATGCCCAGAACGAATGCACCATGTTGTAGTACTCGTACTCTCCGCCGCTGCCGGCGCGAAAAATGAGCCAGCCATAGACGTTCAGGACGAAGAAGACAGCCCAGGAGAGGATGGGAATGCGGTCCAGCCTCAGGGCATGGACCGCCGCGCGCAGAGGCTGGAACCGGTAAATCAGGATCAGGAGGCCGTGATAGAAGCCCCAATAGATGAACATGATGCCGGCGCCGTGCCACAGGCCGGCTAGACCCATCGTCACCAGCATTGTCACGGCCTGCCGGCCGGCCCCGCCCTTGTTGCCGCCCAGCGGGATGTAGACGTAGTCGCGGATCCAGGTCGACAGGGTGATGTGCCAGCGCTGCCAGAATTCACGCGGACTGCGCGCGAAGATCGGAGTCAGGAAGTTGCGCGGCAGCTTGATGCCGAACAGCAGCGCCGAACCGCGCGCGATGTCGGAATAGGCCGAGAAGTCACAATAGATCTGCAGCGTGAATCCGAGTGCATAGAGCAGGCCGGCACCGCCCGAATCGTGCGGAGGCGCCTGGACGGTGCGGACCGCATAGCTGACGACGTCGCCCAGATTGTCGGCGAAGACGACCTTCTTGAAGAGACCCCAGCCGATCTGGCAGAGCGCCAGCCTCACCTCCTCCACCGTGGGCAGGGGACGGACGACCTTCAACTGTCCGATCAGGTCGTTGGGACGCAGGATCGGCCCCGCGACGAGATGCGGGAAGAACAGCACGAAGTTGAGATAGATGAGGAACGACGGTTCGGCCTTGAACTGCCGGCGGTACACGTCGATCGTGTAGCTCATCGTCTCGAAGGTGTAGAACGAGATGCCCGGCGGCAGCGTGGTCGTATAGACCGGGACGCTGGCGGCAACGCCGAACGCCACCAGCAGCTCGTTCAACGACAGGGTCAGCCAGCCCAGGTACTTGAAGGCCGACAGCAGGCCGAGATTGACCACCAGGCTGAGGATGAGCCATCGCTTGCGGATGCGGTCGTCGTCGAGCTCGGCCATCCGCCTGCCGACGAAGTAGTCCACCGTGGCGACCACGACCAGCGGCACCAGCCACCAGATCGTCCGCCAGGCGTAGAAGATGGCGCTGCCGACGACGAGGACGACGGTCGCCGCCAGCCGCCACCGCCGCACCAGAAGGTACAGGCCCAGCAATATCGGCAGGAACGCCAGCACGAACTCGTAAGACTGAAAGACCATCCCTACCCCAGACGGGCGCCGCAGCGGCTAGCGTTTCATTGACGGGCGAATGTGACGGGCGACCTTTTGGAAGGCAAGCCGGCGAATGACGCAGTCCCCGCACCTTGCAGCGGGTTTCGGGACATGCGATTTCGACGCCGATGGATCGGCCAAGCCTGCCAAGGCTCCCATGAGATATTTGCGGCTACTACCGTTCGCGCTCGCGGCCGGCGCAATCTTGATGCTCGAAGCGTGCATTGCCCTGGCGGGCAATGGCGGCCAGTACAACACGGACTTCTTCGATTTCTCGCCGCTGAAGCAGGACGTCCTGCAGAGGCACGTGATCTACAGCAAGTTCATGATCGAATTTGCCGACGTCCCCTCCGACGCCGTGCTGATCGGCGACAGTTCCGGCTTCTATGGCGTCCAGTCGGACCAGGTGACCGCGGCCGATCCGGGGCTCAGCTTCCTCAACCTGGGATGCTGCGGCGATGTCGGCTGGACCGGATTCATTTACCAGTCCGAATTGGCGCTGAAGCAGGCCGCGCAGCGGCCGAAGTTCCTGGTCCTGCACGTCACGCCGTTCTGGGGACCCAATGCCAAGAAGTTCGCCGGCGACAACGTGCTGGCCGTCACCATCCGCGACTACCTGCTGCGGGTCATGTGGTGGCACAAGGTCGTCATCCCGAGCAACGGCTACCGGTTGCGCATCCTGAACCTCGTCAACGACGGGATCTGGCTGGACGATTTCGCCTACGATTCCTTCGCCTGGCCGACCTTGGGCTACCCGCCGCTGCGCACCTGGCGCCAGGAGATGCGCGATGGCCGCGGCTGGGTGCCCATGCCGGTCGATCTCAAGGACTCCATGGTCCAGCGGCCGGAGCCCGAGGCGTGCGTCTTCGACAACGACTATTCGAAGCCTTCGGAACTCGGCTTCGGACGGGTCGATCTGCTGTACGACTACCTCAAACGGCTTGCCGACCTGACGGAGAGGGCGGGCGTCCGCTTCGTGCTGGTCACCAACCCGGTGCCCTGCGTCGTGCAGCCCAACGACCCGGTCGTGGCGGACGCCCTGCGCCAGCTTGCCCGATTCAAGGCCGACTACCCCAAAGCCATCGTGCCGTTCGACTTTTTCCGTCAGGCCGACCTCCATCGCTTCATCGATCGCTGGCATCTGAACGTGGACGGTGGTGCCTGGCACTCGCGGGAGATCGGAGCGGCGCTCCGCGAGGCGGGCGGCTGAGCCTCGGGCTCAAGAGCCGCTTCCAGACCGCTCCTCCTTCGTGGCAAGACTCCGGAAGCCAAAAGCCGGAGCGGAGGAGCGCCCTATGAAGAAAGATCCCGCCACCTTGCGCAGCGCGCGCTGGTTCGCCCCCGACGACCTGCGCGCCTTCGGGCACCGCTCGCGCGCCATGCAGATGGGTTACGGCCCCGAGGACTGGGTCGGCAAGCCGGTGATCGCGATCCTCAACACCTGGTCCGAGGCGCAGCCCTGCCACATGCACTTCAAGAGCCGGGTCGACGACGTGAAGCGCGGCATCCTCCAGGCCGGCGGCTTCCCGATGGAGCTGCCTGCCCTGTCGCTCTCGGAAAGCTTCCTGAAGCCCACGACGATGCTCTACCGCAACCTGCTCGCCATGGATGCCGAGGAGCTGCTGCGCGGCCATCCGGTCGACGGCGTCGTGCTGATGGGCGGCTGCGACAAGACCACGCCCGCGCTCCTGCTCGGCGCGATCAGCATGGGCATCCCGGCGATCTACCTGCCGGCCGGCCCGATGCTGCGCGGCAACTGGAAGGGCAAGGTCCTCGGCTCGGGTTCCGATGCGTGGAAATTCTGGGACGAGCGCCGCGCCGGCAAGATCTCGGACGAGGACTGGGTAGACGTCGAGGCCGGCATCGCGCGCAGCTACGGCACCTGCATGACCATGGGCACCGCCGCGACCATGATGGCGATGGCCGAAACGCTCGGCATGACCCTGCCCGGCGCGTCATCGATCCCGGCCGCCGACGCCAACCACATCCGCATGGCCGCCGAGACCGGCCGGCGCATCGTCGACATGGTGTGGGAAGAACTCACCCCGAAGAAGATCCTGACCAAGGAAGCCTTCCTCAACGCCATCACCGTCGCGATGGCGGTCGGCTGCTCGACCAACGCGATCATCCACCTGATCGCGATGGCGCGCCGCGCCGGCCACGAGGATATCGGGCTCGACGACTTCGAGCGCGCGAGCCGCATCGTGCCGGTGATCGCCAATATCCGGCCGAGCGGCGACAAGTACCTGATGGAGGATTTCTTCTATGCCGGAGGCCTGCCGGGCCTGCTCGAGCAGATCCGCGGGCAACTGCATCTCGAGGCAATGACCGTCACCGGCAGGACGCTGGGCGAGAACGTGGAAGGCGCCGAGGTCTACAACGACGACGTGATCCGGCCGGTCGCCAATCCGATCTACAAGGAGGGCGCCCTCGCGGTGCTCAAGGGCAATCTCGCGCCCGACGGCTGCGTGATCAAGCCGAGCGCCTGCGCGCCCAAGTTCCTCAAGCACACCGGTCCGGCGCTGGTGTTCGACGATTATCCGTCGATGAAGGCGGCGATCGACCGCGACGATCTCGACGTCACCGAGGACACGGTGCTGATCCTGCGCAATGCCGGCCCGCAGGGCGGGCCGGGCATGCCGGAATGGGGCATGCTGCCGATCCCGAAGAAGCTGGTGAAGCAGGGCGTGCGCGACATGGTGCGCCTGTCCGACAGCCGCATGAGCGGCACCAGCTACGGCGCCTGCATCCTGCATGTCTCGCCCGAGAGCTACATCGGCGGCCCGCTGGCGCTGGTGAAGACCGGCGACATGATCTCGCTCGACGTCGACAAGCGCACGATCGACATGAACGTGTCCGACGAGGAGCTGGCCGCGCGCCGCGCCGCCTGGAAAGCGCCCGAGCCACGCTACGAGCGCGGCTACGGCTGGATGTTCACCCGGCACATCAAGCAGGCCAACGAAGGCTGCGACTTCGACTTCCTCGAGACGAAGTTCGGTGCGCCGGTCGCCGAGCCCTCCATCTACTGACGCGCCGTTCATGCTGCCCGACCTGATCGAGATCGTTCCGCCAACCCGGCACGGGACGTCGACCGTCGTCCTGCCAGGCTCCAAGAGCATCACCAATCGCGCCCTGATCCTGGCGGCGCTCGCGCGCGGTCCCGTGACGTTGCGCGGCGCCTTGTGGAGCGAGGACACGCAGGCGATGGTCGAGTGTCTCGGCCGGCTGGGCTTCGTCGTGGAGGTCACCGACGATCCCACCGAACGGGCGAACCGCACCCTCGCCGTGCACGGCCATGGCGGCAGGATTCCGAATGCCGGCACCCCCGACAGGCCGCTCGAGCTCTTTGTCGAGAATGCGGGAACGGCGGCGCGCTTCCTGCCGCCGCTCCTGTGCCTCGGCTCCGGCAGCTACCGGCTCAGCGGCGTGCCGCGCATGCACGAGCGCCCGCAGGCCGCCCTGATCGCGGCGTTGCGCGCGCTCGGCTACCGGATCGACACGCCCAACGACCGCCTGCCCGCCGTCGTGCACGGCGGCGGTGCGCATCACGGTGCGGCCTGCACGGTCAGCGTCGAGGAGAGCTCGCAGTTCGCCTCCGCCCTGCTCCTGTGCGCCGGGGTTGGCGGCTGGACGGTGGGCGTCACCGGGGCCAACGAGGACGAGCTGCCTTACGTCGACATGACCCGCAGCCTGGTGAACGACTTCCCCTGGCAGGGCGGCATCTACGACGTGGAAGCGGACGCCTCGGGCGCCAGCTACTTCTGGGGGGCCGACTGGCTCCTGCGCGACGGCGGCAGCAGGATCGAGGTCGCGCCCACGCCCACAAGCGACATGCAGGCCGATCGGAAGTTCCTCGACATGGTCGCAAACCGGCCGTGGCGCGCCACCTATTCGCGCCGCACCGATCTCGCCGACAGCATCATGACCGCGATCGTGCTCGCCCCCTTTGCGCCGGCCGCGACGCAGTTCACCGATCTCGGCCGGCTGCGCGTCCAGGAATGCGAGAGGGTCGAGGCCCTGCGCACCGAGCTGACCAGGTGCGGCGCAAGGGTCGACGAAACCGGCGACACGCTGACGGTTCACCCCGGCGCGCTGCACGGTGCCGAGATCGAGACCTACAACGACCATCGCGTCGCCATGTGCTTCGGCATGCTGGCCCTGCGCGT
>Ga0070665_100005378_pt1 | contig 13222 bp, 10 predicted proteins | sample KBSS13metaG_FD_65862 | JGI IMG/M metagenome (GOLD analysis project Ga0070665, IMG submission 65862) | Switchgrass rhizosphere microbial communities from Kellogg Biological Station, Michigan, USA - KBS S1-3 metaG | ecosystem: Host-associated > Plants > Roots > Rhizosphere > Soil ... | reverse complement strand
AAGATGAACCAGTGGAATCGCATCAAACTGGTCGTCTCGGGACGGCGCTTGCGGGTGTGGGTGAACGGCGGCGCACCGGCGCTCGACGTCACCCGGCTCGAGGGTGACGTGCACACCGGCGGCATCGTGCTGCAGGGGGTCGGCTTCCTGGCCAACGTCACGGTGACGCCCGGCGCCGTCGACGGGCTCGACCCCAGGCCCGGCGTCGATCCCACCGCCAAGGACACGCGATACATCCGCGCCTGGACGGTGTCGCCGGTGTCCACGCTCGCCGCCGGCGAGAAGCCAGACGTCGCCAAGCGGCCGATGGCCCAGACGGCGTGGACGCCCCTGCCCGCCGAAGCCGGCGGGCTCGTCAACATCACCCGCCGCTACGGCCTGCCCGCAGGCCGGTCGCTGGTGTGGCTGCGGACCACCATCCGCGCCGCGAGCACCTCCGAGAAGCGCGCCGCCATCGGCTGGAACGACGAGGTCTGGGTGTTCGTCAATGGCAAGCAGGTCTATGCCGACGTCAACGACTACCTGAAACCAGAGCTCCGCAAGAAGCCCGATGGCCGGCTGTCGCTCGACAACGGCGCCTTCACGCTGCCGCTCGAGGCCGGCGACAACGAGGTCATCGTCGGCGTCGCCAACGCCTTCTTCGGGTGGGGGCTGATGCTGCGCCTCGACGACGCGACGGGCGTTACACTGACCGCATCGAACCGATGAGCGAGCGCGCGGAGCCGGCCGGTCTGCTGCCGCGGAGCGGCATCGGCCGGGCTGCGCTCTTCGCCGGCTTGTGGACCGTCGTCGGGGTCGTCTTCGCGCTGCCCAACATCGGCGGCTCGGGCAGCCGGATCCTGGCCCTGGGCTTCTCGCTGGCCCAGTGGTGGGCGTGGGGCCTGCTGACGCCGCTGGTCGTCGCCGTCGATCGCCGGCTCCCCTTCTCCGATCTCCAGCTGGCCCGCCGCCTCGCCACGCATCTGGTCCTGAGCCTCGGATTCACCGCCGCCTACATCTACCTGGCGGCGGCGCTGCGCGCGATGGCGCAGCTCGTTCCGTGGAGCGCGGTCTTCACGCCGGTGCTGATCAGCAACGCGCTGGGCGGCATGTATCTGTGGGGCTGGCTGGTCTACTGGGTGATCCTCGGCGGCTGGCTGGCCCTCAGCTACTACGAGCGCTTCGTGACCAGCGACCTGCGCCGCGAGCGGCTCGAGCGCCGCTTCTCGGAAGCGCGTCTCAACAACCTGCGCCTGCAGCTCGATCCGCATTTCCTGTTCAACGCGCTGAACACGGTGTCATCGCAGGTCGATCGCGATCCGCGGCTGGCGCGGCGGATGATCGAGCATCTCGGCGATCTGCTGCGCCTGTCGCTCGACTCGAAGGATCGGCAGGAAGTGACGTTGAGCGAAGAACTCGCCTTCCTCGATCACTATCTCGCCATCCAGCGGATTCGCTTCGGCGATCACCTGCGCATCGAGACGGAGGTCGCCGCCGAGGTGCGTCACGCGGCGGTGCCGAGCCTGATCCTGCAGCCGCTGGTCGAGAACGCGGTCCGGCATGGCCTGGCCAGCCGGGCCTCGGGCGGCACCGTCAAGATCAGCGCCAAGCCGGCCGACGATCGGTTGGAGATCCGCGTCCAGGACGATGGCGTCGGCCTGCCGCGCGGCTGGCAGCTCGACACCGGCGCCGGCGTCGGCCTGTCGGTGACGCGCGAGCGGATCGCCGAGCTGCATCCGAACGGCTCGAGCCGCTTCACCGTGACGTCGCGTTACAGCGGCGGCACCAACGTCGACATCTCGCTCCCGCTGCGGGTCGTCGGCGAGGCCGGCGCGTGACCGCCCCGCCGCTGCGCGTGCTCGTCGTCGACGATGAGGAGCCGGCCCGCCAGCGCCTGGTCGATCTGCTGCGGCGCGACAGCGGCGTCGGATTGATCGTCGAGGCGTCCGACGGCCTCGCCGCCGTCGATGCGATCGAGCGTGACCAACCGGACCTGGTCTTCCTCGACGTCCAGATGCCCGAGCTCGACGGCCTCGGTGTCGTCGACGCGGTCGGGGCGACGCGCATGCCGCTGACGGTCTTCGTCACCGCCTACGACCAGCACGCCGTCCGCGCCTTCGAAGCCAACGCCCTCGACTACCTGCTCAAGCCGTTCAGCGACGAACGGCACGAGGCGACGATGGCCCGCGCTCGGGCCCGGCTCGGCGAGCGAGGCCTGCGCGGCGTCGATCAACGGCTCGTCAACCTCTCCGCCAGCGCTCAAGCCCCGCGCTTCTGGGATCGGCTGGTGGTCAAGGCCGGCGGCACCACGCGCTTCGTCCGCGCCGCCGAAATCGACTGGATCGAGGGCGCCGGGGTCTACGCGACGCTGCACCTCGGGCGGACGGCGTTCCTCTACCGCGCCGCCCTGTCGGAGCTGGCCGAACGGCTCGATCCGCGGCGCTTCGTCCGCATCCACCGCTCGGCGATCGTCAACCTCGAGAGCGTGGTGCAGCTCGAGCCGCTGTCGCACGGCGAATTCGAGGTGGTACTGAAGAACGGCGCCCGCCCTCGCATCAGCCGCACCTTCCGCGCCCAGCTCGAAGCCCGGCTCGGCCAGTCGCTGTAATCCTGCCATCTGCCGCGGGCTGAGCCCCGGGGCTAAGCCTCGGGCTGGCCCGCGGCTGGGCGTGCGGCTCGGGAGCGGGCCACGCCGTGCGCGAGCGGATGACCTGGCATATCGTTCGCAAGAATCGCGGTGAGAGGACGCCCGGGCCGGCTGAACACCGGCAGCGGGAACACGTCTATCCCCGAGGGCACCCATTTTTCCCGTCCGGGAACTCACGGAGGACTCATGACACGTCACCTTTCGATTTCGTCTCGCCTCGGCTCGTTCGCGCACGTCGGGTTCGCGGGTCTGATCGTCGTCGGCGCCCTCGGCGCGACGGCGTGCGACAAGAAGCACGAGCAGCAGGCCGAGCGCGCCGCCGAGAAGGCTGGTGAAGCGGCCGAGAAGGCCGGCGAGAAGATCGGCGCCGCGGCCGAGAAGGCTGGCGAGAAGCTGGGAGCCGCCGCCGAGAAGATCGGCGACAAGATCGGCCCTGCTTCGGAAGAGGCAGCCCGATCGGCGCGAGATGCCGCGGCTCGGGGCGCCCAGATCGCGTCCTCGGTCGGCGCCGACGCCGCCGTCACGGCAGCCGGCGTGCTGCGGACGGGAGCGGTCAAGGCGGCTCTCTTGCAGGAAACCTCGATCGACGTCTCCGATGTGGACGTCGATACCGACCAGGTGGCCCACCGCGTCACGTTGAAAGGCCGCGTCAGCTCGGCGGCGGTCCGCGACAAGGTCGCTGACCTGGCCCGTGGCGCGGCACCGGCCTACACCATCGACAACCAGCTCACCATACGATGAAGCCTGCACTCTCCGTCGCTGCCGCCCTGCTTCTGTCCGCGACGATCGCCGCCCAGTCGACGATCAAGCCGCCGAAGAATCGATACAAACCCGAGGACGACGTCAAACTCGGGCGAGAGGCCGCGGCGGAGGTGCGCAAGCAGTACCCCGTCATCGAGAACGGGCAAATCAACGATTACCTCGCCCGCCTGGGGCGCGAGCTCGTCGCCCAGGCTCCACCCGAGCTCAACCGGCCCGAGTTCGAGTATTCGTTCACCGCGGTGAACTTGAAGGACATCAACGCCTTCGCGCTGCCGGGCGGACCGATGTTCGTCAACCGCGGCATGGTCGACGCCGCCGCGACCGAAGGCCAGGTGGTCGGGGTGATGGCGCACGAGCTCGCGCACGTGCTGCTGCGGCACGGCACCGCCAACGCGACGAAGGCTCAGAATGCCCAGTTCGGGGCGCTGGCCGGGGCGATCGCCGGAGCGGTCATCGGCGGACGCGTCGGCACCGCCGTCAGCCAGGGCAGCCAGTTCGGTCTCGGCACCCTGCTCATGCGCTACAGCCGGGACTACGAGAAACAGGCCGACCTCCTCGGCGCCCAGTTGATGGCCCGGGCCGGGTACGACCCGAACGACCTGGCGAAGATGTTCGAGACGATCGAGAGCCAGAGCAAGGGGCGCGGCGGCCCCGAGTGGCTCAGCGATCACCCGAACCCCGGCAACCGATCGCAGTACATCGCCGCCGAGGCCCGCCAGCTGCAGGTCGCGCCGAACGCCGGCAACGGACGCGATTTCCCGGCCATCAAGCAGGCCTTCGCCGGTCAGCCGGCGGCGCGCTCGATGGGCGAGCTGGCGCAGCGCAGCGGCAACGGAACGACCGGCGGCGGCGACACCACCTCGACGAACGGGGCGATGGCCTCGACGGGGACGCCGGGCCAACCGGTACCGACGCCATCCACGCGGACCCGCACCGAACGCGGCGGCTCGATCTTCCAGGTCACCGTGCCCGACAACTGGCGCACGCTGTCGGCCAACAGCTACATCCGCTACGTGCCCGAGAACGCTTTCGGGCCGATGAACGGCCAGAACGTGCTCACGCATGGCGTCGAGCTGGGCGTCGCGCGGGCCTCATCGACGGACCTGGTGTCGGCGACCGATACCTTCGTCCAGGGTCTGATGCAGGGCGAGCAGACCGTCCGCCGCAGCGGTGAGGCGCGGGTGGTGACGCTCGCTGGCCGCCGCGGTCTGGCGACGGCGCTGGTCAACCGGTCGCCGCTCGGCGGCGATGAGCGTCTCGCGGTCTACACGGTGCAGCTTGCGGACGGCAATCTCTTCTACGTCCTGACGGTCGTCCCCGAACGCGACGACGTGGCCTACACGGCCACCTTCGAAAGCATCTTGCGGTCCATTCGTCTGAGCGACCGCCGCGGCAGCTAGACGGCTCCGAGCGTGAACCATGCCGACACCGCCTGACACCGGCCCGAGCGATCTCTATCGCGCCCTCATCGCCGCCTGGAACGCGCGTGATGCCGCGCGGATGGCGGCCCAGTTCGCCGACGATGGCAATCTCATCGGCTTCGACGGCAGCCAGGTCGATACCCGAGCGTCGATCGAGGCGCACCTGCAGCCGATCTTTCGCGATCACCCGACGGCGTCCTACGTGGCGATCGTCCGCGAGGTGCGCCTGCTGAATGCCGCCGTCGCGGTCGTTCGCGGCATCGCCGGAATGATCCCGCCCGGCCAGGACGACTTCAAGCGCGAGCTGACCACCGTGCACACGCTCGTCGCCAGCCGTGACGGCACTGCCCCCGACGGGCGCTGGCGAGCCGCGGTGTTCCAGGGCACCCCTGCGGCGTGGCATGGCCGGCCGGGCGACCTGACGTCCGTCCTCGACGAACTGCGCGCCGAGCGGTCCAAGCTGGGCATTTGAAGACTCACTTCGACGACCCGGTGTCTCAATGAGGGGACACTCAGCCATGGTCATACGGTCGTGGTCGAGCAGGCAACACGAGACCGGTCAGTCACTTGCGGGGCGCGGCACGATCATTGGTTGTCTCTCCGCAGGAGGGTCACCATGTCGATCCGAAATTTCTCTCGTATCGCGCTGCTCAGCGGCGCATTCTCGACGCTCACGGCCGTTGCCGTGCTCCCGATCGCTGCCAACGCCGGCCCGGTCGAACGGCGCGTGGTTCGTGAAGTCACGCTGCCGGCCGGCACCTTGCTTCCGCTGTCACTCGACAGCTACGTCGCCTCGGACACCAGCAACGTCGAGAGCCCGGTCCGCGCGCACCTGCGCCGGCCGGTGATCGTCGATGGCGTCGAAGTGCTTCCGGCGGGCACGCCGGTCAGCGGCATCGTCACCGAGTCCCAGCGCTCGGCGCGGGTCAAGGGACGAGCCCGGCTCGCCTTCCGCTTCACCTCGATGTCGGTCGACAACGATCACTATCGGGTGCGGACGTCGAGCGTCGTCCGTCAGGCGCAGGGCACCAAGGAGCGCGACGCCAAGACCATCGGCATCCCGGCCGGCGCCGGCGCGATTATCGGCGGCCTCACCAAGGGCGGCAAGGGTGCGGCGATCGGCAGCGCCATCGGCGGCGCTGCGGGCACCACTGTGGTCCTCTCCACGCGCGGCAAGGAAGTGCGGCTCGGTCGTGGTGCGGCGGTGGCGGTGCGGCTGCTCCAGCCCGTTCGCGTCGCGATCTAGCGCCTGGCTCTGGCGACGCGCTGATCAGCGGACGAACGTCAGCCGCATGATCAGCGTGCCGCCGGACTCCGCGATGGCGCGGAAGCCGAGGCGCTGGTAGAGCATGACGGCGGGGTTGTCGAGCGCGACGCTCAGCGACACGGCACGATGGCGCTGCGACGCGCGATCGAGCAGCGCGTCCAGCAGGCAGGTGCCGATGCCTCGGCCGCGATGCTCCGGCCGCACGGCAATGGCCAGCTCCGGCGTCGCGCGATCGACGAACCCGTAGCCGGTCTCCATCCCCTGCCACAGCCGCAGCCAGGCTGCACCGAGGTCTGCGCGGCTCACGTCATCGATGGCGAGGATGCCGTCGTCTCCGTAACGGCCCCAGTCCTCGGCGTAACAGGCGATTTCAGGACGATCGACGGCGTCCGGCGGCGGCGGTGGGTCGCCGGGCCGGACGAAAATCGCCAGCCGCAGGTAGCCCCACAGGAGATCGGCGTCCGCAGCCTCGAGAGGACGGGTGCGGATGCTCATCGTCCATTGATGCTACCAGCCGTAGGAGACGGAGACGCTGCCGCTGGTACCGGGACTCGAGTAGCGGTCGATGGTCCGATCGGTCGCCGCGCGGCCGCGGACGTTGGGCCACTCGAAGTAGGTGGCGTTGGTGAGGTTGAGGATGCCGGCCCGCAGCGTCAGCCGCCGTGGCAGCGACCACCAGGCAGTGAGGTCGGCGGTGGCGTAGGCTGACGGCGCGAAGAGCGTTGTCCCGACCACATCGTCGCGTTGGGCGCGGACGGCGCGGGCCGACAGTTCGCCACCCCACCGACCGGAACCGGCGACGTATTCGAGGCCGACCACGCCCTGGTCCGGCGCGATCGTATCCAGGGCGACGTCTTCGGCGCCCGAGACGTCGTTGCCGCGAATCAACGCGTAACTGGCGCGCAGGCGGAGGCGATTGGTCAGCCGGGCATCACCCTGCAGTTCGAGTCCGTCGACCTTCGCCTTCGAGACGTTCTGGTACTGGAACTCCTGCAGACCGGTCGTCGCGTTGACGCCGCGTGATGCCTGGACGATGAAGTCGTCGTAGTGGTTCGAGAACACCGTCGCGCCGAAGCTGACACGGCCGACGACGGAGCGGACACCCGCTTCGACGTTGTGGCTGGTTTCGGCGTCGAGATCCGGGTTCGGAATCGACGTGTAGCCACCCTGCAGGTTGGTGAACCCGCTGTTGATGGCGCTGTAGGGCGGCGCCCGGAAGCCGCCCGAGTACTGCGCGTGCACCGTCACCGCGGTCGACACGTTGAACGCCGCGCCGAGGCGCGACGACACCGCCGAGGCCGAGAAGTCGACCGGCACCGGGCTGAGCGTGGCGAGGAAGACGGCGTCGGTGGCGTCGGCGTCGGAGGTGAAGCGGTCGTAGCGGAGGCCGGGCACCAGCGTCAGGCGCCCCAGCTTCATCTCGCCCTGGACGTAGGCGCCGGTCTCGCCGACGTCGCTCTTCGGGAAATACTTGCTCGGCAGGATCAGCCCGACCGCTGGGACGACCGCGCCGGTCGTGGTGTTGATGTCCAGACGGTCGCGGAGCATGTCGAAGGTGTGGCGTTGGTAGCTGGCCCCGACGGTAGCCAAGGTGCTGTAGCGGCCGGTCGTGAAAAGCTTCCGAGCCTGCGTCGATCCGCCGATGCTGTTCTGCTCGTAGTCGAGCGTGCCATTGCGATCGATCCGGGCCGCGCCGGCGACGCGCAGCTCACGCACGACCTGCTCGGTGTCGCTGTTCTGGAAGAACAGGCTCGACGACCACTGGGCCAGTCCGCCGCGGTTGGCCAGGGTGTGATCGACCGAAGCCCGCTGCCGCTTCATCGTGTCGTCCGAGGTGATGTCGAGGACGGCTGCCGCGCGGCTCGAGAAGGCGTCGGTGAAGACGCTCTGATCGGCGACCTCGACGGACGCCTTCAACTGGTGTCCGTCGCCGAGCCGGACCACTGCTTTGCCGAGCGCCTGAGACGCCTTGCGGTCCTGCGGGTTGAGGGCGGTGCGGGTCGCGTCCTGGCTGTCGATGTCGCCGTGGTTCGACGCTTCATGGCCGGAGGCGTGGCTGGCGAACAGCGACGCCGTCACCCGGCCCCGTCCGCCGGCCACGACGCCATTCAGGTTCGTTTCGTCGGCGCGGCCGTCGAATCCGATCTTGCCGGCGCTGTGGAACGCACGGCTGCCCAGGTAGTCGGCGGGATCCTTGGTGAAGAGCGACACGACGCCGCCGAGCGCGTCGCTGCCGTAGAGCGCCGATCCAGCGCTGCGCACGATTTCTGCCGACTTGAGCGTGTCGAGGTCGAGGCCGAACTGGTGCACGTTGAACGGGCCGAAATCGAACTGCTCGGATGTGTCGACGCCGTCGATCTGCGTCATCACCCGGTTGCCGCCGATGCCGCGGATGTTGAAGCCGTTCAGGCCGATGCGGTTGGCAACGGTCTCGACGTAGACGCCGGGCTCGAACTTCACCAGGTCGGCGGCGTTCTCGATCATGCGCCGGGCGATCGTCTCGGAGTCGATGACCGACACGGTGCCGGGCGTCTCCTTGATCGACGACGGGTTCAGCGTGGCGCTGACCGTGACGCTGTCGAAGAGACGCGGCTGCTCGGCGGCGTCGCTGTTGACGGGGGCGGTGCGCGCCACCGTCCGCACCCAGTCGGCAAGGCGTGGATCGGGCAGCAGGCCCTGCTTCGCCATCTCGTAGTGCAGGCCGTCCAGGCGCTTGCGGAGCCCGGCTTCGATGCCGCCGAAGGAGATGAGCACCGGGACGATCAACGCGCGATCCCCGGCCGCCGAGATGCGGGTCACGCGCTCGCGCAGCTCCGCCGCCGCCTGGCCGCGAATCGGCTCCGGGGCGTCGTCGCGCACCGTCTGCCATTCGACATCCTTGTAGCGCGCCACGCTCTTGATGCGCGAGCCGAGGGTGGCCAGGTCGGCGAGCCAGCGGTTGTTGTCGTCGACCGGCACCGGGCCATGCGCCACCAGGATCACCACCTCGTGCGCCGCGTCGGTGCTGGCGGCGGCGGCGCGATCGACCAGGATGTCCGCGACGATCGGATGCGCCCCGAGCGCGCCGGTCATCCGAATCGGCACCGGGCTGACGACGGGACGCGAGCCATCGACCGCCGGAGCCGGCGTGGCTCCCCCGGCGGCGTGCTGATGGCCGCCGGCGCCGTGGCTCATCTTCGCGAACAACGCGAGGTCGGCCGGCGCGTCGGCACGCAGACCGAGCAGGTACTCGGTCGAGCGCACCACCGAGCTGTGCGACGACACGAACAGCGGCACCGCGACGATCTCGGTGACGCCGCGGGCGACCAGGCGATCGATCGCCGACTGGATCTCCTGCCGCGTCGCCATGCCGAAAGCCACTTCGGTCGGGCTGTCGCGGTTCACGTCGGCGACGATGGCGGCGACGCTGTCGTTCCAGCCGCGCGATCCACCGTGCGCGAGGACCAGGATGCCGCGCGACGAGGCGGCCGGTTGAGCGTGGGCTCGAGGCGCCACCAGGGAAAGCAGCGCGATGGGCAGGACGAGGAATCGGAGAACGAACGAAGTCATGGGGTAAGGCCAGAAGAGGCCGCAGACCGAAGGTCAGCGGCGATTCGCGTCGGAAATGAGACAAGTATCATTTCCGACGGCTACTCTAGCGGCCCAAGCCCGACCCCATGCGTCTGGTTAGTGTCCCGTTTGTGTCCAAGCGCTAAGCGCCTCGAACATCAAGAGTTACGAGACATCCGAGGGCGTGTATCTATCGATTGCCGCCGCGACGGGGCCCCGATGGGCCGCTGCCGGGCCGACGGGGACCGAAGCTCCCGCCCCGCGCGCCAGCTGGTCCAGCGCCGGCAGGGCGTCCCGCTCCGTTGCCACCGCCGGGACGACCGCCGCCGCCGGGCTGACCGGCCGGACGCGACGGGCCGCGGCTGCCCATCCCCTGACCGCCAGATCCCGAGCCGGGCGGGCGGGACTGGCCGCCGCCGGGCCGCCCACCGCCGCCACCGGCGGGTCGCGATCCGCCGCCGCCACGCCGCTCGGCGTTGACCTTGGCGCGTGCCCGCTCTTCCGACTTGCGCTTGCGGATCTCGGCGATGCGGTCGGCGAGCGGCACCTCGAAGCGCTCCGCGGCGCGGGCTGCGTAGTCGAAGTCGGGCACGGTGACGCGCGGCAGGCGCTTGCCGATCGCCTGCTCGATGGCCCGGATGTCGGCTTCCTCGTTCGGCGCGACGAAGGTGAACGCGTCGCCGGTCGCCTCGGCGCGGGCCGTGCGGCCGACGCGGTGGATGTAGTCCTCGGGCACCAGCGGGACGTCGAAGTTGACGACGTGGCCGAGCTCCTCGACGTCGATGCCGCGGGCCGCGATGTCGGTCGCGACGAGCACGCGGTAGCGGCCGTTCTTGAAGCCGTCGAGGGCGTCGGTGCGCTGCGCCTGCGAACGGTTGCCGTGGATGCGCGCGACGTTGATCTTCTGCTTGGCGAGCTGCTCGGCCAGGCGGTTGGCGCGGTGCTTGGTCCGGGTGAAGACCAGTGCTTCCTTCATCTCGCCGCGATTGAGCAGCGTGACGAGGAGCGACGTCTTCAGATCCTGCGGCACCGGATAGAGCGCCTGGGTGATGCCGACCGCCGGCGTCGCCTTGCGCGCCAGGTTCAGCGTCACCGGGTTCTTCAGCATCTCGTGGGCGAGGGCGGCGATCGGCGCCGGCATCGTCGCGCTGAAGAACAGCGTCTGCTTGGGCGTCGGCAGATGCCGGAGCACGCGGCGGATGTCGGGCAGGAAGCCCATGTCCAGCATGCGATCCGCTTCGTCGAGGACCAGGAACTCGAGCCCGGCCATCTTGGCGTAGGGCATCCGGAAGTGATCGAGCAGGCGTCCCGGCGTGGCGACGATGACGTCGACACCGCTGCGGAAGGCGTGCTCCTGCGGCCCCATGCCGACGCCACCGAACACGGAAGCGCCGCTGAGCGGGGTGTGAACGGCCAGATCGTTGAGATCGGCGAGGACCTGGGCGGCGAGCTCGCGGGTCGGCGTCAGCACGAGCGCGCGCGTCGTGCCGCGCGGCCGCTCCATCAACTGATGGAGGATCGGCAGCAGGAAGGCCGCGGTCTTGCCGCTGCCGGTGGAGGCGCACCCCAGGATGTCGCGCCCTTGCAGACCGGGCGGGATGGCGTCGTTCTGGATGGGCGTGGGCCGGGTGAAGCCCAGTTCCTTGACGCCTAGTTTGAGGCTGGGATGAAGCGCGAACTCGTTGAACGGCACGGAGATCCTTGCGGGAGGTCGGACAGGCCCGCCCCGTCGTGGGGCGGGCAACAGACCATTGTAGCGTGCCGGCTCCCGCTCAGGCGGGTTCGTACCAGAGGACCACGTTGCCGTTCTGGAAGGCTTTCGACTGCGTCAACCGCAGGTTTCTTCGTTCCTGGAGGCTCTCGAACAGCGTGCGGCCGGCGCCCAGCACGACCGGAATCAGCACCAGCTGGTAGGCATCGATCAGGCTGGCCTCGGTCAGCGCCGAGACGAGGCGGCCGCTCCCGAGGATGACGATGTCGGGGCCGGACTCGGCTTTGAGGGCCTTCACCGAAGCGACGGCATCACCCTTCAGGACCGTCGTGTGCTGCCAGTCGGCCGCCGACAGGGTCCGCGACGCGACGTACTTGGGCCGGCGGTTCATGCCGGCGGCCACCTCCGGCATCGTCTGGGCCGCCTGCGGGGTCGTCCAGAAGTCCCGCATCATCTCGTAAGTGACCCGGCCGAAGAGCAGCGCGCCTTCGTCGCCGCTGGCGTTGCCGGCAGCGAACGCATCCCATTCCGCATCCCGCCGATGGGCCCAGCTCATGTCGTTGGCGGCATCCGTGAAGAAGCCGTCCAGCGACACGCTGTCGAACACACTCACCTTGCGCATCAGGTCCTCCCGACCGTCGCGGTCGACCGTTGCGGTCGACGTTTCTTCCGCTAGCTAGACGATCGGGATCGGTAGTTATCGACGTGCCCGGGGTGTCAGCGTCGTTTCTTTTTTCTCGCCGCCGCGCAGGTAGACGACCTTGCTCGGTTCGTCCGCCTTCATCACGTCGAGCGCATAGGTGTAGTCGTAGATGTTGGTGATCGACTGGCCGGCGATCTCGATGACGACGTCGCCCTTCTGCAGGCCGGCCTGCTCGGCCGGACCACCGGGGCTGACGCCGCCCAGCAGCAGGCCCTTGGTCTCGGACGCATAGTCGGGGATCGTGCCGGTGTAGAGCCGGATGCCGTCGCGGGCGCCACGGCCGCGGGTCTGCGGCTCGACTTTGGCGAACGCCGGCGGCTCGGCGGCGTCGGCGACCCGCGCCACGATGGTCGTCGCGTAGCGGACGATGCGGTCGATGCCGGCGGCGTCGACGCGATCGGCGGTGTCGGTCGGCCGGTGGTAGTCCTCGTGGCTGCCGGTGAAGAAGGACAGCGTCGGCACGTTGGCCAGATTGAACGACGACGAATCGGTGGGCAGGTTGGGATCGTTCTGCACGGACAACTTCAAGCCCGGATCGGCGTTGGCCGAGGTGGCCAGCGCCGCCCACGACGGACTGGAGCCGGCGCCCTGCACCTGCAACGTGTTCTCGCGCAGGCGGCCGACCATGTCGAAGTTGAAATAGGCGGCGAGCTGGTCGAGCGGCACCGGCGCCTTGGCGGTGAACGCCGCCGATCCGAGCAGCCCGGCTTCCTCCCCCGACCAGAAGGCGAACACGACGTTGCGGCCGCGCGATCCCCCCTTCAGCCGCTCGGCGGCGGCCAGCACGGCGGCGACACCGGAGGCGTTGTCGTCGGCCCCGGGGTGGATCTTGGTTTCCTCACCGGCGCGGGCCAGCGAGGATCCGCGACCGCCGTGGCCGAGGTGATCGTAGTGGGCGCCGAGCATCACCCATGGCTTGGCGATGCCGCTCACCGCGCGCGTCGCCGGGAGGTAGCCGGCGACGTTGTAGGTGGTCGCCACCTGGCGCGTCAGCCTGGCGTCCACGGTGATGGGCGCCGTGCCCATCGCGAAGCCAGCGACGTGCGGGTTGCCGCTGTCGAGCGCGTCCTGGGTTTCCTTGAGCGACCTGCCGGCCGCCGCGAACAAGGCGTCACCGACCGCGCCGCCGACGCTAGCGGCGAGGATCCCCGAGCTGGCCGCCGCGGTGTCGTAGGCGAGGGGG
>Ga0070665_100005375_pt1 | contig 13226 bp, 9 predicted proteins | sample KBSS13metaG_FD_65862 | JGI IMG/M metagenome (GOLD analysis project Ga0070665, IMG submission 65862) | Switchgrass rhizosphere microbial communities from Kellogg Biological Station, Michigan, USA - KBS S1-3 metaG | ecosystem: Host-associated > Plants > Roots > Rhizosphere > Soil ... | reverse complement strand
CAGAACATTCGCCCGCTCAACGTCCACATCGACAGCGACGACGTGCTGCGCCGCCTGCCGCTCAGCTTCACCGTCGAAGGAACAAGAGTGCCGACGATGGCCGTCGAGCTGGCGGCGCGTGCGCTTGGCGTAGCGCCTGAATTCGACGAACGCGGCCGGTTGACGCTTGGCGGCTATCGCGTTCCCGGCCGGGTGCCGAACACGATGACGCTGAACTTCGAGGGTGGCGCCGACGACATTCCGACCTTCTCGTTCGCCGATCTGCGCGCCTGCGCGGCGGCGAAGAACGACAAGGACTATTTCAAGCGCTGGTTCAATGGCAAGGTCGTGATCTTCGGCACCGTTCTCGATATCGAAGATCGCCGCTTCACGTCGAAGCGCTTTGCGACCGGCATCGAGGGCGCGCGCACGCCGCGCTGCACGGGCGAAAGCACGCCGGTCACCGCAGGCTTCAGGAAAAGCACGATCGCCGGCGTCTATATCCATGCCACCGCGGTGAACAATCTCATTTCGCACAACGCAGTGGTCGAACCCGGCCCGCTGGTGCGTTTCCTGATCTCGGCGGTATTTGCTGTACTGGCGGCCGTCGCCGCGTGGCTGTTTCGGCCGCTCAGCGCCGCGCTGGCGTGGTTGGCCGTGATCCTGGCTTCCATCGCCGGCGCCACCATCGCCTTCAACCACGCGCTGGCGCTGCCGATCGCCGAGCCGTTCCTGGCAAGCCTGTTCGCGCTCGGCTCAACGATCGGCTTCCGCTTCGTGGTCGCCGACAAGGACCGCCGCCTCTTGCAGAAGAGCTTTGCACTCTACCTCGCTCCGCACGTCATCAACCGCATGCTGTCGTCGAACAAATTGCCGGAACTCGGCGGCGAGACCCGCGAGGTGACGGTGTTCTTCTCTGACATCGAGGGGTTTTCGCTGATCGCGGAAAAGCTGTCGCCGGACGAATTGATGGAGCTGATGAACGAATATCTGTCGGCGATGACCGACGTCGTCGAGCGTCACGGCGGCTATGTCGACAAATATATCGGCGACTCCGTCGTCGCCGTGTTCGGCGCGCCGGCCGACGACCCCGATCATGCTGCGAACGCGGCGCGCGCCGCGCTGGATTGCTGCGCGCAACTGACCGAACTGAACGCCACCTCGCCCCTGTTCCAGGGATACAAATTGGCGCAGCGCATCGGTATCAATTCCGGCGAGGCGCTGGTCGGCAATTTCGGATCGCGGCGGCGCTTCAACTATTCGGTCATGAGCGACGCGGTGAACCTGGCGTCGCGGCTGGAGGGCGCCAACAAATTCTACGGCACCACCGTAATCGCTTCCGAGACCACGGTCGCCCTCACCGGCGACGCCTTTGCCTGGCGCGAACTCGACGCCATCAGGGTCAAGGGACGGGTCCAGGCGCTGAAGATCTACGAACTGCTCGCGCGCGCCGACGACCTCACGCCCGAACGCAAGCCGACGATCGAGAACTACGCCGAAGGACTGACGCACTGGCGCGCCCGCGAATTCGACCGCGCGGCGGCGGCTTTCGATCGCTCCGCCGGCGTCGATCGGCCGGCGGCGCTGTTTCGCGATCGCGCACGCGAGTTGGCCGAGACGCCGCCGGGCGACGACTGGGATCCGATCCGGACGCTGCAGGAGAAATAGACGAGTCGGCCGGGATGTTGCTCCGGCCCGGTTCCGCTCAATAGGCGATGCCGACCATCAGCACGAAGGGTCGGCGGCAACAATCGGGCGCCGGCTGAACGTAACGACGCTGATCGCGCGCCGCGGCGAGCCGGACGCGCGGCGAAGCCCGATGCTTGATGTCGGGGGCCGCGGCCATCGCGTTCATCGTGACGGTTTCATCAACACTGGCAGCCGACGCCGGCGATGCGATCGACAACAGGCTCACGGCAACGACCGCCGCGGCGAGCGGCAACATCGAGCGAAAACAACGGGCCATAGCAGACGCCTCCCGGTTGGCGTGGGGACTGCAGGTTACGGTACGCGCCGCATCAGCCCACAACAATGTGGCAACCATCAGAAGCCTACCCCAATAATCGCCTGGGTTCTACCACCGCCAGCGCCCCCGCTACCGCCGCCGCTGACGATGCTCGGGCGGGCCACGGCCTGCTGGCGGGCACGCATCGGTTCCGCCGCCGGCGCCGGCCGAGCCCGGCGCGGTTCCTCGCGCTCGGGCTGGCGGCTGGTCTGCTTGCGGCGCGACCGCGCGTCGTCCTCATCCTCGTTCTTGCGCGAGGCGGTAGCCGGCGCCGCCTTCGGCTTCTCGTCGGCGACGCAGGTCTCGCCCTTCAACGTTTCGCCGCTCTTGCACTCGATCGGGCAGACGCGGGTGGTATGTTTGGCGAGTTCCGCGACCAGCTCCGTCGTCACGCTGACATTGGTGGAGGGCTGACCGCCGATCGACAGATACCGGCCGAGCGCCGCGCTGGTCGGCGCATTGAGCGTGCCGTCAGCCTTGCCGCTGAAGCAGCCAAGCCGGACGAGCTCGGTCTGCGCCGAACGGATCAGTTCGGGCGAGTTGGGCTGCCGGGCCGCCCGCTTGGCGGCCTCAGTGTTGAAATTGTTCAGCGCGGCCACCACGACGCCGCCGAGCCGGTCGCAGGTGATCGCCTTGGCGAACGCCTTCAGATCCTCGATGCCCGATCCTTCGCTGCCTTTGGCGATGATCTGCTCGAGCTTGCCCTGCTCGAATTTGCACGCGGCTTCCTTCGCGGCGGCGATTTCGACCTTGCGGCGCGCCTCGTCGGCTTCCCTCGCCTGCCGTTCGCTCGCCGCCTTGGCCTCGGCGGCCTCCTGCTCGGCCTTGCGCTTGTCTTCGATCGCCTTGCGCTCGGCGGCCGCTGCCTTGGTCTTTTCTGCGGCCTCCGCCGCCTTGGCCTGCCGTTCGGCGGCAGCGCGCTGCGCCGCGGCTTCCGCGGCGGCCCGATCCTTTTCGGCCTGCTCGGCCCGTTGCCTGGCTTCGGCGGCCTTGCGTTCGGCTTCCGCTGCCCTCGCCTTTTCGGCGGCTTCGGCCGCCTTGGCGCGACGCTCATCCTCTTCGCGTTTCCGCGCCGCGGCCTGTTCGGCCCTGACCGCCTCGGCCTGGCGGCGAGCTTCCTCCGCGGCCTTGCGCGCCGCTTCGCGCTCGGCCCGCGCCTGCGCCTCGCGCTCCTCGGCGGCCTTCTTCAACACGTCGATGCGCTGCTGCGCGTTGACCGTCAGTGGCGAATTCGGAAAGCGCCTGATAAATCGTTGCAGCGCGGCCGGATCGGCCGCGTCTTTCACATTATCCCACTCCAGCGATTCCCTCGTCGGCACCTCGCGACTTTGCGTCGGCGGCTGCGGCAGCGCGGCGAGATTGACGTTGGCTTGTGGGTTCAGAGCCTCGATCTGGGCGCGCGCGAGATCGGCGTAGAAGCCGGTGGGGTGCGTGCCCAGAAACACTTCCCAGGCGCGTTTCGACCCGATCTTCTGCACCAGTTCGTAGTCGGCCTTGATGTCGTTGACCGCGGCCTCGGGCGCCTTGGCCGGCGCCGGCACCAGCGCGATATTGCCGCCGCCGAGCGAACCGTAGACGAACGGCTCCTGTCGACTCGCGGTCATCTTCAGAACCTCGTCGCGCACCCTGCCGAAAGCGAGACGAACATCGAGACCGGGAACGGTGAGATTTTTCAGAACCGACGTCGTGAACGGGCTGTGCTGGCCCTCGCCGTCTTCAGCCGTCGAGCCGGCCTTCGCGGCGTAGGCGATCAGCGTGTCGGTGCTGGTCGGTTCGACCTTGCCGAGACCCGCCGAAACCGCCCGGCTGGCGCTGATGTTCTTGCGCTCGCGGCGCATCACCCGCACATAGGGATTGTCGCGGCAGGCGTCGAGAATGATCAGGCGCAGGCGCTTGGCGCCGTCGGCCGAAGACACCAGCCGCTCCAGCGGTATCGCCTCGTCCTCGGCGTCGCGGTCGCTGGCCAGCCGCGCATCGACCGGAATGAGATAATTGACACCGCTGATTTCAAGGCCATGGCCGGCGTAAAACACCACGGCGATATCGGCCTGATCGGCGATCGCCTCGAACTTGCGGATCGCGCGCTTGAATTCGAGGTTGCCGACATCGAGCACCGTCTCGACCGTATCGAAGCCGGCATCGCGAAACATCCTGGCGACCGATGTCGCATCGCGCGAGGGATTGGGCAGTTGGGGAACGGTCTGGTAGCTCGAATTGCCGACGACCAGCGCTACGCGCTTCTCGGCCGCGCGGGCCGCACCGGTGGCAAGCATCGTCGCGAGGAAAAACCCCGCGATGACAGCCAGCCATGAGACAAGGTGCTTTGGCATTCACGTTCCGGCGCGAACTAATGGTTCGCACCACACATCCAATCGGGCGTTGACCGGGCGGAACAGCGGCATTCCCGAAATCTACCGACGTCCGAAGCAATAGCGTTTCGGCCACATGCAATCAATCTGCCGACGCGAAGCGATGCATCGATGTGGCCTTTATTTCACAAAATCATGCCGGCAGCTTGCCATGGACGGCGGCCCCGCAAGGTGATCCAGGTCACAGGGCGACTGGCAAGGCCGGCTGGCCCTTCTACGTCACTCCACATCACAATACCGTCACAGATGGTATGATTGAACCCCAAATTGTTGCTCGATTGTTACAGGGTTCCGGGATTCGGTGTTCCTGCCCAGTCTTCATGCTGCGCGCCGCTTTCGAGTCCGGCGCCGTTCATCTAGTTTTTTGTGAGACATTTTTTTGTTTTTCGATTCTTGTTTTGGGGACAGGGTATGGCTGTCAATCTCACGTCAGTGCGCCGCTCGGGCTATCTCCTTTTGGCCGGTCTTGCAGGTACGGTTCTGGCCTCGTCTGGCGCGTTCGCGCAGGCTCCGCCTCCCCTCACCACGACGTTCCAGAACTGCACCACCACGCAGTTCGCGACTCCGCAGACGATCAACAACATCGGCACGCTGGCGATTCCGGCCAGCGCCACCAGCGCGGCCATTTCCGCGGCGATCGGCAGCATCAATACGGCATTCCTGACCCAGCAGGGCAGCGCCTTCGTGTCGGCGCCGGCCGATCCCGCTCCGGACCAGCCGGGCGGCGGCGTCTGGGCCCGCGGCGTCGGCGGCCAGGTGAACATCTCGTCCACCTCGAGTTCGGTCGGCATCTCGACCCAGGGTGCCGCGACGATCAATACGGCAAACACCAACTGTAACAACCAGCAGCGCCAGACCTTCGCCGGCGCGCAGGTCGGCACCGATATCGCGCGCCTCAACTATGCCGGCTGGAATCTCCATCTCGGCACAACCGCCGGCTATCTCAGCTCGCGGACGACTGATAATGCCGGGTTCGGCAACGATTTCGAGGTGCCGTTCTGGGGCACTTACTTCGTGGCCACCAAGGGGCGCTTCTTCGCCGACCTGATGGTTCGCCAGGAGTTCTACAACATCAACCTGAACAACCCGGGTTTCGCCTTCACCAACCAGCCGATCGGAGCGCATGGCTGGTCGATCTCGGCGTCGACGGGTTACAATTTCGATCTCGGCCAGGGCTGGTTCATCGAGCCGTCGGCCGGCTTCATCTATTCCAGCACCTCGGTCGATCGCTTTACCGCGCCCGGCGTCGCCGGCGCCAACTTCACCGGCATCACCGGCGTCGTTCAGACCAATGAAGTCATCAGCGAAATCGGCCGCGCCTCGGTGCGCGTCGGCAAGGCCATCGCGACGCCGACCGTGATCTGGCAGCCCTTCGCTTCGGCCAGCGTGTTCCACGAATTCGCCGGCAACGTCACGTCGAACTACACCTCGCTGAACGCCCAACTCGTGCCCGGCAACGTGCCCTTCAACTACAACCAGACCACCACGACGTCCCGCGTCGGCACCTACGGCCAGTACTCGCTCGGCCTCGCCGGACAAATCGTCAACACCGGCTGGCTCGGCTTCGTCCGCGTCGACTACCGCAACGGCGACAATATCGACGGCTGGACCGGCAACGCCGGCATTCGCTACCAGTTCACGCCCGAGACCCTCGCTGCCGTGATGCCGACCAAGGTCAAGGCGGCGCCTGCGGCCATGATCGTGCCCACCAACTGGACCGGTTTCTACGCCGGCGGATTCTTCGGCGCCGCCGCGGGCCGCACCGACATCGCATTCCCCGGCTCTCCGACCGCCACGAACCGGCCCTGGGTGCTCGGTCCGATCGGCGGCCTGCAGGCTGGCTACAACTATCAGTTCGCCAGCAACTGGGTCGTCGGTGTCGAAGGCGATATCGCCTGGGCCGACGTCCATGGCGGCCGCAGCGCCGGCCTCGACTTCGACAATCTCGCCTTCAACTCGGCCTATTTCGTCCTGCAGGACAAGACCTCGTGGATGGCGACCGTTACCGGCCGCCTCGGCTATAGCATGGGCCGCACCCTCTATTACGTGAAGGGCGGCGCCGCGTTCGAAGACGGCCGCGTCAGCGCGACCTGCTTCAATCCGCAAGGCGGCCTGCTCGGCATTCCCAATTTGTGTACCAACCAGGCTGGCGCCGTGTTCGCCAACGGTGCCGGTTTCGGCACCTCGAGCACCCGCGTCGGTTGGACCATCGGCTACGGCACCGAATTCGACCTCGGCAAGAACTGGTCGGCCAAGGCGGAATACGACTACATCTCATTCGGCAGCCACACCGCGCTGGCTTCCGACGGCACCACGGTCATGCGGGACCGCGCCGACATCAGCCAGGTCAAGGTCGGCCTGAACTACCGCTTCGGGCCGACGCCCACCGCCGTCGTCGCCAAATACTGATCCGGCGGCGGCGCGTCCGCGCCGAGGCCAAATCGAGCATTCAATCGGGCGACTGCCACCGGCGGTCGCCCGATTTCGTTATGGCGCGAAAAGGTGCGCGGGTTGATCTCGACAAGCCTGCCCAAGGTGTATAGACGGGCGCGGCGCAATCCAGCGCCCCTGTCCTGCCCGCAGCCCAAAGAGTTCGTCGTCCGATGGCCAGCCCCAAGCGATACGAGCGGATCGCCTTTGTCGCGAGCGCGAGCAAGGAGGCGCAGGCCGCGCTCGACCAGCTGGTGAAGGTCTACGGCAATTGCGACGCCAACGACGCCGATGTCGTGGTGGCGCTCGGCGGCGACGGGCTGATGCTGCAGACGCTGCACCAGCACATGCGCTCCAACAAGCCGATCTACGGGATGCATCGCGGCACCGTCGGCTTCCTGATGAACGAATTCACCACGCACGACCTCCACACACGGCTGGCGGCGGCGCGGGAATCCCTGATCAACCCGCTGTTGATGCGCGCTACCGACATCCACGGCGAAGTGCACCTGCACCACGCCATCAACGAGGTCGCGCTGTTCCGCCAGACCAACCAGGCCGCGCATCTGCGCATCCTGATCGACGAGCATGAGCGGATGGCGGAATTAATCTCCGACGGCGTCCTGGTGGCGACGCCGGCCGGCTCCACCGCCTATAACCTGTCGGCGCAGGGGCCGATCCTGCCGATCAACGCCGCGCTGCTGGCGCTGACGCCGATCAGCCCGTTCCGCCCGCGCCGCTGGCGCGGCGCCCTGCTCCCCAACTCCGCCTTCGTCGTCATCGAGGTGCTCGAGGGCGAGAAACGTCCGGTGGCCGCCGCCGCCGACCATGACGACGTCCGCGACGTGCAGCGCGTCGAAGTGCTGTCCGACAAGACGATCTCGATGCGGATGCTGTTCGACCCCGGCCACAGCCTCGAGGAACGCATCCTGCGCGAGCAGTTCGGATCCTGATATCAGCCCGGTGACCGTCCGGTGGTTTTGAGCCGGATCTGCGCCCGAAAAAAGTGGCGCATCGCGCATTCGCACGCGCCCAACACCCCTGCCGCGCAACGATTCTTTAACGAGCGCCGCGATATGGTTAACACCGGTATACCGTTTTGCTGCGTCAGGTCCGACCATGTATCGCATCGACTTCAACAAGCTGCGATTTCTGATTTGCGACGACAACCCGCACATGCGCCGCATCCTGCGCACGCTGCTGCATTCGTTCGGCGCGCGCGAGGCCTATGAGGCCGAGGACGGCGCGACTGCGCTCGAAATGTACAGCCATTACGTGCCTGATATCGTCATCACCGACTGGTCGATGCCGATCTTCGACGGGCTCGAACTGGCGCAAATGATCCGGCAGCCGGAATCCAAGGGCAACCCCTACGCGCCGATCATCATGCTGACCGGCCATTCGGAGAAGCGCCGCGTCACCGTCGCGCGCGACGCCGGCGTCACCGAATTCCTGGCCAAGCCGATCTCGGCCAAGGGCCTCTACCAGCGCATCCTCAACGTCGTCGCCAACCCGCGACCGTTCATCAAGACCAAGACCTATTTCGGCCCCGACCGCCGCCGCAACACCACCAACGCCTATATCGGCCCCGAACGCCGCGTCGGCGGCGAAGTCGAGGTCATGCAGCAGCCCTCGCTGCTCGACAAGGCGCGCACGGCGGTCTGACGCCGCCCGGAGAGATCCTGATGAAGAAGCAGCAACCCGGGACGATCGAGGTCAAGTCGTTCGGCGACCACCATGTGATCACGCAGCCCAATCCGCTGCGCAAGGTGCTGGTGCGCGTTCCCGATTCCGATCTCGACGATCCCGTCGCCCGCGCGGAAAAGGCGCTCGAAGGCTTGTCCGGCGAATTCAAGAACTGGATGACGGTCGAGGCCGACCGCCTTTCGGCGGCGCACGCCGTCGTGCTCCACAACGGCTTCACCACCGAAACGCGCGACGAGCTGTTTCGCGCCGCCCATGACATCAAGGGCGATGCGGCAACCTTCGGCTTCCCCTCCGCGGGCGCCGCCGCCGAAAGCCTCTGCCGCATCATCGAGCACGCGCCCGACCTCGATCAGGTCCCGCCGGAGCTGATCACCCACCACATCAACGCCATCCAGGCGATCGTGCGCCAGCGCACCAAGCTCGACACCATTGCGACGGCGAGCCAGCTGAGCAAGCAATTGCGCGGCATCGCGGACGAATTTCTTGTCAAGGTCAACCGCGACCGGCCCGAACATCTCGAAGCGATCCTGGCGCCGAGCATCGTTCCGGCGGAGTAGGCTCAGCTCTCTCTCCGTCGTCGTCTCGGCGAAGGCCGGGACCCATACCGCGTTGTGCTATCGATTGAAGCGAGATGCCCGACGCTCGGCGTCGTCTTCCCGTGTGCCCATTCCGACGGCCGCGGCGTATGGGTCCCGGCCTTCGCCGGGACGACATCGAATGTGTGGCTGATTGCCCGGCCCTACGCCGCGATCAGGTCGCGGATCGGCGGCACGAATGCTTCGTCGGCGACCAGTTCCTCGCAGAACATGCGGGCTTCCTCGCGCGCGGATTCGGTGGCGAAGCGGCGCAGCAGGATCAACAGCGGCTCGGCCGTTTTGCCGTCGGTCTCGCAATGGGTCAGCACGCGCTCGACCATGCGGCGGCGCAGCCGCTCCACGCCGCTGTTGGTATCGACATAGCCGGTCTCGCGGCTCACCTCGAGCGCGACGCGGAAGGCGGCGAAGGTGGATTCCGGCAACCCCGCACGGACCAGCAGCGCCCGCAAATTGGCGGTGCCGCGGTCATGCACCAGCGCGACCACGCGCGCCAGCGGCAGTTCGGCCAGTTCGGCGAGCGCCGCCTCGAACAATTCGATATTGCCCGACAGCATCGCGCGCAGGATCAGGCCGGCGTTGAGCTGGCCGGTGACGCGCAGATGCTGGACCAGGCCCTGCATGTCAGCGCCGCGCGAGCGCGCCGCGATGCTGATGGTCGAGCGTTCGCGGGACTCGTCCGCCAACCGCTCCGCCCTCTCCGGGCTCAGCCAGTTGCGGGCGGCAGCGAACTGCGCCAGCGTGTTCGAGAGCTTTGCGACCAGCGCGGCGCGGGTGGCGGCCGGCAGGCCTTCGAGCACCAGCATGGCTTCGCGGATGGCGGCAAGATGGCCGTGCCGTTCGACGATGCGGTCCCAGGAAAACGGCGCCAGTTCGGCGTAGGCGTTTTCGATCAGTTCGAGCGCTGCTGCCGCCGAACCGACCTCGGCAATCGCGGCGGCGACCGACGACGGCAGATTGATGCGGCGGGCGATGGCGCATTGGGTGTCGCTGGTGCCGGTCGCGACGATATCGACGAGATCGGCATCGATCAGAAGCGGCGAATGTTCGAGCACCGGAAGTGCGATCGACGGCTGGTCCGCCGCCAGCGCCCGCACGATCGTGGCCGGCGCATCGGGGCTTGCCGCGAAGACTTCCGACATCGACTGGCGAACCAGCGGCGACGGGTCGTCGAGCAGCATCAGCAGCGCGCCTTCGGCAGCGATGCGATCGTCCTCGCTGAGATCGGAAATCAACCAGGCCCGCGCCAATGCCCGCGTCGCCTCTGCCCGCTCGCCTGCCGGAGCGGTACGAATCCAACTGATGAACTGCCGAACAATCATGGTCCTGGCTACGCAACCTGACGACACCGTGGTGCCACTATTAGAAAAAATAAACCATGACGCTTAACAAAGGGTTCACCATAAACGGCTGGTTTTATTGACGTTTTGTTAAGGGCACGAAGACCGCCTCGCGCTCCTCGAGCCGCAGCATTTGATTACCGCTGCGATGGCGGAGGCACGAAGCCGCCGAACTCGCGCTCCATCAGCCCCGCAAACGCAAGGGTCGTCCGGTCTTCCAGGTATGGTCCGATGATCTGCACACCGATCGGAAGGCCCTCGCGCGAGCGGCCGATCGGCATCACCGTCGCAGGCAAACCGGGCGGCGTCGCCAGCGTTCCCCACACGATCTGCGACAGATAAGGATGAGCGACGCCGTCGATCTCAAGACGGCGCTCCTCCATGTCGTCGAGGTGATTGTGCGGAAACGCGACCACCGCATGAGGTGGGCAGAGCACGACGTCGAACTGCTTGAACAGCATGCTCCATTGCTGACGCAGCCGCGCGCGCGCAATTTCGCTCGCCATCCATTCGTGGTGCGTCAGCAGCGGCGCACGTATTCGCCACGCCTTCAGACTGTCATCTTCGCGCGCCAGCGCCGCCGCCGCTTCGCGCATCTTCTGGAAATACTCGGGAGGCCGGCCGAAATTCACGACATTGCGCACGAGCCTGGTGTGCAGCCGCGCCGACTCGGCAAGATCGGGAAGCAACGCGCTCGATCGCGCTACTGTCGCACCCGCTTTAGTGAGACGGCCCGCAAGCTGATCCAGCGCGGTGCGAATGTCCGATGCCACCGGCAGCAACGGGTGGCCGTCGATGACGAGCACGCGATAGCTGCGCACATCGGCGTGGCGCGCAGCCGGCAGCGACAGCCGATAGGCGGTGGCCTGATTTTCGTCGGGGCCTACCAGGATGTCGAGCGCCACCGCAAGGTCATCGGCGGTTCGCGCCATCGGTCCGCAGACGCCGAGCCCGCTCGTGAGGTCGGTCTGCAGCGGCAGCGCCCGCGGCGGCGCGTGGCCGCGTTGCGGCACCAGATCGGATGTCGGCTTGTGGCCGAATACCCCACAAAAATGCGCCGGCACCCGAATCGAGCCGCTGACGTCCGATGCCAGTTCCAATGCGACATAACCCGCGGCCAGTGCGGCGGCCGATCCGCCTGACGAGCCGCCCGGCGTTCGCGCCAGATCCCAGGGGTTATTGGTCGTATTGTAGATGGTGTTGTAGCTCTGCCAGTCGGCGATGGCGATCGCGAGATTGGTCTTGCCGAGGACGACCGCGCCTGCGGCCTTCAGGCGGGCGACCGCGACCGCGTCTTCCGCGGCGCGCCAGTCGCGTCCCATGGGAAGTCCCCATGTCGTCGGGAGCCCGCCAACGTTGAAGGACTCCTTGACGCTCACGGGAATGCCGAGCAGCGGCTTGCGCTCGCCTTGTGCCAGCGCCCGGTCCGCAGCGGCGGCCGAAGCCCGCGCCCGCTCGAAGTCGCGCACGGCCACGGCATTGATGCGCGCATCCTGCGCCTCGATCCGCTTGATCGCCTGATCCAGCAATTCGGTCGCGGAAATCTTGCGGCCGTCGAGCATGCCGCGCAGTTCACCGACGCTGCGATACGCAAGGCTGTCTTCCCCGGCGGGAGGCGCTTTGCCTTGGGCGGCGGTTTTAGCGAAGGCCGCCATTGCAGCCGCGGCAACGCCGGTTGTCACGAAAGAACGCCTGTTCAGGTGGTTTTGCATGGGAATACCCGCCTTCTGCTTTGATGCAGAGGACGGTAAATCCGGCCCGTCAGCCGCGATTGTATTTTTCGGTCATTGTTCGCCGCGCGATTTCCAGCCGGAACTGTTGGCGGCAAGGTCGTGGCCGGGCACGATCACGTTATTCCAGTCGCCGATGAGATGACCTGGCGGGACACCGGCCAGCGCGTGGCACTCGCGGATGAAATGCGCCTGATCGAAATAGCCGGCCTCATGAAGAATGTCCGTCCATGGGCGGCCCGGCGCAGCAAGATGGGCAACCAGCGCCGCGTCAAAACGGATCGTTCGCGCGTAGTGTTTAGGCGACAGGCCGATTTCGGTCCTGAAGCGACGCTGGAACTGACGGGCGCTCAGCCCCGCCCGCGCAGCAAGCGGTTCGATGCGGGCGCGTCCCGCTGTTTTCAGAAGCACGCGCGAGGCGCGGTCAATCCCGTCCCGCGACGCGCTCCCGTCCAGCATCGCCCCAAACCAGCGTTCGGCTGCAGCGACGCGCGATGGAAAATCAGTTGCCGAACGGACGACGTCGTCCAGCCACTTGGCGCGGTAGCCCAGAACATCGGTCGCCGGGATGCCTTCGTTGATGAGACAGCTCATATCCACGCCGACCAGCCGATGGAGGCCCGCCGGCTGAAGCAGGATGTTGAATAGATGGATTTCCCCGGAGGCATGGAGCTGAATGCGACGAGCGCCCTGCGGCCCGACCAATGCCATTTCCGGTGAGACCTGCGCGACGCCGCCATCGATTCTGACCCTGAACGGCTCCTTCAGGACGATGTCGATGATCAGGTGGGGCCGCGGCGGAAGCGGCCAGGACAGGCCGGGCGACGGAAGAAATCCACGGCGCTCACCGAACGAGCGGACAATGCCGCGAAGCGCTGGGTGTGGCAGAACTCGCTTCTGAACTTCCACCGTGGCCTCCAATGGGAAAGCCATGAATATCGCTCGCCGGCGGCAATTGCCGGGAACGCTTGGTGGGTGAATAGCACGGATTGCCCGCGAAGGGCATCGTTTCGAGCTTAGCCGCTGAACGTGCCGAAGCGGTCGCTGAAGAGATCGAGTCGGCCGGGTGCGCG
>Ga0070665_100005372_pt1 | contig 13229 bp, 6 predicted proteins | sample KBSS13metaG_FD_65862 | JGI IMG/M metagenome (GOLD analysis project Ga0070665, IMG submission 65862) | Switchgrass rhizosphere microbial communities from Kellogg Biological Station, Michigan, USA - KBS S1-3 metaG | ecosystem: Host-associated > Plants > Roots > Rhizosphere > Soil ... | reverse complement strand
TCCTGCCATGGCAGAACTCCCAGCACGCTGACGTTCATCAGCAGGTAGAGGCTGCCCACGATGACAACCGACCCCAGCACGGCGCGTGGAATTGTGCGCTGCGGGTCACGGACTTCAGCACCCATGAAGCAGACGCTGTAGTACCCGCCGTAGTCGTATGCAGCAACGAGGAGACCCGCTCCAAGGCCCATGAAGAAGGCGCTGTTCAGCTGGAAGGCTCCCGCAGGAAAGCCGAATGCCAGCTTCGGATCAAAGTGGGCGAAGCCGGCGAAGATTACGAAGACCAGCGTCAGGACGACCACAACGCCGAGCCAGCGCACGATCTTGTCGATTGCCACGATGCTGCGGTACAGAAGAATGATGGCGACGGCGCATGCGCCCATGGCAATGAAGGTCTGTCCACTAAGCACGAACGGGACGCCGAGCAGTCTCAGGGAAAAAATGGGCTGCGCTGCGTTGGGGACGAAGAACGACACGTACTGCGCGAAACCGATACAGCCTGATGCGATGGACAGCGGCGAACTGAAGAGAATCTGCCACGCATACAGGAAGGAAAAGACGCGCCCCAGTTTTCGTTCACCGTAGAGGTGCTTCAGGTAGGCGTAGGATCCGCCCGCTTCGGGATACGTCGTTCCGAGTTCGCTCCACACCATGCCGTCGCACAGCGATAGTGCGGCCCCAAGCACCCAGCCCAGCATTGCCTGCGGGCCGCCCATCGCGGCGACGATCAGGGGCAACGTTACGAAGGGGCCGATGCCGACCATGCCGATGACATTGAGCCCGAGGGCTGACAATGTGGAGAGCCCGCGTTGGAGCTCGGGTTGTTTTGGTCTGATTGGCTCGGTCAGCGGTAGTCGACTAACGTCCATCTATCCCCCGTAGCAGCGAATCGCACTCCTGCTTTACTGCCTGCCGCGCATTGGCAAGCCGCCGCTCCGTATCGTTCAGCCAGCGTTCTTCTTCCGCAATCCTCACACGGGCGCGCTCGATCTCCGGCTCCAAAGCCGATGGGGCAGGGCCACCGGGAATCTTTCTGACAGCGACGAAGTTCTTCGCGCTCAGTGCGCCGCGAATCTCTTCGCGGGCGATCGTGTATTTTCCACCCAGCTCGCGTTCGACGATTGTAGTCATGGCGTCCGCGTCGTAGTTTCCATCGAGTTCGCGCACGGCCTTGCTCACAATGGTGTGGGCCGCGTGGAAACTCATGCCTGTGGCACGCACGAGCGTGTCGGCCAATTCCGTAACGGGAAGGAAGTTTCCATCCGCCGCCGCAGCCATGCGAGAGGTATTGAACTGAGCTTCCCCCAGCGCACCTGTCAACAGTTGCACTGCGCGGTCCGCGTCATCAAATGCTGTGTATACCAGCGGCTGGAGATCGTCTTCGGCATCGTTCATGTCGGCGAAGGGCGTATTGTGCAGGCTCCCCAGGACAGCCTGCGATTCAAACAGAGCGCGGCTCGCCAGTACGCGAACATGCTCGAAGGGTACGGGGTTCCGCTTTTGCGGCATGATGCTTGAGATCTGCACATAGCCGTCGCTCAAACGCACGTAGCCAAACTCCACGGTGCTCCACAGCAGCAGGTCTTGAGTGAAACGGCCGAGGCTGAGCATAGTGGTGGCTATAACGCCGCAACTCTCGGCGACGTAGTCCACGGCTGCGATCGCGCCGTAGGAGTTGACCTGGAGGCCATCGAAGCCCAGCAACTGCTCGGTGAAGTGGCGGTCGATGGGGAAACCCGTTGTCGTGATGGCACACGCACCGAGAGGGTTGCGATTCACTCGGACATAGGCTTGCTGAAGACGCTCCGCATCGCGCTCCAGCACCTCGATGTATGCCATGAGGTAGTGCCCGAGTGTCGTTGGCTGTGCGGGCTGGTTGTGGGTGTAAGCGGGCATCAGCGCCTCGCGATGCTCCCGAGCAAGCTCCACCAACAGACGACGAAGCCCGAGCAGGGCCTCTTGCATTTGCGTTAGGCGACGGCGCAGCACCATGCGATACATCGTCAGGTCGATGTCGTTTCGGCTGCGGGCGGTGTGCATCTTGCCGGCGATCTCAGCGCCGCACACGGCAGCCAGCTTCTTTTCGAGGTAGAAGAACAAGTCTTCGAAGGTCCCGTCATACTCGGTCGCCCTTATCGTGGCGATATCCAGCCCATCAAGAGCCCGGATGCAGAGCGCAGCTTCACTCGCAGGCATGATTCCCTGGCGCGCAAGCATCAGGGTGTGGGCATATTCGATTTCAAGCAGCGGTTCGAGGAAGTACCGCTTTGCGTCGGCAAACACCGGAGCCAGCACAGTGTCGCGATAGATTGGCGCAGGAAACTTTGTCGGCTGGCCAGGCGTCTTCATCCATCTCCTTATTTGCAGCTTCAAGGCAAAAAAATAGGTGGCGCAAACCATTATCGGTTCGCGCCACCTCGGTTGACTACCAGCGTACTGCGATACCGAACTGTACGATGCGCGCTTCGACCACTGAACCACGAGTGATGGTGGGGCTGCCGATGGGAGTTCCAATCGGGCCGCGCGCGTCGCCGGCAGTCTGCACCACCGTCTGCGGGACCGAAGTGCTGGTTCCGCCCAGGTACGTCACATTGGTGTGGTTGAAGATGTTATTCGCCTCCAGCAGGAACGATGGCGCGACGCGATCCCACAGTTTGGGGAAGGTGCGAGTGTATCGGCCATCAAACTGGTACAGGCTCGGAGAGCGCAGCGAATTGCGACCGACATACAGCGGACGAGTTACCGAAGCGACTGACGAATCACCATTGAGCGCCACATTGGTGACGATGTTCTGCTGATCGCCCGACATCACGTTCGCCAGCAATGCAACCATGTTGTGATTGGCGAGAGTGTTCCAGAAGTTGTGGCTAAGACTGAACGTCGGTTCCATCACCGCCGTCAGATTGAAGGCGTTGGGATGGTTGACGAGGCTGGGTCCGCGATCGCGCTTTAGGTTGGTTGTGTCCTGAATTGCCACGCTCTGCTCGAAGGAGTTGACCTCCGGGCCATCCGAGATGGTGTGCGACCAGGTGTAGTTGGCATTGATCTGAATGCCGCGCGTCAAGGAACGCGTGTAGTTCACGAGCAGGGCATTAAAGCTTGTATTCGCTCCTGACTCGACCTGATTGATCTGATTGAAGCGTGTGTCCAATCGAGTCGATGCGTTGGCCGTTGAACTGAAGACCGGACGACCGTCAGCAAGGAAGCTGGTCGGATTGATCGGATTGATGTTGTGCAGGTACATCAGATTGCGCCCGCTTGCCATGACGTATCCCACCATGAACGTGTCGTGGCGGCTGAACTCGTGCGAAATCTGCAGCGCTGTATTCCATGTGTACTCGTTCTTGAACTTCGGCGATACCGTTGTCACATTCTGCAGCGAGGTCGTGCCGGCCGCAGGGATGTTCGGGAATGCCAACGTACCAGTGGTGGCATTCGCAGCCTGAGTGATTGTAAAGCTGTTGGTCCGGTTCGAACCATCCAGGTTCAGCGCGTTGAACCACAGGTTAGTCGGAGTGGCCTGGTAGAACATTCCACCCGACGCCTTCAGTACCGTGTGGTCGTCGAGCCGGTAGGTAAAGCCAACGCGAGGAGCGAAGTTCGTGTTGGGTGTGTTGAAGCTGCGCGAGTTGACGAATGGAGCGTTGGGATTGGCCTGCGGCCCCTTGAACCGGTCATAGCGACCGCCGTAGACGACCAGGAAACGTGGGGTCACCTGCCAGGTGTCCTGGACGTACGCTCCAAAGTACATGGAGGCATAGCCAATTCCGTTCGCGTCTTGCTGGCTTGTGAACTGGCTGTAGCCATAGCGGTTTACACCGTTCTTTGCATCCAGATATTTCTGCAGACTGGTGAAGGTGTACTCGTTGTAGCTGACCAAGCGCTGGCGATTGATCAACTGCGCCAGGTTGAAGCCGCCTTTGAAGGTATGTTTGCCGCGCACGTAGCTGATGTTGTCGCTTCCGCTGGGGACCTTGTCGGTGTACTGGTCGCCGGCGCTTCGTCCTGCACCGATGCTTGCCACGCCCGTGATCACAATGGCAGGGTCAGCTCCCGCATTGGGGCCGCGATAGTGTTGGTTATTGCGGAACGGCCACGAAAAGCGAAGCTCGTTTAGTAGATGATCGTTGATCGTCGAGGTCAACTGACCGCCGATCACATGTGCGCGGTCAAGGAAGTCCGACGCTGTGCTGCGAGCGTTCAGTCCGCCAACCTGGGTGTTGTAAGGAAAGTCGTTCTTGAAGTAGTTGTAGCGAACGAACATCGTGTTCTTGTTGTTGATGGTCCAATCGCCGCGGCCCAGAACGAAGGTGCCATGCAGCAGGCCGGGAGCGGGAGCAACCTGATCCGCAGATAGTCCCAGCGCTGCGGCATTAGCCGGCGTGATGGTTACCGAAGCAGGCTGTCCGCGTACCACATGCTCATACGATCCGAAGAAGAACAGCTTGTCCTTGATGATTCTTCCACCGGTATTCGCAGAAAAGTCCTGAAGCTGAAGGTTCGGCTTCGGCTGGCTCTTGTTCGCAAAATAAGGATAAGCCGTCGCATCCTGCCAGCGGCGAATCCATTGAAACAGGCCATGCAAGTTATTTGTGCCGTTATTCGAGATCACGTTATAGACGTTGCCGGAGGTTCCGCCGAACTCGGGGCTGAAGCTGTTGGAGACGGTCTGGACCTCTTTGACGAAGATGTCGCCGATGGGAAACAGGCGGAGGCCAATTCGATCGCTCTGCGTGTTCACCATGCCGTCCATCTGGTAGTTGATACGGTCCAGCAGTCCGTTGGTGTTAATGGTGCGAGGGATACCGAGTTCCTGGTTGGGGTGACCGCTTACACCGGGCTGAAACAGGATGAAGTTGTAAGGATTTCTGGACGTGAGCGGCAGGTTCTCAATCTCACGCGAATCGAGCGTGCGCTGGACGTTGAGGGAAGTGGGGTCGATATTGGTGACCGTGGCGCTTACGTCAATCTGTTCTGTGGCGCTTCCTACCTTGAGAGATGGATCGAGCACAGCCTCTTTGCCGGCGGTCAGCACAATCTGGTCAAAGTTCGCGGTCGAAAATCCTTCCTTCGTTACCGAAACCTTGTATGTTCCGAGCGGGAGATTGATCAGCACGAAGTAGCCGTCAGCTTCAGTGGACAGCGTCTTCGTGTAACCGACTTCCGCATTCGTAACCGTAATAGTCGCGCCGGCGACAGAGGCACCGGTCGCATCCGTCACATGTCCGCGGATGGTGCCGTTGATCGACTGCGACTGACCCCATGCCGGCGCGGTCGTGACTAAGGCAGGGAGGCCGGCAAACAACGCGGCTCCTAGGAGAGAGATTCGAACAGTGCGAGTGAACACGATGTGCCTCCTGAAACGTTGAAACGAATCGATGGAAAACTCTGGATCTCTACCGGATGCCGTAAGAGCCGCCAAATGAGGCGGAAACTTAGTAAAACCTATTTAGGAAGTGAAGGTGCCCTAACACTAGTGAAACATTGGTCTGCTTGTCAATATGATTGTGACATTCAGCTTAAGCTAGTAACTGGGCTTCCGTAGCGGAAAGACTCAATGAAATCGCACCGTGAAGCTGCGCCTGGGTTCCCAGTGAGCTCGACCGAACCTGCGGTTTTGCAAACTGGTTGCGACCCAGCAGCTTCGCGGTGATTCTACAAAGCTCCGGGTGGGACCCTACGCCGCCGCCCAGAATCACCATCTCCGGGTCCAGCGCCAATGCAAGGTCGACGATGCAATCGGCCAGTATCTGCGCCGCGTATTGCACTACCTGACCGGCAAGTCGGTCTCCGTCCACCGCAAGGTCAAAGATCTCGGTCGCCCGCAGCTTTGCCAACTCGCTGACATTGGCACGTCGCTCCCGCGCCAGAAGGCGCTGCCATTCGGCCTCGATACCAAGGCCTCCGATCGACCGCTCCATCTCTCCAGGTTCGTGGAACTCTAGCGGTGGCCTCTGTCTTCCGTTTACACCGGCGTAGCCAATCTCGCCGGCACTCCAGTTTGCGCCGTGGTGCAGCCGCCCGCGCAGAAAGATTCCTGCGCCTACTCCCGTTCCGAGTGCGATGAAAATGAAGTCTTCGATGCCGGTGGCGGAGCCGCGCCACTGCTCGCCGACCGCAGCGAGATTTGTATCGTTCTCAACGAGGGCCGGAATTCCCAGTTCTCGCTCGATCAAGGTTCTGAGTGGGACGTCGTTCCACTCCCGCAAATTGGGCGCCGACATGACGATGCCAGAGTCAACGTTCGTGATTCCGGGAGCTCCCACCGTGATGTGCAGCACGCGGCGCAAAGAGGTTGAAGCCTCCTGGCACATGACTCTCAGGCCCTCGTGGATCAGAGTGCATACGGCCTTCGGAGCTCTTTGTCGCTCGGTAAATTGAGTTGCCCACTGGGTTACTACTCGGCCATTGAGGTCGGCCAGCACCATGCGCAGACGCGTGCCGCCAATGTCCACGCCAGCGACGTATCCGTGGCCAGCATTAAATCGAAGCATCTCCGGAGGCCTGCCACCGCTCGATTCGCCATCACCAAGGTTCTCCACAAGTCCCAGCGATTCCAGGTACGCCACCGCGCTCGACACGGTTGGGGCGCTGAGCCCTGAAAGCCGAACCAGATCCGCCTTCGAGCACGGATTGTGCTCCCGCAGCAGCCGCAAAAGCCCGCGCGCGTTGGCCTGGCGAAGGTGCGACGGGCGCGAGGGTTGCGTCTCGGCTTCAGTCAGGTATTGTGTTGGCAAGGGGTTCGATAGTCGCATTAGTACTCGGCTTCCGTTGGGACACATCATACCCTAATTTAGTTAATATTCTTTACAAAGTTAAAACTGTCGTGATATTTCTTAGCTTCAAAGCTCACAAAGCCGCTTCCAGGAGCAACTTCGTTCATGAGACCTGACGTTTGCCGCGTGCCCATCGCCGCCTTTCTCTCCGTTTCGCTCGCCCTGAGCGGCCCTATCGCAGCGGCACAGCAGCCGGAGCCCGTCCGCTATCAATCCGCGTATGCACGGCCTCTGCCTATCGATCGTGGCTCCACGGGTCTGTCGCAAACGCTCACTAAGCTGCACACGCGCGCCTCGCTCGCAATGGTTACGGCACATCCGGACGATGAAGACGGCGGCATGCTGACCTACGAAAGCCGCGGCCAGGGCGTCGATACGACGTTGCTCACGCTAAACCGTGGTGAGGGCGGACAGAACGTCATTACCGGCGACTACTGGGATCAGTTGGGAACCCTTCGCACCCAGGAGCTCCTTGCCGCTGGCAATTACTATGGCGTCCATCAGTACTTCACGCGCGTCGCCGACTTTGGCTTTTCAAAGACTATTGAGGAAGCCCTTAAAACGTGGGGCGAGGATCGCGTTTTGTATGACGTGGTGCGTGCAATCCGTATCCAGCGCCCGCTTGTCGTAACCAGCGTCTTCGCCGGAAATGTCTCTGACGGTCACGGCCACCACCAGACCGCCGGCTATTCGGCGCAGAAGGCGTATGTGATGGCCGGGGATCCTAAGGTCTTCCCCGATCAGATCAAGGCCGGTCTGCTTCCATGGTCGCCGCTCAAGGTCTATGCTCGCGTGCCGTTTGCGCGAGTGACAGAGAAGGGCATCTACGACTACGCTACTGGCCATTGGGAGCCGGTCCGCTTCCGAGACTACGTCAACAACACATGGATCGAGGGTGTCCCCACCATGACCCTCGAAATCCCGAGCGGAAACTACAACTCGGTGCTCGGCCAGTCCTACATGCAGCTTTCGCGCGAAGGCCTTGCGGAACAAAAAACTCAGAACGGCGGCATTGGCATTCCTCTGCCGCGTCCTTTCTCCAGCCCCTATCATCTCTACGCTTCGCGCGTCTCAACGTCGCAGCATGAGAAGTCGTTCTTCGACGGCATCGACATTACCCTTGCGGGAATCGCGAGCTATGCACCCAAGTCCGAGCAGGGGGCGTGGGTTGAGAAGCTGAACGCTCTGAACGCGACGGTTGAGTCCGCGATCTCTTCCTACACTTCTGCCAATCCGGCGACCATTGCGCCGACGCTAGCAAAGGGTCTCGCGCAGACCAATGCTCTCCTCGCCGACATCGCCGCAAGCAAACTCCCTGCCGATGCGCGCTACAACATGTCGCACGAGCTAACGGTGAAGAAGCAGCAGTTCAACCTCGCGCTGCAGCAGTCCCTGGGCCTGTCATTTATGGCCAACACTACGGAGGGCGGAGCATCCGGCCCCGCTCGCCTCAGCCCCTTCGGCGACACCTCCACACAGATTCCGACCTCGCAGACCGTTGTTCCCGGCGACCGCGTCAATGTAGCCGTCCACGTCGCCAACCAGGGTCTCGAACCGGTTGCCATCAGTTCTGTCGAAGTCGTTTCCGAAGCAGGCGATGGCTTCACCATCACATCGGACAAACCCATCACGGGCCAGCTCGCCGCGGGGGCCGCGCGCGACCAGTCCTTCGCAGTCCAGGTTCCCCGCACCGCCGAACTTACCAAGCCTTACTTCTCCCGCCCCAACCTCGAGCAGTCCTACTACGACATCAAGGATCCCCGTTACCTTAACCTTCCGAGCCGGCCCTACCCGCTTCTTGCAACCGCAACGGTCACCTATAGCGACGTGGCCATTAAGCTCTCAGGGGTCGTCCAAACGGTACATCGCGTCAACGGCGAGGGTCCGGTTCTTGAGCCGCTCCTCGTCGCTCCCGCCATCTCGATTGACGTTTCGCCGATCGCTGGGATCGTTCCGCTGACCAATGCCTCTCTGGAACTACACGTAGCGCTCCACAGCTCCGTCAAGGGCCCCGCGAAAGGCACGGTCCGTCTTGACCTGCCAGCCGGGTGGAAGTCTTCTCCCGAGGTCGCTGACTTCGCCACCATGCGCGAGGGGGAAGACCAGAACCTCTCCTTCAAAGTGACGCCAGAACATGTCCAGCCGAAGCCCTACACCATCACCGCCGTCGCCGAATTCAACGGCGAAAAGTTCACTCAGGGCTTTGAGACGGTTGGCTATCCGGGCCTCCGTCCCTATCCGCACTATCGCCCTGCCACCTACAAGACCACAGGGGTCGACGTAAAGACGGCGCCGAATCTAAACATTGGCTACGTTATGGGAACCGGCGATGATGTGGCTACCTCGCTCGAGGACATCGGGATCCATCCGACGATGCTTTCGGCTGGCGAGATCGCGTCTGCGGATTTGTCGCACTACGACGCCATCATCCTCGGCATCCGCGCTTATGCTGCGCGTCCGGAACTAAAGACCTTCAACAACCGCCTGCTCGACTACGTCAAGAATGGTGGGACCGTCGTTGTTCAGTACCAGACTCAGGAGTACGACCACAACTACGGTCCCTATCCGCTGACGCTATCGGGCGACCCAGAGAAGGTCGTCGAAGAGGACAACAAAGTTTCGATCTTGGTGCCGAATGATCCCGTGCTCAATTGGCCGAACAAGATCACCGCAGGCGACTTCGACAACTGGGTGGAAGAGCGCGGCCACGGCTTTATGCGTCAGTGGGATTCGCACTACGTTGCCCTTACCGAGATGCATGATGCCGGGCAGGATCCGCAGAAGGGCGGCCTTCTCTATGCCCGCTACGGCAAGGGAGCGTATGTCTACATGTCCTACGCCTTCTTCCGCCAGATGCCGGACGGTGTCCCGGGTTCGTTTCGGATCATGGCTAACCTGCTGAGCATGGCCAAGAATCCCGGCCTGGCACTCGGCAAAGAGCCGGCGGTAACCACTGCGGGCACGAAATAGATTCTCCTATGCGGTGCGGGAGGTGGCCTCCTGCACCGCGTCTTTTTTCAAAAAATGTCAAAATTTTGAACGAAACAGACCGAACCGGCGCAGAGCGGTTTGGCGTTCACCTGCCTTCAAACACCTCGGCTCGACTAAACTGGCAGAGAGGTATAGACAACTCACACGATGAAAGCCCCTTCCCGCAATTTTCCGCATGCCATGCTTCGCGAGATCTTTGAGCAGCCTGTTGCCATCACAGACACACTTGCTGCTTATGCCTCCGGTACCAGCCTCCGCGAGGATGTCTTCCAGCCTGCGCGCCAGGCGCTTGTAGGCCGCGACTCCATACTGATCTCGGCTTCGGGTTCCAGCCGTCATGCCGGCCTCGCCGGCGAGATTCTGTTTGAAGATCTGGCTGGCATCGCCGTCGACGTCGAATACGCGAGCGAGTATATCTACCGCTCCACGCAGACGCTGCGGAACCCCTGCTTTCTTGTTATCTCGCAGTCGGGCGAGACTGCCGATACCTCCGAGGCTCTTCGTGAAGCTATCGCTCGCGGTTCATCTACCATCGCAATCACCAATCGGGCTGACTCATCCATGGCGAAACTCGCCGGGTGTTCGCTGCCCACGTATGCCGGGGCCGAGCGCGCCGTTCCGGCTACGAAGAGCTTTACGACGCAGCTTCTTGTACTGTCGCTGCTCGCACTGTACGCTGCGCGTGTTCGCGGCCGTATGACTCGTGCGGTCGTCGAATCGCATCTGCACAAGCTCAATGAGGTTCCTGCCGCGCTTGAGGCCGCGCTTCCTCGGTGGGAGGGGCAGGTTTCGCAGCTCTGCAACACGTTTCAAACCGCGGAGACGTTCCTGTTTCTCGGTCGCGGAGTTCACTATCCAATTGCTCGCGAAGGCGCTCTCAAGCTAAAGGAGTCTGCTTACATTCAAGCCGAAGGCTATCCTACCGGCGAGCTTAAGCACGGCCCGAATGCGCTGGTGAGCCGCCACAATCCTCTGATCGTGCTTGCAACCTGCGACCCACACGCCCCTGACTCTGTTCTTCGCTACGAGAAGACCTTGAATCTGGTTCGCGACATGAACAAGCAGGGAGCAGCGATTGTGTCAATCGTCAGCGAGGGAGATAAACGCATTGCAGAGCTGAGCAATCACACGATTGAAGTGCCTCGGGCCGCCGAGTATATATCGCCTCTTTACGAAGTTGTGCCGCTGCAGCTTCTGGCCTACTTTATGGCCATCGGCCGCCACATCGATGTGGACAATCCCCGCAACCTCGTCAAAGCAGTCGTGCAGGAGTAGCTGTCAGCCAAGCATCTCCAAGAGGCCAGCTTCGTCCAGCACCTTTACGCCGAGTGATTGGGCTTTATCCAGCTTCGAGCCAGCTTCGTCGCCTGCAACGACGAAGCTGGTCTTTTTGCTCACGCTGCCTGAGACCTTTCCGCCTGCGCTCTCGATTCTCTCCTTCGCTTCTTCGCGCGTCAGACGGGGAAGCGTTCCGGTGAGGACAAATGTCAGTCCTTCAAGCTGTGACGAGGTCACTTTCTTTTCCGCGGTGAAGGTGAGGCCTGCTTTGCGCAAACGTTCGACCAGTTCGCGATTTCGCTTGGCTGCGAAGAACTCTGCGATCGCTTCAGCGACCTTGGGTCCGACTTCGTTGACCGCTACCAATTCCTCTTGTTTGGCATCCATGATGGCGTCCATGGATCCGAAGTGCGACGCGAGCAATTGTGCCGTGCGTTCGCCCACGAAACGTATTCCTAGTCCGAGCAGCACGCGGTTCAGCGGAGCTTTCTTCGACCGCTCGATCTGCTCCAGCAGAGAATCAGCAGACTTTTCGCCGATTCGTTCGAGTCCAAGCAACTGGTCTTTCCTGAGCCCATAGATGTCGGCGATCGAATGCACCAGCGCCTCGCGCGTGGGAGCCTCAGCCGTCGTCTCCTCATCGCCGTCCGCCGCCGCGGCGCTGATCTCCAACAACGAATGCCCAAGCAACTGCGCCACTAACGATTCGCCGAGCCCCTCAATGTTCATTACGGAACGGGATGCGAAGTGCCGAAGTTCCTCCGCAAGCCGCGCTGGACAGCTTGCGTTGACGCAACGCCAGTCGACCTCGCCCTCTTCGCGCACCAACGGTGTCCCGCAGCGGGGACATTTCTCTGGGAAGGCGATCTTGCCCTTACCGCGAGGATGATCCTTATCCTCGATGACCTCGACGATCTTGGGAATCACGTCTCCGCCGCGCTCAACATGAACGTAATCGCCGATATGAACACCCAGCCGTTCGATCTCGTCGGCGTTGTGCAGGGTGGCGCGTGTCACTGTCGTGCCGCCGATGAAGACGGGAGCGAGCGCCGCCACTGGCGTTACTTTGCCCGTGCGCCCTACCTGGAACAGAACATCTTCGAGCTTCGTTACTCCAGCGCGTGCGGCGAATTTGTAAGCGATTGCCCATCGCGGAGCCTTGCCGGTAAAGCCGAGTCTGCGTTGCTGCTGGATGGAGTCGACCTTCACGACGACACCGTCGATCTCGTAGCCTAATGTCTCGCGCATCGGCTCCGCCTCGGCGATGAACTTCAGAACTGCGTCGATGTTCTTTGCCACGCGCCAGAACTTATTAACGCGGAATCCTGCCTCGGCCAGCGCCTTCAAGCTCTCGGAGTGATGACTCAGCAGAGGCTCGCCGTCGCGAAGCAGAAAGTATGCGTAGAGGTCCAGGCGCCGCTGCGCCACAATATTCGGCTCTAGCGTCCTGATTGTTCCTGCAGCAGCATTACGAGGATTCGCGGCCGCAGTCATCCCGGATGCCACACGCTCTTCGTTCATTTTCACGAAGGCAGCCTGCGGAAGCACAACCTCCCCGCGTACCTCGAAACTCTGCGGCATTCCGGCAGCCTTCAGCTTCGACGCCGCGACGCTCAGGGGAACCGAGCGAATCGTTCGGACGTTCGTCGTTACATCCTCGCCAGTCGTTCCGTCACCACGAGTCAGTCCGCGCTCCAACTGCGACGAGCCATGCGCGCCGGCCCCATACTGCAGCGCCATTGAGAGTCCATCGAGCTTCAGTTCGCAGACATACTGGATCGTTTCGGATGACGGAAGTCCTGCGCGGACTCGCTGCTCCCAGGCGCGCAGTTCGTCGTCGTTGTACGCGTTATCCAGCGAGAGCATCGGTCGCGAATGAGCCACCTTGGCGAAGCCTTCGCGTGGCTTGCCCCCCACGCGTTGCGTTGGAGAGTCCGGCGTTACCAGCGCGGGATGCTCCGCCTCCAGCTTCTTTAGCCAGTTCATCAACGCGTCATACTGAGAGTCGGTGATTTGAGGTGCGTCGAGTACGTAGTAGAGATGCTCGTGGTGGCGAATCTCTTCGCGAAGAGCCTCAATCTGTTTGGCTGGCTGCTCTGCCGTCTGCTTGGTCGACATAGCGACGATTATAGTGAGCGTCTACGGCTATTCGAGAGCCTTGAGGGTTGGCGCTACCCATTGCAG
>Ga0070665_100005370_pt1 | contig 13230 bp, 9 predicted proteins | sample KBSS13metaG_FD_65862 | JGI IMG/M metagenome (GOLD analysis project Ga0070665, IMG submission 65862) | Switchgrass rhizosphere microbial communities from Kellogg Biological Station, Michigan, USA - KBS S1-3 metaG | ecosystem: Host-associated > Plants > Roots > Rhizosphere > Soil ... | reverse complement strand
GACAAGGACCTGATGCAGCTCGTCGGGCCGACGGTGTCGATGTACGACCCGGTGAAGGACAAGACGCTCGGCATTCCCGAAGTGGTCGAGAAATGGGGTGTGCCGCCTGAAAAGATGATCGACCTGCAGGCGCTGGTCGGCGATTCGGTCGACAACGTGCCGGGTGTGCCGGGCATCGGGCCAAAGACGGCGGCGCAACTGCTCGAAACCTATGGCGACCTCGACACGCTGCTCGCCCGCGCAGGCGAGATCAAGCAGGAGAAGCGTCGCCAGACGATCATCGACAATGCGGATTCGGCCCGCATCTCACGCGAGCTGGTGCGACTGAAGAACGACGTGCCGATCGCCATCGGCGAGAAGCTTGAAGATTTTGTGCTCCAGCCGCCGGACGGGCCGAAGCTGATCGGCTTTCTCAAGACGATGGAGTTCACCACGCTGACAAGGCGAGTCGCGGAAGCGACCGGGGCCGACGCCGGCGCGGTTGAGGCGACCGAGGTGAAGGTCGACACCAAAGACGCGCATGGGCCAGATGTCGGCTTCCCCACACCCGCCGAACAGCGTCCGGGTCGTCAGCCTGAACGCACAAATGCCAACGCCACGCAGCAGGCAAATGAGCCGAAAGACGCCTCCACCCCCGCCGATTTGGCGACGGAGCGTATGCAGGCCGCTGCCGCAACCGGCTTCGATCCCACGCAATATCTCGTTATTCGCGATGCCCAGACCCTCGCCGACTGGGTCGCGGAGGCGACGCAGTCGGGCATCGTCGCCTTCGGTATCGAAGGTAGCTCGCCAGACCCGATGCTTGCCGAGATCATCGGCATCTCGATGGCTACCGCGCCTGGCCGCGCCGCCTATCTGCCGATCGGACACAAGAGCGGCGTTTCCGACCTGCTCGGCAGCGGATTGGCGCCGGAGCAGGTTCCACTGCGCGATGCGATCGCCCTGCTCAGGCCGATGCTTGAAAGCACGGCGGTGCTCAAGGTCGGTCACAACATCAAGTATGACTATGTCGTGCTCAGTGAGCTTGCGCGGCGCGACAGCGCCTACGGCCGCGAGGGGGTCCGGCTTGCTGCCTATGACGACACATTGCTGATTTCCTATGTTCTCAACGGCGGCACCGAAGGTCATCACGACACCGACCACCTTGCCGACAAATGGCTCGGCCACAAAGTGACCGCTGCGCGCGATATCGCCGGCAAGGGTCAGTTCGAGATGGTCGATATCGAGCGCGCGGCCGCTTACGCGGCCGAAGACGCCGACGCGACGCTGCGGCTCTGGCGCGTGCTCAAGCCGATGATGGTATCCAAGGGGCTGGTGTCGGTCTACGAGCGCCTGGAGCGCCCGCTCGTCGCCACGCTGGCCCGCATGGAACAGCGCGGCATCACGATCGACCGGCAAATCCTGTCGCGGCTTTCCGGCGAACTGGCGCAGGGGGCCGCCCGCCTGGAGGACGAGATTTTCGCCATTGCCGGCGAAAAATTCACCATCGGCTCGCCGAAGCAGCTGGGCGACATCCTGTTCGGCAAGCTCGGCCTTGCCGGTGGTGGTAAAACCAAGACCGGGCAATGGTCCACTTCGGCGCAAATATTGGAGGAACTCGCGGCGGAAGGACATGAGCTGCCGCGCAAGATCGTCGACTGGCGTCAGATGACCAAGCTGAAATCGACCTACACCGACGCGCTGCCGGGCTACATCCATGCGGACACGAAGCGCGTGCATACCTCCTACGCGCTCGGCGCGACCACGACCGGCCGCTTGTCGTCGGTCGAACCCAATTTGCAGAACATCCCGATCCGCACAGCGGAAGGGCGCAAGATTCGCACGGCATTCATTGCCGAACGCGGCAACAAGCTGATCTCAGCCGACTACTCGCAGATCGAGCTTCGCATCCTGGCCCATGTCGCTGACATTCCGCAGCTCAAGGCCGCTTTTGCGAATGACGACGATATCCACGCGATCACTGCGTCCGAAATGTTCAATGTACCGGTCGAGGGGATGCCGCGTGACGTGCGCAGTCGCGCCAAGGCGATCAATTTCGGCATCATCTACGGCATTTCGGCTTTTGGCCTCGCCAACCAGCTGTCGATCCCGCGCGAGGAAGCCTCCGACTACATCAAGAAGTATTTCGAGCGCTTTCCGGGCATCCGCGATTACATCGAGACGACAAAGGAGTTCGCCCGGCAGAACGGCTATGTCGAGACCATCTTCGGTCGGCGTGTGCACTATCCGGAAATCCGATCGCCCAATCCCTCGATCCGGGCCTTCAACGAACGCGCCTCCACCAATGCGCGGCTACAAGGCACGGCGGCCGACATCATCCGCCGCGCCATGGTCAAGATGGATGGCGAGTTGGTGGCAGCCGGGTTGCCGCATGTGCGCATGCTCTTACAGGTGCACGACGAACTGATCTTCGAAGCTTCGGAAAGCGATGTCGATGCGGCGATCCCGGTGATCCAGCGGGTGATGGAGGATTCGCCTGCCCCAGCCGTGGCACTCACGGTGCCGCTGAAGGTCGACGCCCGGGCGGCGGACAATTGGGACGAGGCGCACTGAGCAAGAGCAGGTTGCCGGAAATTCGCCTTTGCCCGGTCACCGAGGTTCCGCAAACTTGACTTGATGTCTTCAAACTCATTTCGAATACTGGCAAAATGATAGGTGGCGACGCGGGCGGAGCGACGCCCCTCCAGGGCTTGGGAGACTTTGCAGCATGATCGTATTGACACGCCGTGGCGTATTGCTGGGCGCGACGGCCCTTTCGGCGGCAGGCCTGATCCGACCTTTGGCCGCGCAGGAAGCGGGGCGGACGAACCACGCCGTGCTGGTGGCCTGCACGGCCTATCCGAACCTGCCGAAACGCGTCTCGCTGATCGGGCCGAACAACGACGCCAGCATGGTCCGCGAATTCCTGACGGAGAGCGCACCGGTGAAGTTTGCGCCAGGGAACATCACGCTGCTCGCCGACGGCATCGAGGGCGCGGCTGCTTCGCCCACTCACCAGAACATCCTCGATGCACTTGCCGCGACCGCGAAAAAGGCTAAGCGCGACGACTTCGTTTACATTCATCTGTCGGGGCATGGCTCGCGCCAACCGGCGGTCGATCCAAATTCGGAAACCGACGGCATGGACGAGATCTTCCTGCCATCGGACACGGGCGTCTGGGCCGATGCCGCGCATATCCCGAACGCGCTGCTGGACAACCAGATCGGCGAGGCGCTGGACGCCATCCGCTCCACTGGCGCGTTCGTGTGGTTCGTCATCGACGCCTGTCATTCGGGCACGGCGACGCGCGCGGCCGCGATCGACGAGGATTTTGCCGTAGAGCGGCAAGTCAAGCCTGAGGATCTCGGCATCCCAGGCGACAAGCTGGCTGCCGCCGAGGCTGCCGGAGCAACCCGTGCTGTCGGCGACGGCCCGGCCAAGCCGGCCTTCGGAGCGACTGCCCCAACCGGTGCGGAAGCGGCGGGCAAGGGCGGACTGGTCGGGTTCTATGCCGCTCAGACGGTGGAGACCACGCCGGAAATGCCGTTGCCCAAAGGCGCCGAAGACGCGACGCGTTACGGCCTCTTCACGTTCACCATCTTCTCCAAGATCGCCGAGAGCCAGAACCCGGCGATGACCTATCGCCAGCTCGGCCAGGCGGTGCTGCAGCAATATGCGGCCGACGCACGCAACAAACCGACGCCGCTGTTCGACGGCGATCTGGACGCGCCGGTGTTCGGCACCAAGGAAGGCAATGCCGCCCTGCAATGGCCGGTGACGGTCAAGGATGGCGCGGTGACCATCAACGCGGGCCTGCTGCATCGGCTCACACCCGGGGCAAAGCTTACGATCGTCGCCAAGCCGCAGGACGCCACCGACGCTGCCATCGGCATGGCCGAGGTGACATCGGCCAAGAACCTGACCAGCCGCCTGAAGCCGGTCGCCAATGGAGACAAGCCGGCACTGGCCGTCGATACGATCCCTGCGAATGCCTATGCCCGCGTGACCGATCTCGCGCTGAACTTTGCGTTGACTGTCGCGCGTCCATCCGAGACCGAAGGGCTCGCCAAAGAGGTCAAGCTGGTCAACGCGATGCTTGACGAGGTCTCGACGCGCGAAGGCAAGCGCTACAATGTCACCCTCGTCGAGCCCGGCAAGGAAGCCGATATCAGGCTGGCGGTGCTGCGCGAGAACGCCATCCCGAACGCCGCGAAGGACGCCAGCGACAAGCCGGCGCTTTGGTTCCTGTCGGCCTCGGGCGACATCGCAGCCAATGGTGACGAGCGGCCTCCGCTGATCGCCATCGACCCGGCCAATCCGAAGAAGCTGTCGGATGCGGCGGCCGAGAACTTCGAGAAGATTTTCCGGGCGGTCAGCCTGTCGCGGCTGGCATCGGCGTCGGACTACCGCAACGATCAGGTGAGCGTGGCTTTCAACATCCGCCGCGAGGGCAAGGATACGGAAGAGCCGCTGGATGCATCGACCGTACCGAGCGTCAATCCCGGCGACATAGTCACTATCGCAGCCAAAAACATGTCGGCCAGCATGGTCGATATCAACGTGCTCTATGTCGGCAGCGACTATTCGATCACGCATATGGGCGCCAATCGTATGGAGCCGAACGGGGCGCTCAACGACGATCTCCTGATGTTCACCGACGATAGCTTCGGCATGGAGCGCATGATCGCGGTGCTGACAGAGGCGCCGCAGATCAGCGAGATCGCCGATCTTTCGTTCCTGCAGCAGGGCGGCGTGCCGGCGGCGACTCGCGGCGCCGGAAATGACGGCGATTTCATGGGGATGCTGACCGACATCGGCAACGCGCCAGCCACCCGCGCCGCGATGAAGATTGGAGCCAAGGGCGGCCAAAAAGGCGCGGTGATGATATTCTCCGTGCAGAACGTGCCGCGCAGCAGCTAGAGGTTTGGGCCATGAACAGGGTTTTGAACATCGCAACGCATGCGGCCGCGGCAGCCACATTCATGTTTGTTGCTTCGTCGGCGATAGCGCAGGAGGCTTGTGGCCTGTGCGAAAAGGAGATCACGACAAACGCCGATCTCGCCCAATGTTTTCTCGACGAATATGACACGCTGGCCGGGCAAGCCGGCGCGGAAGTGGTCGTCGATCTCAACAACTGCGAAGCGTCGCGCGGAGTCGTGGAGGCTCTGCCTACGCCGAATGCCGGAACGGCCGCGCCCGATCTTGAGTTCATGATTTCGCGGTCGCAGCTGGACTGCCTGAAACGCAAGCTTGAGGAACCCGGCCTAGTGCTCGATCCCAGCGTCACGATTTCGCTGGATAGCTGCTCATGAAGAAGCTGGACGAAGCCTCCGCCGAAACGCCGGTCGATTTTCCAACAAGCATGCCGTCCAGTTCGCCGGTGCTTGCCACAACCAAGGCGAAGGTCAGCATCGAGCCGTTCACCGAGCCGAGCCCGCAGGAAATCAAAAAAGAAAGCAACCCTTTCACCGAATCCGACTGGCGCATGTGGACCTATGCCTGGTCGGGCTTCCTGCTTCGCCTGATGCTGGTGTTCGGCGCCAGTTTCTCTGTCTACCAATATCTGGCGCAGCGCGAGGAAAAACGCGTCGAGCGCACCTTCGCCCTGATCGAGTTGTGGGAGCAGCCTCAATACCAGGACGCGCAGAAAGCGCTGCGACAAAGGCTGGTTCAGGTGCATGATCGGCTAAAGGGCCAGCTCAGCGCCGCGCCGACACAGGCCCAACTGGAGTTCTATTATCGCAAGGTCGGAACCGAAGCGATGACCGCCGCCGATAGCGCAACGCCGCTAGCGGACGTCCAGGCGAATTTCGATCGCGTGCTCTATTTCCTGAACCGGGTGTCGTCATGCACAACGACGAACCTCTGTTCGAAATCCGTAACGGACGAATATTTCCGCGACTACGCACAAACCTTCTGGGGTTATTTCTCCGGCTATATCAGAAGCCAGCGCCGCGCCGGCTCGACGACGTTGGCCGAGTCACTGGAAAAGTACCTGAAGGCCGACGCTGCCCCCGCAGCACCAGCCGAGCCTGCGGGATCTGCGACGAAATAAGTCGACGATCGGCCGCAATGCCCGGCTTAAGCCGGGTAAATCGACCGTAGAAAGGCTTCTAGATCGTCGGTCACGAAATCGACCGCATCCTCGTATTCGGCGTCGCGCTCCCAGATTTCGGAAAAGGTCGGCTCGAAATTGTGCGGCACAATCAGCACCGTCGTCATGCCGAGCTGTTTCGGTACCGTCAGGTTGCGGGCAAGGTCCTCGAACATGGCAGCGTTTGAACCGACGACCTTGTGCAGTTCGATGAAGCGGTCATAGGTTTCGCGCGCCGGCTTCGGCGTGAGCTTCGCCGCGATCAGATCAAAGATATCGTCGAACTGGTCGAGTATGCCGAGCTGCGTGGCAGTGCGCTCGGCATGCGCGCGATCGCCGTTGGTGAAGATGAACTTGCGGCCCGGCAACGCCTTGATGGCAGCGCCGAGCGACGGGTTTGGCGCGACCCACGTATAGTCGATGTCGTGGACCTTCTCGAGGAAATCGTCCGGGTCGATATTGTGCCGCAACATCAGCCCGTTCAGCGTGGTGCCATATTCCTTGTAGAGTTCCTTCTGGAGAACGCGCGCGTCTTCCCGAGACAATTTCAATAGCTCGGCCACGTATGCGGTCATCTTGACGTCGATCTGCGAAAACAGATTCGAGTGGTGCGGGTAAAGCGTGTTGTCGAGGTCGAACACCCAATCGCGGATCGACTGGAAACGGCGCGGGTCTGGAGCAGCGGTCATCCGTAACGATCCATCAGGACATGCTGGAGGGCGCGAATGCATTGCGCCTCACCCCCAACGGGCGACCACGGCTTTTCCGTCGGGTTCCAGCCGTAGATGTCGAAATGCGCCCAGCTTGCAGCTTTCTCGACAAAGCGTTGGAGGAAGAGCGCGGCAGTGATCGAGCCGGCGAAGCCGTCGGTCGTGACGTTGTTGGTATCAGCGACCTTTGATGACAGTTTTTTGCGGTATGGCGCCCACAGCGGCAGCCGCCACATCGGATCTTCCGTCGCGATGGATGCGGCGGCCAGGTCGGACGCCAGCTTCTCGTCATTTGTATAAAAAGGCGGGATGTCAGGTCCGAGCGCCACGCGGGCAGCGCCGGTGAGAGTCGCCATGTCGATCAGCAGTTCCGGCTCTTCCTCATCCGCCAGCGTTAACGCATCAGCCAGGATCAGGCGACCTTCGGCATCCGTGTTGCCGATTTCGACGGTGATGCCCTTGCGGCTCGGCAGCACGTCACCCGGGCGGAAAGCGTTGCCGGCGATGGCGTTCTCGACCGCCGGGATCAGCACACGCAGACATATGTCCGGCTTCGCAGCCATCAGCATGGAGGCGAGGCCAAGCACGTTCGCGGCGCCGCCCATATCCTTCTTCATCAGGAGCATGCTGCTGCTCGGCTTGATGTCCAGTCCGCCTGTGTCGAAGCAGACGCCCTTTCCAACCAGAGTCACCTTGGGGGCTGCGCTGCGGCCCCAGCGCAGATCGATCAGCCGTGGCGCGACCGTCGACGCGCGGCCGACGGCATGGATCATCGGAAAGTTCTTTTTCAGCAAATCATCGCCAAGGACGACCGAAACCTTTGCCTTGTGCAGTTTCGCAAGCGCTCGCACCGCTACTTCCAGGTCCGCCGGACCCATGTCATTTGTCGGCGTATTGATCAGGTCGCGCGCCAGAGCCACGCCGGCCACAGTGCGTTCGACCAGTGATGCGTCCGCTCCTTTCACGGGATCGAAGCGGACGGTGTTTTTTTCCGGCGATCGATATCTGTCGAAGCGATAGTTTCCGAGCCCAAGGCCTATTGCGGACAAGGACGGATTTTGCAGCGGCGTCGCTATGTGCCATTGGCCGTCCGGCAATTCCTTCGACAAGCCACCGACCGCAAGAGCGCTGCCCTCGGTTGCATCGCCGACGCCGAACAGCGCACCTCCCGCATTGCCGGCGGCCTCCGGCAGGATCAGCAATCGACCGGCGCGACCGGTAAAGCCATTTGCTTGCGCCCACTTGTGATAAACGTCGCCGATCGGCGCATCCCCGACGCCGTCTTTGTGAACCAGATAGACTGGCCGCGATCCGCCGTGACTGCGCTTGGCCATTTTTCCTCCGATTAACAATTCGGCTTCCGGTCTTAACCAACCGTTAGGGTTAACTGAATATTTATTTGCCTTAACGGTGGGCCATAAATGGCCCCGACGCGTGGAGGCCCGTTGCCGATGTCTACCAAAGCGCCAAAGAAGGCAATGGCCTCAAGAGCCGCATTGGGTGTTGCGATTATCGCAGTTGCGACGGCGCTCGGGGGTTGTGCCGACCGCAAGATGACCACAGGCTCCATCGGTCGCGGCAAGCCTGTGGATCAGATGTCCAGCTCGGAAGTACAAGGCGCCAGCGCGAAAGTCGGAGATGCTTATGCGCGCAACCCGAAAGACAGCACGGTAGCGATGCGCTACGCCTCTCTGCTGCAGGCCGAGGGCCGGACCGACCAATCCCTGGCGGTCATGCGCAAGCTGGCAATCGATTATCCGCGCGACCGCAAAGTGCTGGCCGCCTATGGCAAATCGCTGGCAGCCGCGGAACAGTTCGAGCCGGCGCTCGATGCGATCCGCCGCGCCCAGACGCCCGAATATCCGGATTGGAAACTCTATTCGGCGGAAGCCGCTATTCTCGATCAGGTGGGCAAGTCGGAACAAGCACGCACGATCTATCGTAGGGCTCTGGATATCCAACCTGACGAACCGTCGGTGCTGTCCAACCTCGGCATGTCCTACGTGCTAAGCGGCGACCTGAAGACGGCCGAGACTTATCTGCGCACTGCCATCGGCCGCCCGAACGCCGACAGCCGCGTGCGGCAAAATCTGGCATTGGTGGTCGGATTGCAAGGCAGGTTCGACGAGGCCCAGCAGATCGCCACGCACGAGCTGTCGCAGGACCAGGCGCAGGCCAATGTCGCCTATCTGCGCACGATGATGGCGCAGCAGAATGCCTGGAGCCAGCTTGAGAAAGAAGACAAGACTCCGGAAGAAAAAGTGTCGACCAACTGACAAGCGCCACGCTGGAACAGGATCGCCCGCAGGCAATTGGCCGGCGGGCGATTTTTTATGCCGCAACTTGCGAAGCTGGTCTCGATCTCACCCGTCGCCGAAGAGACCGCGCTGGCTGATCTGGATGCCCGCAGGCCCGAGAATGACCATGAACAGCACCGGCAGGAAGAACAGGATCATCGGCACGGTCAGCTTCGGCGGCAGGGCAGCCGCCTTCTTTTCAGCCTCGTTCATCCGTTGATCGCGACTTTCGCTCGCCAGCACCCGCAGGGCATGCCCCACGGGCGTTCCGTAACGCTCAGCCTGTATCAGCGCCTGTGTCACTGATTTGACTGAATCCAGGCCCGTGCGCAGCGCGAGATTTTCGTAAGCCTGGCGACGTTCCTGAAGGAACGAAAGTTCGGCATTGGTGAGCACGAACTCCTCAGCCAGGTCCACCGATTGCGCGCCGATTTCTTCCGCGACCTTGCGGAAAGCTGCCTCCACCGACATGCCGGATTCGACGCAGATCAGCATCAGATCGAGCGCGTCCGGGAAAGCACGCTGGATCGAATGCTTGCGCTTGCCTGCCCGGTTGGTGACATAGAGTATCGGTGCGTAGAAACCGGCGTAGGCAGCGACGACGCAGATAAATACCCGTAGGAGGGTCGGCTGGTCGGCAAAATTGCCGAGACCAAACACATAGACCACTGCGAAGCCCAGGAACACGAACGGCAGGACGAGGCGGAAGAACAGGAACCTGGTGAGCGGATTCTGACCTCGAAAACCGGCCATCCGCAATTTCGCCAACGTGCCTTCGTCGGCCAATGCACGCCTCAAGTCCAGCCGCTCGACGATGCTTCTCATGCCGACTGAATGTTCTTCGCGCAGACCGCCGCGACGGCGATCGCTGTCGGCTACCAGCCGTGCGCGTTGCTTGGCGCGCAGCTCATCGCGTTCCAGCGCGACGGATTTCATCCGCGTCTTGAGCGGGTTACCGCTCAGCGCAGGCAACGCGGTGTAAAAGGTCGCAAATACGGCCACTGCCACCAGGATTGCCATCAGGAAACCCGGATCGGTCAATGTCGTCATGACCAAATCGGTCATCGGGTTTGATCCTTAGCTACTAGACGTCGAAATTCACCATTTTGCGCATCACAAGGATGCCAATCGACATCCAGAATAGTCCGATGCCAATAATGATGTTGCCACTGGTCGTGGTGAACAGCGGCGTGATGTAAGCGGGGCTGGAAAGATAGATCAGAAATGTCACGATGAACGGCAGCGCGCCGATGATCGCGGCCGAGGCTTTGGCCTCCATCGACAGCGCCTTCACCTTGGCTTTCATCTTCTTGCGGTCGCGCAGCACGCGGGAAAGATTGCCGAGCGCTTCCGCGAGATTGCCGCCGGCCTGCGCCTGGATCTGGATAACGATGCCGAAGAAGGATGCTTCGGGGCATGGCATGGTCTCGGCCATACGCATACTCGCTTCCGGAATCGACAAGCCGATCTGCTGCGATTCGACGATGCGGCGGAATTCGGAGCGGACCGGCTCCTGCGATTCGTTGGCAATCAGACGGATACCATCATTCAAGGGAAGACCCGACTTGACTGCACGAACGATGATGTCCAACGCGTTAGGAAACTCCTCCAGGAAGCGTTTCACGCGACCCTTGCGGCGCAGAATGATGAACCAACGCGGCAAGCCGATGCCGGCGATCAAGAGAACACCAGGCAGCACAAAAAGCGGCGCACCGGCTATGAAAGCGCCAAGCGTCGCGAGCACAGCGATGATGACGGAATAGACATAGAAGCGCTCGACCGAGGTCTTCATGCCCGCTTGCTTGATCTGTATGGAAAGCGGCGGCCTGGTCGTCCTGCCTTCGCGAACGGCCTGCTTTGCCTCCAGCTCTTTCAGGCTGTCCTGAACGGTCTTGCGGCGCTTTGCCGTCTCCGCCATACGATCACGCGAAGCCTTGACCGAGCTGCGATCAATGTCGGACTGCTTAACCTGGGCGAAACGTCGAGCTTTAGCCTTTTCATTCTCAAGATCGTTCAAGAGAAAGGCATAGGCTAGGCCGCCTGCGCTAAGACCGGCGAGCAAGATGAACGCTATGACCATCGGATCAATGCCGAACATGCGCACCCCCCAATGACCTATGGTCTGCCATGCGGCTGCGAAGCGTGGTCATGCTCGACCTCACCACTCGCCCGCGCTTGCTGGCAGCCGCCATCGCAGCTTATTCCTTTTCCATGGCTTCAAGCGCGGTGGCCAGGCGGGCTTCCTCACCATAGTAGCGTGCGCGCTCCCAAAAATGTGGACGGCCGATGCCCGTCGAGACGTGCCGGCCGATCAACCTGCCTGACGCGTCCTCGCCTCTCAAATTATAAAGGACGACGTCCTGGGTGATGATGACATCACCTTCCATGCCGATCACTTCGGTGATGTGAGTGATACGGCGCGAACCATCGCGCAGGCGAGCAGCCTGGATGATGATGTCGACCGATCCAACGATGATCTCGCGTACGGTCTTTTGAGGGAGAGAAAAGCCGCCCATCGCGATCATCGATTCCATACGATTCAGACATTCGCGAGGGCTATTCGAGTGGATTGTGCCCATCGAACCGTCGTGGCCGGTGTTCATCGCCTGCAAAAGGTCGAAAACCTCGGGTCCGCGCACCTCGCCTACGATGATGCGTTCAGGCCGCATACGCAGGCAGTTCTTGACAAGGTCGCGCATGGTGACCTGGCCTTCGCCTTCAAGGTTGGGCGGGCGCGTTTCGAGACGAACGACATGCGGCTGCTGCAACTGCAATTCGGCCGAGTCTTCGCAGGTAATGACACGCTCTTCGCGGTCAACATAGTTGGTGAGACAGTTCAGCAGTGTGGTTTTGCCGGAACCGGTGCCGCCTGAAATAATCGTGTTGCACCGGACACGCCCGATAATCTTGAGAATCTCGGCGCCTTCCGGAGAAATCGCCCCGAACCGCACCAACTGATCGAGAGTCAGCTTGTCCTTTTTGAATTTGCGGATGGTGAGCGCCGTGCCGTCAATCGCCAGCGGCGGCGCGATGACGTTGACGCGGGAGCCGTCGGGCAAACGAGCATCGCAGATCGGCGAAGATTCGTCGACACGACGACCTACCTGGCTGACGATGCGCTGACAAACGTTCAGCAGTTGCTGGTTGTCACGGAACCGAATGCTGGTTGTTTCGACCTTGCCGTTGACTTCGATGTAGATCTGCTTGGCGCCATTGACCATGATGTCGGCAATGTCGTCCCGGGCGAGCAGCGGTTCGAGTGGACCATAGCCCAGGACATCGTTGCAAATATCATCGAGCAGTTCCTCCTGCTCGGCAATCGACATGGCGAAATTCTTGATCGCGATGATGTCGTTGACGATGTCGCGGATCTCCTCGCGCGCATTGTCGGGCGAAAGCTTGGAAAGCTGCGACAGATCGATCGTGTCGATCAGTGCCGAGAAGACCTGGCTCTTGGTGTCGTAGTAGGCTTCGCTGCGTTCGCGCACGACCTGCTTTTTCGGCTCAGGCGGCTGCCTGACTGCCACGCTGCGTGACGCTGCAGCCGGCGCGGGCTGTGGCGCAGGCGCGGGACTCGGCTTCGGCTCGACCGGCCGAGCAGGTTCGGGCGGCCGTGCCGCCGGCTGATTGACGGCCGGGCGGTATGCTACCGCCGTGTCACGGCCGTCTTCGTTGCCTCTCTTGCCAAACATTGTCGATCTTCAACCCGAGATTCGAAACGTCTACTTTTTCTTCTTCAAGGCCAGTTTGCCCAACAAACCGTTAAAACCGGCTTTCTTCTTGGTCTTGATTTCAGCCCGACCGGTCAGAATGTGCGCAACCTCGTTCAGCATGCCAACGATCGGATTTTTCGCGTCCATTTCGCCCAGCATGCGGCCGTTGTTGGAAGCATTGCCGAACAGTTGCGGATCGAACGGGATCACGGCCATCGCGGTCAGTCCAAGAGGATCGGCAAAGTCAGCCGGCGAAATTTCCGGGCGCTTCGGGATACCGGCCTGGTTGAGGATCAGTTTCGGTGGGGCATCGTTCGGACGCAGTTTCTTCAGGGTGTCGACCAAATTCTTGGTATTGCGCAGGTTGGCCAACTCCGGCGTTGCCGTAATGACGACCTCATCGGCGCGCACGAGCGTGGTCTTCGTCCAGCCATTC
>Ga0070665_100005367_pt1 | contig 13234 bp, 11 predicted proteins | sample KBSS13metaG_FD_65862 | JGI IMG/M metagenome (GOLD analysis project Ga0070665, IMG submission 65862) | Switchgrass rhizosphere microbial communities from Kellogg Biological Station, Michigan, USA - KBS S1-3 metaG | ecosystem: Host-associated > Plants > Roots > Rhizosphere > Soil ... | reverse complement strand
TTACAATCAGAAAACGCCCGTCGCCCGAAGTGAGGCGTTCATGAAGGATTACTACGAACACACGCGGAATATCTTCCGCATTACCGAGCGACTGACCGAAAGATTCGCCACGGGCACAGCGACGACAACTCGCCGGCTATTCTTTCCGCTTCTCCCACGCCGCCGGACTCCGGAAGAGCACTTCGAAAAATTCTTCCGCCGCGGCGGACAACTGCATGTGAGCGATCCACAACTCTTTAACAGGGAACCGGAACAGATGATGAAGGCATTCGAGCACGCTCAGGAGCGCCGACTCGAATTGAGTGCCGAGTTGACCGACCTGCTGAGCCGGCGCCTGCGCATCGTCACGCGCGAGTTTCGTTACGGCAAAGCACCCCGAGACATTTTTGCGCGCATCCTCCGCCGCAAAGGCGATGTCGCGCGAATCCTTCGCATGATGCACGAGGTCGATTTCCTCGGACGCTATCTCCCGGAGTTTGGACACCTCACCTGCCTGGTGCAGCACGAATATTTCCATCGTTATACCGCCGACGAGCACACTCTGGTCTGTATTGAAAAACTCGATGCATTGCGAGACACCGCTGACCCAAAGCTGCGTCCTTACCAGAAACTTTTCGAGTCCATTGCCGATCCCTACGTGCTTTATCTCGCCCTGCTCTTGCACGACACCGGGAAAGGCGTTGGCGCCCGGCCGCATTCCGAAGCGAGCGCGCTTTTCGCACAGGGCGTGGCAGCGCGGTTACAGCTTTCGTCCGAACAGCGCCGCTCGCTCGTACTTCTGGTGGATCATCACGTCACCTTTTCGAACATGGCGCAGCAACGAAACATCGACGATCCCGCGACGGTGATTGAGTTTGCCAGCATCGTGAAATCGCAGACGAATCTCGACGCACTGATGTTGCTCACCCTGGCCGATGGCCAGGGAACAACCGATGCCTGGTCGGACTGGAAGGAGTCGCTCGTCTGGCATCTCTATCACGCCACCGCACAATATCTGCAGGACCAGGAGGGGTTTATTTCCCAGGTCAAAATCGAGCGTGACCGGCTCCGCGACGCCGTCGCCGCGAAACTCGCACCCGATTTTGCCGACGAGATCGAAGCCCATTTCGACTACATGCCGGATCATTATTTCCGGGCTTTCGGCGTCGAAGAAATCGTCGCGCATCTCGAACTTTTTCGCAGCTTCTGGCGCAGCATCTACCTGCGCGACGAGCCCGCATCCGCTCCCGCGCTTAGTTGGGAAGCACAGCCGGAGCAGGGTCACAGTGTCGTTTCAATCTGCACCTGGGACCGTCTGCAGTTGCTGGCCAGCATCGCAGGCGCGTTCGCGGTCGCATCGGTCAATATTTTGAGCGCCGACATTTTTGTTCGCGGCGACAACCTCGTACTCGATGTCTTCCGGGTGCGAAACAAGAAGCTAGGGCCGGTGACCGACCCGCATGAAATCACGACCGTCGAGTCCGTCCTGCGCATCGCTCTGGAAGGAGAGCGCTTTGACGTGCTCCCGCTTCTGGCAAACATCCGTCGCAGAGGCTTGAAACTCGCGCCCGAGATCGATTTTCCGACACGCATCATTATCGAGAACAAGAGTCATCCCACCTCCACCTTGATTCAGGTGGAAACGCCCGACCGGCTCGGCCTGCTCTATGACCTGGTCGCCTGCCTCGGCCGGAACAACGTCTACATCGCGCTCGCTCGCATCAACACAGACAAAGGCGCGGCGATCGACACGTTTTACGTGACCGATGCCAGCACGCGCGGGAAGATCAGCGAAACGAAACGGATCGATCAGCTACAATACGAACTTACCCGGATCGCTGTGGCGGCGCGTGCCTAGCGACGAGTCGCCGCAGTCGCTGCGTTGCCGAAACGGCCGGTGCGTTTACCTTCCGCTTCCACTTCATATGAACGTCCTTATTCTTGCCGCCGGCTACGCTACCCGACTCTATCCTCTCACTCTGGCAAAAGCGAAACCGCTCCTGGAGGTAGCAGGCAAACCGATGATCGAATGGGTGCTCGATAATCTCGCTCCAATCCCTGATATCCGAACGGTCTACGTGGTGACGAATGACAAGTTCGCCGACGATTTTAAGGCCTGGGCAGACCGCTACGCGAAATCACAGCCGAAAGTCACTTTCAAAATCGTGAACGACGGCTCACGCAGCGACGCCGATAAATTGGGCGCGATTGGCGATATTCGTCTGGTAATTACGAGAGAGGATCTGACCAATGAGCCATTGATCGTCGTGGCCGGCGACAACCTGTTTAGCGAACCGCTGGCAGATTTCGCTGCCCAGGCAAAGGGCTCGGCCGCCACGCTTGCGACCTACGACGTCGGCGATCTCGAAGCGATCAAGAAATACGCCAGCATCAAGATCGACGGCGAAGGCGTGATCACACATTTCGAGGAGAAGCCGGAGAAGCCGGAGAGCACCCTGACGGGTATTGCCCTTTATTATTTCGCTCCGGAGACCCTCGAACTGTTCACCACCTACATCGCGGCCGGAAACAATCCGGATCAGCCCGGACGTTTCATTCAGTGGCTCTACACGCGACGCCCGGTGAGGACGTATCAGATTACGGGCACCTGGTACGACATCGGCAGCAAAGAGACCCTGGAGGAGGCAAACGAAATCTTCGCCCAATTCGCAGCGTAAAGCGCTCCGTTAGGCGGGAGGAAGCCTTTGCTCCGCTCGAACAAAGTTGACGCCTCCCATCGGGCACAAACCCCTTCCACGTTTACTTCAAGCGCCCCTCATCGAACTCGATCAGATCGAAGTAGGTACGGATGTCCTTGCGCCCCGCACCACCCGATTCCTTCAGAAAATGGACGAAACGTGCTTTTTTTTCCGCCGTGTCTGGACGACGTGAAATCATCGCCTCGTTCCAGCGTTCGATCTCTTCCGGAGGATGTGGCAAGCCATTCTGACGGATCCAGGCGAGGATGTCCGCGTCGTCTTCGAGTTCGTTAGCCGCCTTTTCGAAGGCATCCGGATCGATCTTCAAGAAAGCGAGGAGATGTTTGTCAAACCCGACGGTCTTGTAGTTGTATCCAGCAAGGAGTCCCTTGCGATGGAGACGCGCCTTGTCGATCAGTCGCGGCAAATGGACATACCCGCCGAGCCGCTCATAAGGACTGCGCGGAAGCAGTTTTTGCATCGACCGCAAAACTACGACGTCACCGGCGAACCAAAAGGATACTCAGGTGGGCGACGCAATGCTCCCGGAGTGCGCGGTTCGGTACTTTCCATATCTGGGATGAGTTCACCTTGCTCCCATGTCTTTTTCGGGCCGATCACCAACTGGCCGGAGAAAGTGCCGCCCTTTTCCACATTGATCGCACGCGCCACGACATTGCCATCAAGTCTTCCGGTACTGCGGATCGTCACGATCGTCTCGGCCACGATCTCCCCCGACATTTTGCCTCGAATCTCAATCGAGCCTAGCTGAAGCTGACGAAAAAACTGCACGTCAGCCTTTTTCCCGATCAAAACCGCGGGTGCTGTCACCTTTCCTTGCACCTTGGCCGGCGCACGGAACTCCACTTTTTCAATGCACTGCAGGCTGCCGCGAAGCTTGCCTTGGATGATGGCGGAGCGGCAGACAACGCTGCTGCTGCTGAGATCGCCGGACGATGTCACGTGAACCTCGCCATGGGTGCGAATGGCCCGGCTGAACGCAGTGTTAATCTTGTAATCGCGCAGGTCCATGTGGACGCTGCACGTGGGACAAATCGTCGAAGTCGCGACGGAGTTCAGCTCCTGCGTTGTGCCGCAGTCGAAACAGGCAACCGAGGTGATCCGCGGACGATGCCAAATGCCTCCGATACGCCGAAGCAACGATTGCGCGGCAACTACGCCGCCGAATTCCAAAACCGATTTCGCCTCGACGCTCGACGTGGGTACGACGCCGAAATGCCTGCCGCACTGTCGGCAAAGTGTGCTCTTGGCTGCAGCATACTCCATCTGCCTAAAGCCGCAGTGTGAACACTCGACACTGACCTTGGCAGGCGACTTGGCCACAGACTTGCCGGGCTGGCTATGGGGCTAGGAGCGACTCGCGAAGGCGACTTTGGCCGGCGCCTCATCGCTGCGCACGATCTCCGGCCGGTTCGAACTACTGCTGTTCGGGATGGCCGCAATCTTGCCGCTGGTGACCTCGGACTTGCCGATGAAGGTTGCGCCTTCTTCGATCACGAGGCGCGCCGCCTTCAGATCGCCCTGAAGCGTACACCGCGACTTCAACTCGCAGCGTTCGCCCACGGTGATGTTGCCATGCACTTTGCCGTAAACGGTGATCGATTTTGTCTTGATCTCGCCGCGAATATCAGCGTTTTCACCGATCGTCAGAACACCATCGGAATTGATCTCGCCTTCGACCTTGCCGTCGATGAGCAGCTCCTTTTGAAATTTGATGCTTCCTTTGATCTCGACATCGCTCGAGAGGACGTCTTTGCCAGAATGTTCGGCCATATATTTTTGATGCTCGGTCATAGTTGATGATTTCGGTATTTCTCCTCCAGAAGAAGGAACTGGGTCCTCCTCAGCATAACTCGGGCCGGACGAAGAGATCTCGCCCGACGGCGTGGGCTTCTGTGGGATGAATCTTTTTAACACGCAGCATAATTAGGAGCCGCAGCCGGACATGTCAACGGCCAGCGGCACTAAATGCATCGATTTCCGATCCAGAACCGGTGGCGTCGATGCGAATCGGCATTCGAAATTAGCAAATTGAAAGTTCCCTGGGCCCACCAGGATTCGAACCTGGGACCAAGGGATTATGAGTCCCCTGCTCTAACCGCTGAGCTATAGGCCCATTTACGAGGGAAAACCACGCATCGAAAAAGATTTTTCTTCTACGGTCACCGTGCAAAGGCAGGCAAAACGATGAAAAAGAACGCGAACAAAACGTGGGGAAAAACGAAAGTTCAAAAATCTCATGCTTCACAGGTCTGGTCGCTATTATGCGCGCACCTTGGGCAACAACAAAGAAATTTGGAAAAGCCTGCGCACCGATCATTTCTCCGCGGCAAAGGCGTGATTGGCCGAATTCCTCCGCGAACATCGCGAGAAGCAGGTCGCGGCCTCTAATCATTCGTCGGCGAAATTGACGTTTGGTGAGGCGCTCGCCATTCACCTGCAAAACCAAGCCGAAGACGTGACGATCAAACCGACCACGCGCCATTATTGGAAACAAGTGTTTACGTCCCTGCTCAAAAGTTGGCCAGGACTTGCGGAACGCGTAGTGCACCGGATCACGAAAACCGATTGCACGGAGTGGGCGCGCAGGTTTCGCAAGGTGGCATCCTCAATGCGCTACAACAACACGATTGTTGGCCTCCGGCATGTGTCCGACGTGGCAATTGAAGGCGGCATCATTTACGGCAATGCGGCGGCCAAGCTAGAGCGCGTGCCGGTGCGTCCGAAACAGCTCACGCTCCCGAGTCGCGTCGAGTTCCTGCAACTCGTTGAAATGGTTGCATGGTGCTCGCACGATTGCGCGGATTTTTTGCGGGGCCTGGCGTTCACAGGATGCCGTGAAGGTGAAGCGGCAGAGATGCGCTGGCGCGACTTGGTCTTTGCAGCCGGTGAAATCGTCGTGCGCGGCCGCCCCCAGACCGGCACGAAAAAATTGCGACTCCCGGCAAGTCGGATGGACACACGAAAACGTCGGCAATTCTTACGAAATTATCAATCTATTAAAAGGCGGTAACTATTGGTAACTATTGAAGTAATGGCATTTATATATAATCCTTAAATTGTGGCATTGGTTCTGCTATACCTTGCATTCATAAATAGTTCAGAGCTGCGCAAGCGGCTCAACGAAGCAAAACAAAAGGAAAATCAAAAAATGAAATTACTAAAATTGACGTTGGCGGTTCTAGCGGCCGCGTTGGTCACCTCGGGGGCACAGGCGGCGATGGTAAATGGTGCGATCACTTTTGCCGGCGGAGCGAAATTCGATACTACCTCGCTGGCGACGGCCACCAGAGTCAACACCTTTAAGAATGTTAAGGTGATGAGTGAAGACGGCGACTTTGCGGCTTTCGTAAACGACGACGACGCCGTTGCGATGGCTGCGCCCTATATTTTCACCCCATCTACTCCAACTCCGGGTCTCTGGAGCGTCGGCGGCTTCACGTTTGACCTTGATGGGTCAGTGGTCGTTCTGCAGAATGCAGATTTTCTCCTGATTTCGGGCACGGGCACGATCACGGGCAACGGGTTCGATCCTACGGAAGGAACGTGGAGCTTCACCGCACAATCACCTTCGGCGAACGGAGTATTCAGCTTCTCCGCCAGTGGTGATTTTAACGGTGTGCCGGACAGTGGATCCACCGTAGCTTTGCTCGGGCTCGGACTTACAGGCATCTGGATGGTGCGTCGGAAAAGACTCACTGCCTAATTTTTGATTCCCGAGCAATGGAGCCTTCGGAGATTGGGGGAAAATGCGGTGCAAGCGAACCAGCGCGAAAGTTCCGCACCCGCAGGCTCTTGACGAAGAAGACGCGCGCGCGCGTCACGTCGGAGGAAGACGTCCAACCACACAGCCGAGCGGAACGAACGAGAAGTTTGATTTTGGCAGCAGTGAGAGTTTGGGAACTAAAGAGAAGGGTTGGCTGAAATGGACGCTACGCCTGGGCGGTGAAAGGCGGTCATTTGGCGTTATTTTATTGATTGATTGACACCGGAATACTCGTGCACTGAGGCCAGAAAATCTGAACCGGGCCGACGTTCGGACTTGCCCCTTCGTAGTGTTTCAAACCAAACTGCCTCTATGGGGCAAGAAATAGATTGCAAAATGCCATCTATATCTTGTTAGGCCAATACCGTGACGCACGCTTCGGATGATGCTGCGAAGTTCAACCAGACGCTCGCGCAGCTTAGCGAGAGTCTTGCCGCATGTGACATTGTCGTCTCCAGATTGCATGCCGACTGGTCGAGCTTCGGGTCTTGGGAGTTGCATGTCCAGGGTGGCTCCGAGGCCGATCGCTATCACGAGGCCGCTCGACTCGACCCGGGACACGCCATCCCCCCAGACGTGATTCGTTGCTTTTGCGACGGCCGCGACCACTACCTAATGATCGAGACTTCGCCTAGCCGACCACTCAGCGCACCAAACGAATGGCGCAAAGAGCACGCGAAAGGGTTCGACACCTCTGACGAAGCCGTGCACTATTTGCAAGACTACCTAAAGCGACGTTTCCAGCATGACTCACCCGAAAAGGCCTAACCATTCGATGGAGCGAACGGCGGACCGCCGTAGCTCCACTTTTGAGATGATTTCGACACTCCCAATCCGGGCGACACGCGCCCTCGTTCGCCGTCGCTCATCTTGTTTTCGTTAGGCCTCGCGCGGCCCGCACACTTCAGGAGAACTCATGTTTGACCACGTCAAATTCGGAGTCAGCGACTATGCAGCGAGCAAAGCGTTCTTCCTCAAGGCACTCGAACCGCTCGGCGTAGCTGTTGTCCAGGAGGGGCCGCCGACGTACGGGGTCGAGCTTAGCTCAAAGGGTGAGGCTTCATTGTGCCTGTACCAAACCGAGGAGAAGCCGGCGCATCTTCACTTGGCGTTCACGGCCAAGAATCGCCAGCAGGTCGACGCTTTCTATCGCGCGGCTATGGAAGCGGGTGGCAAAGACAATGGTGCGCCTGGTCTGTGCGCGGACTACCACGCGAACTACTATGCAGCTTTCGTCATTGGTCCGGACGGGCACAACATCGAAGCGGTTTGCCACGAACCCGAGGCCTAACTAGGCATGCAGCGCACCGCGGACCGTCCTTATGCTTAGCTTTGAGAAAATGCGATTACAATTTGTCGTTCGCGCGGCCGCTGATCTTGAGTCTTGTTAGATGTTACAGCGAATACTCATAGGCAGCCTAATGGCGCTCGCGCTGCTTGCTGGCTGCAAGCCCCCACCTGAGCGGATGCTCGCTGGGACATGGAAAATTCAGGGTCCGGATCCCGCCGGGGTTTGGACCTACCGCGCTGATCACACCCTCGAGTTCAAAGGCTATGACGAATTGGGGCCAGTGTCGGCGAATGGCTCTTGGCGAGTCCAGGGCAGCAAACTTACCTTCAGTTTAGCGCCTTCGGCCCGACACGCCGGAGTTCCCGACACTGCGAACACCATCGTGAGCCTAACCGCGACTGAATTACAACTGCGGACTGTTGGGGAAACGGTGGTCACACTGAATCGCGTGAAGTGATTCTTATATCCGCATCTAACCAGACGATGCAGCGAACGCCTACCCGTCGTTTGCTCCACACTTTCCATGGACTAAGACAACCATCTTCGATCCACCCTCGCTCGAATAGGCGTCGCTGATCTTGTTCTCATTAGGCCTCCCAGTTCTACAGAAGTGGAAAGGACGTACGTCAGCAACGGTAGTCATGGGCAAAAGGGCGTTGACACGGTCTGTACACTCCAGAGGGGTCTTATGAGTAATCCATTAGCAGCGGCCAAGCTCAAGGCTGAGACGGCCTACAATGCCGCCGCAGACAACTTCGACGCAGAGCCCTTGGGCTTCTGGGCGCGGTATGGCCGGCGGACTGTGGAGCGGCTGCGGCTGCGGCACGGGGCACACGTGCTGGATGTGGGCTGTGGTACTGGCGCCTCTGCATTGCCGGCGGCACAGGCCGTCGGCCCCGAGGGCCGCGTGCTCGCGGTCGATCTCGCGGGCGAACTTCTCAAACTGGGACAGGCCAAGGCCCAGACGGCAGGGCTGCGGTGTGTGGAGTTCTGCCATGGGGACATGACGGACTTGGGCTTTCCTGATCGTCATTTTGACGCAGTCGTCTGTGTGTTTGGGATTTTCTTTGTCCCGGACATGGAGCACCAGGTAGGGGAACTGTGGCGCATGGTACGGCCTGGCGGACAACTGGCGATCACCACGTGGGGCGCACGATTTTTGAGTCCGGCGTACGAGGTCTGGTTGGAGGCCGTGCGCCGGGTGCGCCCCGATCTGTCTACTGCATTTAACCCCTGGGATCGCATCACGACGCCGGATGCGGTCTACACGCTCCTCCACGCCGGTGGCGCCCAAAGGATCGATGTCGCTGCTGAAGATGGGTATCAGGCACTGCGCACGCCAGAGGATTTCTGGACCATAGCCCTGGGGAGTGGCCTGCGGTGGACGATCGATCAGATAGGCGCTGAGCTGGCTCGCGAGGTGAAGCACGAGATTGTCGACCGGCTTGCTGCCGCCGGGGTCGATCGCGTCGAAACCAACGTCATCTATGCTATCGGCAAGAAACCGCCGGGGCCGGCCTAGCCAGGCGATGCAGTCACCACTGACTGGTGTACTGCTTCACTTTCAATGACCAAAATACTTCCATTCCAGATCGCGTTCGCTTCCGCCAGCGGTGGCTGATCTTGTTCTCGTTAGATGAAGGCGGTCTACTTCAACACGCGCGGCGGTCCGGAGGCGCTGGTGTACGGGTCGGCGACGATGCCGGAGGCGGGCAAGGGAGAGATCGTGGTGCGCGTCCGCGCCGCGGCGGTAACGCCGACGGAACTGCTGTGGGTGCCGACTTGGACCACGCGCGCGGGCGAGCCGCGACCGTTCCCGATCATTCCGGGACATGAATTCTCCGGCGAAGTGCATGCGCTGGGATCGGGCGTGAACGACGTGGCGGTCGGCGACGCCGTCTGCGGCCTCAATGACTGGTTCGGCGACGGCGCGCAGGCGGAGTTCTGTGTCGCCCGCAGTGCAGATGTCGCGCCGAAGCCGACATCGATCGATCACGTGACGGCGGCGGTCGTCCCAATCTCCGCGCTCACCGCTTGGCAGGGTCTGGTCGAGCGAGCGAAGCTCACCCGGGGCGAGCGGGTGTTGGTGCAGGGGGCGGCCGGTAACGTCGGGCTTTTTGCGGTTCAGATCGCGCACAGGATCGGCGCGCACGTGATCGCGACCGCGTCGGGGCACAACTTGGAATTCGTGCGCAGCCTCGGTGCCGACGAGGTGATCGACTATCGCGCGCGGTCGTTTGAGGACGCGGTCACGGGTGTGGACGTTGTCTTCGACACGGTTGGCGGCGATACCCTCGCCCGGTCCTGGGGTGTCCTGCGTCTTGGCGGCACGATGGTGACGACCGCCGCCGACGCGGAGCACACCCGCGAGCAGCGGGTTAAAGATGCGTTCTTCATCGTCGAACCGGACCGCGAACAACTGACGCGTATCTCGCGGATGATTGATGCCTGCGAGCTCCGGGTGTTTGTGGACGCCGCATTCCCCTTGCAGGAAGCCAGCCAGGCATATGCGCGCAAGCCGGTGCGGGGAAAAGTCGTCCTACTGGTCGACCGCTAATGTGAAGGCAACAATTTCGCGCGCATGCGCGCGCGCCTCGGCGAGCCTGAAGGCGGCCCCGCCGCGCAGCCTGTGTGCCCCGGCCTTGCTGTCGCCCAAAAATTCACGTTCGTTTTCTACAGTCCGCGAATTTTTTGACGCAAAACTGGGCAATCCAGCGATGCCCAGCGCCAATGCGCGTGCGCGGTTCGAGCGGGCGCCGCTGATCAAGCTCGCGGCAGAGACACTTCGGGTTAAAACCTCCCGCGCTAACGAGCCTACCCGCTAGTGACGGCTGACGCTGAGAATCGGTTCAAAACCTGAACTTCGACCAGACCGAAGTGCTTGTGCGCACCGCCGGCGGATCAATTTAGATTGTAAACTTCAACCAAAGCGACGCCAGTTGTGTCGTTCTTGCCTCGCACGATCGCGGTATAGGGCGCCGGCAGGAGTGTCATCACAATTGCGGATTCAAAGTCGTTCGTCGGCTGGAGACCAGTCGCCTCGATCTCCGCCTGTTGCGATTCCTTCCAATCGTCGTTTGAAACGATGAGCGTTCCGAAGCCGTCGTGCAGCTCCAACGTTGGATCCTGCAAAGCACCGGCGACCCCAAAGCTTGTCAGCGAAGGGCCGATGGCGCGCACGATCACCTGGGCAGAGCCGCCGCCGAGAATAAATCCGCCGATCATCACGTTATCGCCGATGTCGACAAATCCGCGCGTGCTGATGTTGGCCAGCTTGGAATTCGCCGTCGCATCAAGATCGTAAGCCTCGACGAGACCGACACCGGTGGTGCCATTTTTCCCTTTCACAATCGCCGTATAGCCGGCGCCGTCAGCGGGCAGAGTGGCCAGGATGGCCGACTCCAGGTCGTTGGTTGGCTGCAGCATGGTCGCTTCGATTTCGGCCTGGTCATCGGATTTCCAGTTGTCGTTCGTCGCGAGAAGAGTGCCGTCGCCAGCGTGTAATTCGAGCGTTGGGTCGGCCAACGCTCCCGGGACGCCGAAGGCGCCAAGTGAAGGTCCAATCCCGCGAATGAGCACTTGTTTTGGGTCAGGACCAAGAAGAATGAAGCCTCCGATCAGGACATTGTCTCCGGTCAGGACGCGCAGCCGGGTCGAGATATTCTGGAGCTGGCCAATGGAAGCCGAGAATTCCGACGTTTTGCCGGCCGGGTCGGTCGCGGTGGAGGTAACGCGGAGCGCGCCGGGAAGGGCGGGAAAGCTGACGTCAAAGGTCGCTTGACCACTCGCATCGGTCGTGACGTCACTTGCGCCGAGAAAGGTTTTGCCTTCGCCGAAGTTGGTGGGATCGAGGATCTCATTGCCGAAAAACTCCACGCGATAGGTGGTGCTCGGGGCGCTGTCCAAGCTGCCGAGGATCTCGGCGGTGTCGCCCGAGACATTAACGGAGGTCAGAACGGGAAAATTCTGGTAACCGTTTGGTCCCGTATCGACATCCATCGGATCGTTAGGCGTGACCCCCGGGCCGCCCCCGATATCGATGCCCAGGCCAAATTGGCTGCCGGCAGCGCTCGGGCCGTTGTTAAATATAGAATTGCGCAGGACCGTGACAGTAGAGGCTTCGACCGACACACCTACCGCATTATTAGCGATGACGTTGCCGGCGCCGTCGGCCATTCCGCCCACCGCGACCTGGAGCACGGGATCGCCGACAACGTTGAACACTCGGACTCCTTCGCCACTGTTGCCGAGGGCGGAGACCCCATCGATCTGCGTGCCGATTTTGTTGCCTTGGATGGTGGCGTAGCCGTTCCGAATCCAGATGCCTCCAGAGTCGTTGCCTGAAATAAGATTGCCAGCTCCGGCAACAGTCCCGCCGATCGTTATATTGGTCGCGGAAGGAAAGCCGCTACTACGGTGGTCGCCGATGATTTCAAAGCCGAGAGTGGCGTTGCCGCGATCGAGCGTCCCGCTCACGTCAGTGCCGATGTAGTTGCCTTGGACAGTCGTATTCGTGCTGGCGTAACTGATGCCGCCGTTGTTGCCCGAGATGATATTGCGCGTCGCGGCGCTCGGGCCGCCGATCAAGGTCGCGCCGAGAATCGCGGCGAAATCTGTCACGTCGTTAATGCCAATGCCATTGCCGACATCTGTGGTGCCATCGACGCCCAAGCCGATTAGGTTGCCCTGAATGGTCACCGGTCCGAGCGCGGCACTGCCAGACACACTAAAGCTCAAACCGTCGAACGTGTTGCCTGATATGACATTTCCGGCCTCCCGCCCGGGCGTGCCGGTCGAGCCGCCGATAACGGTGGGACCGGACGTGCCACCGCCAAAGACACCCCCGAGGCTAATGCCTGTCTCGTTTGGAAGAGCGGTATTCCCCGTGGCGTTTACCCCGATGTAGTTGTTTTGCACGGTGTTGGTTTCGCTGTCGGAATTCGTTAGGGCAATGCCTAACGTGTTGCCGGAAATCAGGTTGCGATCGGCCACCGCGGGCGAGCCGATTTGATTGCCGCCATTGCCGTTGGCGTTGACGCCCCATTGATTCCCCATCGCGACGGACCCGGTGGAGTCGGTGCCAAGGAAATTACCGAGGACCTTGATCTTGCCGGCACCGAGAGCAACGCCTTTGCAGCCGTTGCAGCGGTTGATAATTAATCCGCGGACCGTCGAGCCCTCGCTCCCCGCGCGAAATTCGACGCCGGCGACGCCGCCGGTGCTAGTCGCGTTCAACTCGATGAGCAGCACGGCGTTGTTTCCAACCGCCAGCGTATTCGGCTTGGCGTCGTCGCTCGTCGTCCCTGTGTTGCTCCCCTGCGTGTAGCCGTCGATGATGACTGGATCGATAATCGGCGCGAGCGCGGGAAAGACGGGTGTAACAGTAAAGACACCGGTCACCGGATTTCGATTGGGATCGGAGGCGGGGACATCAAACTCGATCATGTCTGGAGTGTCCACGTCGATGTTCGGGTGCGC
>Ga0070665_100005365_pt1 | contig 13235 bp, 9 predicted proteins | sample KBSS13metaG_FD_65862 | JGI IMG/M metagenome (GOLD analysis project Ga0070665, IMG submission 65862) | Switchgrass rhizosphere microbial communities from Kellogg Biological Station, Michigan, USA - KBS S1-3 metaG | ecosystem: Host-associated > Plants > Roots > Rhizosphere > Soil ... | reverse complement strand
GCATGCCTGCCAATGCGCTTGATCGTCGATCAGTCGGCTCAGCGCATCACGCAGGCCTTCTGCATCGTCAGCTTCAATATAGTTGCCCGCTGCACCGGCGACTTCCGGCATCGCCGAAGAACGCGTGAGCACCACCGGTGTGCCACTGGCCATGGCCTCCAGTACCGGCAGACCGAAACCTTCATACAGTGATGGAAAAATCAGCGCCCGGGCGCCGGCCAGCAATTGGGCGACCTGTTCATCGAGCAGATAACCGAGCAGGCACACATGCCCGCTGGCCAGCGCCTGGCGCAACGGTTCGCTGAACTGTTCGCGCTGCCACCCGGCCATGCCGACAATCAGCAATGGAAAACGCTGACGCACCGCCTCCGGTAACAGGGCATGGGCGCGCAGGGCGAGGCCAAGGTTCTTGCGCGGCTCCAGCGTGCCGACACAAAGGAAATACTCCCGCGACTCCACCGCATGCGCCTTGAGCACCGCGTCAATGGCGCTGGCCTCGCGCGGATGAAAGCGCTCGGCAACCCCCAGCGGGGCCACCACAAAACGTTCGGCTGGCAGGCCGAAATAATCCTGGGCTTCGTCGGCAATCGCCTGTGAATCGGTGAGAATCACCTGCGCCTGTTGGACACCGGCGGCCAGTCGGCGCTCGATCTCCTTGAGCCGTGCCGGTGGCTGGGTCTCAGGGAAATGCAGGTGAGTCAGGTCGTGCAGGGTGATCACCGTCGGGCCATCGAAGGCCAGTGGCCACAGGCTCGGCTCGTGATAGAGGTCGATACCTTGCGCGCGGCCCTGATCGAAGCGTTTCTGCTCCAGCCAGCGGCGCGCCTGATAGGCGCCGGGGATTTGCCGCAGCAGTGGCGTCAATCGTGAGTAACCGGGCATGGCCGCTTCCGGCAGTGCCGAACTCCAGCCCCACCCGTGGAACAACGTCACGTCCACGTCGGGTTCATTGCGCAAGGCGTTGACCAGTTCAGCGACGTATTGGCCGATGCCGGTGCGCGGTGCCTGCAGAATGCGCGCGTTAAGAGCAATGCGCATGCTGACTCGCTGGCGCCGTTGGCGCTCCCAGAACGTTACGCGCACTGCGTTCGACCAGTTGCAGGCTCGCTTCCCGCCAGCCGATCCACTGCCAATCGGCAACATCGCGAGCTGCGGGGAACTGGCCGTTGCGCTGAAATCCGATAATCAACCGGGCGAGGCTTTGCGGATCCTGCAGATCGAAGTAGGCCATGAACTCGCCGCCAATTTCGCGGAACACCGCAATATCACTGCCCATCGCCGGCAATCCACGCTGCATGGCCTCCACCAGCGGCAAGCCAAACCCTTCGACGAACGAAGGGAACACCAACGCACTGGCGTGGGCGTAAGCGTGTTCCAGGCTGGTGTCGCTGAGGTCGTTGAACATGAACAGGCGCTGGTTCAACTCGGGATGATTGCGCACCCGGGCGAGCAGGGCGTCGCATTTCCAGCCGACCCGCCCGGCGATGCACAGCCGTGCGGTTGAGCCAGCGGCCCAGGCGTGCTCGAAGGCATCAAGCAGATAGGCGTGGTTTTTGCGCGGCTCGATGGTGCTGACCATCAGGTAGACCGGCTCAGAGGTAGTGAACAGTTGCTTCAGGCGCGGTTCGACCATTGCCACGTCGTTGTGCAGATCCAGTTCGGAACCCAAGTGAAAGAAATCGAACCAGCGTTGATGGGTTTGCTCGACACCGATTCGCTGGTGCAACTCTTCACGCACCTGATCGCGCACCGTGGCGGAAATCGCCATGTAGCCATCCGCTGTGCGGGTGATCCAGTCGAACCACTCACTGAAAACCTCGACCAGACGTGTGTCGTAAAACTGTGGGTGAGTCAGCGGGATCAGGTCGTAGATCACCGCGATCATACCGACGCCGTCACGTTTGAGCCGTTCGACGTGGGCGAAAAGATCCGAGTGCCACGACGAATCCAGTAGCACCAGTTGATCGCCCGGCTGGTGTTGCAGCGGTGAGCAACGTTTGAGCAGTTGCCTGCGATTGATCCGCCGGATCAGGCGGATCGGCAGGCCGAAGGCAGCGAAGATCGTCAGTCGATAGCCGACATATAAAACCCGTCGCGCCAGTTTTGAGTTGAGTTGCGCATCACGTCGCTGATGCCACTGCCAGAAGCGATGAGCGAGGCGTTCCAGTCGTCCGCCGAAGGTTTCAAGCGTGTTGAAAAAAGGCGTATCGAACGGTGCCAGTTGCAACACGCGATAGAGTTCGCCATTGAGTACCACCACCGGCATGCACTCCACACCTGCGGCGCTGGCGGGCAGTTGCTTGATGACGTTGCGCACCACACGCTGAATACCCGAATTGATGGCCGGGTGTTTGAACACATGGGTGCATTCGACCAGCAAGCGGGTCATGGCGCACGCTCTGCGTGCCGGGCCGCGGTGTCGCGAGTGATGGTGGTCTTGGCGCCGAGCCATGAGCAGCCGACGAAATCTTCCTGACGGTTGTTGATCACGTGGAATACCAACCCGTAGTCGCGCCATTCGAAATTGCGATCGAGGTGCGAGTCCAGACGCGACAGGCTCAGCGACACTGAATAATTGCCTTTGCCCAAACCCATGATGAACGAGAAGCGGTAGGTGAAGCGTTCGCCGGCGTGCAGGTCGGTCAATGCCTTGTCGAGGCGATGGGTGTTGATGCCGTACATCATCTGACCCAGCCGATCCTTGAGGATAAAGCCCAGCACCAGCCGTTCGATGTCCTTGCGCACCTCGACCTGAACTTCGAGCACCACCGGTTGGCCGACTTCGGCGGCGTCGATGCTGCGATCGTTTTCATCGAGCAGGCGCACGCCGAGAATCGCCGCTTCGCCGGTGCCTGATATCGTTTGCACTTCGCCGCCGGCGAGCATTTCCTGACGGACGATCTGGCCTTCGCGTTCGGCCATCAGCGCGTTGTAGTAGTCGAGCACCGGTTCCGGTTTGCCGTACATGGCCATGCGGCCGTCCTTGAGCAGGATGGCCGAGTCGCAGATCGACTGAATCGCCGAGCGGTCGTGGGACACGATCAGCAGCGTGGTGCCGGATTTGCGGAAGCTGCGGATGCGTTCGAAGCTTTTGTGCTGGAAGTAGGCGTCGCCCACCGACAGTGCCTCGTCGACGATAAGGATGTCCGGGCGCCGCGCCGTGGCAACGCTGAACGCCAAGCGCATCTGCATGCCGCTGGAATAGGTACGCACCGGATGGTCGATGGCGTCGCCGATCTCGGCGAAATGCTCGATGTCGGGCATCAGTGCTTCGATTTCTTCGAGCTGCATGCCTAGCAACTGACCGGCCATGATTGCGTTCTGGCGACCGGTGAAATCCGGGTGGAAACCCATGCCCAGCTCCAGCAGCGCGGCCACGCGGCCTTGCAGTTCGATCTTGCCGGTGGTGGGTTGGGTGGTGCCGGTGATCATTTTCAGCAAAGTGCTTTTGCCCGCGCCGTTGGCACCGACGATGCCCACCGCTTCACCGGGGGCGATTTCGAATTCGACGTCCTGCAGCACCCAGTGCTGGTGGTGGCGGATCGACGAAAACGGAATCAGCCACTCAGCCAGTCGGCTCCAGCGGTTGGGATATTGTTTGTAGGCCTTGCTCAGGCCGGTGACGCGAATATGCCCCATCAGAGTTCATCCACCATTTCGCCAACGCGCTGGCGAAACAGCCGTAGACCGATCAGACAAAACAGCACGCCCGTGACGAAGATCGGCAGTAGTGAGCTCCAGGCCGGCCACTGTCCGTAGAGAAACAGGTTCTGATAACTGCTGAACAGGTTGGTCAGCGGATTGAGTTGCAACAGGCGCTGCACCCATTCCGGCAGGATCGTGATCGGGTAAACGATCGGCGTCAGCCAGAACCAGAATTGCAGGCAGATGCCGAAGAGCTGGCCGACATCGCGGAAGAACACGTTCAATACGCCGAGCACCATGCCCAACCCGGCGCAGAACATCATTTGCAGGGCGATCAATGGAATCAGCGCCAGCAGCGCCATGCCCGGCCAGCGCCCGGTGATCAGCAGAAAGCCGAGAAACAGACTGATGATGATCGCGAAGTTGATCCCGGCATTGCACAGGACGATGACCGGCAGGCAGATCCGCGGGAAGCTGATTTTCTTCAGCAGGTTGGCGTTTTCCAGAAACATGTTCTGGCTGCGCAAGGTGATTTCGGAAAACAGCCCCCACGCCAGCAACCCGGCGCAGAGGTAGACACTGTAGGCCATGCTGTCATCCACACCCGGCAAACGGGCGCGCATGATGTGGGAAAAGATCACGGTGTAAACAATGATCATCGACAGCGGATTGAAAATCGGCCACAAGGCGCCGAACAGCGAATTGCGGTATCGCGCTTGAAACTCTCGCTGCACGCTGCCGAGGATGAAACCCCGGTAGCCATGCAACGAGCGGTACAGGGAAAGCAGCATTTAAACCGTCCTGCCGTATTGGTCTTCGAAGCGGACGATGTCGTCCTCTCCCAGGTATTCGCCGCTTTGCACTTCGATGATCACCAGATCGATCACCCCAGGGTTTTCCAGACGATGCTTGTGGCCGGCGGCGATAAAGGTTGATTCGTTCTTGGCCACCAGCGTCGTGCCGGAGCCGTTGTTGGTGACCTTGGCCATGCCTTCGACAACCACCCAGTGTTCGTTGCGGTGATGGTGCATTTGCAGGGACAGCTTGCCACCGGGTTTGACCACGATGCGCTTGATCTTGAAGCGCGGGCCTTCCTCCAGAACGGTGTAGGTGCCCCACGGTCGACTGACGGTACGATGCAGCCGATAGGCTTCGTGGGATTTGTCCTTGAGCTGCTTGGCCACCCGGCGCACGTCCTGCGCACGGTCGGCATGAGCCACCAGCACCGCGTCGGCGGTGTCGACCACGATCAGGTTATCCACACCCACTGTCGCGACGAGCCGACCCTCGCTCTGGACGAAGTTGTTGTGGCTGTCGATGAAGATCGCTTCGCCGCTGGCGCGGTTGTTATCGGCATCGGCCGGCACCAGTGCCGCGACGGCACCCCACGAACCAATGTCGCTCCAGTCGAATCCGGCGGGAACCACGACGACTTTTTCCGAGCGCTCCATCAGCGCGTAGTCGATCGAGATGTCAGTGATTTCCGCGAACAGTGCCGGCGACAGTTCCTGTTGCAGGCAGCCGACCGTTTCAATCGGCGCGCTGACGTCCATGCAGGCGCGGGTCTGCTCCAGCAACTCGGGCGCGTGCGATTGCAGTTCAGCAATCAAGGTCGCGGTGGTGAAGCAGAACATTCCCGAATTCCACAGGAAGTTGCCGCTCTCCAGATAATGCGTGGCAGTTTGCAGGTCGGGCTTCTCGACGAAGCGCTGCACTTTCGCCGCGCCTTTGGCATCCAGCGGCGCCCCGGTCTCGATGTAGCCGAAGCCGGTTTCCGCTGCGGTCGGGATCACGCCGAAGGTCACCAGATAACCGTCCCTGGCCAGATGGACTGCGTGCTCGACCGCGGTTTTCAGTGCGTCCTGATTGACGATCAAATGGTCGGCGGGCATCACCACCATGATCGCGTCGTCACCGTGCAACGCTTGCAGCGACAACGCCGCTGCAGCGATGGCCGGCGCGGTGTTGCGCCCGCTCGGCTCGAGCAGGAAGTGCCCGCGATGACGCGATACGTGGGCGGCGCAATAGTGATCCTTGCTCTGGAAGTAGTACTCGCGATTGGTCACCGTGACGATGTCGCCCCAGCCGTCGAGCAAAGCCGCCGCGCGCTGATAGGTCTTGCCGAGCAGCGACTGGCCGTCGGGCAGGGTCATGAACGGCTTGGGATGGCCCTCGCGGGACACCGGCCACAAACGGGTGCCGGCACCGCCGGACAGAATCACGGGGATCAGCATGGCCTACTCCTTGGCGACGCGTTTCATGTCCGCATCCATCATCATGCGGATCAAGGTATCCAGGTCGGTTTTCGGCTTCCAGCCCAGTACGCGCTGAGCCTTGGCCGGATTGCCGAGCAGCACTTCGACTTCGGCCGGGCGGAAGAAGGCCGGGTCGATCTTCACGTAATCGCGGTAGTTGAGGCCGACGTGATCGAAGGCGATGCGGCACATTTCCCGTACGGTGGTGGTGACGCCGGTGGCGACCACAAAATCGTCAGGCTTGTCTTGTTGCAGCATCAGCCACATGGCTTCGACGTAATCACCGGCAAAACCCCAGTCACGCTTGGCGTCAATGTTGCCCAGGGCCAGCTCCTGCTGTTTGCCCTGCTTGATGCGTGCAGCGGCGTCGGTGACCTTGCGGGTCACGAACTCGATGCCGCGCAGTGGCGATTCATGGTTGAAAAGAATGCCGCTGCTGGCGTGCAGGTTGAAACTTTCGCGGTAGTTGACGGTGATCCAGTGGCCGTACAGCTTGGCCACGCCGTAAGGGCTGCGTGGGTAGAACGGTGTGTTTTCGTCCTGCTGCTCAGCCTGGATAAGGCCGAACATCTCACTGGTCGAAGCCTGATAGAAGCGAGTGTGCGGGCTGAATTGACGGATCGCTTCGAGCAGATGGGTAACGCCCAGGCCGTCAACGATGCCGGTGGTCACCGGTTGATCCCACGAGGCGGCGACAAAGCTTTGCGCGGCGAGGTTATACACCTCGTCCGGCGCCGACTTGATGACCGCACGCTGCACCGAGCAGGCATCGGCCATGTCGCCATCGAGATAAACGATGTCGGCTTCGACACCCATCTCGCGCAGGCGCCAGCGCGAATCGCTGCTGCGTCGTGCCACCAGGCCATGAACCTTGTAGCCCTTGTCGAGCAACAGTCTGGCCAGATAGGCGCCGTCCTGGCCAGTAATCCCTGTGATCAGTGCACTTTTAGTCATTCTTGTTTTACTCGCTTCTCCCAGTCGGACAGGATCGCCCGCAGGGATTGTTGTGTAGTGATTTCAGGCGTCCATCCGGTGGTCCGGGTCAGCTTGGTGTGACTGCCGCAAACGCGGCGCTGGTCGGCGCGGCGCATGCGAGCCGGATCTTGAACCAGTTGCACTGGCACTTCGGCCAGATCGGCCAGTTGTTCAATCAGACTGCGGATGCTCTGCTCGCGCCCTGAGCAGATGTTGTAAACCTGTCCTGGTACACCTTTCTCCAGCAGCGCGAAATAGGCCGAAATCACATCGCCGACATCGAGGAAATCCCGCGTGACGTCGATGTCGCCGACTTCCAGTTGCGGGGCTTGCAGGCCCTGTTTGATGCGATTGATCTGGCGGGCGGCACTGGCGATGACGAAACTTTCTTTCTGTCCTGTGCCGATGTGGTTGAACGGCCGCGCGACGAGCACCGGCCAGTCCTCACTCAAACCCCATTGCAGGCTGAGAAACTCGGCCGAAAGTTTGCTCACCGCATACGGATTGCGCGGGCAGGGCGCTTGTTGTTCGGTGATCGGCAGATCGCTTTCGGTGACCTGGCCGTAAACGTCGCCGGAGCTGACGTACAGGAACGTGCCCTGAAAACCACGGGCCTTGAGAGCCTGCAACAGATTGAGGGTGCCGAGCAGATTGATGTCGAGGGTACGTGCCGGGTCGCGGAAAGCTTCGGGGACGAACGTCTGGCCGGCCAGATGAATGACCGCGTCAGGCATTTGCGGCCACAGGTCGACAAGGTTGTCTGGAGCCGTCAGGTCGTAACGTGAAGCTGCAGGCAGCAGTTCCCACGCAGAGTCAGGCGAGGCCAAACGTGACTGAATATGTTGTCCAACGAATCCACTGAGACCCGTGACGAACAGACGCTTTTTCAAACAGCGACCCCTTGGTCTTGGTTTTCGCGGCACTTCCTACAGGCTCTAGAGAAGGGTCTGTCAGACCGGTCGGAAAAAAAACCGCTAAGACGACAGGCGAAAACGTTGTTGTAGTTATTTGCTGCCAATCTGTGCCAATTGCCGAGCAATTTCAACTGGCCATACCGTGACTGGTCAGTTCTCGTCAGCGTAGCGGATTTATTCTCGCCGGGCGGTTCACGAATCCTCGACGGATGTGTTTAGAATGCCCCTCGTCGCCAAATCCCGGGCTTTGATTCGGGAACCGCGACGCAGGGTGAAACCGACCACTAAAACAAGAACGAAGACGCACCCGATGACGAAGGACGAGGGCCGGCCATGCCGACTCGATCCAACGCACGGCCGTCATAGCATGAAGGTGCCGGGATGGCGCCTTCATCGTGGGATGCCATGAATTTCATTCTTTACTCGGACGTCAACGACAGTTCCATCAGCCAGAGTCTCGGGCGTCCCGAATACAGCTATTACTTTGTACTCAAGGCCTATCGCCCGGTGCTGGAAAGTCTTGGACGCGTGCACGTGGTGGCCTCTCCCGCCGATGTCGATACGCTCTATCGACAGTTGCTCGTCGCCGGCGAAGACAGCCTGTTCCTGTCGTTCACCCCGCCGCAGAAAACCCCGGTCGACCTGGAATGCCCGACGATGTGCGTGGTGGCCTGGGAGTTCGATTCGATTCCTGATGAGCAGTGGGACAACGACCCGCGTCAGGACTGGACGCAGATGCTTGCCCGTCAGGGCCGCGTTATCACGCTGTCGAGCCACACCGCCCGGGCAATTCGTCGTGCCATGGGCGAAAACTTTCCGGTGTTGGTATTGCCAACACCGCTGTGGGAAAACTTCGCAACGATTCGTCAGCAGATGCTGAGTACACCGGTGAATCCGGGCACATCGCTGGCGATCAAGGGCTGCATTTTCGATACTCGCACTCTCGGCCTCTGCGCCGACGCACTGATCCCGACGCCGATAACGCCGGAAGAAGAGGCCGCGCTGGCCGCTGCAATCGAAGCCGCGCGCCCGCCACCGCTGACCCTCAAACGCCGCTTCGTCATTGCCCGGCATTACCTGCGGCTGTGGGCGCTGAATCTCGGGCACGAGCAGGTCGAGCCGGTGCCACGGGTGAAATTTCTCTACAACTGGTACTGGGAAGGCATTCGCGACCTGATGCCGGACACGCTGCACGGCTGGCTCGAACAACGCCTGCCGGCGGTGTGTGGCGCGCTGCCGGTGCCTGTTGTGGAACCCGTGCCACTGGATTTGCCGGACACTACCTCAGTGGTCGAGACCACGGTCGATGGCGTGGTTTACGTCACGGTGTTCAACCCCAAGGATGGTCGCAAGAACTGGCACCAACTGATTACCGCGTTCTGTTGGGCGTTTCGTGAAACGTCCGACGCGACGCTGGTGTTGAAGATTACCCAGAACGATCTGGCCTCCTACTACAGCGAGTTGATGACCTTGCTCGCGCAGCTCACGCCGTTCGCTTGTCGGGTGGTGGTGATGCACGGTTACCTCGACGACGCGCAGTACGCCAGGCTCTATCAGGCGGCGAGTTTCTATGTGAATGCCTCGCGCTGCGAAGGGCTGTGCCTGCCGCTGATGGAGTTCATGTCCAGCGGCAAACCGGTGATCGCTCCCGATCACACGGCGATGGAAGATTACATCGATGACGCAGTGGCGTTCGTGGTCAAGTCCAGCGAAGAGCTGACGATCTGGCCGCAGGACACGCGGATCATCTACCGCACGTTGCGTTACCGCCCGGACTGGGGCTCGCTGAAGAGCGCCTACGAAAACAGCTATCAGATGGCCAAGGCCCGGCCACAGGACTATCAGCGGATGTCGGTGGCTGCCGTCGAGCGCATGCACGATTACTGCGCGTTCGCGCCGGTGCAAAAACGCATGGCGGACTTTTTCGCGCTGACGCCCATGTCTGCCGATGCCACGCCCGTGACGGATAACGCCTCATGCTGATCATCATTCATTCGGAAACCAACCAGCACACCATTGCGCAGAATCTCGGTCGTTCGGAGTACAGCTATTACTTCGTGCTCAAGGAATATCGCCCGGTGCTCGAACGGCTCGGGCGGGTGGTGGAAGTGCTCGATCCCCAAGCCGAAGTCGATACGCTGTATCGGGAATGCCTGAGCCGTGGCGAGCCCTGTGTGTTTCTGTCGTTCTCGCCGCCGCACCGCACTCCGGTGCATTTGGCGTGTCCGACGTTGCCGGTATTTGCCTGGGAATTCAGCACCATTCCCAACGAGCCGTTTGCCGGTGAACCGCGCAACGACTGGCGCACCGTGCTGGCAGCCTGTGGCGCGGCGATCACCCATTCCAGTTACACGGTCAACGCCGTACGCGAGGCGATGACGCAGAATTATCCGATCGTCGCGGTACCGGCGCCGGTGTGGGATCGCTTTGCCGCACGCGGCGCGCAATTGCAGGGGCAAGTAGCGACTGAGCCGCTGCGCCTGACCATCAAAGGCCTGGTGGCGGACAGTCGAACCCTCGATCTGAATGCGTTCGGCCCGGCGCATTTGCGCAATGGCGAAGGGATTGATTTTGCCGCGCCGATTAGCGAGCAGGCGTTGTTGCTGGACGGGGTGGTGTACACGTCAGTGTTCAATCCCGGTGACGGACGCAAGAACTGGGAAGACATGCTCAGCGCTTTTTGCGTGAGTTTTCGCGACGTCGAAGATGCCACGCTGGTGCTCAAACTGACTCATCACGACGCCGAAGAAGCGCTCGGCGATATCCTGCATCACTTGTACAAAAACCAGTCCTATCGCTGCCGCATCGTGCTGATCTACGGCTACCTCGCCGACCCGGATTACGAGCGACTGGTGCAGGCCACCCGTTACGTGGTCAACACCTCATATGGTGAAGGTCAGTGCTTGCCGCTGATGGAGTTCATGTCCTGCGGCAAACCGGCGGTGGCGCCGCGCACCACGGCGATGATCGATTACCTGAGCGCCGACAACGCCTTCCTGATCGAGTCCACCGATGAACTCACCGCCTGGCCGCACGACCCGCGCCGGGCCTTCCGCACGCTGCGTTATGTGACCAACTGGGCGTCGTTGTGCGAGGCCTATAAAGCCAGTTACGAGGTGGCGAAAAACCAGCCAGCACGCTATGCACAGATGTCGGCGCAAGCGGTCAACAGCCTGCAAGGTTTCTGCAGTCAGGCCGTGGCTGAACAGCGCCTGCAGGTGTTCCTCGCGCAGTTGTTCGAGCAACGCCTGGCTGCCATGGAAGTCCGTGAAGCATGAACAGCAAACACCTCGGCACGTCCCGAACCGTCGTCCCATCTCCTGGAGCCACCTCATGCTGAGCCTTTTGAAGAAACTCACGGCGGGCACGCCTGCACCGGCCCCGGAGCTGCCAGTCGCAGCTGCCGGGAAGACCGATCCGTACATGCTCGGCCTGCACGATGCGATGCTCAGTGGCTGGTTCAATCAGGAAACCGGCGAGTTGTTCAAAGGCTTCCCGGTGACTGCCGATGACACGCTGCTCGACGTCGGCTGCGGCGATGGCGGCAACGTGCATTTTTGCGGCATGCGCGGAGCGAAAATCATCATTGCCGATATCGACGCAGGCAAAGTCGAAGCGACCCGCCAGCGTCTGAGTGACACGCCAGCACGGGACGTTGAATGCCACGTCACCGACTGCAACCCATTGCCGATCGCCGACGCCACGGCGACGCGCGTGGTTTCCACCGAAGTCATCGAGCATGTCGACGACCCGGCGCAGTTTCTCGCTGAACTGGTACGTGTCGGTAAGCCGGGCGCGCTGTACCTGTTGAGCGTGCCGCACCCAAGTTCCGAAGACCTGCAAAAAGACATCGCCGCCGCCGAGTATTTCCAGAAGCCCAACCACATTCGCATCATCAGCGAAGAGCAATTCAAGGCGATGGTCAGCGAGGCAGGGCTGGAGATCATCAGCCACAGCCAGTACGGATTTTACTGGTCGATGTGGATGCTGCTGTTCTGGGAGGCCAAGGTCGAATTCAGCAACCCGGATCATCCGCTGCTCAATCACTGGGCCGACACCTGGCAAGCGGTGCTCGACTCGCCGCGTGGGGCGCAGATCAAACAGGCGCTGGATGCCGTTGTCGCGAAGAGCCAGGTCATCATTGCCCGTAAACCCTGAGCACTTTCCTTTGTGGGAGCGAGCCTGCTCGCGAAGAGGCCGTGTCAGTCGACATCGTGGTTGAATGACACAATGCCTTCGCGAGCAGGCTCGCTCCCACAAGGTTTTGTGTAACCTTGCAGCCTTGTGTGGTCTGGGGTTGGAAGGTATGCGGTTTATTGTCGGTCTGTTTTTGGGCGTGTTGCTGTCGGGTTGCGAGCAGCACGACGCGCCCCCCCTCGACCAACAACTCTACATCTGGCAACGCCAATGGACGCCGGCCCATGCGCTGGCGCTGCGTGACAGCCACGATGACTTCTCGACACTGCGCGTCCTCGCGCTGCAGGCCTTTCCAAACGCAGGATGGAGTCGCGCCCGGATCGATGCGCCGTTATTGAAAGCCGATGGCCGCCCGTTGATCGCGGTGATTCGTCTCGACGGCCAGCTCAAGTCGCTGGATCAGGATCAAGTCACCACGCAGATTCTTCAGGTACTCGCCGAGTGGCAGGCGCAAGGCCTGACGCTGAGCGGCGTCGAGATCGATCACGACGCCGGTAACGCACGCTTGCCGGTCTACGCTGAATTCCTCAAACACCTGCGCTCGGCATTGCCGAAAGATATCCCGCTGAGCATCACCGCACTGCCAGCCTGGCTCGACAGTGCGCAATTGCCCGCGCTCCTGCACACCGTCGACAGCAGTGTGCTGCAAGTCCACGCCGTCAGCGATCCGCGCCGGGGATTGTTCGATCCTGATCAGGCGTTGAAGTGGGCCAAGGCCTGGGCGCGAATCACCGATAAACCTTTTTATCTCGCGCTGCCGGCTTACGGTGTCGCGCTGTTGCCGGATGACGGCGGGGCGCCGGTGGTGGAGAGCGAAGTGCAAATAGAGCGGGGCGGTGAGCGCCGGGAGCTGCTCGCCGATCCGCAGCAGTTGAGCCAACTCGGCAAGGCCTTGCGCGAGAGCCCGCCGGCGCATCTGGCCGGTCTGATCTGGTTTCGTCTGCCGCTGGCCAATGATCGCCGCGCCTGGAGCCTGACCACCCTGCGCGCGGTCGCCCGTGGCGATCAACTCGTCAGTCGGCTCGGCGTGACGTTCAGCGAACACAACGGTCTCTACGACATCAAACTCGACAACCCGGGCAATCTCGACAGTGCCTGGCCGGTGCAAATCACGCTGAAGGCGCAAAACTGTGAAGGCGCCGATGCGCTCGCCGGTTACTCGTTGCAACAAAGCCCGGATCTGCTTACCTTCACCCGCCTGCGCGACGGCCGATTGCCGGCGGGCGGACAACGCGCCATCGGTTGGGCG
>Ga0070665_100005363_pt1 | contig 13236 bp, 12 predicted proteins | sample KBSS13metaG_FD_65862 | JGI IMG/M metagenome (GOLD analysis project Ga0070665, IMG submission 65862) | Switchgrass rhizosphere microbial communities from Kellogg Biological Station, Michigan, USA - KBS S1-3 metaG | ecosystem: Host-associated > Plants > Roots > Rhizosphere > Soil ... | reverse complement strand
TATTGTTACGTAAAGAGAGATTTCAGCGGCTTTCTTTTCCGCAAAAGAAAGTACAATAGAAACGCCAGGCACACAACAAAAAAGAGCTATCTAAAAAACGTATCCTGGCCTCGTTTGTAATACCCCTATTCAAAGCATTTACCCAGCCCTCTGAAAATCCCGGTAATTGATGCGCTAATCTTTTTTCCTCTCATCATTCACAGACCTTTCTGTCATCTTAAAATTTGCGATACTTTTCTTGATCCACTCATTAAAAACAGAAATTCGCAAGCCATCAAATATCCCACCATAGCAATCACCTTTTATAGATGCAAAATCAAACCCTGTTGCGCTCGGGCCGCCGCCGGTTATAATTCCAACCAGTTGCCAATGCCCCTTCACATTTCTGAAAAGACCACCCCCGCAATCACCTCCTGCCGGTTCCCATTCAAGCGGTAAGGGTTTGGCTGAGCCCATTCTGTTACGCTTGTTATCCGGGCCATCAAAGTCGCACGATAGGAGTGATGCTTTGCCATTCACCTTAAAACCTTCTATGTTATCCACCATATTTTGTCCGGCTATTTTTTCATAAAACTCATCTATATCATCATGCCTGTTGGCGGGCCCTGAAGAACCATATCCCACACAGGTTATCATACTTCCTTGTTCGTCAAAAGTTTCATTTAATACAGCAGGCCTTACCCCGGCCACCGTGTCCTCCAGCTCTATCAATATCAAGTCCCCGCAAAACTCAGTACGCGGCGTAGCATTTATACTGTCCAGGTACGGCGGATATACTAACCATCTTTTCGCATAATACATTCGGTCTCCGAATCGGAATGCAAAATTGAGGGTCGATGTGTCCTGCCAGTCCCTTATGGGTTGATTTAAGATCATCATCGAGCCACCTGCGGCATATGCGGCCTTATCACTTTTTTTATAGTTCTTATCAAGGTATATGGTGTCAAACCTTATGTCTTTCCTCGTAAAGAGGTGCGCTGCGCTCAGCACATATTTCTTGTCTATGAGCACACACCCGCCAAGATACCGGCAGGCTCCGTGATTGTCTTCTCCGCAATTCGTCAATGACATGCCCACGCAATCAAATTGCTGTTCTCTGGCCAGCTTCTTATATTTTTCAGCTGGTACATCGTGGCGGTAAACACCTGCACGGGCAGCAAAGACACATAGTAACATTAATAACAACCATTGCTTTTTCATTGTTTGATTTTTTAGGGAATCAGGAAAATGTTTTTGATAATTATTTAGTCAAATATGCATGCTCACTCTATTATAACGAGGCCGCAACTTGTCTTCAAAATTCATCCGAGAAACTAAAATCCACACAAAAAAATAAGCATACCTCTTAACAAAAGTATAGTCAATACAAATATATACTTAATACTAAAAAATAATATCAAATCAATACACCTTTCTCACCCTCAATACGATCATAAAAACCATCGGAGTCAATCAGCCTGGCAGAGCAGTAGCAATGTCGCCCCATAGCAGCACCAACCGAAATAAATGAAGCTTTTTTTCCGGCGGCTTTCTTTGGTTCATTTCTTTGCCGCCAAAGAAAGAACAACCTCGCGCAACACCAGACTCACAATAAGCGAATCAAACAACAAAAACCATCGGAGCCAATTAGCTTGGCACCACAGTAGCACAACCGCCCAATAGCAGCCCCCCTGAAACTTACGCAGTAATAAGTTTCAGCGGCTTTCTTTGGTACTTTCTTTTCCGCAAAAGAAAGTACAGAAACGCCGGGCACACAACGAAAAAACAGCCCCCTAAAGGGAAAAACACTTTGAAAATTCCCTCAGGTTACACCGCTATATATAACCCCACACAAAATCAATCACTTAAACCCGAAAAAACTTTTATGGTACCGCACTAATTGCGGTACCATACCACACTTACTGTAGTACCATAGATTTTCAATTTGCCCAAAATAGAAACCCGAAAGAACTTTACACCAAAAAAGACTAGTTACAACAACCCTAAAAACCACAGCAATCCCTTAATCCTATAAATCCCGGTTCCCCTAATGAAATCACAAGAATTTACCCAGGCCCGCGAACTCTATCTCCAGGGCGGTCTCACGCAGCAGCAAATAGCAGAGATATTAGATGTCAGCCGCAAAACCGTCGGCCTGTGGATGCAGCAAGGTCAGTGGCGGCAGCTCCGCATCGCTGCCCAGCAATCCCCCGCCATGCTCCTGCAGGACTTCTACAACCAACTCGCAGTCCTCAACGAAACCATCCACCAGCGCGGCGGCATACCTACCATAGAAGAGTCCATCGTCCAGCGCAGACTCATCATGAATATTCAAAGCTTCAAACAGCAGCCTGTGTCCAACTATATGCAACTCTATACCGAGTTAATAAATGAAATAACAAAGCAGGATCCGGAGCTTGCCAGGAAGGTTACCCCCATTGCCGATGCTGTAGTAAGACAAAAGACCAGCAAAAAGCGTCTATACATGGCACAGGATATGTTCCTCACAGATGAAATAGAAGAAGCACAAGAGACAGACAATGAGAGCTTGCAGCACACTGATTCTGGCCAATGCGAAGAAAATGTAACCTTTTGTAACATTTCAGAAAACCCAAATACGGAAGCTGGCTGCGACATTCAGCCCAAAGAGCCCGAAGAAAAGGGGCAAAAAAATAATCCCGAAGAATGTAACAAACCACAGGTCTATATACTCCCCAACGGCATCATTTGGCTCGGCGATGGCTACGTTTACGATCCAATTATTGGAAAGAAAAGAGAAGTAACACAATATGAGCTCACCCAATTCAAAGACCTCAACCCGCCCCCCGACAATCTAAACACATGGTAGCATAAAACCATCACTCAAACATTCCCCCTAGAGAGGGATTAGAGGTGTGTACACTCGCTATAAGGCACTCTCCACACCATTTAAAACAATATTGTAAATTGCATTATCAATGGATAATCAATTAAAGGTATCTGCCGTAATCTGCTCCTACAACAGGGCGCGTTTTGTGGTGGATGCCGTGGATAGCATCTTTAAACAGGATTTTGACAAAAGCCGCTTCGAAGTGATAGTGGTGGACAATAACAGCACTGATAATGTGCTGGAACTGCTTGCGGAGTATAAAGCAAAGCACCCCGACTATAACTTTCGCTACTATGTAGAGCACAACCAGGGCGTGGCATTTGCCCGCAGCCGCGGCGCGCATGAGGCAAAGGGAGAAATAGTGATGTACCTGGATGATGACAGCATGGCCCAACCCAACTGGATGAAATACACCGTTGACTTCTTTGACCAGAACCCCGATGTGTATTCCACAGGCGGCAAGATAACACCCTACTTCCTTACCGGCATTCCTGATTGGTACTCGAAGTATTTCTTTGGCCTTGTAGGCAATTTCAACCTCGGCAGCCACGACAAGCGCCTTACAGGCAACCGCTATCCATGCGGGGCTAATATGGCCTTTCGCAAAAAAGTATTCGAAGAGATAGGCTACTTCAATACAGACCTCGGCAGAAAAGGAACTGGCCTCCTGGCCACAGAAGAAAAAGACATCTACATACGCATACTTAACTACGGCAAAAAGGTATACTACCTGCCGGAAGTAGAAGTGCTGCACGCGGTAGAGAGCAACAAGTTTGACAAGAACTACGTGTACCGCCACAGCATGGGCATAGGCGGTGGCGAGCGCCTGCGCCTGAAAGGCCAGAACATGGCACTGCTGAAAAAATTTGTAGAGTATGTAGCGAAATGGGGCTATGCTATAGTCTATGGCTTAGGCTTCCTGCTACGCGGCCAGTGGTCTAAATTTTATATGCTGGAGCGTTTTCGCTGGTGGGTGATAATGGGTTTCCTGAACCCTAAAAAGGCAAGCTAAGACTAAGGTGTAGCAGTACTATTCATAAACACATACTGGATAATATTGGCACCCATTTGCAAGGCAGCCTGGTGCTTTTCAGGAGGGTCGCGGTGCACTTCGAAATCTTCCCAGCCATCACCAAGGTCTGTCTCATAGCTATAGAAGCAAACAAGGCGGCCTTTGTAGATAAGACCATAACCTTTAGGCGGCTTGTTATCATGCTCATGTATCTTAGGAAGCCCGTTAGGAAAGTTGAAGTGCTGGTGATAAATAGGATGAGAAAAAGGCAACTCTACCAACTCCGTCTCAGGAAATACCTTCTTCAATGCAGGGCGTACAAAAGGATCTAAACCATAGTTATCGTCAATATGCAGGAAGCCGCCACCCTCCAGGTATTTGCGCAGGTTCTGCGCCTCGGCATCGCTAAGCGCCCAGCGCCCATGGCCTGTCATATGTATGAAGGGATAGTTGAAAATATCGGGGCTGCCTACTTCCACCTCTGCCTGCTTGGTATCAAAGTTAGTATGCAACTGCTGATTGCAAAACGCAGCCAGGTTAGGCAAGGAGGTGGGATTAGCATACCAGTCGCCGCCACCATTATACATCAGCAATGCAAGCCTCATATTCTGCGCCTGCACAGCTACAGAGATAAAAACCAAACAAACAACTAAAAGCCAGGACCTATATCTCATAAGTGATTCACCAGGTTAAAATATGCACAGGCAGTCATAGCTGCCGTTTCGGTACGCAAACGCTGCGCGCCCATAGATACTGCCACAAAACCATGCCGCATACACAAATCTACCTCATCTTCCGTGAAATCCCCTTCAGGGCCTATCAATATAAGCGTCTCGGTACCGGGTTTTAACACTTCTGAAAGAGGCTGACGCTGATGCGCTGCAATACAATGTGCTATAAACTTCTGCGACACATGACCATACTGCTTCAACACCTTATCCATAGTGCTTGCCTCATTCAATACAGGCAGGTAATACTGTTGCGACTGCATGATGGCCGCTACCAGTATATTGCGCCAGCGATCGTAGCGTATATGCTCACGCTCGGTGCGGGTGGCCATGAGCGGGGTGATACTACGCACACCCAGCTCCGTAGCCTTCTCCAGCAGCCACTCATTACGACTGGTATTCTTGGTAAAGGCTACGCAAAGATGCAGCGTCGACTGCCTTTGTTCATGAAAAGTAACTGCATCGAGGGAAACGCTGCACTTCTTTTTGGCAGCATCCTTTATGGTTGCAATGGCAGTAAAGCCTTTGCCGTTTGTAAGCTGCACTTGTTCTCCCGGCTGCATGCGCAATACCTGCACTATATGCTTCGCCGTATCCTCATCAAGTCCTATTTCCGTGTGTTCTTTGAAATCCTGGTCTAAAAAAAACTGTGGTAATACTGCCATGCAGCCAAATTTAGAAAAAAGATGCTTAGCGCAATACCATTTGTTTTTCAGCTATCATACGGCGCAGGTTTATAAGTGCATAGCGCATACGACCCAAAGCTGTATTAATGCTAACACCTGTGATATCAGAAATCTCCTTGAAACTCAAATCGCCATACATGCGCATAATAATGACCTCGCGCTGCTCTTCAGGCAATTGCTCCACCAGGTGGCGAACGCCTGCGTGTACTTGTCGCTTTTCCATAGCCTCAGCAGCATTGTCTGTGACTGCGGGCAGCAGATGGCCTATGTCGGTGCCGTCGGCCATGGTTACCGGTATATTCTGCCGCGTACGGCGGAAATGGTCCATGCAGAGGTTATGCGCTACCCTTATAGCCCAGGGAAGAAACTTTCCCTGCTCGGCATACCGGCCTTCGCGTATAGTCTTTATCATCTTCAGGAAAGCATCCTGGAAGATATCTTCGGCTATATATTTATCCTTTACAAGCATATACACCGCTGTATATATCTTATCTTTATACCTGTTGACAAGTACTTCTAATGCTTCATCATTATCCTGCAAAAAAGCATGAATCAGTTCAGCATCTGATAATTGGTGGAAAAGTTGCATAAACTCCTACCTATTTTAAAACGTTACGTACAGATCACGCCATGTTTCAAGAAGAAATGTTAGGTAGAATATTTAGCTATAGACGACTATTTAATAATTGTTTTTGAATGTATGTTGCAAAAAAGTTAAAAAAAACGGACTAGCCAAATTTTTCTTTTAACTAAAGTAACCCAATCCGGCTGTCCGTTCTCGCACATGTCTTTTATTGCCAACACTTAATAAGACGTGAGTTTTTAATTATTGGTTGGAATATTTTAAATATATTTTATTCTATTATTCAAAAAAACGTTAAAAAATAGCCCCGGAAGCAGATTCCGAGGGTATAAACTGGCTTCAATTTGAATACTAACGCACTACAGCATTATGTTTATCTCTATAGATGGCATGGCTCGTACGATTTTCTTCGCGCCTCAGATGCCTTCTTTCAGCTGGGCTTACCCGACCGTTGGACTTGGCTATCCTTTTATCTCTTTGAATTTTTGCTTCCCGTCTTTCCAAATTACGTGTTTCATGGCGGGTCAATTCGCCACTACGCACTCCTTGCTTTATTCTATGTTGCTGATGCTCCTGCCGTTCATTTATAACGGGGGTACGCGTTTGCGCTGACGCTATCTGAGCAGTAAATAATGAGCCTAATATGAGCACTCCAAAAATTATCCGTTTCATAATTGTCTTGTTTTAAATGATGAACTATAAGACCAATAATGCATTTACCATACCAACAGCAATTTTCCAACTGTTAAAAAAATGTATAAAAAAGAAGCTCCCGTTAGAAAACGGGAGCTGTACGCAATATGAATATAAACAAAAGAGACTCTTTAATCAGGCTTCTTACCGTCAAGGAAAGTATTGATGGTTTGTATAGAACCCTTGTTGTTATTTTGCTGATCGTTGATGCCAACACTGTAGCCACTGTAGAATACATCAGAAGATGCTACTTCATCATTTAGCTGTACGTTGCGACGAACGTAAGCAGGCACAGCTTCCAAGTCATCGTTGCTTTCTGTAGCCTTTATATTGAAGCTCATGCGGCGCAGGCGTTCAGCACGTTCTTCTAAAGAACGCTTCTGTTCTTCAAAGCGTCTTTTTTCTTCAAGCTCGTCAGCAGTTAAAACATGCTCGCCAATCTTGAATGATGAAGGTTGCTCTTTAGGCAATTCATTTTTTATAACGAGCTGCAATGTGTTTTCTTCAGTCTTTGCTGCTGCAACCGGTGCAGAAGCAGGAGTCTGTACTTGTGCCGAAGTTGAGGCAGAAGGTGAAGGGGCAGTTGTGTTAGTTATAACGTTATCCTGTACTGTTTCCTTTGGTGTTTCCAGTACAAAGCTTTCTTTAGGTTGCTCTGAAGCTGTAGTTGGGAACGCCGGCTTAATGTCCATAAGCGAAGATTTCGCGGTAGGCATCTCTACTAAAGTAGGATTCAGGTAATTAGTTATTTTTTCGGCATTCTCACCCTCCATGTTAGTCTTTACTTCAACAGGTGCAGTTTCGCCAAGCTTTACAATGATCTTTTCAGGCTCATTGTTTTTAGCAGGCATCTCTACATTCAGTTCTTTATGATTGAAGCCAGTAGCTATAACTGTAACAGATATTTTATCGTTCAGGTTCGGATCATGGCCCATGCCAAGGATAACATCGCAATAATCGCCGGCTTGCTGCTGTACATAGGCTTGTATAGCTTCTGCTTCATCCATTGTATGTTCGAATTCACCTGCTGCAGATGTAATGTTCAGCAATAACCACTTAGCGCCGCGTATATCATTATCATTCAGCAATGGAGAATTCAGTGCTTGCTCTACCGCATGTAATGCACGGTTTTCACCGGATACAGATGCACTACCAAGAATAGCAACACCCCCGTTTTTCATTACTGTGCAAACGTCTGCAAAATCCACATTTATCTGGCCTGTAGTAGTGATTACATCGGTGATACATTTTGCAGCAGTAGCCAGTATATCGTCGGCCTTAGCAAATGCCTGAGTAAATGGCAGGTTGCCGAATTGCTGGCGCAGCTTATCGTTTGAAATGATAAGAATAGTATCAACGTGCTCGCGCATACGGTCAATACCTTCCTGTGCCTGCTTCATACGCTTACGACCTTCGTAAGTGAATGGTGTAGTAACGATGCCCACTGTCAGTATTCCTAACTCGCGGCATATTTTAGCAACTACAGGGCCACCGCCTGTACCGGTACCACCACCCATACCGGCAGTGATAAAAGCCATGCGTGTATTTACCTTTAGTATCTTAGTAATATCTTCAAGAGATTCTTCACTTGCCTGTTTACCAATTTCAGGATTAGCCCCTGCACCAAGTCCTTGTGTGAGATGCGGGCCAAGCTGCACTTTATTCGACACAGGGCTTAAGGCCAATGCCTGAGAGTCTGTGTTGCATACTACAAAGTCAACGCCGTCAATACCAAGGTCGTGCATGTAATTTACAGCATTGCTGCCGCCACCGCCTACACCTATCACCTTGATTATAGATGACTGGTTCTTTGGAATTTCGAAATGTATCATAAGATTTGTTTTTTATTCTGGGTTAGTAATTCTTTTTAAATAAATATTTCAAGTTGTGTGTGGGTGCTAATATTTATGTTCAAAAGTCTTATTCAATTTCCTCGTCTTCTACCTCTTCAAAAATGCGCATGAATTTTCCTTTCAGCCCGTCGAACAAGCGTTTCAAATTTTCGTTACGCTTCCTGTTTTTGTGCTGCATCGCTTCATTTTCTTCTTCAGTTATCATTGGTTGTGCAACTTCTTCTTTTGCCTCAACAATGGCTTCTGCCTGCTCTTCGGGAATATGGATATAATTACCGCCATCACCTACAAAACGCATACGCCCATTTTCAAAATCATGGTAGCCACGCAATATCAAACCGATACAGGTTGCATACATTGGATTCATTAACTGATCTGCATGTCCACCAGCCAGGTGTTCATTAGGATAGCCAATGCGTGCTCCAAGGCCTGTTATATATTCAGTTAGTTGTATAATATGCTTTAGCTGTGCACCGCCACCTGTGAGTATGATACCTCCATACAAACGCTTATCCAGATCCACTTGCTTCAGGTGATATACTACGTAATCGAGTATCTCCTGCATACGCGCCTGTATGATGTGCGCCAGGTTCTTTACTGAAATTTCTTTCGGCGGTAAGCCGCGCAGACCAGGGATGGTGATGTATGCATTCGCATTAGCTTCGTCTGCCAGCGCTGTGCCAAACTGCACCTTCATCTGCTCTGCCTGAGCGCGCAATACACCAAGACCATTACGAATATCATTTGTAATGTTTACACCTGCGTAAGGTATTACGGCAGTATGCTTCAGAATGCCGTCATAGAACACAGCCATATCAGTAGTACCACCACCTATATCTACTATTGCCACACCGGCTTCAAGATCTTCCTCATTCATAACAGCGGCAGCAGAAGCTAATGGTTGCAGTACAAGATCTCTTGTGTTCAGATTGGCCTTATCTACGCAACGCTTGATATTGCGTATAGCATTCCTGTCACCAGTTATGATGTGGAAGTTAGCACCAATCTTTACACCACTCATACCAATAGGATCTATTACATAGGCAGTGCTGTCAACCGTAAACTCCTGCGGTATGATATCTATTATCTGGTCGCCTGCCGGTATATAGGTTTTGTACTGATCTCTTACCAGCAGGTCAATATCTTCTTTGCTTATCTCTTCTTCCACCTTTACGCGAACACGGTCGCCGCGCGTTTGAAGACTTTTGATGTGCTGACCTGCAATACCTACGTATACCTCTTTTACTTCGAGGTTAGGATTAGACTGCAGACATTTTTCAATTGCCTGTTCGATAGAGCGGATACATTGCTCAATATTCAGGACTACACCATGGCTGACACCAGCCGATTCTGCACGTCCGAAACCAAGCACTTCCAGCTTACCAAATTCATTTTTTCTTCCTGCAATGGCAACCACTTTCGTAGTGCCGATATCCAGGCCGACAATAATTGGTTGTTCTTTTTTGCTCATATTGCGTTGTGTTTTAAAAAGATTAAATAGCGTTCTCTAAGTGATAAGTTTTATTTGTTTCTCTTTTGTTTAGTATTCGACTTAATTATTGTTTTAACAGTCTGTTTTTTATCTGTCTTCTTAATTTGTTTTACTGATGTCATTTGCTGCGCTGGCTTTGCTGTCTTTGCTGCGGTTGCAATATGCAGAGGAGCAGCAACCTTTGTACCAGTATCCGAAACACCTTCTTTCTTAGCGCCCATATCTATTATGCTTTTCACCCAATTCATATTACTCATCGCCTTATCTACGGGCGCCTTCCATGGCAGTGCAGGAGAAGCCACAACCTGGTCTTTAAATCGCAGGTCAAGCGTTTCATACTTATCCCAACCCACACGATTTAGTATATTCCTATAAAACAGGAACAGGTTATCAAACTTTTCAGCCAGCCTTGCTGTGTCGCCAAGTAATACTTTTTGATTACCTAACACAGGCACTATTTCAAATGAGTAGTCAGAATCCATTATTATCTGCGATACCTGAGCATTCCAGAAAGTATCGGCCTCTACAAAGCGCACGAGCTTGAGTACCTGCGCCTTTAGCGATTTGCTAAGACTATCATTTTTCATTTCAGGCACATTGGTAACTACCGTTGTGTAATACACATACTTGTCAGATAATGGCAGTGCACTTAATGTAGTATCTATGTAATAGCTATTACCATCATTCTCGAATATCCTGGCCACAGGTACACGCTGAGTTACATTGACATGCATCAGCCTATTATTGTCAACATACACCTGCGCTTCGCCCACCCAGGGGTTAGCAGCTATGATGTTTTCCATGGCATGTATATCCAACTTACCCACTGGCACATGGTTAATATCTATATGACGATCATCTATCAACATATTCTTTACATCTTCATTATTCAGAAAATGATACCTGTTACCATTTACTATCTGCACATTTATTCCCGTCAAGCGTTTGTTATCTTCTATGCGAGCCGCGCTAAGTATGCCCATAATACAAGCCGTAGTAGCAACAAGTGTCAGTAACACCTGGAATACTCTTCTAACTGATATTTTGTTTTTACGGCTCATTATTTACTTTCAAGTATTTCTTTTATTGGCGCAACCAACTGATCTATATTGCCTGCACCGGCAGTAATAAATAGCTCAAGCGGTGCGTTGCGCACATAATCAAGCAATCCTTCCTTCGATAAAATAACAGGATTAGCCTTTGTCATTTTATCTGCAATAATATTTGACGTTACACCGTTTATCGGCAATTCGCGAGCCGGATATATATCCAGCAGTATTACCTTATCTGCCATGTCAAGGCTCTTTGCAAAACCATCAGCCAGGTCGCGCGTACGTGAGTACAGGTGTGGCTGAAATGCTATAACACATTTACGGTTAGCAAACATGTGCTTTGCACTTTGTATCAAGGCAAGCAACTCTTCAGGATGATGCGCATAGTCATCTATATACACTATACGCTCATTCTTCAGCACATATTCAAATCTGCGTTTTACACCTTTAAAGCCAGGCAAAGCCTTCTTCACAGCTTCTTTATCTATACCCATTATCTGGGTAACGGCTATAGCCGCTATTGCATTTTCTACGTTATGTATGCCGCCAATCGAGAGCTGCATATCTTCTATTGACCAACTTTTGCCCGCCACATCAAATGTATAACCACCGTCCTGCTGCGTTATGCTTGTCGCATACACATCTGCATCATTCGCCTGCAGGCTATAACTTATTATTTCAGATGCACCCATCTCGCTCATTCTATGCAAGCCCTTCTTCACCAGCAATGTGCCGCCATTCTTTATATTCTTAGTGTATTGAATGAACGCATCTTCCATTTGCTCAACAGTGCCATATATATCCAGATGGTCTGCATCCATAGAGGTAAGGATAGCAACATCAGGATGCAACTTTAAGAAGCTGCGGTCATATTCATCTGCTTCCACTACAGCACAGTCTTTTTCATTGCTCCAGTAATTACGATTGTAGTTTACCGATATACCACCAAGAAAAGCATTACAACCATAACCTGTTTCGCGCAAGAGATATGCTATCATGGTTGAGGTCGTTGTCTTACCATGCGTGCCTGCTACGGTTACCGCATGCAGAGATGCAGTGATCCACTCCAGTACATCGCTCCGCTTATATACAGGATATTTATTATCGCGATACCAATTCAGCTCTTTGCTATCGGCTGGAATAGCAGGCGTATAAACAACTAATTCTGCATCTTTATCTAACAAGGCTATATCATCGGTATAATGTACCCCGATACCCTCTTCCGTTAATTGCCTGGTAAGTTCAGTTTCTGTCCGGTCATATCCTTTCACAGCAGCGCCACGTTCGCGGAAGAAGCGCGCAAGCGCACTCATACCGATGCCGCCGATACCTATGAAATAAATTCTTTTTAATTCCCGAACATTCATTATCAATTCTATTTTGCTATTTCTATTACCTTGTTTGCAATTCGCTCATCTGCATCTTTTATTGCCAGACTCTTCAGGTTATTTATCATTATTTCCTGCATGGCATGATCCTGAAGCAGATGTTTTATTTTTTTCACCAACTCTTCCTGCACTTCATTATCCTTTACCATTAATGCTGCGTTTCTTTCCACCAGTGCCATTGCATTGCTTGTCTGATGGTCTTCTGCCGCATGTGGTAAAGGCACGAACACTACGGGTTTTGCAGCAATACACAACTCTGCTATGGCCAATGCACCAGCCCTGGATATAACCATATCTGCCGCTGCATAAGCATAATCCATTTCCTTTATGAACTCATACACCTTTACCTTGTCACTAAATGCTGCCGCTCGCTGCTTAGCCTGCTGATAGTAAGGTTTCCCTGTTTGCCAAATCAACTGCACATCTCCGTCTATTATTTCTTCAAGGTGTTTATCTATCGCCTCATTTATTGACTTGGCACCAAGGCTACCACCTATTATTAATATCGTTTTCTTATTTGTATTTAACCCCAACCAGGTTTGACCATCTTCCCTGTCAATATTCATTTGCGAGATATTTTTCCTTACAGGGTTTCCGGTAATAACCAGCTTCTCTTTAGGAAAAAACCTTTCCATTCCTTCATATCCTACGCATATTGCCTTTGCCTTCTTACCAAGTATCTGATTACTTTTCCCTGCAAATGAATTCTGTTCCTGTATAAGGGTGGGTATATTCATTCTCTGCGCAGCGTTAAGCACCGGAAAACTTGCATAGCCACCTACACCCACTACAGCATTAGGCCGGAATGTTCTCAAAATATTTCTTGCAGCTATATAGCTAGTCACCAACTTAAGCGGCAAAAGAACATTCTTAAGCGGGTTAGACCTATTAAAGCCTATTA
>Ga0070665_100005362_pt1 | contig 13236 bp, 13 predicted proteins | sample KBSS13metaG_FD_65862 | JGI IMG/M metagenome (GOLD analysis project Ga0070665, IMG submission 65862) | Switchgrass rhizosphere microbial communities from Kellogg Biological Station, Michigan, USA - KBS S1-3 metaG | ecosystem: Host-associated > Plants > Roots > Rhizosphere > Soil ... | reverse complement strand
GGTGAGCAGGTAGACGAAGACGAAGATGACCGCGGCGCGGATGACGATGTCCATGGCGTCCTAGGGGAAGTCGATCTGGGTTCGGGAGATGGAGGCGATCGGCTTGGAGCCGTCGTAGAGGGCGACGCCGGCGTCGTGGGTCCCGACGTTGATCGAGTTGACCTGGAAGTCGATGTAGACGACCAGCGTGCGACCGGCCGCCATTGCCGGGAAGCGGACCTTGAGGTCCCCGTCGGCGTCGGTGGTGGTCCCCGCCGGTTCGGGTTCGAGGGTGTTGACGGTGGTCTGGTCGACCCAGCCGCGTTCGAGGACAAGGGTCGGCGCGGCCAGCGCTTCCTTTGCGTGGATGACGAATTCGCCCTGGTAGGTGAGCCCGCCGCGGACGCGGCTAGGCGCCTTGACGCTCAGCGAGCCGCCCGCGCCGCTCGCGGTGTCGGTCGCCGCCGCCTGCCCGAAGAAGTTGGCGAGCGCCGCGACGATGAGGATGAAGAGCAGGGCGACGAAGCCGCGCCGCACCCACTGGCCGAGCTCCCGCCCCTCGAAATCGCGGTGCCGACCGAGGTCGATTTCGGCGGGCAGGTCGCTAGGGGGAACGTGGTTCTTCGAACCCGCCACGAGCATCTCCTACCCACCGCCGGGACGCCGAACCCCCGAGCCTCAGCGCGCGCGGCTGATCGCCTGGCGCAGCTCGTCCTTGCCCATCTTCGAGCGCCCTTTGATTTCGAGTTTCGCCGCCTCTCCGTTCAACTCTTTGCGCGTCTTCGCTTCTCCTTTGCGCACTTTGTTGGCTTCTTCGCCGAGTTCGGTTTTCGTCTTTTTCGAGAGGTGTTTCAGCGTTTTTTTCTTCTTCGCCCCGGCCTGGGCTTTTTTCACGTTGCGGCGGGCGGCCGCTTTCTGTTTTTCGCTGGTTATGACTCCCTTTCGTTGTGGCTGGGGACCGGGTTGTCCCAGAGCTCGACGCGGTTGCCCTCGGGATCCGACAGGTAGACAGAGCGATCGCCGAAGTGGACGTGCGAGCGGCCGCGGTCCCGATGCTCCTTCTCCCCGGCGCTCCAGATGCCGATCCGGGCCGATTCGCCGGCGTCAAGCCAGACCTGCCCCGGTTCCCTGAGCAGCACTCCGAGGCCGAGCCGCTCGTAGACCTCGACCATCCGGTCGATGTCGGCGGACTCGAGCACCAACTCGCAGATGCCGGCGGGAGCGTCGCTCACGCACACGTAGGTATCCGTTTGGGAGGCCGGCCACACCTCCTCTGCCTGTTTGGGCACCGCTTCCCGGGGAACCATCACCTCGTGCCGAAACTGGGCTACAGCCTCTCCAGCGAGGAGTTCGACGCGCCGACGCTGGTCACACTGGCCGAGCGGGCCGAGCGTGCCGGGTTCGCCTTCGCCGGGATCTCCGACCACTTCCATCCATGGATCGACGCGCAGGGCGAGAGCACCTTCGTCTGGGGCGTGCTCGGCGCGATCGCGGCGAGCACCGAGCGGCTCGAGCTGCTGACCGGCGTCACCTGCCCGACCCAGCGGATCCATCCGGCGGTCATCGCCCAGGCGGCGGCGACCGCGGCGCAGCTGATGCCGGGACGCTTCTCGCTCGGCGTCGGCACCGGGGAGAATCTGAACGAGCACGTGACCGGCGAGCGCTGGCCCTCCACGGTCGAGCGCCAGGAGCGCCTCGCGGAGGCGATCGAAGTGATCCGCGGGCTCTGGGAAGGCGAGTTGACCAGCCACCGCGGCGAGCACTACCGGGTCGAGAACGCGCGCCTCTACTCGGTGCCCGACGAGCCGCCACCGCTCCTCGTCGCCGTCGCCGGCGGGCGCTCGGTCGAACTCGCCGCGGAGCACGGCGACGGGATCGTCGGCACCGCGCCGAAAGCCGAGTCGGTCGAGCAGTTCCGCCGCGAAGGCGGCGCGGGGCCGGCCTACGGCCAGCTCACCGTCTGCTGGGCCGAGGACGAGGCGAGCGCGCGGAAGACCGCCCACGAGATCTGGCCCAACTCGGCGATCAGCGGCAGCCTCACCTTTGAGCTGCCGCTGCCCGCCCACTTCGAGGAGGCCGCGGAAAACGTCCGCGAGGAGGATGTCGCCGAGTCGGTGATCTGCGGTCCGGATCCCGAGCGCCACCGCGCCGCGATCCAGGAATTCATCGACGCCGGCTACGAGAACGTCTACGTCCATCAGGTCGGCGACGACCAGGAGGGCTTCTTCGCCTTCTACGAGCGCGAGATCCTGCCGCACTTCAGCTGACCTGAGAGGAGCTGTTATGAGCGAGACCGTCGGTGACCAACTGCTCGGCCGCCTGGCCGGCGAGTGGGGGGTGAAGCGAATCTACGGCTATCCCGGCGACGGGATCAACGGGCTGATGGGTGCCTTCGAACGTGAGGGCCCGCGGCCCGAGTTCGTCCAGGCCCGCCACGAGGAGATGGCCGCCTTCATGGCCTGCGCGCACGCCAAGTTCACCGGCGAGGTCGGCGTCTGCATGGCGACCTCGGGCCCGGACGCGATCCACCTGCTGAACGGTCTCTACGACGCCAAGCTCGACCATCAGCCGGTGGTCGCCTTCGTCGGCCAGCAGGCCCGCGCCTCGCTCGGCGGCAGCTACCAGCAGGAGGTCGACCTCGTCAGCCTCTTCAAGGACGTCGCCCACGAGTTCGTCGAGATGGCGACCGAGCCCGAGCAGATCCGTCACCTGGTCGACAGGGCGATGCGGATCGCGCTCGCCGAGCGCACCGTCACCTGCGTGATTCTGCCCAACGACCTGCAGGAGGCCGAAGCGGTCGAGGCCCCGCCCCGCAAACACGGCACGGTCCACTCCGGGCCCGGCTGGGAGCAGCCCGAGACGACGCCCTCGCGCGAGCAGCTCGGCCGCGCCGCCGAGATCCTCAACTCCGGCGAGAAGGTCGCGATGCTGATCGGCGCCGGGACGATCGGCGCCCACGAGGAGGTGACCGCGGTCGCCGACGCGCTCGGCGCCGGCGTCGCCAAGGCCCTGCTCGGCAAGGCGGCGCTCGCCGACGACCTCCCCTGGGTGACCGGCTCGATCGGCCTGCTCGGCACCAAGCCGAGCTGGGACCTGATGCAGGGATGCGACACGCTGCTGATGGTGGGCTCGAGCTTCCCCTACTCGGAGTTCCTGCCCGAGGAGGGCCAGGCGCGCGGGGTCCAGATCGACATCGACGGACGGATGCTCGGCATCCGCTATCCGATGGAGATGAACCTGGTCGGCGACGCGAAGACGACGCTGCGCGAGCTGTTGCCGCTGCTGGAGCGCAAGGCGGACCGCGGCTGGCGCGAGGGAGTCGAAGCGAACGTGGCGGAGTGGTGGGAGACGATCGACGCCCGCGCCCAGGAGCCCGCCGAGCCGATCAATCCGCAGCGGGTCTTCAGCGAGCTGTCGAAGCGCCTCCCCGACGGCGCGATCCTCAGCTCCGACTCCGGCTCCGCCGCGAACTGGTACGCCCTCGACGTGAAGCTGCGCCCGGGGATGCGCGCCTCGCTCTCCGGGACGCTGGCGACGATGGGTTGCGGTGTCCCCTACGCGATCGCCGCCAAGTTTGCCCACCCGCACGCGCCGGTGATCGCGCTAGTCGGCGACGGGGCGATGCAGATGAACGGGATGGCGGAGTTGATCACGATCGCCCGATACCGCGAGCAGTGGCCCGACCAGCGCCTGATCGTGATGGTGCTGAACAACCGCGATCTCAACCAGGTGACCTGGGAGCAACGGGCGATGGAGGGGGATCCGAAATTCGTCGGCTCCCAGAGCCTGCCCGACGTCCACTATGCCCGGTTCGCCGAGTTGATCGGGCTGAAAGGGATCCGGGTCGAGGACCCCGAGGGCATCGGCCTCGCCTGGGACCACGCCCTCAGTGCCGACCGGCCGACCGTGCTCGACATCGTCGTCGACCCCGAGGTGCCGCCGCTGCCGCCGCACATCACCCTCGAACAGGCGAAGAACTTCGCCTCCGCGGTGCTCGGCGGGGACCCGTCATCGGGAATGCTGATCGCGCAGTCGCTGCGCCAGAAAGTCGCCGAGGCGCTGCCGGGCAAATGATCGGCGAACGGAGCCTGGCGCGGCGCGGCCGCTTCCTTGATCTGACCTTCGGGACGCGCGTTTCCGCATAGGTCCAGGGCTCTCGGGTACCGCTCCGCTATGGCCAAGGACAGAAAGCCGCGGGTCGTCGTCATCACCGGTGCCGGCTCCGGCATCGGGCGGGCGACGGCGCGGCGCTTCGGTGCCGACGGCGACAAGGTCGCGCTGCTCGCGCGTGGGGAGGAAGAGCTCGAGGGCGCTGCCGCGGAGATCGAGGCGGCGGGGGGCGCGGCGCTGATCGTCCCCACCGACGTCGCCGACGCCGACGCGGTCGAGGCGGCCGCCGAGCGGGTCGAGCGGGAGCTCGGGCCGATCGACGTCTGGGTCTCCGACGCGATGACCACCGTCTTCTCCTTCTTCTGGGACATCGAGCCCGACGAGTTCCGCCGCGCGACCGACGTCACCTACCACGGCGCCGTCTGGTCGACCCGCTCCGCGCTGCGCCGGATGATGGCGCGCGACCGCGGCACGCTCGTCCTCGTCGGCTCGGCGATGGCCTACCAGGGCATCCCGTTGCAGTCGCCCTACTGCGGCGCCAAGCACGCGATCAAGGGCTTCTTCGACTCGGTCCGCACGGAGCTACGCAGCAAGGGCTCGAAGGTGCAGGTGACGATGGTGCAGCTGCCCGGCCACAACACGCCGCAGTTCGACCACGGCCGATCGAAGATGCCGCACCACCCGCAACCGGTGGCGCCGGTCTACCAACCGGAGGTCGCCGCCGACGCGATCCACTTCGCCGCCGCCCATCGCCGCCGCCAGATCTACGTCGGCGTCCCCACCTATTACACGGTGCTGGGGAGCAAATTCGCGCCCTGGCTGGCCGAGCTTTATCTGGCGAAGACGGCTGTCTCCGGGCAGCAGACCGAAGGACCGCCCGACGCGCAGAACCGCGCCGGCAACCTGATGGAGCCGCCGCCAGGCGATCCCGGCGCCCACGGGCCCTTCGACGAGGAGGCGCACGGCCGCAGCCTCACCTGGTGGGCAAGTCGGAATCGTCGGGCGCTCGCGGGCGGCGCCCTTGGCGCGGCCGCGCTCGGCCTGGCGGGCCTCGCCGCGCGTTCGGGACGATGAGCGCCGAGGGCCCGGTCCTCGCCCCGCACGCGCTGCGCGACTACGCGCTGCTCGCCGACGGCGAGCGCGGCGTCCTGGTCGGGCCGCGTGGGGACTTCGCCTGGATGTGCTTCCCGCGCTGGCACGACGACGCCGTCTTCAGCGCCTTGATCGGCGGCGATGCCTGTTACACCGTCTCGCCCACCGGCCGCTTCGTCTGGGGTGGCCAGTACGAGGAGGGCACGCTGATCTGGCGCAGCCGCTGGGTGACCGAGGGCTGCGTGGTCGAGTGCCGCGAGGCGCTGGCGCTGCCCGGGCGGACCGACCGGGCGGTGCTCCTGCGTCGCGCGCTCGCGATCAAGGGGCGTCCCCGGCTGGCGGTCTCGCTGGCGGCGGGGGCGGGGTTCGACCGCCATGGGATGGCGCGGCTGTCCCGACGTGATGACGGCGTGTGGACCGCGGCCCTCGGCGAGGAGCGGATGCGCTGGTACGGGGCGGAGGCGGCGCAGGTCGGCGAGGGCGGGGTCCACGGCTCCTCGCTTTCGTTCGAGCTGCGGCTCGACGAAGGCGCCCACCACGATCTCGTGCTGGTCCTCGATCACGGCGACGACGACTCCGAGCCGCCCGCGCCCGACCGTCTCTGGGACGCCACCGAGGGCGCCTGGGCCGATCGCGTCCCGGCGCTCGCCGAGCAGGAGCTCGCGGCCCGCGATGCCCGCCACGCCTACGCGGTGATGAGCGGCCTGACCAGCGAGAGCGGCGCGATGGTGGCCGCCGCGACGACCTCGCTGCCCGAGCACGCCGAGCGCGCCCGCAACTACGACTATCGCTTCGCCTGGGTCCGCGACCAGGCCTACGCCGGCCAGGCGGTCGCCGCCGCCGGGCCATACGGCCTGCTCGACGACGCCATCCGCTTCGTCACCGAGCGGCTCCTCGCCGACGGACCCGACCTCATGCCCGCCTACACCGTTACGGGCGACCCCGTCCCGGCCGAACGCGAACTGCGCCTGCCTGGCTATCCCGGCGGCGTCGACGTGGTCGGCAACCGCGCCCGCACCCAGTTCCAACTCGACGCCTTCGGCGAGGCGCTCCTGCTCTTCGCCGCCGGGGCCGGCCACGACCGGCTCGACGCCGACTCCTGGCGGGCCGCCGAGATCGCGGCGACCGCGATCGAGGATCGGCACGGGGAGCCCGACGCCGGGATCTGGGAGCTCGAGCCGCGCCATTGGACCCACAGCAGGTTGATCTGCGCCGCCGGGCTGCGGGCGATCGCCGCCCGGGCCCCGGGTCAGGAGCGAGGCCCGCGCCTGCTGGCGCTCGCCGACCAGCTGGTCGCCGACGCGGCCTCCCAGGGCGTCGCCCGCGCCGGCCACTGGAAGCGGGCGCCCGACGACGATCGTCCCGATGCCTCGCTCCTCCTCGCCGCGCTCCGCGGCGCCGTTCCGGCCGAGGATCCACGCTCGCGCGCGACCCTGGCGACGGTCGCCGCGGACCTGGTCGAGGACCGCTACTGCTACCGATTCCGCGCCGAGTGCCTGCCGCTCGGCGAGTCGGAGGGCGCCTTCCTCGTCTGCGGCTTCTGGCTCGCGATGGCCCACGACCAGCAGGGCGAACGCGACCGCGCCCTCGCCGTCTTCGAGCGCAATCGCGCCGCCTGCGGGACGCCGGGCCTCTTCGCCGAGGAGTTCGACGTCGAGCAGCGGCAGCTGCGTGGCAACCTGCCGCAGGCGTTTGTCCACGCGCTGCTGCTGGAGAGTGCGGTGCGGCTTTCCTGAGCGCCGCGCGCGACGCTCGCGGAGGCGATCGCGGCGCGGCATCGCGGTGTGGCAAATAGGCGATTCGGGGTACCACCCGCACCGTGGCGGACACCCGCGGTGACTTCTCCGAGGTTTGGGCGCTCTACCTCTGGATCGGGGTGGGCGTCGCCGTGGTCGTGTTCGTCGCCGTCGGCTTCGCCCTGGTCCGCTACCGGGCGCGGCCGGGACGCAGGCCGTCGCGCGTCGCCGAGCGCAACGCGCTCGAGCTCGGCGTCGCGACCCTGATCCTGGCGATCGTCGCGCTGCTCGTCTTCCGCACCTTCCACACCGAGGCCGAGGAGGACAACTCCTCGCGGGCCGACGCGGTGAGGATCGACGTCGACGCCTTCCAGTGGGGGTGGAAGTTCACCTACCCGGGGCAAGGGGTGACGGTGGTGGGGAACAGCAACCGCGAACCGAGCTTCGCGGTGCCGGCGGGAAGGCCGATCGCCTTCACCCTCACCTCCAGTGACGTGATCCACGCCTTCTGGGTCCCCGGCCAGCGCTTCAAGCGCGCCGCGATCCCCGGCCGGGTCAATCACTTCGACATGGAATTCGACGACCGCGGCCGCGAACAGGGGCTCTGCTCCGAATTCTGCGGCCTGCGCCACAGCGCGATGCGCTTCGGCGTCTGGGTCCTTTCCGACGGGAGCTACGAACGATGGCTGGCAGCGCACCGGTAGCCGTCGACGCCGACCGCGGCGCCGCGCTCGAACGCGGCTTCGCCTGGCTGGCCGCGACCGACCACAAGAAGACGGCGGCCAAGGTCGGCATCGCCTCGCTCTTCTTCTTCGGGCTCAGCGGCCTGCTGGCGTTGACCATGCGCGCCGAGCTCGCCCAGCCGGGCCTCCAGTTCGTCTCCGACCACACCTACGACGAGCTCTTCACCATGCACGGGTCGGGGATGATCTACCTCTTCCTGACCCCGGCGGCGCTCGGCCTCGGCCTGTACCTGGTGCCGCTGCAGATCGGCGCGTCGGAGATCGCGGCGCCGCGGCTCGCCCTCTTCGGCTTCTGGATCTACCTCGCCGGCGGCCTCACGATGTACTCCGGGTTCTTCACCAACAGCGGCGCGGGGGACGACAGCTGGACGGCGACGATCCCGCTGTCCAACAGCACCGGCTCGCCCGGGGTCGGGATGGACCTGTGGGTTATCGGTGTGGCGCTCGCGGTGCTCGGCTCGCTGTTGATCGGCATCTGCATCCTGCTGACGATCCTGCGGCTGCGGGCGCCGGGGATGACGATGCTGCGGATGCCGGTGTTCAGCTGGACGATGCTGGCCACCGTCTTCATGGTGGTCGCCTCGTTCCCGGTGTTGGTCGTGGCGATGGGGTTGTTGCTCGCCGAACGCCACCTCGGCGGCGTCTTCACCGGGTCGACCGGGTCGATCGTGTACCAACACCTATTTTGGTTCTACGGGCACCCGGTGGTGTACGTGATGTTCTTCCCCTTCGTCGGCGCGGTCGGCGAAGCGGTCGCCACCTTCTCCCGCAAACGATTCTTCGGCTACCGCGCGCTGGTCGTCTCGCTGCTCTTCTTCACCGCGCTCTCGATGGCGGTGTGGGGGCACCACATGTTCATCACCGGCGCGGTGAGGAACCAGTACTACTCGCTCACCTCGCAACTGCTGGCGGTGCCCGCCGGGATCGAGTACCTCGACCTGATCGCGACGATGATCGGCGGCGCGATCGTCTTCCGTGCGCCGATGCTCTTCGCGCTCGGCTTCATCCTGCAGTTCCTGCTCGGCGGGCTGACCGGGATCATCCTCGCCTCGCCGCCGCTCGACTACCACGTCAACGGCAGCTACTTCGTCGTCGCCCACTTCCACTACACGCTGTTCGCCGGGAGCCTCTTCGGGCTGCTCGCCGGGCTCCACTTCTGGTTCCCGAAGGCGACCGGGGCGATGCTGCGGGAACGCCTGGCGAAGGTCAGCTTCTGGGTCCTGATGGTGGGGGCGAACCTCACCTTCTTCCCGATGTTCTTCCTCGGCTACGACGGCATGCCGCGCCGCGTGCCCGACTACGAACCGCGTCTCGGCGACCTCAACCTGCTGGCCACGATCGGCGCCGGGGTGATCGCGCTGGGGGTCCTCCTCGTCCTGATCAACCTCTTCGTCTCCCTGCGCCGCCGGGAGCCTGCCGGGAACGACCCCTGGGGCGCGCAGACGCTCGAGTGGTGGACGACCTCGCCGCCGCCGCGGGACAACTTCACCTCGCTGCCGGAGATCACCTCCTACGCGCCGCTGCTCGACCGGCTCGAGGCCGCCGAAGAGGAGCGCGAGCGGCGCGGGGCGGAGGTGCCGGCGTGAGCGGCGGGCCGAAGGGCGGCGGCGGGCCGCTCCTCGCCTGGGCCTGCATCATGCTGGCGCTCGGCGCGATGCTGGCGATCTGGTCGGAAGGCGACGCTTCCTCGCTGCTCTTCCTGGTCGGCGCGATCCCCCTGCTGGCGCTGTCGGGCTGGAACCGGGCACGGCCGGCGCCGGGAGGCCCCCGGCTGCTCGCCCGGGTCAGCGTGCCGGTGGTGGTGACGGCGCTCGGCGCCACGCTTGCCGCGATCGGGCTGACGGGCGGCCTCTGGCTGATTCTGGTCGGCGGCGAGGTCGCGCTCTTCGGGCTGGTCTGGCTGGCCCGCGAGGTCACCCTCGAGCGGCGGGGGGTGGGGCGGTGAGCGAGGTGATCCAGATCGTCGCGCCCTCGCTCTTCCTGTTCGCCGGCTACCTCTGGCTGGCCGGGTGGACCGAGTGGCCGTGGAGGCGGACCGCCTGCTTCGCCGCAGGCCTCGCGGTGGTCGGCGCCGGGGTCGGCATCGACGACATCTCGCTTGCCGTCCACATGGCCGGCCACGGCGTGATCGTCGCGCTCGCCGCGCCGCTGCTCGTCCTCTCCCGGCCGGTGACCTTGATGCTGCGGGCGCTGCCACGTCCGGCGGCGGGGGACCTCGCGGCGGCGCTGCGCTCGCCGTGGCTGCGGCGGCTGCTCTGGCCGCCGCTGGCCTTCGCCGCCTTCGTCGGCGCCCAGCTCGCCTTCCACCTGACGCCGCTCTTCTGGCACGCGCTGCGCGAGGAAGGCCTCCACGCCGCCGAGCACCTGATCTTCCTCGTCACCGCGCTCTGGCTCTGGTCGGTCTGCCTGGCGGTCGAGCCGCTGCCCGGGCGCTGGTCACCTTGGGCGCGCGCCGGGCTCCTGATGGCGGCGATGTCGGTGAGCGACATCGGCTCGGTGAAATTGATGATCGACGGCTACCAGTCGGCCGGGGCGGCGATGCTCGCCTCGATGATGCCGCTCGGCCTCGGCGCCGCGGCGGTCGCCTGGACGGCGGTGCTGCGCGAGGAGCGGCGGGCCCGACGGCGGGAGGTGGCGCATGCGGCGGGCTAGGCGCCTCCTGATGGTCGTCGCCGCGGTGCTGCTCGGCGGCTTCGCGATCGCCGTCTGGGGGCAACCGCCGAGCGTCAGGGACTCCGCCGCCGCGGAATCCGAGATGGTCGCGGTGCCACGGTCCGCGGGGCTGGTCGCCGAAGGCCGCGCGCTCTTCGAGACCGGCTGCTCCAGCTGCCACGGCTTCGACGGTAAGGGCATCAAGGGCCAGGCGCCGTCGTTGCTTGGCGCCGGAGAAGCCGCCGCCGACTTCTACCTGCGGACGGGACGGATGCCGCTCGGCCAGGTCGGCGACGAGCCGCTGCGCGGCGAACCGCGCTACTCGAACGGGCAGATCGAAGCGCTGGTGAAGTACGTCGGCTCGCTCGGCGAGGGTCCGACCATCCCGAAGGTCGACCCCGACAAGGGCTCGGTGGCGGAAGGGATGCATCTGTTTACGGATTCCTGCGCCGGCTGCCACGCGATCAGCGGCAAGGGCGGGGTGGCGATCGGCGGGTACGCGCCCCCGCTGGGGGAATCGACGCCGACCGAGGTAGGGGAGGCGATCCGCGTCGGGCCCTACCTGATGCCGCGTTTCAACGAAGACCTGATCTCGCCGAAACAGGTGAACTCTCTCGCCGCCTACGTCGAGCTGACCCAGGAACCCGAAGACGCCGGCGGATTCGGCATCGGCCACATCGGCCCGGTGCCGGAGGGGTTGGTCGCCTGGTTCGCCGCGATCGCGGCGCTGCTCCTGATCGCCCGGCTGATCGGCGAGCGCCTCGGCGGCAGGCGGGCCGATGACGAAGCGGAGGAGCCGCGATGAAGACGATCTGGCGCTACCTGGTCGCGGGGGTCATCCTGCGGTTCTCGAAGGAGCGGACGGTGCGGCGCGACCGCGAGCTCCCGGCTTCGACCAGGGCCGAGGCCTGGACCGCGATCCTCCTCTTCGGCGCCGCCCTCGCGGCCATCGCCTTCGTCGCGATCTACGCCTTCGCCGACGCCGACACCCAGCTCCTCGGCTTGTCGATAGCGATCGCCCTGGCCCTGATCGCCGCGGCCCTGATCCTCGCCGCGTCCCTCGTCGTCCCCCAGGAGACCCTGGAGGAGAAGCGTCCTGAATTTGCGCAACCAGAGCAGGAGACCCACGTCGAAGACGCCGCTCTCACGCTTCGCGAAGGGACGGACGGAGTCACCCGGCGCAAGTTGCTCGGGACGGCGGGGGCAGCCGCGGGGGTCGGGCTGGGGGCCGCGGCGCTCGTGCCGCTCGCCTCGCTCGGGCCCGCGGTGGGGGATCGGCTCGCCGAGTCCCCTTGGAAGGACGGGGTGCGGTTGGTCGAGGAGAACGGGATGGCGGTCAAGGCCTCCGACCTCGAGGTCGGCTCGTTCCTCACCGCCTTCGCCGAGGGCGCCGACAAAGAAGGGCTCGCGACCTCGCTCGCGGTGGTCCGGGTGCGGCCGGAGGATCTCGAGCTGCCGGAGGATCGGGCCGACTGGGCGCCGGAAGGGATCCTCGCCTTCTCCAAGATCTGCACCCACGCGCAGTGCGCGATCTCGCTGTTCCGCTTCCCGCTCTTCGCCGAAAAATCGCCCGGGCCGGCGCTGGTCTGCCCCTGCCACTACTCGACCTTCAACGTGCTCGACGGCGGGCAGCGGATCTTCGGCCCCGCGGTGCGCCCGCTGCCGCAGCTGCCGCTGCGGATCGAGGGCGGGACGCTGGTCGCCGCCGGGTCGCTCTCCGGCGAGGTCGGCGCCTCCTGGGGCCGGGTCGAGGAAGAGGGCTAGCGCCGTGGGGGCCCGCCGATGACCACCCGCCGCATCTTCCGCTTCCTTGACAGCCGCACCGGCAGTGCCGGGCCGATCGGCAAAGCGCTGCGCTACGTCTTCCCGGACCACTGGACCTTCCTCTTCGGCGAGATCGCGATGTACGCGTTCCTGATCCTGGTCGCGACCGGCACCTACCTCGCGCTCTTTTTCGAACCGAGCACCGCGCACGTCGTCTACCACGGCAGCTACGCCCCGCTGCACGGGCAGGAGATGACCCGCGCCTACGCCTCGGCGGTCAACCTCTCCTTCGACGTCCAGGCCGGCCTCCTCATCCGGCAGGTCCACCACTGGGCCGCTGACGTCTTCCTCGCCGCGATCACGATCCACCTGATGCGGATCTTCTTCACCGGTGCCTTCCGCAAGCCGCGCGACGTCAACTACTACGTCGGCCTCACGATGCTGGTGCTGGCGGTGCTCGAGGGCTACGTCGGCTACTCGTTGCTCGACGACCTGCTCTCCGGCATGGGCCTCGCGATCGGCAACGGCGTCGCGCTCTCGATCCCGGTCGTGGGCGGCCAACTCGGCACCCTCATATGGGGCGGGCGCTTCCCCGGCACGCCGGACTTCCTCAGCCGCCTCTTCTTCGTCCACGTCTTCGTGCTCCCGGTCCTCATCGGCACCCTGATGGCGATCCACCTCGCCCTGATCGCGCGCCCGCACCACACCCAGTTCCGCGGCCGCGGCCGGCGCGAGGGCAACGTCGTCGGCACCCCGCTCTGGCCCGCCTACGCGCTGCGCAGCCTCGGCCTCTTCTTCGCCACCGGCGCCGTCCTCTTCGCCCTCGGCGGCCTCGTCCAGATCAACCCGATCTGGCAGTGGGGGCCGTACGAGCCCTACCTGGGGACGAACGGCGCCCAGCCCGACTGGTACCTCGGCTGGCTGATCGGCGCGCTGCGCCTGATGCCCCACTTCGACGTCGTGATCGGCAATTACACGCTGATCCCGAACCCGTTCTGGGGCGGCGTGCTCTTCCCCGCCGCCGTGTTCGGCTTCCTCTACCTCTGGCCGTGGATCGAGCGAAAGTGGACCGGGGACCGCGGCGCCCACAACCTCCTCGACCGGCCCCGGGACAACCCGACCCGGACCGCGATCGGCGCCGCCGTCTTCACCTTCGTCGC
>Ga0070665_100005360_pt1 | contig 13242 bp, 10 predicted proteins | sample KBSS13metaG_FD_65862 | JGI IMG/M metagenome (GOLD analysis project Ga0070665, IMG submission 65862) | Switchgrass rhizosphere microbial communities from Kellogg Biological Station, Michigan, USA - KBS S1-3 metaG | ecosystem: Host-associated > Plants > Roots > Rhizosphere > Soil ... | reverse complement strand
GATGATCTTCAGCTTGCCGGTCGCCAACGCCGGCGGCAGCAGCACCGACGGCGACGAGAAGTTCGCGTGCGTCGCGCAGCCGCGGCCGCACTGGCCGCAGTAGTGGCAGGCGGGTCGTCCGTTCAGCGGCTGCGTGAGGATCGACAGGCGGTTCGGGATGCACGTGATGTGCAGCTTGTCGGCCGCCTGCTTGATCAGGAGCTCGTAGCAGCGCGGCTTCGGCGGCGGCTGGAAGACCCCGTCCGGCTCGTTCGGAATGTTTTCCATCGATCCGAAGATGCCGACGAAGCGATCGAGCTTGTCGTAGTACGGCTTGATCTCGTCGTACGTGATCGGCCAGTCGTCGCCGATGCCGTCGAGGCTCCGCCGCTTGAAGTCGTCAGGGCCCCAGCGCAAGGAGATGCGTCCCCAGTGATTGGTGCGTCCGCCCAGCATGCGCCCGCGGAACCAGTCGAACTGCGATCCCGGCGCCTGCGTGTACGGCTCGCCTTCAATCTCCCAGCCCCCGATGCAGCCGTCGAACTCACCGAACGGCTTGGTCGGCGTGGCAGCGCCGCGGCGCGGCGAGTCGTACGGCCAGGCGGACATCTTCGAGTCTTTGGCCGAGTCCCACATGCCGCCGGCCTCGAGCATCACGACGTCGGCGCCTGCTTCGCAGAGGACCTTCGCGGCCATGCCTCCGCCGGCGCCGGAGCCGACGATGCAGACGTCGTAGATCTTCGGTGAACGAATGACCTGCATGAGCCGGAATCTTAGCCCGATTTTGGGGTAAGGTTCCTCGAATGAAACGCGAGACCATCCTGCTTTCCGCGCTCTTTGCGGTCTCCGCGGTTTTTTCATCGTCGAGCCAGACGGCTCCTGTCGCTGAGTGGCGCTCCTACGCGGGCGACTTGAGAAATCACCATTACTCGCCGTTGGCGCGGGTGACTGCCGCGAACTTCAACGCGCTCGAAGTCGCCTGGCGCTTCAAAACCGACAGCCTCGGTCCGCGACCGGAGTACAAGCTCGAAGGCACGCCGCTGATGGCGCACGGCGTGCTCTACACCACCGCAGGCACGCGGCGCGCCGTGGTCGCGCTCGACGCGGCGACAGGCGAGTTGCTGTGGGCGCACTCGGAGCGTGAGGGCGCGCGCGCGGCGGCGTCGCCGCGCCAGCTGTCCGGCCGCGGCGTCGCGTACTGGACCGACGGCAAGGACGAGCGCGTGCTCTACGTGACCACCGGCTATCGTCTCGTCGCGCTCGACGCGAAAACCGGCGCGCGCATCCCGTCGTTCGGCAAGGACGGGATCGTCGACCTGAAAGACGACGTCGTATTCGGGAAAGAGCAGCAGATCGATCGCGAGGCCGGTGAAATCGGCCTCCACGCGACGCCGGCCGTGACGAAAGACGGCGTGGTGATGGTCGGCGCAGCGATGCTCGAGGGCGGCACGCCGAAAACGCATAACAACACCAAGGGGCTCGTGCGGGCCTTCGATGTGCACACAGGCCGGCGGCTCTGGACGTTCAACACCATTCCAAGGCCGGGCGAATTCGGGAACGACACGTGGCTCAACGAATCGTGGGCGGTGAACGGCAACGTCGGCGTCTGGAATCAGATCGGCGTCGACGAAGATCTGGGCCTGGCGTATCTGCCCGTCGAGACGCCGAGCTCCGATTTCTACGGCGGCCTTCGCCCTGGAAACAACCTCTTCGCCGAGAGCCTCGTCGCGATCGACTACAAGACAGGCAAGCGGAAGTGGCACTTTCAGCTCGTGCACCATCCGATCTGGAACATGGACATCGCGACCGCGCCGATGCTCGTGGATCTGGTGGTCAACGGCCAGCCGGTCAGGGCCGTGGCCGTCATGGGCAAGCAGGCCTTCCTCTATCTGTTCAACCGTGCGACCGGCGAGCCGATCTTTCCGATCGAAGAGCGGCCGGTGCCGCAATCGGACGTGCCCGGTGAGAAGACGTCGCCGACGCAGCCGTTCCCGACCAGGCCGCCCGCCTACGACTATCAGGGCGTCGAGGTCGAGAACCTGATCGATTTCACGCCGGAGCTCCACGCCGAGGCGCTCAAGATCGCGTCACGCTACAAGCTCGGACCGCTCTTCACGCCGCCGCCGGTCAGCAGAAAAGAAGGTCCGATCGGTTCCTTCCGCTCGTCTGGGGGCACGAACTGGCCGGGCGGCTCTTACGATCCCGAGACACATATCGCGTACGTGCCGTCGTTCACCGCGATGCCCGTTCTCGGCCTGTTGCCGCCGCCGAGCAAGGAGTTTTCTGACTTGCCGTACGTGTCGGGCAATGCGCTTACCGGTGTCCGCTACATCTCCGGTCCAGGTGAGAACGTCGGCGCCGATGCGGCATCGCTCACGTCGAAGGCCGCCGGGACCATCGTGTCGTCGACCGGCGACGCGGCGACCAACAGCGACGCGCTGCCGCAGGGTCTTCCGCTGTTGAAGCCGCCATACGGACGATTGAGCGCGATCGATCTCGATCGCGGCGAAATCCTCTGGCAGGTGGCGCACGGGGAGACGCCCGACAGCGTGCGCAATCACCCCGCGTTGAAGGGGCTGACGATCCCCCGCACCGGTCAATCAGGCGCCGTCGGTGCGCTGGTGACGAAGACGCTGGTCATCATGGGCGATCCGTTGGCGACGACACTCCCTGGCCGCCCGCGTGGCGCGATGCTGCGTGCCTACGACAAGCGCACCGGTATGGAAGTCGGAGCCGTCTACATGCCGGCGCAGCAGTCCGGCACGCCGATGACCTACGAGTGGAACGGCCGCCAGTTCATCGTCGTGCCGATCAGCGGCGGCAACTATTCGGGGGAGTATCTGGCGTTTGCATTGCCGCGATGATCGCAGCAGTCGATGTAGTGCAGCCCTTCAGGGCTGCATCGGCTTTGCAGGCCTGAGGGCCTGTACTACGAAGACATTATGGCCCGCTTTACGAAGAGGCGATGAAACAGGAGACGGACATGCGAAGAATCGTGATCGGTCTGGTCGGTGTGATCTGTGCAGCCGGCGCGCTCGTCGCGCAAGGCGATCCGCAGCCCACGTGCAAGATGTGTCCGGCCACCTATATCCCCAAATCCGAGGTCGATGCCTACATTGCTAAAGCCGTCGCCGAAAACCTGATCGATCAACAGGCGCGGGACATCGACATCGGTAAGGCGCACATCGGCATCGGCGTCGTGCATCGGGGAAAGCTCGACGCGCCCGCGCCAGAGTCTGTGGCCGAGCACGATCTGGTCAGTGAGGTCTATCACATCATCGATGGTGCCGCGACCCTGGTCACGAGCCCGGACATCGTCGGGATGAAGCGGCGTCCCGGCACGCTCGAAACGGTGCGGCTGTTCAACGGCCCGGGGAACAACGGATCATCGGTCCGCAACGGCGTGACGCACGAGTTGAAGGCCGGCGACGTCATCGTGATTCCTGCGGGCACGGGACACTGGTTCACGAAGATTCCCGATCACATCAACTACCTGATGGTCAGGATCGATCCCGACAAGGCCACGCCGCTCAAGGATGAAGCGGCCTCCAAGGCGTACTTGTCGAAACCGCGGCAGCCGTAATGCGCGGATATCTTGCTCTGGCCCTCGCCGTCTGCTCGGCCGCGCTCTTGAGCGCGCAGGCTGCGCCGAAGTGGAAGAGCACCACGCCGACCAACGACCGTCCCAATCCGTATCGCCGCGACGCGAACTGGGCGCAGCTTCCGGCAGGATTGAAGTGGGGCGCCGTGATCGGTGCCGAGCCGGGTCCGGACGGGAACATCTACGTGGTGCATCGCTGCTTCGAAAACAGCTGTGCGGGGCGCCCCGAGCCGCCCATCCTGAAATTCGATCCTTCGGGGCGATTGCTCGCCAGTTGGGGATCGGGCGCCTACATCTTTCCGCATGGCCTCCACGTCGACGAGCACGGCAACGTCTGGGTCACAGACGCGCAAGGCAAGGACGGCAAAGGGCATCAGCTGTTCAAGTACGACGGCAACGGAAAGCTGCTGATGACGATCGGCGTCGCCGGCGCGCAAGGCGCCGGCGGATCGGACAGCGAAAAGCTCTTTCAGCCGACGGATGTCGTCACGGCGCCCAACGGCGACATCTTCATTTCGGAAGGGCACGTCATCGGCGGTCCGATCAACCGCGTGAGCAAGTGGACGAAGGACGGTCGGTTCATCAAGGCGTTCGGGAAGAGCGGCCACGGACCCGGTGAGTTCGACGTGCCTCATGCCCTGGCGCTCGACCCGCGCGGCCGCCTGTTCGTCGCGGATCGCAACAACAACCGCATTCAGATCTTCACGCAGGATGGCGCATTCCTCGACGAGTGGACGCAGTTCGGCCGTCCCAGCGGCATCGCGATCACGAAGGACGACACCATCTATGTCGCCGATTCGGAATCGTGGGGACCGGATGAGCCCGGGTGGAAGAAGGGCATCCGCGTCGGCAGTGCGAAAGATGGATCGGTGAAGTACTTCATCGAGGACATCGAGTCGACGACGGTGGACCACAGCGGCGCCGAGGGTGTCGGCGTGGATCGCGATGGGAACGTCTACGGCTCCGTGGTGCGTCGCATGATGCTCGAGAAGCACGTGCTCAAGAAATAGGAGACACATGAAAAAGCAACTGTGCGTCGGTGCCATCTTCGTGTTGGGCGCATTCGCCCTCGGGCTTGGTTCGCGCGTTCTCGATCGACGGGCGACCGTCAGCGCTGCCGCTGCCGCGGTGCAGGCGCCGCGATTCGAAGTCGATCCGCTGTGGCCCAAGCCGCTGCCGAACAAGTGGATTCTCGGCCAGACGATCGGCGTCGCCGTCGACGCGCAGGATCACGTGTGGATCATTCACCGCGCGGGCTCGCTCGAGCCCGGCGAAGTGCATGCGACCACGACTCCGCCGACGGCGCAGTGCTGCGCGCCGGCGCCGCCGATTCTCGAGTTCGACGCGGCGGGCAACCTGATCGGCCACTGGGGCGGCCCCGGTCAGGGCTACGACTGGCCCGACTCGAATCACGGGATCACCGTCGACTATCGCGGCAACGTCTGGATCGGCGGCAACGGCCGCGGCACGCCGCCGGCAGCGGCGGGGCGTGGACGCGGACGTGGTCAGCCGGAGGCAGGGCAGAACCGGCAGCAGGACGAGAGCCAGACCGGTGGCACGCAGTCGTTCAACGACAACATGGTGCTGAAGTTCACCCAGGACGGAAAGTTCCTGATGCAGATCGGGAAACCGGGGACGAGCAAAGGCAGCAACGACATCGCGAACCTGCGGCTGCCGGCCAAGACGTTCATCGACAAGGACACCAACGAGCTGTACGTCGCCGACGGCTACGGCAATCACCGCGTCATCGTGTTCGACGCGGAGACCGGCAAGTACAAGCGCCACTGGGGCGCGTACGGCAACAAGCCCGACGATGTGGATCTGGGACGGTACGATCCGAAGGCGGCACCGGCGCAGCAGTTCCGCAACCCGGTCCACTGTGCCGACCTGTCGGTGGACCGTTTGCTCTACGTCTGCGATCGCGTCAACGATCGCCTTCAGGTGTTCAAGCCGGACGGCACGTTCGTGAAGGAGGCGTTCTTCAACAAGGAGACGCTCGGATCGGGCTCAGCCTGGGACATCGCGTTCTCGAAGGATCCGCAGCAGAAATTCATGTACCTGGCCGACGGCGAGGACGACAAGGTGCTCGTGATCCTGCGCGACACGCTCGAAGTGCTCACGAGCTTCGGGGAGGGAGGACGGCAGCCGGGCGAGTTCTACGGCGTCCACAGCCTCGCCACCGACTCGAAGGGAAATCTGTACACGACGGAGACGTATCGCGGCCAGCGCGTGCAGAAGTTCACCTACAAAGGGCTGGCGCCTGTGACGAAGAAAGATCAGGGAGTCGTTTGGCCGGCGCGGCCGAAACCTTAAGAGGGGACTAGGGCTTAGGGCTCAGGGCTGGGGGCTAGGGCGCACCCGCCCGAGGGCGGTGTGTCCGCAAGGTGTTGTACGTAGTGCAGGCCTTCAGGCCTGCCGACTGTCGATAGTCGGTTACTTCCGTCGCGCATGCGGCGGCGCGGTGCTCGAGCGGATCGTCAGCGTGTGCGGCAGCGTGACGGATTCGGGTGCCTTTGCGTCGCTGGCCAGGATCGCGAGTAGCAGCGCGACCGTGCCCTCGCCGATCGCGCGCATCGGCTGAGCCACCGTCGTCAGCGGCGGATCGATGCACCGCGCGAACCGGATATCGTCGAAGCCGACGACCGAGACATCGAGCGGCACGCGCAGGCCGCGGCGCTTGGCGGTTTCGACGGCGCCCATCGCCATCTCGTCGTTGAAGCAGAAGATGGCGGTCGGACGTTCACGGCGGCCCAGCAGCCGCTCCGCGCAGGCCGCGCCCGATTCGATCGAGAAGTCGCCGTTCATCACGATGAAGTCGCGTTCCGCATTCTGGAGTTTCGCGCGGGCGGTGGCGCCGCGCAGGCGGTCGCGGCTGAGCGGGCTGGCCAGCGGTCCGGTGACGATCCCGATGTGGCGGTGGCCGAGCCGGTACAGGTAGTCCATCGCCTCGGCGGACGCCTTGGCGTTGTCGATGTGGACGCTCGGGATGCCAAGGCGGGGCGTGAACTCGCAGCCGTTGACGACCGGCGCGCAACGCGGCGCCACCGACCGGACCATTGCGGCCGCTTCCCTCGGCAGACGATGGCCGAGGAAGATCAGCCCATCGGCTTCCTTCCGCTTGAGCATGAGCGCGTATCGCTCTTCCCGCGCCTCGTCGTGCTGCGTATCGCCGAAGAGCACGGCGTAGCCTTCCCGCTGTGCCGCCTCCTCGATCCCCTGGAGAATCAACGAAAAAAACGGGTTGGAGATGTCGGGCACCGTGACGAGCAGCTTTCCCGTTCGAAGCGTGCGGAGGTTCTTCGCCGCGGAGTTCGGCGCGTAGTCGAGGAACTCGACGGCCTGCATCACCTTTCGGCGGGTGTCGGGAGTGACCAGCGCGGGCTGGCTCAGCACGCGGGAAACGGTGGCGGTCGACACGCCGGCGCGTTTGGCGACCTCGTAGATGTTGGACACGTCTGGTGCCGATCATACCGAAACGGCAGACGTCCGACATTTTCGCTTGCCTGGCCCACCGCCTTCTGTTACCGTCTGAAACCGATTACATAGCCGACGCAATCGGTTTCTCGACCGATCCCCGTCAGCGCCCGGAGCCGTCGCCGTTCAAGGATGTCCGTCTGACCAATGGCAGTGAGGCGGCAGCAATTCGATCCCACTTCTGACAAGAAATTTTCGAACGTTCGACGAGGCGACCGGGGATATGTTGTGAAACGCGTCCGGAGGCGTCGACGTCGCGTATGCTCTCCCGGCGAGGTGACCATGAAGGTGTCGAATGGGTCCCGGCGATTGTTCCCGCCCCGCGCGCCGCGGCCGGCTGGCGCCGCGGCCGCGGTGTTCCTGCTCCTGGCGACCGCTGGTGTGCTGGCGCAGCGCCGCGATTACCCGAATCGTCCTCCCGCCGACCCCGCGTCCGTGGAGCGCGGGAAGGCGCTCTACGGCGTCAACTGTCAGTTCTGCCACGGCGCCGACACCCGAGGCGGAGACAGCGGCCCGAGCCTGCTGCGTTCGGGGATCGTGCTCGACGATCAGCACGGTGAGCTGATCGCACCCGTGGTGCGTGCCGGTCGTACAGGGATGCCCAAGTTCACGCTGACCGACGATCAAATCACCGACATCGCGGCATTCGTCCACAGCTTCCGCGCCGCCGGCTACGACGAGTCCCGGGTCAAGCCGCCGAGCATTGTCGTCGGCGACGCCAAAGCGGGCGAGGCCTTCTTCGGCGCGAAGTGCGGCTCGTGCCATTCGGCGACCGGTGACCTGCGCGGTATCGCCGGCAGGATTACCGACCCGAGGCAGCTGCAGCAGACGTGGCTGCTGCCGGGGAGCGGCGGCGGGCGCGGCGGTCCTGCGCCGGTTCAGGTGAAGCCGACCACCGCCACGGTCACGCTGCCCTCCGGCGAGAAGATCGAAGGCCGGCTCGATCGCATCGATGATTTCGTGGTCGGGCTGACGCTGGCGGACGGCACGCATCGCTCGTTCAACACCAACGGCGACACGCCGAAGGTCGAGATTCACGATCCGTTGCAGCCGCACAAGGATCTGCTGCGTGTCTACGCAGACAGCGACATTCACAACGTGACCGCGTATCTGGTGACATTGAAATGAGCTCGGCTAAAGCCTTCGCGCTCCACCTGTCGGCGTTGTCGCTCGCCTCGGCCGTGCTGCTCGCGCAAAGCGGCGGGCTCAATCCCGCGGACCTGCTCAAGCCGCTGGCCGATTCGTGGCCGAGCTACTCGGGCGACTACACCGGCCGGCGCTACAGTGCGCTGACGCAGGTCAACCAGTCGAACGTGAAAAACCTCACGCTCGCCTTTGCCGCGAAGGTGACCGCCGGTCCCGGCACCGGTACCAACAACCCGAACGGGCCGCAGACCTTCACGGGCGGTGAAGGCGACGGCAGCGTCACGGTCGGCGGCGCGACGCAGGTCAAGGGCGCCGTCCTCTCGGTGAACGGCATCCTCTACGTCACGTCGCCCGACAACGTCTGGGCGCTGGACGCGCACGACGGCAAGGAAATCTGGCACTACTTCTGGAAGACGAAGGGGGGCACGCACATCGGCAACCGCGGCGTCGCGATGTGGGGCAACTATCTCTACTTCGTCACGCCTGACGACTACTTCGTGTCGCTCGATGCGCGCACCGGCAAGGAGCGCTGGCACAAAGAAGCGGCGCCGTTCAGCCAGCAGTACTTCATGACGTCGGCCCCGATGACCGTCGGCAACCACATCATCGTCGGCACCGGGAACGATCTCGATTCACCCGGCTATCTGATGTCGTTCGATCCGGAGACCGGTGAGCAGCAGTGGCGCTTCTACACCGTGCCGATGAATCCGGGCGATCCAGGCCTCGACACGTGGAAGAGCCTCGACGCGGCGCGTCATGGTGGCGGACATCCGTGGCTGCCGGGCGTTTACGATCCCGAATCGCACCTGTATATTTTCGGCACCGGCAACCCGACGCCGGCCTACATGTCGACGCCGCGCGGTGATGGGCTCGACAACCTCTTCACGTGCGCGATCGTCGCCGTGAATGTCGATACCGGGAAGATGGAATGGTATTACCAGACCTCCCCGCACGACACCCACGACTGGGACTCGGCGCAGACGCCGGTGCTGGTCGACGGCGACTTCCGCGGCAGCGGTCCGCGCAAGATGGTGCTGACCGCGAGCCGGAACGGCTACTACTTCACGCTCGATCGCCGCACCGGCGAGCACATGGTCACGAGCACCTTCTCGGATACGGTGAACTGGGCGAAGCCGACGCTGAACGCGAAAGGCCAGCCGGTGCGCAATCCCGCGAAGGACAACCACATCGCCGGTGCCCTCGTGTCGGCGGCCAACGGCGGCTCGACCAACTGGCCGCCGCCGGCCTACAGCCCGGACACGGGTCTGCTGTACGTGCCTACATCGGAGACCTACGCGATGTACTACCTGACCGAAACCGATCCGCGAGGCGCGATGGGGCTCGGCGGCAAGGACGAGATCGGCGTCGGCACGATGGGCAGCTTCATCAGCGCCATTGACTACAAGACGGGCAAGACGGTGTGGAAGCACAAGTTCCGCTCCGCCGGAAATCCGCGCGGCGCTCCGGGTCTGCTGACCACCGCGGGGAAGCTGCTCTTCGGCGGAGACGTCTCGGGCAACTTCGTCGCGTTCGATCCGGCCAACGGGAAGCCGTTGTGGCATTCGCAGATCGGCCAGGTCACGAATGCGCCCGAAACCTACATGGTGGATGGACGCCAGCACATTCTCGTCGCCGCGGGCGACACGCTGTATTCGTTCGCGCTGTACCAGTAGCGCGAGGGCTTTAGCCGAGCGAGGGGTGACTATGCTGACACGACGAGAGTTCGGAAAGCTTGCGATCGCGGCGGGTATGGTCCGGCTAAACGCAGACACCATCGTCGAAGCTGCGGCCGTCGACGGCGTCCATCTCGGCGTCCAAACGTACAGTTTCCGCGATCTGCCGCGTCCTGCCGGCGCAGCCGATTCGGTCGACGTCGTGATCAAGGCGATGAAAGAAGCCGGTGTGAGCGAGTGCGAGCTGTTCGCACCGCAACTCGAACCGCAGTCCCCGCAGGGGGCCCGCGGTCAGCGCGGTGGACCGCCGTCGCCTGAGGCGATTAAGGCGCGCGAGGATCTGCGCAAGTGGCGGCTGGAAACGTCGCTCGATCACTTCAAGAACGCGAAGAAGAAATTCGATGCGGCCGGCATCACGATCACGGCGTACTGCTACAACATGAACGACAGCTTCACGGACGCCGAGATCGATCGCGGCTTCGAGATGACGAACGCGCTCGGCACGTCGGTCATGACGACGTCGACGCAGATGACGGTGGCCAAACGCATCGCGCCGCTGGCCGACAAGCATAAGATTCTGGTCGGGCTGCACGGGCACTCAAACATCAGCGATCCGAATGAGTTCGCCACACCGGAGAGTTTCGCCGCGGCGATGAAGATGTCGAAGTACTTCAAGGTCAATCTCGACATCGGCCATTTCACCGCCGCCAACTACGACGCGGTGGCCTACATTCGCGAACACCACGCCGACATCACCAACCTGCATTTGAAGGACCGCAAGAAGAACCAGGGCGACAACCTGCCGTGGGGGCAGGGGGAGACGCCGATCCGCGAAGTGCTGCAGCTGCTGAAAAAAGAGAAGTGGCCGATTCCCGCGGACGTCGAGTACGAGTACCGTGGCACGGGGACGTCCCCACAAGAGGTGAAAAAGTGCATCGAGTTCGCGAAGCAGGCGCTCGCCTGATCGCATGAAGCGCATTGGTATGGGCCTGGTCGGCCCCGGCTTCGTCGGCGCGCACCACATCGACGCGGTGCGGCGCCTCGGTTTCGTCGACGTCGTCGCCGTCGCCGCGAGCAGCGACGCGTCGGCGCGGCGAAAGGCGGACGCGCTCGGCGTACCGAAGGCGTACGGCAGCTTCGAGGCGCTCGTCGCCGATCCCGACGTTCACGTCGTGCACAACACGACGCCCAACTACCTGCACGTGCCCGTCATCCTGGCCGCGCTCGCTCGCGGCAAGCACGTGATCTCGGACAAACCGCTCGCGATGACCTCCGCTGATGCGCGGCAGCTGCTCGACGCCGCGAACCGCGCCGGCGTCGTGCACGCGGTCACGTTCAATTACCGCGGCAACCCGCTGGTCCAGCAGGCGCGCGAAATGATCGCCGGCGGCGAGCTTGGCCCCGTGCACTTCGTTCACGGCGCGTATCTCCAGGACTGGCTGCTCGAATCGACCGACTTCTCGTGGCGCCTCGAGCCGGAAAAAGGTGGCGCGAGCTCCGCGGTCGGCGACATCGGTTCGCATTGGTGCGATCTGGTGCAGCACGTCACGGGCAAGCGGATTGTCGAAGTCCTCGCGGATCTCACGACCGTCGTCGGAACCCGGCTGAAGCCGTCGGGGTCCACCGAAGCCTTTGCCAAAAGCGGAGACGCGGCGCGCGAAGAGGTTCAGATCAGCAGCGAGGATCTGGCCTCCATCCTGGTGCGCTTCGACGATGGCGCGAAGGGCTGCGTGTCGGTGGGACAGGTGTGCGCCGGTCACAAGAACGGGTTGTGGTTCGAAGTCAACGGACGCCAGGCTTCTCTCCGCTGGCTGCAGGAACGGCAGAACGAGCTGTGGATCGGGCGCCGCGACTCGGCGAACGCGGTGCTCGCCAAGGATCCGTCGCTGCTCGGACCGGTGGCGCGCGGGTACGCGCACCTGCCCGGCGGGCACCAGGAAGCCTGGGCCGACGCCTTCTGCAACGTGATGCGTGACATTTATGACGTCATCGCCGGCAGACGGCCCGCTCATCCGCGCCCTCCTGCGTTCGCGACGTTCGAAGACGGGTATCATTCGGCGTGCGTCGTCGACGCCGTCCTCGAGAGCCATCGCCGCGGTGCGGTGTGGACCCGAGTCGGCGCGGCCGTGTCGAAGGCAACGGCGTAGATGTCTGAGCCTGTCGTTTCTGCTGCTGCACGCCCGGTCCCGGCGGACCCGGCGTGTCCGAGGTTTCGATGAAACTTGGTGTGTTCACGCCCGTGTTCGGCACGTTGAAACTGGACGAGGTCCTGGTGAAGGTGCGCAGCCTGGAGCACGTGCAGGCGCTCGAGCTCGGCACCGGCGGCTGGCCGGGCAGCGATCACATCGACCTCTCCGCACTGCTCGACAAGAAGCCCTGTGTGGCCGAGTATCGCCAGAAGATTGCGGATGCCGGCCTCAGCATCAGCGCCTTGTCCTGTCACTCGAACCCACTGCACCCGGATGCGGCAACCGCTCGCGCGGCCGATGACGTGTTTCGCAAGTCGGTCCGCCTCGCGGAGCAGCTCGAAGTGCCGGTGGTCGTCACGTTCTCCGGCTGTCCGGGAGACTCGGAAGGCGCCACGCGGCCGAATTGGGTGACCGCGCCGTGGCCGCCCGAGTTCCTCGACATCCTCGACTGGCAGTGGGAGAAGAAGGCGATCCCGTACTGGCAGGACGCCGCCCAGTTCGCCGGCGACCATGGCGTGAAGGTCGCGCTCGAGGCGCACCCGGGTTTCATCGTCTACAACGTCGACAGCGCCCTTCGGCTCCGCAAGGCCGTGGGCCCCAATCTGGGCGTCAACTTCGATCCCAGCCACTTGTTCTGGCAGGGCGTCGACGTGCCTGCCGCGATCCGCGCGCTCGGCGACGCCATCTTCCACTTCCACGCGAAGGACGTCGCGATCGATCCGCACAACGTCGCCGTCAACGGCGTCATCGACACCAAGACGTATCGCCGCATGGCGGAGCGCTCGTGGCTGTTCCGCAGCGTCGGATGGGGACACGACGAGCTCGAGTGGAAGCGGATCGTCAGCGCGCTGCGGCTCTCCGGCTACGACTACGTGATGAGCATCGAGCACGAGGACGCCCTCGCATCGGTGGACGAAGGCCTGCAGGCCGCCGTCGACATGCTCTCGCGCGTCATCCTGACCGAACCGCCAGTGCAGGCCTGGTGGACATAGGAATTAAGAATTGGGAATTTGGAATTAAGAATTCGGAACCTGAAACGCGGAACGTCGAACCCAGAACAGAACGTTGAACCAGGCACCCTGAACCCTGAACCCGATGAGCTTTAGATGACCCCGACCGTACGAGTGAAGCTGTCGGCGATGATGTTCCTGCAGTACTTCGTCTGGGGCGCGTGGTACGT
>Ga0070665_100005359_pt1 | contig 13242 bp, 13 predicted proteins | sample KBSS13metaG_FD_65862 | JGI IMG/M metagenome (GOLD analysis project Ga0070665, IMG submission 65862) | Switchgrass rhizosphere microbial communities from Kellogg Biological Station, Michigan, USA - KBS S1-3 metaG | ecosystem: Host-associated > Plants > Roots > Rhizosphere > Soil ... | reverse complement strand
CTACGCGCCAAGCGCAGGTGACGCACGTCCTGCTCGATGCAGAAGTACGGTGCCTCGAAGAGCTCGGGGAGGAGAATGATCTGCGCGCCGCGCGCCGCAGCGTCGCGCACCAGGTGCTCCGCCTTCGCGATGTTGGCATCCGCATCCCAGGTGCAGCTCATCTGGACGGACGCGACTTGTACCGGGCGCGGCTCGCGCCGGAAGTGCTCAGGCTGTTTGGACATCGAAAACCTTCCCCGGATTGAGAATGCCGCGCGGATCGAGCGCGGTCTTCAAGGCACGCATGGTGGCAATCTCCGCCTCGGAGCGCGAGATGCCCAAGTAGGCTTTCCGCTCGAGCCCTATGCCGTGCTCGGCGGAGATCGAGCCCGAAATCGCCCGCAGCGGCTCATAAACACAACGCTCGATGGCATGGAAAGTCGCCTCCGGTACGTCGCCGGCACCGATGGCGATGTGCAGGTTGCCGTCGGCAACGTGCCCGAACACGAAGATCCGCGCGCCAGGGGCGCACTTCGGCACCTCGCGCCGCAGGACCTCCAGGTAGCCGGGCATGTCGGAAATGCCCAAGCTGACATCGAAGTTGTGTGTGGGCCCGTCGCGCCGCGTCTGAAACACATCCTCCCGCGGTGCCCACATGGCGCGCCGCTCGAGATCCGATTTCGCGATCACGGCATCGACGATGCAACCCTGCTCCATCGCGGTCCCCAACACCTGCTCGAGGCGCTCAGCATCCGACTGCGGATCGCTCCCCAGCGACTCGATCAGAACGTACAAGCCGTGGCCGTATGGCAGAATCGGCGTGTTGATCGCCGGCGCCGTCGTCGTGACCTCGTAAAACTCCGGCCACATGACCTCGAACGCGCTCAACTGCCCGCCGAGGCCGGCATCCATGACACCGAGCAACCGAGCCACACCCTGGAAATCAGGACAGGCGACAAAGGCCGTGCCATGACTGCGCGGCCGCGACACGAGCCGCAAGTCAGCCCGGGTCACCACTCCGAGAGTGCCCTCCGAGCCGATGAACAACTGCTTCAGGTCATAGCCCGAATTGTTCTTCAACATCCGGTTCAACGAGCCCAGCACGGTGCCGTCGGCCAGAACCGCCTCGACCCCCAACACCAGGCTCCGCATCATGCCGTAACGGACGACACGCATGCCGCCCGCGTTGGTAGAGATGTTGCCCCCGATCGTGGCGCTACCCCGGCCACCGAGATCGAGGGGAAACATCAGGTCGAATCGCTCGGCTTCCTCTTGCGCGCGTTGCAGGGTCACTCCCGCCTGAACGCGCATGGTGCGCCCGGGTACATCGACGTTCTCAACTCGATGCAACGCCTCCAGCGAAAGAATCAAGTCACTCGCACGCGCTGCCGTGCCGTAAACGAGCCCCGTCATGCCGCCATGCGTAACGACGACCTGGCGCCTCGAGTGACACAGCCGCAATACCGCGGACACTTGCGCGGTGTCACGCGGCCGCACCAACACCTCGGCACGGATCTCGCCTGCAAAAGGATCGTACCGCCGGGCACGGAGCGGATCGCCCGTCACGACGCCCCAGTCGCCCACCAGGGCGCGTAGCTCCGCAACGAGTGGATTGTCAGGCATGAGTCTTCCGCGTCGCCAGTGTTTGCATCACCTGCTCAGTAATCCGCATGGCGGTCTCCAGTGCCATGAGCCCCGCCTCACCCGAAACCACCGGGAGACGCCCGGTACGAATGCACTCGAGGAACGACTCGATCTCGGCCTTCAACGCATCCCCCTGCCCCAGGTTCTGCTCATCGATGGTCACCGGCAACGGACCCGGCGGATCCGACGGTGGCCGCTTACGGATCAGCGTCAGAATCTTCTGTTGCAGATCGAGCGACAAATACGCGTCGTCCTCGAAAATGCGCAACTTGCGCTCGGCTCGCACGCTCACGCGGGAGGCCGTCACATTCGCCACGCAACCGTTCGCGAAATGGATGCGCGCGTTGGCAATATCAATCTCATCGGAGAACACCAGCGTTCCAATGGCGTCGATGCTGGTGATCGGGGCGCCAACGATCGTCTGCACGATATCGATGTCATGGATCATCAGGTCGAGCACGACGTTCACGTCCGTGCCGCGCTCACGATACGGCGCGAGGCGAACGCACTCCACGAACCGTGGCGAGTGCAGATACGGCTCGGCAGCCAGAATCGCGGCGTTGAAACGCTCCAGGTGTCCGACCTGGAGGATGCGTTTGTTCTTGGCGGCGAGCGCGATCATCTCCCGAGCCTGCTCGGGAGTTTCGGTGATCGGCTTCTCTACCAGGACGTGCGCACCGGCGTTGAGGAAGTCGCGCGCAATGGGGAAGTGAGCCGGCGTTGGCGTAACGATGCTGACGGCATCGACTTTGCCCAGCAACTCCCGATAGTCGGTCACTGCTTGCGTGCCAACCTCGGCGGCAACCTTTCCCGCAGCTTCCTGGCGCGAGTCGGCGACAGCCACGAGCTCGCACTCGGCGGCCTGCGCATATTTCTGGGCGTGAAATCGGCCGAGATAGCCGACACCGATGACTGCTGCTCTGATTTTTTTCATGAGGACGGTATTATGCCCGACCGATGGCCAGCAACCCCTTACCCCAAGGACCGGACTCCGACCCGGCAACCCGCAACTCGCCGGCACTCCTGCGCCGCGAGCTGCTGATTCTCGGTATCGCCCTCGCTTGCGGGCTTCTCGCGATCCCCCTGCTGATCTGGGTCGTGGGCAACCGGATTCTGGGTCCTTATGTCCACACGCAAGATCCCACTGCCGGTACCGGCCCCATGCGCCTGCTCGCCGACTACTTCGGCGGCCTCGCTCATGGCTCCATCATCTTCTGGTGCGTGGCCGTAGGCCCGTACATTCTGGTCACTCTGGCGCGCGGGCTTTATGCCTTTGTGTGCTCGCCGCCCGCTGCCTCCACGTCCCGTAGCTGAAGGCGCTGCTGCGCCCGACCTTGGTCGCGACTTCCTCACGCGGAGTGTGACCCGCTTCTCACTTGGTCGAAACCGCGCGTGACATGATTCACACCGTCCAGTTCAAGAACAAAAAATGAGGACGGGGACATGCAACCGAAATTCGCGCCACGCAAGAAAGTGGTGCCGCTAAGCCATCCCACGCTCACGCTGGTGGACGACAACGCCTTAAAAGAGCGGGGTTACAACCCTTACGACACCGTTGTCCACGTGAAGGACACACGCAGCTACGACGTCTGGCGAAACAAGCCCAAGCGCGCCTGACTCGAGACGCGGATCCCGTCGGACCGGCCTGAAACCGATATTATGACCGTCGAGCGCGGAACCCCTGCTCGACGGGCAGACTCCAATATCGGGTGACACCCTGCCCCGGAGCCCGGAAGACGCTGCTCCGCCACACTCCCGACCCTATTTCGGCCAGTACATCCAGACGGCCACGCCGAACATGGCGACTGTCGCGACGTGCGCCAGGAAACGCCACGGGCGCGACCGGATGGAGAACTCCCCGTAGAAGCTGGTTGCTGCGGCTGCGGCGAACAGTGAGAAAACGGCGATGGCCCGCAGCAAAACGGGCTGCTCGGGAGCAAATTGTGCCTCATTCTCCGGCAGGAACAGGATAACTACCCAGGTGAGCAGCAGCCCGATCGAAAGCGCGACGGTGGAGCCCGTGATAATGGCCAGCAAAAAACCCAGTGGTCGCATAATGGTTCCCGCAGATATCGAGCTTTCCGTACTTGCTGAGGTGCACCGCACGTTCTAGCCTTGTCCCAAAGTTTACTGCAAACGAGCGTCGCTAAATGTCAAAGCCCATGCGCCGGTCCTCCGCCGGCTGGATTGCCGCCTCCGCAGTGACGATCCTGGCCCTTGCCATGGTCGGATCCGCCCGAGCCCCGGCCGGCAACTCGATCCTCCCGCCAGGGGCGATCGCTCCCACCGAGGCCCAGCGTGCCACCGCGCGCAAGATCGGCCGGATTCTCGAAGAGGCGCACTACAGCCGCGCCCCCATCGACGACAAGATGTCCGAGCTCGTCTACACGCGTTACCTCGACTTCCTCGACGGTCAACGCAGTTACTTCCTGGCGAGTGACATTGCGGAGTTCGCCGCCTACCGGATGAAGTTCGATGACATGATCCGCACCGGCGACGTCGAGCCGGCGTACCTGATCTTCAACCGCTTCCAACAACGCAACCGTGAGCGCATGGAAGCCGCGCTCGCCATGCTCAAGGCGGAGCCCGATTGGACGGTCAACGAGACCTTCGAGTTCGATCGCTCCAAGGCGCCCTGGCCGGCAACAGCGGCTGACATGCAGGACTTGTGGCGCAAGCGCGTGAAGAACGACGCGCTGTCACTGATGTTGACCGGCAAGCCGTGGCCGGAAGTCGCGGACCTGCTGCGCAAGCGCTATGACCGCGTGTTGAAGCGTGTCGACCAGATCACTCCGGAAGATGTGTTCGAGAACCTGATGAACGCCTACGCGCGTTCGTTCGACCCGCACTCGAGCTACTTCTCACCGCGTAACTCCGAGGAATACCGCATCCAGATGAGCCTCAACTACGAGGGCATCGGCGCTTCGCTGCAGCTCGTCGACGACTACGTCACCATCATGAATGTGATCGAAGGGGGCCCGGCCGCGGTGGCGGGCACACTCAACACCAACGACCGCATCACCGGCGTCGGCCAGGGTCATGAAGGCGGATTCACCGATGTCATCGGTTGGCGGCTGGACGATGTCGTGCAACTCATCCGCGGCAAAGCCGGTACGAATGTGCGACTGCAGGTGCTGGGGGCCGGCGCGGCACCCGGCAGCAAAGAGAAGGTGCTGGAATTCACCCGCAACAAGGTGACGTTGGAGGCACAGGCAGCCCACAAGGACGTCAAATCCGTTACGCGCGGCGGCAAAACGCTGAAGGTCGGCGTCATCACCGTCCCGGGTTTCTATCAGGACATCGCCGCGCAGAATGCGGGCGACCAGAACTACCGCAGTACCACGCGCGACGTCCTCAAGCTCATCAAGGAGCTGCAGACCGAAAACATCGATGGCCTCGTCCTCGACCTGCGTGGCGACGGTGGGGGCTATCTGCCGGAAGCGACCGCGCTGACCGGCCTGTTCATCGATCACGGCCCGGTGGTGCAACTGCGTGATACGACCGGACGCCTCGAGGTGTTGGACGATCCGGAGCCCTCACCGGCCTACACCGGTCCGCTCGCTGTGCTCGTTGACCGTTTCAGCGCTTCGGCCTCCGAGATTTTCGCGGGCGCCATCCAGGACTATCACCGCGGCGTCATCATCGGACAACGGACCTTCGGCAAGGGCACTGTGCAGAACCTGGTGCCGCTGGACCGCTGGTCGCAGAAGCCGACGAGCGGGCAGCTCACGGTCACCATCGGCAAGTTTTACCGCGTTACGGGTGAGAGCACCCAACACCGCGGCGTCGAGCCGGATGTGCAGCTGCCTTCGCCGATCGATATGAAGGAAGTTGGTGAGAGCGCCCTCGACTCCGCCCTGCCCTGGGACCGGATCGCCGGGGTACCCTTCCAGGCGAGCACCGAGGCCGCGAATGTCCCGCCGGTGGCGGTGTTGGCTTCGGAAGAAGATACGCGCGCGCAGCATGACGCCGACTATCGTTGGTTGGTTTCCGACATTGCCGCGATCGATACGGTCCGCGAGGAAAAGAGCGTTTCGCTCAATCTCAAGGTCCGTAAGGACGAACGGGCGAAGCTCGACAAGGAGCGGCTGGATCGCGAGAACGCCCGCCGCGCGGCGAAGAATCAGCCGGCTTACAAGACGGTCGAAGAGCTCGACAAGGTGAAAGACGATTCGCCGGATATCGTGCTGACGCAGTCGGCGGAGGTCATGGCGGACATCGTGACCGGGTCGCGCCCGCAGACGCCGCCGCAGAAAACGGCGCGCCGAAGTTAACCAGGATTCTCCTGCGCGCTAACGCAGGAGAATCCGGAAAAGGTCCCAGGTATCTTCGCCGAGGACGTTAGGCATCCGGGCGGCGAGCGCGCCCGTCGCCTCGCCGTCGAGGACATCGCCTTCAGAAAAGGCTACCGAATCTGACATCGGCGAGGTGTCGGCGGGTCCGCGATAGCGCGCGACCTGCTTGACCCGCTCGCTGCGAGCCTTGAGCTCCTGGGCGATATTGGTCTTGACCAGGAGAACCCCGCGGGCGCGGTCGATCTCGGCCATGAGCGCCTCACACTCCTCGCGCGAGCCGTAGTCGTCGGCTACCTCGCGACGGCTCGTCGCCTCGCGCGCCAGTTTGACGAGTTGCGTCTTTGCCAGGCGCAAACACAACACCTCGGCATACGCGATGGCGTGAATGTTGATGGCGCGGCGCGCCTCGACCGACAGGCCCGGGAATTCCGGGAGCGGCTCTTTGTCGATGGCTTCGAAGTTGGCACGCGCGTCGCCGAGCGAGCTGTTGGCCGCGGCCGCGAGCGATTGCGCGTGGCCGATACGTTGGTCCAATGCCCGACGTTTGAAGTAGTGCCAAAAACGAGTGAGGCGGGCCCGCTCGGCCTCCAGTCCGCCGACGTGGGTAACCGCTTCCGCCGCGGTGGTCTCGGCCGCGCGTAGCTGCTTTTCGGCGGCCTCGCGCTTGGCGAACTGTTTGCGATTATGCTCGGCGAGATGTTGCCGGCGCTCACGGTCTTCCTGTTGCCGGACCAGGTCCGCAACAAACTGTTCGATGATTTCGCGACCGGTCTGCCACAGCCGGCGCAGCTGGTAGAACACGAGGGCGGGATAGGCGGACTCCGGAAAGCCCAGGCGGCCTTCGAGCGCCCCCAGCATTTCCTGTACACGGGCCGTCGCGCCTTCCTGCTGCTTGATGCGGTCCTTGAGGCGGTAGATTTCCTCCTGCAGCTCCCCGTGAGCTTTCTTCAGCTCGGCGCGATTGCGAAACAGGGCGAGGACGCGGACATCCTCCTCATCCTGAGGCGGGGCGTCCTGACGAAAAGGAAGCTTGAGAAATCCGAGCTGTCGCAATGCCTTCATGAGGGATGAGCGGGCTCGTGCCGCCCACATCTCATGCTTCTGCGGTGGCAGGCAGCCTCGTGGCGGGCGAGAAGCGATGCCCTCGCTCCACGCAATATTCCAGCCACTTATTTAGCATTACGTTACGGGCCCAGCGCTGATCCAGTTCACGCTCCGCATGGCTACGGAGCGCTTTGAGAACCGGTTGGCCATGAGTCGTAGCCCATTCGAGCGCCTCGACAACATGGGCGTCATGGTAGACGCGGACGCGCATGTCCGGGTATTGGACGGCATTGGCCGCTTCCGGACCCTCGCCCTCGAGCAGGTAGGTCAGATTCAAAGTGCTGGTGTAAGGCGAGCGCTCCGTCACGTTGAGAAGGAGATCACAGTCGCCCGCAACCGCGGAGCGATGGCTGCCTTCCAGCGAGGTGAGGGCGCCGGTGAGCCAATTCAAGCGGATAAAGTTACTTTCGTACAGCCCCATGAGCGCCACGAAGCTGCGTGGCTTCGAGCGCCAGGAGACGGGTGTCAGTGTGTCATCCAGTAGCATCACGCCTCGACTATAACGCACGGAGGTGACTGTGCAAGCCGGACAGGGCCGGAATTTCCGCTTTGTTTGGGACTTCTTCGGCAGTTGCAAGCCTTCCCCTGGCCTGCAAGTTTCGTGCTGTGACAGGGATTTTCGCACCCTTCCGTGCACAAAAAGTGAACGGCTCACGGCCGCAGGCGCCGCTCGATCCCCGTGTTGTTGAGAATGCGGCTCGCGATCTCCTCGATGGAGCATTCCGTGGTATTCAGAAACGGGATGGAATAGCGGGCAAACATGGCCTCCGCCGCGCGCAGCTCGAAAGTGACCTGCTGCCGCGAGGCATAACGGCTCTCCGGACGCCGCTCGTTGCGGATCTGTTGCAGGCGCTCGGGCTTGATGGTCAAGGCATAAAGTTTGCGACGGTGAGGCTCGAGGCGTTTCGGGAGTGTTCCCGCCTCGAGGTCGTCATCCGTGAGAGGATAGTTGGCCGCAAAGATGCCGTATTGTAACGCCATGTACAGGCACGTGGGCGTTTTGCCGGAGCGCGACACACCGACGAGGATGACATCGGCATGCGCGTAGTCGCCGCCCGTGCCGTCGTCGTTCGTCAACGCGAAGTTGGTCGCGTTGATGCGGGTCGTGTAGGCGGCGAGATCGGCCATGCCGTGCGCGCGGCCCGCGCGATGACTCGAACGGGTGTTGAGTTCGCGCTCCAGGGGCCCCACGAAGGCACCGAAGAAATCCAAGAACAAACCGTTCGCGCCGAGTACGATATCACGCAACTCGTCCTGCACGAGTGTGCTGAAAATGATGGGGCGGAGGCCCTCCTCGACGGCTGCCCGGTTGATCCGGGCCACGGCCTCGTGTGCCTTGTCAACGCTCGACACAAATGGCAAAGTCACCGCCCTGAATTCGACGCCCTCGAACTGTGTCATCAGGCTGTGACCCAGTGTTTCGGCGGTCACTCCTGTCTGGTCAGATACGAAGAATGCGGTTCGGCGGTTCACGGCACGATAAGTCCCGACAGGGTCGTTGAGCCCGAAGTGTTTCACCGCTCAGGGATCGTAGCAAGCGTTATGTCGATTGGCCCTCTTGTCGATTGAACGGGGCCAAACGGGCTCCCAACCACCTCCATCGTAAGGACCTCGCATTGAACGCATACGTCATTCCCTTCGAGCAGCTCGGCATGCACGACGTCGAAACGGTCGGCGGCAAGAACGCCTCCCTGGGCGAGATGATCGGCTCGTTGGCGAAACTCGGCGTGCAGGTGCCCGGCGGCTTCGCCACGACCGCCCACGCATACCGGGAGTTCCTGAAGCAAGGGGGTTTGGACGCCCGCATCCGCGCGGAGCTCGCGGGGCTCGATGTCGATGATGTTACGAAGCTCGCCGCCACGGGAGCCCGCATCCGGGGATGGATCCTGGCCACGCCCTTTCCGCCGGAAATCGAAAAGGCAGTGCTGGAGGAGCTGCGGAAAATGAGCAAGGGCCAGGAGATCGCGGTTGCCGTGCGCTCCTCCGCCACGGCGGAGGATTTGCCCGAGGCCTCCTTTGCCGGACAGCAAGAAACCTTCCTGAACGTGCGCGGCGCGGCCGCGGTGCTGAAGGCGATGCACGAAGTGTTCGCCTCGTTGTTCAACGACCGCGCCATCTCCTACCGCGTCCACCAGAATTTCGATCACAACGCCGTCGCCTTGTCTGCTGGCGTGCAACACATGGTCCGCAGCGACCTCGGCTCGAGCGGCGTCATGTTTACGCTCGACACGGACTCGGGCTTCCGCGATGTTGTATTCATCACCGCCTCGTACGGCTTGGGCGAGACAGTCGTACAGGGCGCGGTGAACCCCGACGAGTTTTACGTCTACAAGCCCACTCTGAAAGCGGGCAAACACGCCGTTCTGCGCCGCAACCTGGGTGGCAAGGCGATCAAGATGGTGTACGCGCCGGCGGGCTCCGCCGAGAGAGTGTCCACCGTCGAGGTATCGAAGGCCGACCGCACCCGCTTCTCGCTCAACGATGACGACATCGTCGCGTTGGCACGCCAGGCGCTCATCATCGAGGAGCACTACAAGAAGCCGATGGACATCGAGTGGGGCAAGGACGGCTCCACCGGGCAGATCTACATCCTCCAGGCGCGTCCGGAAACGGTTCAAAGCCGCGCGGGACGCACGATACAGCGCTTTTCGTTGAAGTCCTCGCCGTCACGGGTGCTCGCTTGCGGCCGCAGCATCGGCCAGCGTATCGGGTCGGGCCCTGCACGTGTCATTCGCGATGTCAGCGAGATGGCCCGTGTGCAGGCGGGTGATGTGCTCGTAGCTGACATGACGGATCCCGACTGGGAGCCTGTCATGAAGCGCGCGTCGGCGATCGTGACCAACCGCGGCGGCCGCACCTGTCACGCGGCAATCATCGCGCGGGAACTCGGCATCGCTGCGGTTGTGGGCTGCGGGGATGCGACGCAAACCATCCGCGAAGGCCAGGAAGTGACGATCTCCTGCGCCGAAGGTGACACGGGCTACGTCTACGAGGGGCTGCTGGAGTACGAGCGCAAGCAGATTGAGCTCGACTCGCTGCCGAAGATACCCGTCAAGATCATGATGAATGTAGGCAATCCGGACCGGGCGTTCGATTTCGCCAGCATTCCGCATTGCGGTGTCGGACTCGCGCGCCTGGAATTCATCATCAACCGCATGATCGGCGTGCATCCGCGTGCGCTGCTGGAGTTCGACCGGCTCGACAGCGAATTGAAGGACCAGATCCGCGAACAGATGGCCGGTTACGCGGACCCTGTTTCCTTCTATGTCGAGAAACTCTCCGAAGGTATCGCGCAGATCGCCGCGGCTTTTGCACCGGAGCCGGTCATTGTGCGGCTCTCCGATTTCAAGTCGAACGAGTATGCCAATCTCATCGGTGGCACGCGTTATGAGCCCCACGAAGAAAACCCGATGCTCGGGTTTCGGGGTGCCTCGCGCTACGTGGATGAGACCTTCCGTCCCTGCTTCGAGCTCGAATGCCGCGCGCTGAAGAAGGTGCGCGAGACGATGGGCTTGAAGAACGTGCAGATCATGGTGCCCTTCGTGCGTACGCTGAAGGAAGGGCAACAGGTGATCGAGCTGTTGGCCCAGAACGGGTTGCGGCGCGGGGTCGATGACCTGAAGATCATCATGATGTGCGAGCTGCCGACCAACGCGCTGCTCGCGGAGGAGTATCTCGAGCACTTCGATGGCATGTCGATCGGCTCCAATGACATGACACAGCTCACGCTCGGGTTGGATCGCGACTCGTCCATCGTGGCGAAGCTGTTCGATGAGCGCGATGCGGCAGTGAAAAAGATGCTGGCAATGGCGATCACGGCCTGCAAGAAGAAAGGCAAATACGTGGGGATCTGCGGCCAGGGGCCGTCCGATCACCCGGACCTGGCGCGCTGGCTGCTCGAGCAGGGGATTGAGAGTATGTCGCTCAATCCGGATACGGTGGTCGAGACGTGGTTGTTTCTAGCGCAAAAGTGATGCGCTGGTGCGCGACTCTCACATGGGTGGCCCGCCCCCCGCGGGGCCGCCGGGCGCGTCAGCGGCGGCCGGAGTACGCCGGCGCGAACAGCCTCGCGCGGTAGTGCTGCAGCTCCCGGATCGACTCCATGATGTCGGCGTGCGCGAGGTGGGTACCCTGCTTCGTGAACCCTTCCAGGACCCCCGGCGCCCAACGCCGCGCGAGCTCTTTCAGCGTGCTGACATCCAGGTTCCGGTAGTGAAAGAAGCGCTCGAGCTTCGGCATATGCCGCGCCAGGAAACGACGATCCTGGCAAATGCTGTTGCCGCAAATCGGTGAAGCGCCGGGCGCCACCAGCGGCGCCAGAAACTCCAGCGTGCGCGCTTCCGCTTCAGCAGTCGTGACCTTGCTTGCCCGCACCCGCGCGAGCAAACCCGACGAGCCATGTTGTTTCTGGTTCCAGTCGTCCATGCCCGCCAGCACTGCCTCGGTCTGATGGACCGCAATGACCGGACCTTCCGCAATGACGCCCAGCTCTTTGTCGGTCACGACGGTCGCGATTTCGATGATGGCGTCGGAATCGGGCTTCAGGCCCGTCATCTCGAGATCGATCCAGATCAGATGGTCTGCGCTAGGCATATTGTGAGTATCGTGAGCCCGGGGTGTGTGGTCTGCGCCGGCCTGTAATGGTAGCGTCGCGGGGGTCGCGTATGAGTTTACCAGACGCCCCACGGCCTTATGAATGACGAATGACACCTTCGAAGCCCGCGTGACGGCCACTTTCGGCCGGCACCTGCTGGTGCGGACCGCCTCCGGGCAGGAGCTCCGCGCGCGCCCGTTCGGGCGTGGGCTCAACGTGGTTTGCGGGGACAACGTCCACTGCCGCCCGGACCCGCACCACGACGAAGTGCACGTTCTCGAGGTGATTCCACGACGCACGGCCCTTTATCGCTCGAATTTGCGTGGTGTGACCGAGCCGGTGGTCGCGAACCTCACGCGGCTGCTCGTGGTGCTCGCGCCGATGCCGGCGCCGGATCTCTTCGTTGTTGACCGGTATCTGGCGGCTGCCGCCTCCGGCGGGATCTCAGGAACGCTGGTCGTCAACAAGACGGAACTGGGTCTCACCGACGAGTTGCGATCGCAGCTCGAAAGGTTCGAAAAAGCGGGGTACCCGTGGATCCCCTGCTCGGTTCGCGGCGGTATCGGCATCGACAACCTCCTGGAGACGTGCGCCGGCCAGGTCACCGCGTTGGTCGGTCAGTCGGGCGTGGGGAAATCCTCCGTCGTCAAATGGCTCATTCCGAACGCCGAAGTTGAAACGGGGACGTTGGTTCGGGAGGAGGAAGGACGTCACACCACGACGGCCTCGCGGATGTTCGATCTGCCGCGCGGTGGGCACCTGATCGACTCACCGGGCGTGCGGGACTTCGCGCCTGCTGTTGATCGGCTGGACAGCCGGAGCCTGGGGTTCGTGGAGGTCGAGCGGCTGGCGCCCGGGTGTCGGTTTGCGGATTGCCGGCATATGCGGGAGCCGGCGTGTGCTGTCAGGGAGGCCATCGAGAGTGGCGGGATGGATCCGCGACGGTACGAAAGTTATCGGCGCTTGCGGCGGTTGTATGAGGAGTTGATGGCCGCTCGTGGACCAGAGCGGCGACGGTAAGTTAGATGCGCGCCGCATTCGCATGGAATGGCGCTGGGTCGCGGCGCGCTGCGGGAGCGATGCGGTCGCGCTGGGTCTCGGCACGGCGCTGAGTGCCCGAGGAAGCGACGCGTCGGCGATGGGTCTCGGCGGCGGCCAGGCGCTGGGTCGCGGTGCTCAATACCGCGTTAGGTGACGGACTGGCGTCCGCTTAGTGCGTGGGCGAGCGTGCCGCCGTCCACGTATTCGAGCTCGCCGCCGATCGGGACACCGTGGGCGATGCGGCTGGCGCGGATGCCGCGCTTCGTCGCAAGCTCGCCGAGGAAATGCGCGGTGGCCTCGCCCTCCACCGTCGGGTTCGTGGCGAGGATGACCTCACGCACTGCGCCCTCATTGAGGATCGCTTCCAACTCGCGAACGCCGAGTTGCTCAGGGCCGATGCCGTCGAGGGGCGAGAGATGCCCCATCAACACGAAATATCGCCCGCGGTAGCTGCCAGACATCTCGACCGCAACCACGTCCGCCGGCGACTCGACCACACAAAGCAGCGACGCATCGCGCTGAGGCGCCGCGCACGTCGAACACAACTCATCTTCGGTAAGCATCCGGCAGCGCCGGCAACGCACG
>Ga0070665_100005354_pt1 | contig 13259 bp, 18 predicted proteins | sample KBSS13metaG_FD_65862 | JGI IMG/M metagenome (GOLD analysis project Ga0070665, IMG submission 65862) | Switchgrass rhizosphere microbial communities from Kellogg Biological Station, Michigan, USA - KBS S1-3 metaG | ecosystem: Host-associated > Plants > Roots > Rhizosphere > Soil ... | reverse complement strand
TTTGCCACTGATGGAAAACTAATTCCAAATTTTCCCATCTAATCAAAACCAACCGGCGCTCCGATAATTTGCGGCATCTGCCAACGGAGAGTCGTATGAAAACAGTCATTGTCACAGGGGCTTCTCAGGGCATCGGCGCCGCAGTGGCCAGCCTGTTTCTGGAACGCGGTTACAACGTCGTAGCCAATTCACGCAACATCACGAGGAAGAACGAGTTGAGCCGCTCGGATCGGCTCGTCCTGGTCGAGGGCGATATCGGTCAGGAAGCGACTGCCCGGAGCCTCGTGGCCACCGCCGTGCAGCGCTTTGGCTCAGTGGATGGATTGGTCAACAACGCGGGCATTTTCATCGCCAAGCCGTTCGTGGACTACAGCTCGGAGGATTTCCGCAAGTTGTCGGCAACGAACCTGGATGGCTTCCTCCATATAACCCAACTCACTGCCCGGCAGATGTTGGCGCAGAAGAGCGGTGGCAGCATCGTGAACATCACGGCTTCCATCGCGGATCATCCGCTCGCAGCGCTGAACGCTTCCGTTGCGATGATCACCAAGGGTGGTATCAACGCGGCATCCCGCAGCCTCGCTCTGGAGTATGCGAAAGAGGGGATTCGGGTCAACGTGGTCGCCCCAGGCATCGTCAGCACTCCGCTGACCAATGGGTTTCCCCAGGATTTCCTGCGGTCATTGTCGCCGATGGGGAAGGTCGCTTCGGTACAGGACATAGCTGAAGCAGTGTGGTATCTGAGCCAGGCAAGCCAGGTGACCGGAGAGGTGTTACACGTCGACGGCGGCTCCCACCTGGGACATTGGTAAGGGAGGTTTCGTCATGTCAGCAGTCACCGCGGAAGGTCGTTTGAAGGAACTGGGCATCTCTCTACCGAAGGCGCCGACTCCGCTCGGCGCCTACGTTGAGGCCGTTCAGACAGGCAATCTGCTCTACTTGAGTGGAACGTTGCCTACCGAGGCGGGTAAGGCAAAGTTTGTAGGGCGCATCGGCCGCGAATTGACGTTGGAGCAGGGAGCTGAGGCAACCCGTCTCGCCGCGTTGAATTCGCTGGCGTTGGCCCAGGATCACCTGGGCAGCCTGGACCGGATCACTCGTGTTGTACGGTTGAGTGTGTCGCTCGTAACGACACCGGAGTTCCGCGATCACCCCAAAGTGGCTGACGCTGCATCGGACCTGCTGGTCAGCCTCTTTGGCCGTGAGAAGATTTCAACACGGGCCGTGATGGGCGTCGCCAGCCTGCCGCTCGGCGCCTGTGTGGAGACGGAAATCCTCTTCGAGGTCACTAACCCCACATCATGATCCGGGCGCAGTCCACCGCCAGCCGGATGAAAAGAAACAGGGCCAGAAGCGCCGGAAAAGGCTTGCCGAGCGCTTCGCCCGTCAGCAGCTTCCAGAAGGCGAGCGTGCCGAAGTAGACGACACAGAAAATAACCAGGGCCATGGGAATGACCCATTGCCAATGGGGCGGCCCGAACAGGGCCGCGGGCACCATCAGGCCACGGCCCGGCAGCAATAAAAAACCGGCACCGGCGGCGCCCGGAACTATAATGGCGGGGTCGCGGAAATTCATCCGCCCACTATATGTAGCCTATGGCGCTCATTCAATTCGTCCGCAACTACGATGACCTGTCCACGGACCGTGGCTATCAGTTCAAGTTTCATTGCGACAAGTGTGGCAACGGCTACATGACTCAGTTCCAGGCCTCCACCATCGGTGTGGCCGAGTCACTGTTAAATGTTGCAAGTGATTTTCTGAGCGGTTTCGGCCGGGCGGGCTCGGCCGTCCACGAAGTGCAACGGGTCGTGGGCGGCAAGCTGCATGATGCGGCGCTGGCGCAGGCTGTCGAGGAAGCACGTCCGAATTTCCGCCAGTGCACGGCCTGCGGCACCTGGGTTTGCAGCCAGGTCTGTTGGAACGCTCAGGCGAATTTGTGCGAGGTGTGTGCGCCGGATTTCACAGAACAGCTGGCCGCCAACCAGGCGCGCGCCAAAGCCATGGCGGCTCGCGAGCAGCTCGAGGAGAAGGCGCGGGCTACGGACTATGTGAGCAACGTCGACATGTCGCCGGGTTCGCATCTCGAGGCGACCACCGCTGCCACCAACACGCAGGCGGCCAAGACATTGTGTGGACAGTGCGGCGCCGAGGTCGGCTCGTCCAAGTTCTGCCCCGACTGCGGCAAGCCTGTCGCCAAGGCCATACCGGAGCACTGCCCGAAGTGCAACGCCGAGACTCACGGTCACAAGTTCTGCGGCAACTGCGGGAACAAGCTCACCGACTGAGCGCGCGACGCAAGATCTGCGGTTGATGACCAAAGTCACATGACTGCGGCGTTTTACATGACGTAAGACACTGTAGGGCCGGTACCGGGTCGCGCACACTCTGGCCCATGGAATTCATCGCAACGATCATCTGGGCAGCTTCGGCCGTGTGCTTCGTGGCTTTCATGGCCATCATCTGGAACTACGCTGAAAGCGCGGATAAAGCGCCATGAGCGCGAAGATCCTTCCCTGGCGACCCCGCACTCCTGAACCGGCCCTGAAAGAGTCGGTCTACCTGCCCGCCCTCATTGATGGGCAGGTCACAGTTCACGCACTCATCGAAGGCCTGGCCGCAGCAGGCCTGCGCCTCCACCACGACCCCGCCTCCGGCAAGTTCGTCATCCTCGCCCAGTAGCACCCAGGCGGCCCGATCGCTCAAGACGAGCGGGGTCTGGCTACGTCAACCTCTGTACTGTAGTCACAGTCACAGGGAGTCTCAAAATGACGTCCAGACAGAACAAACCGAGCATCGTGTTTGTACACGGGATTTGGGCCGATGGCTCGTGCTTCAGCAAGCTGATTCCACCGCTTCAGGCCGAGGGCCACGAGGTCATCGCCGCTCAGTACAGCCTCGACTCGGTGGCCACGGATCTCGCAGCCGTGAAGAAGACTCTCACCCGCGTCAGTGGTCCGATCCTGCTCGTCGGTCACTCGTATGGCGGGACTCTCATCACCGCCGCCGGGACTGACCCTCGGGTTGCGGGTCTCGTGTATATCGCCGCGCTGGCCCCGGACGGCAACGAAACGTCGCAGAGCCAGCAAGACCAGTTTCCGCGCACAGACATCTTCTCCAGTGTCGATGTGGTCGATGGGCGCGTCTGGATCAAACGCGACAGCATCGATCGCTTCGCGGGCGACCTGAGCGCGCAGGAGCTGCAACTCGTGTGGGCAACCCACGCGCCGCCGGTGGCCGATCTGTTCAATCAGAAGGTGGATGGCACGGCCTGGAAGTCGAAGCCGACCTGGTATGTGCTCGCCACCCAGGACCGCACAGTGCACCCCGAATTGCAGCGATTCGTCGCGAAGCGCATGGGTGCGAAGACTCATGAAGTCAACAGCAGCCACGTGCCGATGCTGTCCCAGCCCGAGTTCGTACTCAACGTCATACGCGAAGCCGCTGCTGCCTGCGCCACTGCGAAGGCGTGATTCGTTCCACTTTTCTGAACGCTCGGGTGAAGGCGGCTTGATCACAGAAGCCGCACGTGTCTGCGATCTCCGCGAGCGGGCGGTTCGTTCGGGCCAGGAGTGTCCTGGCCTGTTCGAGCCGCAGGCGGATGAGATATTGGCGGGCCGATATCCCAAAGGCATGGCGGAAGCTGCGGGAGAAGTGTCGTACGGACAGCGAGCACGCCGCCGCCATCTCCCTCAGAGCGATGCGACCGCTCAAATGATTGCGCAGTAATTCCTCAGCGCGCTGCTTCTGCCAGCTCTTCATAGGCGCGCATCATCAGGTTCAGGGGGCCAGCAGAACCAAGACTTTGTATGATCGAGCCATCCATTCCAGGTATGGGTCGTCATCGTGGAACTGAGACATCTGCGCTATTTCGTGGCCGTGGCCGAAGCCGGCAGCTTCACGCACGCCGCCGAGCGACACCTGCATACGGCACAGCCGTCATTGAGCCGCCAGATACGCGAGCTGGAAATGGAGGTCGGTGTAAAGCTGCTGGAGCGCAAGGCCCGCGGTGTTGCTTTGACTGCGGCGGGCCGGGTGTTCCTCGATCACATCAGGCTGGCGTTGCTGCAGGTGGATGCCGCAGCCGAGGCCGCTCGGTTGGCCACGCGGCCGGCAAAACCAGCGTTTGTGGTTGGGTTTCTGATCGGGCAGGAGGTTGCGTGGTTGCCGGATACGTTGCGGATTCTGCGCGAGGAGGCCCCTGAGGTTGAAATCTCGATTGTCAGTCAATCCTCACCCGAGCTGGCATCCGCGTTGATGCGCGGGAAGGTGGATGTGGCCTTCATGCGGCGTGAGCAGCCAACCACGGGTCTCGCCTTCAAACTGTTGATCCATGAGCCGCTGGTGGTCATCCTGCCGGAGCGCCATCGGCTGGCCCGCTCCAAATCCATCCGGCCGCAGGATCTCGAGCACGAGACCTACATCAGTCCCGCCCGCATGGCGCCGGTGCTGAAATCGGTGATCGAAGACTATGCAAAGAAGATCTGTATCACCTTGAAACCCGAATACGATGCCGAAAACCTCTCCGCCGCCATGTCGCTGGTTGCCTCCACGGGCGGCTTCACCTTGTTCCCGCTTTACGTGCAGAACATGCTGACCCGCGCGGTCGTGACCCGCCCGCTGCGCGGCGAGCCGCCGACCATCGATCTCGTGTTGGGCGCCAACGAGTCGAATGCATCGCCCGTCCTCGCACGGTTCCTGGCCCGCGGCGCCGAGTTGGTGGAGCGGGTCAGGGTGCCGCAGCGGTGCTGAGTGCCCGGTCGATGCCGGCATCCCAATCGGCGAATGTGAACGGCACGAGCCTGTCAGGTTGCAGGTTGTCGACTCTGACGGGATACAGCCAGTTGAGCCAAAAACACTCACGCCAGCTGTCGCAGGCATGTGCATAGTCGTGTTTGCCTGTCTGGTAGTGAACGCAGACCTTCAGGTTGGGCAGGCAGGCCCGGCCGCCTTCCGAGTAGAACGACAACCGATCGCCCACCGGCTCGCCGATGAGGGTGACCCGACTGCCGCCGGCCTCTTTGATGAAGGCCGCCGTGGTGATGGCTGCTGAGAAGGTTGCCGGGTCCGTGAGGATACTGATACGGCCGTTGGTCAGTTGCGGCAACACGTGGGTGAAATGCCAGGTGTTGGTGTAGTCGCCGCCGCCGTCGCCGCGTAGATCCACGATGACGGAGCAGGGCGGGTGGGTGCGAAGCGCCTTCTCGGTCGAAACGAGGAAGGGTGCAATCTTGTCGGAAATCGACGGCAGCCGCACCACCTCGGCGCAGTGCCCTGTGGGAAACAACCGGAAATCATCGTTGCCGCTGCGGGCACGATAGGCTATCCAGTCTTTCTCCAGTCCCTTCTGCAGTTGAGTGGCGTCCAATGGGCGTGTTACCACCTCGCCGTTGGGCCGAGTCACGGTCCATGTGGATGCGTTGGGATTCGCGGCGATCCCCAACCCGTACAAAAGATCCTGCACCACCATGAATTGCGCGGCGTTCTGCCGCCGGAAACCTTCAACGCCGCCCCGCAATGTTTCGAGTCGGCTGACGATCAGGTCTATGGGCCGTCCGTCGATGCTGTCGACTCGCCCACCCAACAAATCGCTATATCGAGCGGATGCTCGCGTCACATAAAACCCCTCAGCAAAACGAGTCACCTGCACAGGGAGGACCACCGAGCTGCCGTCCGCAGTCGGGTCCAGCCGGGAGTGCCCGTTATCTGCAAGCGCCATCACCTGCATGAGCGCCACCTGTAACTTTTGTGACGGTAACGCCTCAGGTAGCGCATTGAGCTCGTGGACGCGCGCTGCGGCCGCCGCACGCGCGGCCGGCGAAAAGGCGCGATCCAACGCCATCACTTTTGTGAAGTAGTCCAGATCCTGACGCTGAGCCTCCAGCACCGACTTCGGTGTGGGGTAATCAGCCTTCGGCTCGACAGGATGAAAGTGCCGGTTGAAGGCGAAAAGCAGGCCAGCGAAGAGCAGCGTTGCCGCGAGCAGGACGCCGCCCAGCACTCGTGCGACCGCCATCACAAAGGAGCCCTTGGTCGGATGGGTCCGGACTTCTGATGTATATAACATTGGCATGGACCGCTCGTGGGTTCTGACATGACAGGGAGTTCGCAATGCAACCGGATGAGCCGGAAATGGATCACACCGCAACGATACCTGCTGGCCGCATCGTTCACGATGCGCGAGGCAACGCAAAGTGGAAGTGGCGCGGTGAAGAGACTGATTCGCGCGACGAAGAGTCCGGCGTTCTGAAGTATATCGACTCGGCGGATCTGACTGTCGAAGGTGGAAAGCCCGCCGGGACACCCGAATCCGGCGGCGGATACGATCCCTACAACCAGGGCAAGGCGCGCCGCGAGCCGAAGAAGTAATTAAGTCAACAGGCGCTGTGTCCGTGGATTGATATAGTGATGCACATGGACCTGTGCCCCTGCGGCTCGAGCCGCCCCTATGCCAAGTGCTGCGGCATCTGGCACGCCGGTACGCCGGCTCCCGACGCGGAAGCGCTCATGCGCTCGCGTTACTGCGCTTTTGTGTTGGGTAACGAGCCCTACCTGCTCGCAACCTGGCATCCAAGCAAACGTCCCCGCTCGATCCCATTCAACCCGAACCAGAAATGGCTGGGCTTGCGCATCGTGGAGGCGAAGGTGACGGGCGAAGCCAGCGCGGAAGTTGAATTCATCGCACGCTCCCGGGTCAGCAACGCCGCTGCCGTTCGCCAACACGAACGCAGTCGCTTCGTTCGCGAGGCCGGGGCTTGGCTGTACCTCGACGGTGATGTAACCATTTGATTTGGCGGGGATTGGCACCTGCTTTCTCGCAGATCCCTTTCATACTTGTGCCCTGAAGCAACAGAAGGTCGACGCTACAGAATCGAGACACGTATCAGTCGATTGGCGGTCTGCGCAAGTGCTAATCCGTCGCCGGTTGGTATGCGTCAGCCAGTCGAAGGAGCGTTGCTTCGCCAAGGTGTCCGCCTACTAATTGCAAGCCGAGAGGCCGGCCGTCGTCAGTAAATCCGCACGGAACGGAAATGGAGGGACGCCAGCGGCGTTGATGGGCATGTTGAAGCGGACAAAGTTGAACACGTCGATCCCGAGTAGGCGCAATTCCTCCCCAATCCGAGTCGCGCAGACGACGAGTCTGGGCCCGCGACGATGAATCATTGGGCAGGCGCTCGCCTCCAAGACACCGGTTCGTTGGCCGGGTAGCCCGCCGGCTCGTAGCGACTTCGCTAGATCCTGACTCGAGTGGCGAGCAGCCTATGCGTCGCGCTGCTGTGGCTGCGCGCAGGCAAGCGCTGACACCAATCGCGCGATGCAAAGTGTTCGTCGCCCTTTGCAGGTAATTGCGATAGAAAGAGGTCCTGATCAAGCGGTCTACAAAATTCGCTTAAATCGCTAATGCGAATGACAAGGGCAATCCCGGTTAAATCCTGGGCAATGCGTCGCAGCCGCAGTCCACCGCACTGTCTATATATGGGCAAGCTGGCAACAGGATTGCGCATCCATGTATTCAAAGTCCGAAATTCTTGCACGGATGGCCGACTATCGAGCGGACGACGGCGGCATCGGGGCGTGGCTGACTGACAAAACCTGTGAGGTCGTGTTCGACCGTCTGGGGCGCATCAACGCCGAGCCCTTGCCGGCCGTGCAGTTGAATCAGTTGCTGGTGCTGGCACATGAGGCACCCGTGAGTGATGGGTTCTTCTCGTACTATTGGTTGGAAGCCCCGGCTTCACATCCGTATGACGTGCGGACGCTCGTGACGTTTCGTCAGGAGTGGATATGTTCGGGCGCGATTGTGTCACTGGATCATCTGGCGTGGGGGATCCACAGACTCTACGTGGACGGGCTGCTTTATTTCGGCAACATCCGCAGCGCCTTCCGGGGTTTGCGTGAACAATCAATCCAACAGCTACGAGACCTCTTTCGGGGCAAGCGGGTGGATACGGATGCCATCACTCGCCGCGGGCCGCCGCTTCCGCTGCGCAAGATCGACAAGCACGCGAGGTATTTGATCTCCGAGATGGCCTGCAAATCCTATGGGGCCGACGCTCAGGTCAGGAGTCATTTGCGCAGTGCCTTGTTGGGTGCGTATGAGTCTTGCACCCAGTCTGGCGCGTTCCCCGTAACGGTGGAAACACTGCTGAAGAATTACCTGCCAACTGAACTCGACGGCAAGCGCGGCGAGTTGTTGTTCTCCGCCTCGGAGATCCTGGCTGAAAGCGTGACCTCCCGAAGCGAGCTGGAGCGTCTGTACCTCACTGTCGCAGGTAAGTTCAGCGCGGCACGGACGGATGCTCTGAAAAATACCGAACTCTACCTCTCGATGCTCACGGATCTCGACGTGTATGTCGCGACCAGCATGCGAGAGCCGGCCGACTTCGTCAGCATGGCGGAGACTTGCGAGCAGATCTTCCAGGATACGAAACTCGCCGCCATGAACCTGAGGTACTTCGATCCTACACTGAGCGCAGCCAGCGGACACGAGGACAAAGGGTTGATTGAATGTCTGATGGTCAAATGTGCCAAGGCGCTGGTGTACTGTGCCGGGCAAAAGGAGAGTTATGGCAAGGATGCCGAAGCAGCCATGGCTTTGAGTCTCGGCAAGCCGGTCATTTTCTATTGTGACCCTAAAAAGGCGCCGTTCTATCGGGAAGTGCATCCCCTCACGCGGCTGATTGAGTTTCAGACCGGGGTCGCGGTGGGGGCCATGATCGCGGATCGGCTCGATCTGGTGGCCGAGTTGCTGGCCCGCATTTTCGAGAACCGGATGGTCTATCGGCTGGAGCGGTCGGCTTCCGGATCGCTGCGTTTGATCGAGGCTCTGACCGGGTCGGTGGTTCGAATACAGACCAGCGACAAGTTGCTCACCGAGACGTTCTGGAACCACTATCACCTGGATCTCAACGGGCGGCCGAAGGTGGCCGCACCTGTGGTTTCGATTGATCGGGCCCGCGAGTCTAAGGCGGCGCGCACCTCTTCAGGACCCGGCCAAGCGCAGCTTGCTCTGGCCGATACCGGTACGGCAACGAGGCTGGCAGCGCGAAGCTCGATACCGGGGGGCAGCGCCCGCGCACAAGGGACCGAGACCGCGCATTCGCAAGCACCGAAGGCCATTGAGCCATCCCGATCCGAGGAATCGTTTCCGCTCAGCGCGGCCGAGGTTTACGATGCGATTGCCAAACAGAAGAGCACACAGGCGAGTGGCGGCAAGCGCTGCGCGGTCTTTACCGAGTGGTTGGCCACCGAGCGTGTCGGTCTCAAGGAGGGCATCCGTTTGCTGCGATTCGTAGAGGCGACGCTGAATGCGACTGGTGCGAAGTCGAATTTTGTTTTTTCGAGATCCGATCTGTCACGCTGGTATCAGCAAATGTCCAATGGCGAGGTGGTTGGAAGTTGAGGATGGGCGGCTCGGACACGGTCAGCAAAAGATTTCGACAACATTGGGGTGAGCGCACGGCTTCCGGCGCCGCACGCAAAGCCCTTGAGGCGGCGATTCCCGGCGCCGCGCTCGCAACGATTCCTATCAACTTAGAGACGGCCGCAAAGTTCGTTGGGATCGAACAGATAGTGCATGGCGAGCTGGTCGGCATCGACGGGTCCCTCAGCTCAACGGCGTCCGGCACCTACCTCGTAACCCTCGAGCGGCATCAGAGCCGGGTCAGAAAACGCTTCACGCTGGCGCATGAGATCGGCCATCTGGTGGTCTTGAACTCCCTTGGACCGCGAGAGGGCGGCGTCGCTTCGAATGATCTGGCTTGTCGAGCAGCGAGTGCAGAGGACCTGGACGAAGAGCGCCTGTGCGATCTGCTGGCGAGCGAGCTTCTCATGCCGCGAGCAGCGTTCCTGCAACAGATGCAACTCGATGGAGTGTCTGCTAGCACGATTCCGGTCATCGCTCGCCATTTCGATGTTTCGCTGCAGGCGGCGAGCCGGCGGGTGGCGGATCTTCTGGGCTATGAGATCGGGGTCAGTCTGTGGACTTTCAGTGAATCGGCCACGCATCTCGTCCCGAAATGGTACCTGACCAAGAAAGGTTCAATGACGCTACCTTATGCGCTCGATGGGCAACATGCCTCGGCGGCGCTTTTCTCCGACAGCCCGGTGCGCGGGTGGCATTGGCTGGCTTTGCAAGGTCAGATGGACAAGTATTACGTCGACATTCAGCCGCTGCCCGGCGCCAGCAAGTCCTGGCTACTCGTGGTCGTGTTTGGCGATGCGGCACAACAGATACTGGCTCAGATCAGCGCCGGCCGCGAGCGCCTGCAAATTCAACAGCTACCCCTGGTAGAGGAATAGCCACTTGCTCACACGCGGCCACCTCATCGGACTTGATGACCTCGCAGGCATTGCGGCCCGGGCAACGCAACGCGCCCGTCTGCTTTTTTCGATCTCAGAGAAGCCGGGCTCATTGATCTCAATGAGCCCGATGAGGTGAGGTATGACCCGAGTCGTTGTTTCCTACCCCAACGAGGACAGACAGATCGCCACGCGCCTGGTCAGCGCGTTACGCGCCACCGGACTCGAGCCCGTAACGGACGTTTACGAGGCAACATCGGGTGAAGATATTCTCACCCACCTGCTCTACACCGTCCGAAGTTCCGACTTCGTTCTCCTGCTGACTACTACGAGATCTCTCTCGGCCTGGCGCTTCCATAAGGCTGCGGGCGCAATCCGCCAGAAGCTCAAAAGCCGCAATGTGTCGATTGTCCCGGTATTTCTGGGACCCCGGCCGGTCATCCTCGGGTTGGCCGATTTCGTTTCCTTCTACATTGACGAGCGCAGTCGGCGTTTCGATGCGGGCGCGTCCATTGAGCGGATCGCGGCTTACATGGCCAATCTGCCGCGGATCGAATTCGATCGGCTATCCGCGGAGGCCTTCGAGGCGCTGGTCGTGGCGTTGTTGGGGAAGCTCAAATTCCTCGACATCGAGCCCACCTACCGGCTCAACAGCCCATTCGACTTCCAGGCAAAAACCCGAACCCGCAATCCGTTCGGCGGCTCCGCCGACACGGTGTGGCTGTTCAAGATCAAGTTCCACAAGAACTCGCGAGCTGACATCAGCTCCTTGAGCGAGCTCAGTTATTTCCTGCAGAGGCAGCCCGTCGGCGTCAACGGAGTGCTGATCACCAACGGTCAACTCACCTCGACCGCGCGCGACTGGACCGAGTTGAATCAGGAATCCAAGCGAATCTCCATTTCGATCGTGGACGGGGCCCAGTTACGAGAGCTCGTCCTGAAGTTTCCGGACCTCATCGACACGTTCTTCGCGCGGCGGTTCTGATATGGACATCCCGCAACTCGTTAAACGACTGAACGACTGCGCCGCCGGTCACGCGGGTTGGGCGGAGTTTGAGAACGTCTGCATCGAAATCCTGACCTTCCTGTTCGTGCCCCCGCTGTCGCCGCCCAAGATTCAACCGAGAACCTATTCACAGATTGATCGGCGCGATGCGGTGTTTCCGAACCGTGAGGACATCGGCTCCGGCGTATGGGCGAAAATCTACCGCGAGCTCAATGCCCGCCTGATCCTGTTCGAATTCAAAAACTACGATCTGACGGAAATCGGCAAGGATGAGGTCAATCAAACCCGCAACTACCTGACACCGGCCATGGGTCGGCTCGCCATCATGTGCACCAACAAGATGCCCAATGAGGCGGCGCATCTCAAGAGGAATACCATCTACAGCGATGACAAGAAGGTGATCCTGTTCATCACCAAGGACAAGCTGGAGGAAATGTTATATATCAAGGAGCGTGGCGATGACCCAGGGGACCTGATCATGGACGAAATAGAGTGGTTTTATCTTCAGCACGAGTAACTGACGGCAACCAGCGCGATTGCGGCTCCATCGCGGCGCTGATTCACGCGCTGGGTATCCCCCCTTGGCGAGCCGGTCACCTCGGCTGCAAATTATAGATCGCACACCGCCGGTTCGGGTTACGCCCCCGTGCGGTGTTGTCTCTCAACGCATCCGGGCACCGGCGCAGGTGGAAATGCAGACTGGCATGTTTTCGTCCCGGCCAGGCTGGTGAGCACATTCTTCCTGGGAAAGACCGCCGCACAACATGCCAGCGACAATCAGCCTCATGCATGATCGTCGCGCCGCGACACCGACTATCATCCTGTTTGTCGCGCTTCTCACCCTGATCGTCGCGCAATCCGCTATTCGTTCTGCGTCGACAACACGATCGAATCCCGGTTGAAACAGGCTTTGCAGAGCGAAACTTTGAGCCGTTTGGCAAGAACCTTCTGCGCCATACGCATCGACCCTCAGCCATCATCCCACGGCGAGCTGATTTGCAGAATCTCATCAAACACAAAATCGTGAGCCGATCCTGCCAGAATGGCGTCATCCATGGCGCTGGCGCGCTAGTCAATCAATTCAATTCTTGCTTTATGGCCATGAGACCGTGCCAGTTTGGCATCACAGGTGATCAACCGGCTATCCAGGATCTCGGCAAGGACAACATAGGCCGCATCGTACGCAGTGATTGAGTCACGCAACGTCCAGACTCGCTCCAGCAGGTCTTTGTGCTCTGCGCGTTTGATGTTGAGTGCAACGTGGTCCTCGAGCGCCTGTTTGCCCCGAGCTGCGGTAATCTCTTTGAGGATCACCAGGCGGCGAAGTGTTTGAGAAACCTCGATGTCAATCAGATGGGGTGCGTGGAGAGTCTCTCCCGAGTCCAACACCCGCTCCTGTACTTTGATGCCCTTGTCTGTACGCAGCAGAAGCTCGAGGACGGCTGACGCATCAACTACGATCAACGCGCATCACGCTCGCCACGCAGGATGTCGGTAGGCGAGAGCTTGCCCCGATAGGGGTCGCGCTGAGCCAGCCGCTCCCGCATCTCCTCGGGAGTAGGATATTCAGCGATTTTTCGAACCTCACGGATCAGGAAGTCAGACAGCGCCATGCCGGCCAGCGCGGCCCGAGCCTTCAATTGCCGATGCAGTGAGTCGGGGACATTCCGCAGTTGAATCATCTTCGACATGCGAGCGATACTATTCGCATGTGCTGCACATGTCAACGCCATGTCCGGCGCTGCACCAATAAGACCTATTTAATCAGCGGCTTGCACGACTGAGTCGGAGCCGTAGGTGTACCGGGATGTCTGCTGCAGTTTCACCAGAGTCGGCTGGTTGAGGGCGCGCAGAATCTGCAGTCGGCCTACACCGACTATGCGGGCCATCTGGCGACTGCGATCGGCAGCACGCCTGACTCGGCGACAACGTTCGGCAACATCTATCAGGGCA
>Ga0070665_100005353_pt1 | contig 13259 bp, 5 predicted proteins | sample KBSS13metaG_FD_65862 | JGI IMG/M metagenome (GOLD analysis project Ga0070665, IMG submission 65862) | Switchgrass rhizosphere microbial communities from Kellogg Biological Station, Michigan, USA - KBS S1-3 metaG | ecosystem: Host-associated > Plants > Roots > Rhizosphere > Soil ... | reverse complement strand
GACGGAGTGGGACTACGGCACGACGCGCGCCACCAAGCTCGACACCGGCTGCGGCGAGTACTTCGTCGACTATCAGATTCCGCTGGCGATGCTCGACGCGACCGCGGTGGGCGGGCCCAAGGTGACGCCGACGACGCCGATGTCGCTGTTCTTCGCGACCGCCAACAGCCTGAACAACCCGCTGCAGAAGGACGTGGTCGTCTCGGGCGATTTCCTTGCCGATCCGAGTCGGCCCGTACCGGGCGGCGACACGATCACGCCGGCAGGGGGGACCATCTCGGCGCCCATCGTGCAGTCGCTCACGGCGGCTGGCTGCGGCTCGACAACCCTGACCGCAGTTGTGCTCGATACGCTCGACGACGGCGGCGGTAGCACGCTGGCCACCGTCGATTTCCTGGCCTATGCGGACACGGACGGCGACGGCGTCGCCAATGACGGCAACAGCTGGAACGTGGTCGCGAGCGGCGGGCAGTCGAGCACCATCGGCAAATGGACGGCCGTTTGGAACAGCGCCGCCCGTCCGGCTGGTCGCTACTTGCTGGGCGTGCGGGCTGTCGACCTGCAGGGCCATACCACCCACAGCTTCCTTGATCAGGCGGCGGTGAATTCGACCTACGGGAGCACGCCGCCGCACTTCGCCAACCCGACCGGGCTCGTCGTCTTGACGTTCGCCAACGCCTGCGGCACGCCCGGCGCGTCGATCGCCATCGCGGCCGCGCCGGCGACGGTCGGCGCCGGAGCAACAGTCACCTTCACGGTCACGGTCACCAACCCGCTGGCGCAGCCGCTGGCACTGTCGTCGATCACTGCCGCGTTGCCACCAGGCTTCACTTACCAGTCCACCACCGGCGGCACGCTGTCGCCGGTGACTTCGCCCACCGGCGGCGTCGGGGGATCGCTGTCCTGGGCGTTTTCCTCGACGTCGGTCCCGGCGTCCGGTACCGCCACCTTGATCTTCGCCGCCGCAGCGAGCGGCACCGCCGGCACCTACAGCGCGACCGCCTCGGCCGGCGTCGCCACCGGCACGATTACGAGTACCCCGGCGACCGTCGCCGTCGGCTCGCCGTCCTTGACCATCGGCAAAGCGGCCAATGTCACCTCCGCCTCGCCCGGCGATCCGGTCGTCTACACAATCACCTACTCGAACGACTCCGCGGCCAGCGTCACGAACGCGGTGATCACCGACGTCCTGCCCGATGGGCTGGACTTCGTCAGTGCGACCCATGACGGCGCCTACGCGGCTGGCCCGCACTCGGTTACCTGGAACGTGGGCAGCGTCGGGGCGGGCGCCGGCCCCTTCTCGGTCTCGGTCACCGCGGCGGTCACGTCTCCCTACCCGGTCAGCGCCCTCACCCCGGTCGTCAACATGGCCGCCATCACGTCGACCGAGACGAGTGCCATGACTGCCTCGAGCGCGGTCTACGTCGAGGCGCCGCGGGCCCGGCTCGCCGTCCAGATCGTCGCCCCTGGAACGCTCATCGCCTACAACACCGCGTTGACGTATACCCTGAGCTACGCCAACGTCGGCCAGGCCTCGGCACCGGGCACGACCCTGACACTGCCCGTTCCGGCCGGCTGGAGCTTCGTCTCGGCCCTCGATGGTGGCAGTCACACCGCCGGGACGGTGACGTGGTCGCTCGGCGCCTTGGCTGCGGGCGCCACCGGATCGACGCAGGTCACGCTGCGCTCCGGGCCGGCTGCCTACAACGGCAGCAACCCCTCGACGGCGCTGACCACCATCGCCTCGCCGGGGGTCAGTACCGCCACGGACGCATTCACCGTCGGACTGACCGGCCTGGGCAACGTCTGCAGCACCTACTACTTCCGCGATCTGCTGATGCCGGTCGGCACCGCCGGGTCGCAGCGCATCGCCAACACCACGGCGACCTTGCTCGCCGATGCCGGCGCGACCGCAAGCAACACGTCGACCGGCAGCGCCAACGAAGCGCCGCTCGTCACGTTCTATCAGGACCCGGCCGCCAGCAACCAGGTTGATTTCAACGGTCAGATCTCCTCGAACATGTGGGTGTCCCGCTCGGGCGGCGCACCCGCTGTCGTGACCGGCTACGTCTACGACCACAACCCGTCGACCGGGGCCGAGACCCTGCTGGGGTCCGGCTCGGCGACGTTCAGCGGCAACACGTTGACGTTGTTCGCCTTCAACGTCCCGGTCACGGGCACGCTCTCAGCCGGACATCGCCTCCGGTGGCGCTATTCCTTCCATTCACAGAACACCAACTCGACCGTCTCGTTGAGCGTGCTCTACGGGGGCGGCGTCGGCGGCACGCTGCGTGACTCCAACTCGCAGTTCTGCGTCACGGCTCCGGCCACGCCGGTCATCGACACCAACGTGGATCGGCTGGTCGCATCGCCTGGCGATGCCCTTGTCTACACGACGGCGTTCGGCAACACCGGCGCGACGAGCATGACGGGGTCGCAGATCGCGGTCACGCTGCCGGCCGGGGTCGCGTTCAGCAGCGCCACCCTCAATGGATCACCGATCTCACCGTCCAGCGCCGGCCAGGTCCACACGTTCGCGGTGCAGTCGAGTGGCGGCGCAACCGGCACTGTTGTTGGCGGCGCCAGCGGCGCGCTGATCGTCCACACCTCAGTGGCGCTTCCATTCACCGGCGCGGGCAGCTCGCTCGTGATGCACACCGTGCTCAGCAGCACACAGACCTCACCCGTCAGCGACGGAGCCACGACGGTCCTCCTGAGCCCCGCGCTGACGGTGGCAAAGACCGTGGACGACACACTGGTCGGCGCCGGCGACGTCGTGACCTACACCATCGAGGTCCTCAACGGCGGCCCCGGATCGGCCGCGCAAGTAGTCGTGAGCGACGTGCTCCCGATCGCCGGCTATTACACCTTCGTACCCGGCAGTGCGCGACTGAATGGCGGAGTGGTGGCGCCGGATCCAGTGTCCGCGGGTACGCTGAGCGTTCCCGTCGGGACATTGGCAGCCGGCCTTTCCGCCCGCGTGACCTTCCAGATGCAGGTCGCCGTGAGCGGCGTGCCGGCTGGCATCACGCCGCGCCTCAATATCGCTCGGGCCGACACCTCATCGGTCGCCGCATCGAGCGTCAGCAACGCTGCGGCCGTGGCGATCTCGACCAACCCGAATCTGACGCTGACGAAGACCAGCTCGCCCGGCACCGGGCCGATCGCGCCGGGAGCCGCGCTCACCTATTCGCTGCTCATCCTCAACACCGGCAGCGCCCCGGCCACCGGCGTCCGGATCGTCGATCCAATCCCGGCCGACACCGCCTTCGCGGCCGGCTCGATGCAGCAGGACGCGCCGCTCACCGACGCCGCCGACAGCGACGCGGGGACCTTCGACGGTGCCGCCAATCGCGTCGGCTTCGACGTCGGCACGCTGGCGCCTGGTGAGTCGGAGACGTTCTCCTACGACGTCGTGGTGGCGTCGCCACTCGCCGCCGGCTCGATCGCGTTGGGATCAACCGCCATCGCAACAGCCGACAACACCGGCTCGCGAATGGCGAGCGCTTCGATCGTCGTCGACGCAGCGCCGATGCTGTCGTTGGCCAAAGCCGCACCGGCCAGCCTGGCCTTCCCGGCAACCACGCTCGCGGCCCCCGCGGTGTCGTCGACCAGCATCGCGGTCGCGTCGGCAGCCGGCGTGACGATTGGCAGCACCGTCGTCGTCGCCGGCTCGACCGCCGTCGTCCAGGCCGTCGCCGGGAACGTCGTCACACTGGACACGCCGGTGAACGGTGCGCAGGGCGATCCGATCCGCGCCACCTTCGAGTACCGCCTGGAGTACGCGAACAACGGCACCGCCGCCGCCACGAGCGTCGTCGTGGAAGACACACTCCCGAGTGGGCTGAGCGCCATCGCCGTCTCTGCGGGCGGCAGCGTCAATGGCGGCACCGTCACCTGGTCGCTCGGTACGGTCCCGGCCGGCGCCAGCGGGACGCTCGCCGTCCTGGTTTATCCAAGCACGGCTGGCAGCTACGCCAACATCGCGACGCTGGCGAGCGCGGAGGCGCCGCTGGTCTCCTCGAACCCGGTGACGACGCGGGTCGGCTCGCTCGTCGTGTCGAAAGCGACGACGACACCCGGCACGTCGCCGGGCTCCGGCACGTATCTCATCGCCACCTACGTCATCACCGTCGAGAACCAGTCCCCTTCGACGACGGCCAGCGGTGTCACGGTCAGCGACCAGCTGCCCGCCGGCTTCTCGTTCGAGACGACGGATGCACTCACCGGCGCCACTGCGACGGTGTCGCCGGCCTTCGGCGACACCCGCCCGACCTGGACCGGGCTGGACATCGCGCCGGGCAGCACCGCGACGCTGACCTTCACGGCCCGGCTCGGCAACGTCGCGCCAGGTGTGTTCCAGAACGAAGTGGACGTCACCGGCGGCTCGCTGCCGGTAACCGGCTTCGACGCCTTGGCCACGACCGCCGAGGACGTCTCGGTGGCCTCGATCCTCGGTACCACCGGCATCACGACCATCACGCCGTCAATCCTGCCCGGCGGCGTCTTGTCGATGACGGTTACCGACCTCGACCTCGACACCGACCCCGCGGTCGTCGAAACCGTCGTCGTGAGGCTCGTCAACCAGCGGACCGGCGAACACGACGAGGTGACGCTGACCGAGACCGGCAGCAGCACTGGTACGTTCGTCGGCACTCTGGCAACCGTCGAGTCGTCACTCGGCGGGACCGATGTCAGTGCGCCCCTGAACGTTCAGGCTGGCGACGCCGTAAGCGTCCTCTACGAAGATGCGTTCACGGGGTCCGGCCCATCGGGCACGGCCGCCGCGCAATCGCAGGTCACCTCAGGGCTCAACGCTCAGCCGGTCGCCACCGACGACGCGGCAACCGTCGCCGAGGACTCCGGCGGCACGGCGGTCGACGTCCTCGCCAACGATTCGACGGCACCGGACGTCGGCGAGACACTGTCGATCACCGCGGTGACGCAGGGCGATCGTGGTGGCATCGTCACCATCACCGGCGGCGGTACCGGCCTGACCTACCGCCCGGCGGCCGACGTCTTCGGCCAGGAAAGCTTCACCTACAGCGTCGCGGACGGCAACGGCGGCACGGCGACGGCCACCGCGGTCATGACCGTCACTGCCGCCAACGACGACCCGAGCGCGGCCGACGACACCACGGTCGTCAACCGCACCGTGCCGGCCGGGGTCTTCGTCCTCGGCAACGACTCGGATGCCCCCGAGAGCGGCGAGACGCTCACCATTCTCTCCGTGACGCAGGGCGTCAACGGCGGCAGCGTGACCATCTCGGTCGACGGCAGGCACGTGATCTACACCGCGCCGTCGAACATCGGCGCTGCCGACACGTTCACCTACACGATCGGGGACGGCAACGGCGGGACCGATACGGCCACGGTGACGGTGGCGATGAACACGCCGCCCACCGCCAACGCCGATACCGCGACCGTCGCCCAGGACAGCGGCATCACGCCCCTCGACCTGCTGGTCAACGACACCGCGCTGCCAGACACGGGCGAATCTCTCTTCATCTACGGCGTCTCAGCCGGGTCGCAGGGTGGCCTCCTCAATATCACCGTCTGCGGCACGGTCGTCGAGTACACGCCGCCTGTCGGTTTCACCGGCACCGAGACGTTCAGTTACACGATTCGCGACACGTACGCCGGCGAGGCGACCGCCTTGGTGACGGTCACGGTCGGCAGCCCGAACGAGCCGCCGGCGGCCCACGACGACACGTTCACGGTGGCCGAGGACGCGGCGGCGACAAGTCTGGACGTACTTGCAAACGATTCGTCGACCCCCGACACCGGCGAGGCGCTGACGGTCACAGCAGTGACGCCGGGCACGGATGGCGGCGTGGTCGCCCTCGTCGGGGGCGGCGCTGGGCTGACCTACCGGCCGTCGGCGAATTTCGTCGGCAGCGAGAGCTTCACCTACACCCTCAGCGACGGGCGCGGAGGCAGCGACACGGCCACGGTGGTGGTCACGGTCACCGCGGTCAACGACGAACCAACGGCTGGGCCCGATACCGCAACCGTCGCCCGGAACGCGACGGCGACCGCGGTGCCGGTGCTGGCCAACGACGCGACCGCCCCCGACCTCGACGAGCTCCTGACGATCTCGGCGGTCACCCCGGGATCGCAAGGGGGCGCCGTCGCCATCACCGGGGGCGGCAGCGGCCTTACCTACGCGCCCGCGCCTGGGTTCATCGGCACCGAGACGTTCACCTACACGGTCCAGGACGGCAACGGTGGGACGGTGACTGCTACCGTCACGGTCACGGTGACCGGCGGGGGCTTCCGCCGCTACTTCTCGGAAGGACTCAACAACAGCAACGTGGCCACGCACATCTCGTTGGCCAATCCTGCGTCGGTGCCCCGACCTGTGCACATGGAGTTCTACCGTCAGGGCGACACCTCGCTCGTGCACGACGTGACGCTCGGCCCACGCTCGCGGATCACGATCGATACGCGTACGATCGCCGGGCTGGTGACGGCCGCATTCGCCACGGCGATCGAAGCCGACGCCACGATTGTGGCCGAGCGGACCTTGAGCTGGGACTTCGGCGAGCCGGGCACGTCTCTCGAGCGCGCCGTCGAGGCGTCGCCAACGTGGTACTTCGCCGAAGGCGCCACCACGGGCCGGTTCTCTCTGTTCTTCCTGCTGATGAACCCGGGCTTGGTTCCGGCGACAGCAACCGTCGACTTCCTGCCGCAGGTGGGGCCGGCGGTACAGCGGACGTACACCCTGGCACCACGCACGCGCTTCACCATTCCGGTCAATAGTGTCAGCCCCAGCCTGGCAGCGGCCGACCTGGGCGCCGCCGTGCGCTCCGACCAGCCGATCGTCGTCGAGCGCTCGATGTATCTGAGCACACCGGCGACCACCTGGGTGGCCGGCACGACCGGGGCGGGCGTCACGCAGCCGCTGACGCAGTGGTTTTTCGGCGAAGGCAGCGTCGGACCGTTCTTCGATGCGTGGATTCTGATCGCCAATCCCGGCACCTTCCCTGCGACGGCCGACGTCCGCTACCTGTCGGAGGACGGGCACGTCACTGTGACCACCCATACCGTCCCGGTCGGCCGGCGCATCACGATCCGTGTTGCCGACGACGCGCCAGCGCTATTCGGGAGCTCGTTCGGCATCGTCATTACGTCGACCAACGGCGCGCCGATCGTCGCCGAGCGCGCGATGTGGTGGCCGAACGACGGGTCGGGCTGGTACGAGGGGCATGTGGCGGCCGGGTCCCCCGGCACAGGCCACGCCTGGGGAATCGCTGACGGAATCGCCGCCGCAGACGGAGGGTCGGAAACTTACGTCCTGATCGCCAACGCCTCGACGCGCTCCGGCCTGATCCGGGTTACCACGGTGTTCGACGACGGGACGCCGGCCGTCGTGCGCGATGTGACGATCGCGGCCCAAGCGCGGATGACCTTGCGGATGCGGACCTTCCAGCCCGAAGTCGTCGGCAGGCGCTTCAGCGTGTTCGTTGAAGCGCAGGGACCGATGCCCGTCGATCTCGTTGTCGAGCATTCGTCTTACTCGCACACGACGGTGTACTGGGGCGCCGGCAGCTCCGCGCCGGCTTCTCCGCTCCCGTAAATCGCGCTGTGTTAGCGGCGGCGATAAATTCGACAGTTGTGGCGGGCGAAATTCTGACAGTCGGCGGTCGTTTTTGACTGCCGGATGACGGCCTCGCTCCGGCGGTGATTGCCATCACCATGAGCCTCCCACGGGGCGCGATGTTCGGACGGGAGACGCGGATGTCGACGGCCGGCGTCCGGCACGCCAAGTCCGGTCGGATCTCGACTCGACCGTCAGTGATGTGGAATCGCCACGGCTGGGCTTTGTGCCTCTCGCGGCGAGGGTGGCGAACCGGATGCACTCCTCGACGTCCGCGTGACCTGTCAGGATCGTCTTGGCCGATGCGACAGCCGCATCGTAGGTCGGCATCGAGCGGGCACGACGCCTCCGACGCAGCTGGTCCGGTCGCCGCCAAAGCCAATGCGCGCCCCCCCGCGAAGCGAACATGACGCCTGCTCGCTGATGCCATCCTCTACTGCGCCCCGATCGCGCGCTGCGCCAGATTGAACGTCAGGGGAGCCGCGACCCACCAGCCCTGTTGAGCACACCAGTGCGGAACACCGGCGTGATGCTCGCTCTCAATGAGCACGCGTCGGGCTGTCATCGTCGGCGCCGGTCAGGTTGGTTCGCGCCATCGCGCGCCGGTTGAGAGCCCGGCTCACTCGGTTGCGCGGACGCCGCGGGATGGCGTGGCACCGCAAGACCACGGTCATCGCAGCGCTCTCTGTCGCGCGACCCGGGCCCACCTCGCCATTCGCCTCGGTGTCGACGCCACTGCAACCACCGCCAAGATTCCGCTTGCCGCGCGGCAGCGGCGTCGTCGGCTGGTCATCGAAGAAGCTAACCTCAGCCCGGCACATCCAGACCGCCCGGCGTGGCCGCCAATCCGCCACGTCCGCGACGTCCGACGCGTAGAGTAGCCGCGAGCCAGCCTTTCGCCAGATTTCGCCTTGAGAGTTACGTCGTGGCACGCCGCCACACGGGGAGGTTCTATGCGAAGCGCTGTCTTATTGCTCGCCTTGTTCACGCCGGCCGCGCCGGCCATGGCTGATACGCCGTATGCGCCACAGATGCCGGTCTCTCTCCGGCGCAGCGTCGACCATGAGGTGTCGCGTCTCACGCTCCGGTCGGCCCAGACAGCAACGGCGAAGACACAGCGACGCGGCTGGGTGCGCCGCCATCCTGTCGCGACGGCAGCATTGGTCGGCGGCGGAAGCGGTTTTCTGATCGGCTATCTACCTGGAGACGACGGCGTCTTCTACGACTACACGGCCGGCTTCAACGGGCTGGTCGTTGGCGGCATCGGCGCAGGCGCCGCCGTGGCCGTCGTAGGCGTCGTCAGGGCCCTACGCCGCTGACCCTGCGCTACCGCGCCGACATGTCAGATAACCGCTTGGAAGTGCAGGAAGGCGGTCACAGTCCCCGCGCCTCCACCGCAATGGCTGGTGCGAACTTGTGGGTGCCCCTGTAAGACGGCTGGCGCCCGGCAGGCACGGGGGCTCCCGAACAGCCCGGCGCCCAGTTCCGCCGTTGACAGAGGTGCCGGGCTCCTTCCTGACATCGCGCGCTGGCAACTAGGACGGCCCTGCGATCGGTCTAGTGACATCGGCCTGAGCGATCGCCGCCGCATCGGCGCCAGTGACTCCGATCGAAGAGAACGAGCCCTGGGTCGACATCCCGGGTCGCGGCCGATCGCAGAGGCTTGCGGCTATGTAGACTTTACTGTATATAGATTTCTGCAGTCCGCACTTCGGACCCCGAGGCACGCCATGCCATACACCACCTACCCGACCACGCTCGTGTTGCAGGCAGTCGCCGACGGCGCGCGCTATGGCTTCGACATCGCCGACCGCACCGGCCTGCAGACCGGGACCGTCTATCCGGCATTGCGCCGCCTCGAGACGCTCGGCTTCGTCCGCTCTACCTGGGAGAGCGAGAAGGTCGCGCGGCGCGAACAGCGTCCGGCGCGACGCTACTACGAGATCACCAGGACCGGCGCCGCCGAGCTCGCGGTCGCGATGAAGCGCTTCGTCAACCTGGGACGCCTGCCGGCACCGCGCAATGCGTAGGCTGCTGCGCGCGTGGATCGGTACGCTCGCGCGTCTGGTGCCCGCGGCGTCGCGACGCGAGTTTCGCGCCGAGTGGGATGCGGAGCTGGCCGTAGACCCGTCGATGCGCCGAGCGTCCGGGGCCTTCGCCGACGCGCTCTTCCTGACCCGCCAGGCCTGGAGTCTGGACGTCTGGCTGCACGACGCCCGCTACGCGCTTCGGATGCTCGAGCGGCGGCCGGCCTACACCGCGCTGGTTGTCTTCACCTTGGCGATCGGCATTGGCGCGACCACCGCCGTCTTCAGCGCGATCGACAGCGTGCTTCTGCGGCCGTTGCCCTATCCCGATGCCGCGCAGCTGGTAACGGTGTGGGAGAACGACCGCATCAATCGCCAGCCCCGTGCGCCCGTCGCGCCCGGCAACTGGCATGACTGGCGCAGCCAGACCCGCTCGTTCGAAGACATGGCCGCCTACATTTCCCTCGACGCGGGAGGTGGCAGCCTCTCGGCAGGCGGCGATCCGTTCCACGCCACCGCGCCGATCGTCAGCGCCAACTTCTTCGGCGTAATGGGAGTGCGTCCGCTCCTCGGCCGCACCTTCACGCGCGGCGACGTCACGCCCCCGAATCACCGCGTGCTGGTGCTCAGCTTCCGCGCGTGGCAAGACCATTTCCGCTCCGATCCTGGCGTGATCGATCGCACCGTGCCGTTCGACGACGTCCCGCATCGCATCATTGGCGTGATGCCGGCCGGGTTCCAGTTTCCGTTTCGCGACGGCGACGCCTGGCGCGTGTTCCCCGAGAACCCGCAGGCTTCCCAGGAGCGCCGACAACACTTGTTCACCGTCGTCGGGCGGCTGAGGCCCGGCGTCTCGATCGACGCGGCCGCTCAGGAGCTCGAGCAGGTCGCGGGTCGCGCCCAGAAGCTGTACCCGACCACCAACGCACAACGAGGAGCCACGATGGCGTCCCTCCAGGACGCGATCGCGGGTGACCTCCGCTCGCCGATGCTGCTCCTCGGGGCCGCCGTAGCCGTGCTGCTCCTGATCAGTGCGGCGAACGTCGCGAACCTGATGCTGGTCGAGGCGACAGCGCGGCGGCGCGACATCGCGCTGCGCGCGGCCCTCGGCGCGGGCCGGTTCCGCATCTTCCGGCAACTGGTCTTCGAAGGCCTGATCCTTGCGGTGGGCGGCGGTGCACTCGGCGTGGCACTGGCCGCCGCCGCCGTAAAGGCGGTGGCGCGGGCGGCGGTTGACTACGTGCCGCGCGCCGATCACATCGGGGTCGACGGCCGCGTGCTGACGTTCGCCGTGATCCTGTCCGGATTGACTGGCTTGGCCTTCGCGCTGTCGCCTGCGATCCTGGCGTCACGCGCGGACGTGCAGCAGGATCTGCGGGCCGGCGCGCGTCGGGGGGTCGGTGGCTCCCGGCGTCTCCGGTCCGCGTTCGTGGTCCTGCAGTTCGCGGCCGCCGTCGTGCTCGTGGTCGGCGCCGGGCTGCTGCTGCGCAGCTTCTGGAACATCCTTCGCGTGCAGCCGGGCTACGCGAGCGACCACGTAATGGTCGCCGCCGTCGAGCTGCCGCGCAGGTACAACAGCGCCGCGGCAATCACGCAGTTTTACGACAGTCTCTTCCAGCGGCTCGGCGGCCGTGGTGGCATTCGCGCTGCCGGGATCGTCAACAATCTTCCGGTCTCGCGCAGCTCGTGGACTGCGCGGCTGATGATCGAACATGTGGCTCGAGTCGACGGCGAGCCGACGGACGTGGGCCATCGCTTGGCGTCGCCTGGCTACTTCGGCGCGCTACGCATCCCTGTGCTCGACGGGCGCGGCCTGGCGGACAGCGACACGCAGGACTCGTTGAAGGTCGCGGTCGTCAACCACTCCCTCGCCCGGCGGTTCTTCCCGCACGGTGGTGCGGTGGGGGCGCGGATTCGGGTCGGCCCGGATCCGAAGGCGCCGTGGCGCACCATCGTCGGCGTCGTGGGTGACGTCCGCCACACCGGTCCGGAAGGAGAGCCTGGACCGGAGGTCTTCCTGCCGCTGACGCAGAACGTCTACCGCGGCGAGATGTCGCTGGCCGTCCGGGCCGAAGGAGATCCAGCGGCACTGGCGGGTGCGATCAGGGACACGGCGCGATCGGTCGATCCGTCGGTGATGCTCTGGCGGATCGGCGCGATGGACGATCTGATCGACGATTACCTGGCGCCGCGGCGGCTGTCGCTCCGGCTTGTCCAGGTCTTTGCCGCGATTGCGCTCGCGCTCGCCCTCATCGGCATCTACGGGGTCCTCAGCTACAGCGTCTCGCAGCGCGTGCCGGAAATCGGTGTCCGCATGGCGCTGGGCGCCCGGCGCGGAGAGATCGCGCGCATGATGATCGCCAGCGGCGCGCGTCTGGGGCTCATCGGCACCGCCGGGGGCGTCGCAGTGTCGCTGGCGACGTCGCGCATCCTCAGCGGTCTGCTGTTCGGCGTCGAGCGCACCGACGGGGTGACCTATGCGTGCGTCATCGTACTGATGCTCGGCGCCGCCGTGCTGGCGTGCGCCATCCCGGCGATGCGCGCAGCGCGCGTCACTCCGCTGAGCGCAATCCGCGCAGAGTAGTTGGCGAGCTCGAGCTCGGCCGAGTCCGATCGGACGCCTGCTTCCTCGGCACGTTCGCCGAGCTTCAAGTGCCTGAACAGCAGCGCGGTTGCGGCTGTTCGGTGAGCCGATCGCCGACGTACGCGACGCCCTCAGGAGAGAACAGCTACAGGAGCGTCGTCGAACCGGTCGAACTTCCATCGGAGGGCCGACGTGCGAAGATGACGGCCGACCATATGACGATCACTGAAGCCCAATCCGAGATCCGCACGCGATTCGTCGGGGGCTTCTATGGGCAACTCGTGTCGGGCACGCTGTGGCTGGTGTCTGCGGGTTTGGCAGACTGGCGGGGTCCCCGTGCTTCCATCATCATGCTGGTCGTCGGCGGGTTCTTCATCTTTCCAGCGACTGAGTTGCTCATCAGGGTCAGCGGCGACAGGTCCCCGGTGAGTCCCGCGAACGCTCTGCGATCCTTGGGGATGCAGGTGGCGTTCGTCCTGCCGTTGTCGATGCCCCTTCTCCTCCCGGTCGGCCTCTATCGGCTGAATTGGTTCTATCCGGCAATGATGATCCTCGTGGGTGCTCACTATCTGCCCTTCGTGTTTCTTTACGGCATGCGGATGTTCGCGGCGCTTACGGCCCTCCTGGTTGGCGGGGGCACCATCGTGGCGATGTACTTTTCAGCCAGCTTTAGTATTGGTGCCTGGTACACCGGCGCCACTCTGCTGGTCTTCGCGGAACTCGGAAGAAGGACGCTGAAGCAGGAACTGCGCGATGGCTCACTCGGCATGGCGCGAGCCGTCGGCGGCGGCGGAATACGTCCACGCGGCCACGAACGATATCAGAGGGATTGACTCGTGCGTCCTACGACTGAGGGCTCGCCGAGGCGCGGCCTTCACGGTGTCAGCTGCGGAATGACGATTGAACACCGGAATCCTCTGCCTCACGTGTCGGCCTCCGAACCCTCGATCGAGCGAGGCAGGCTGAAGTGCCGGCAGCGCTCACCATGCAAGGTGCAGTGCCGCGCCCGGGACTCCAGGGTCAATTCGAGAGCCGTGCCAGGTAGGCG
>Ga0070665_100005352_pt1 | contig 13259 bp, 11 predicted proteins | sample KBSS13metaG_FD_65862 | JGI IMG/M metagenome (GOLD analysis project Ga0070665, IMG submission 65862) | Switchgrass rhizosphere microbial communities from Kellogg Biological Station, Michigan, USA - KBS S1-3 metaG | ecosystem: Host-associated > Plants > Roots > Rhizosphere > Soil ... | reverse complement strand
ACCTCGACCGCTTCAAGCAGGTCAACGACACGCTCGGTCACGAGGCCGGTGACCAATTGCTGCGCGAAGTAGGCCAGAGGCTGAGCCCGCTGGTCGACGAAAACGATACGGTCGCGCGTCTTGGCGGCGACGAATTCGCCATCATCCAGCGCGGCGTCCGCGCAGCCGACGAAGTCACCGCCCTGTCGACCCGCATCATCGCGGTGCTCGGCGCGCCCTTCGTGCTCGCCGGCCGCGTCGCGCAGATCGGCGTCAGCATTGGCGCGGTCATCACGCCGGCCAGCCAGGCGGCGCGCGACCTCGCCTCCAAGGCCGACATCGCGCTCTACGAAGCCAAGGCCTCGGGCCGCAATACCTACCGGATTTTCGACGACGCCATGCGCGAGGCCGCCCAATTCCGCGACAAGGTCGCCGACGAGATGCAAGAGGCCAATTTGCCGGTGCAGCGCGACCGCGTCGCGTGATCTGTAGCGACCCGTCACCGTCATCAAGCCGAACGTGATGATTTGGTGCCTTGGCCGGCACCGTAAATCCGCCGCAGATAGGAGCCCGTTCGGCGCGGCTGAACGAAACTGTTGATGCAAGCCCATAACGAGGCACGGCCCAGCATTAACTGCTCAAGGACTCGCCGAATCGTCTCAGGGCAAATCGTGATCCGTACGTCGCACCCGGTTTTCACCGGGTGCGACGCATTTGTCAGGTGCTACTTTTTGCCTTTGCCGCCGCCCGAGTTGCCATTGCCACCCTGACCATTGCCGTTGCCGCCATTGGACGAACCATTGTCACCGCCCTGACCGTTCCCGGAATTGCCCTGACCAGAGTTCCCGGAGTTCTCGGCGTTGTTATGGTCGCCGGAATTGCCGGGGGCGTCCTGATCACCATTGCCATGGCCGTTGTTGCCCGAGTTGCCATTGCCCCCCTGACCATCGCCGGTGCCGCCATTGGACGAACCATTGTCCCCCTGACCATTCCCGGAATTGCCCTGACCAGAGTTCCCGGAGTTCTCGGCATTGTTATGGTCACCGGAATTGCCGGGTGCGCCCTGATCACCATTGCCATGGCCGTTATTGCCCGAGTTGCCATTGGCCCCCTGACCATCGCCGTTGCCGCCATCGGACGAACCATTGCCGCCGTGACTGTTCCCGGAGTTGTCGCCATTGTGGTCGCCGGTGCCATGATCGCCGCCACCCTGACCCGGGTTGGAACCATCATCATGGCCGTTGTCGTTGCCATGGCCGTTGTCGTCATGGCCGTTGCCGCCACCACCGGGATTGCCGGAGCCTTCGCCGCCGCCACCCTGGTTCTCACCGCCAGTTCCCGGGCCTTCCGAACCCGTTCCGCCACCACCGGGATTGCCGGAGCCGTCGCCGCCGCCACCCTGGTTTTCACCGCCAGTTCCCGGGCCTTCCGAGCCCGTGCCGCCGCTGGTCGAGCTCGTGCCGCCCGACTTGGAAGGCGAACTACCATCAGCAACATCATGCGAAGGACCTGAAGGCGCTTCATGCGAGGGTGCCGAAGCACTCAAACCCGAACGTTCGCGGCCGTTGTCATCATGTGCGCCGTTGTACGAGCACGCGCCCGTTTGAAACAACCAGCAATGCCCGTGTGCCACAGGTTGCGACGGATTGACCGCCGAGTGCGTGAAAGCGGGCGCTGAAGCAGCGCTACGGAGCTCGTTGACATTACTCTCCGCATAGGCGGCCGAGGAAAGCAGCGCGAGCGCTGTCGTTAGGTAAATACGTTTCATGAGGTTTCTTTCTATGTTTCGGGAGACTTCGTACGTCTCGTTGTTGGACCGCCAAACCGGCACGCCTTGGTTGGCTGCTTGACGCGATGTTGTTCCATACTGGGACATTATTTGACCGCTGCTTCGTGCTGATGAGGCAGTCGCAATGTCTGTGCCAATGCACACGGGGCTGGGTTTGAGACGGCACGAAGCAGCAGGAATGCGGCAAACGCCGAAGCCTTGCGGTTCGCCAAGACGGCCGTGCAAATCGAGGGGCAGGACGCGTTCAACCGCTATGCGCTAGGGCCGGCACTCACTCTCGTGCGGCAGCACGACGAGGCCGTCTTCGAACTCGGCAAGGCCATCGAGCCCTATCGAAGGTCGCGCGCTAAGGACCGTGCTGGCGCCGAAAGGGTCGCCCCGCCTCGAAGATAGCTCGCACGGCGCCGATGCCGGGCCAGATCTGGAAGGTGACTTTGGAGAATATGGGACAGCGTGAAACTAAGCTGTGGTGCCCCTGGCCGGACTCGAACCAGCACGCCCGTGAAGGCAACAGATTTTGAGTCTGCCGCGTCTACCAATTCCGCCACAGGGGCCCTGCCCTTGGCCGGGCGGGAACGGAAGCGGACTTAGCCGCCGCATCCGCGCTCGTCAACTGCCTCGCTGCTGGCGGGCCGGGGGCGGCTGCGTTGCTGCCGAGTTCGGTTCGACGCCCAGGCGCTCTTTCAACTGGCGAACGAGCTTGTCGCGCTCGCTGGGCGGCTTGTCGAGCGTCTCGGGAACATCCTGAGGCGGCGGGGCCGCCGCGCCTTTTTTCGCGGCGGGCGAAGGCTTTTGTGCACGCGCGGACTTTGCCTGTGTCGGTGTTTGAAGGGCGTCGGCTCCTTCGTCCAAAGCCACGCGTGTCGCGTGGAAGCCCAAGGCGCGGTATGCTTCCATCTGTTCTTCCGAAAAGAACTGGTCGCCGGTCGCTTCGTGGGGAAAATTTGGATACCGCCGCTCATAGTCCAGCACATAGTCCGGTTCGTCACCGGTTACCGTCGCCTTTATGTAAAGAAGAATGCCCTCCGAGCCATTCTCGTACCTGATCCGGCCGATCGCGAAGTGATGCTTGTGCGCCTCAGACTCGCGCGGCACCTGCTTCGAGCGATCGGCGGAACGAGCCAGGGCAGCAGCTTTCACTGGCCACCAATCGAGAAAGATCAACACCCCCTCGTCGATTCGCGCGAAGCGCTGTACGTCTGCGAAGGCTCCGAAATTCAGGTCTGGATCGGCCTCGGCGTCGATCACGATGATGAATTTGCACTGGCGCTTTAGCAGTTGGTAAAGCCCAATATTATCGATGTGGCCGCCGTCTGTAATGTAGATGCGCGAGCTATCCGAGCGCAGCCGCCCGAACGCTTCCGCGAACAGATAGAGCCGCAATATATCTTCCCAACTCGTGGCGGACTTGTGCATCGCTGCAGCGCGCGTGTCGGCCCGATCGGTGCGGACGAATTCCGGGTTCCGGAGCCAGAAGCCCAGACGCAAGTTGAGCAGCGCCAGCGTCGGGCTGAGCCAGCGGCCGACGCTTATCCGCCCCATGCTCGGCGACACCGCTGCTGCGAGTCGCCGAGCGGTCGTGGTCGAACCGGAGATCGCGATGGCCAAAGCGAGGTCGAGTTGCGGTTCTTCCCTGGCCAAGAGCTCCGAGGCGACGTAACCGGTGGAATCGCTGCCGACGTAGTGTTTGGAGAATACGAAGAATTCGGCATTGCGACCGCGTTTTGCCGGATCGGCATGTGGTCGCCGCTGCAAGGGAACTTGAACCACCCGCTCGGTTGGCCTCGCCTGACTGCGCGCAATCAAGGTTCCGTTGACCAGCAGATACGGGCTGTGGTCGCCAAGCTCATGCAGTTTGAGGGAGGCGCCGGTGGTAGGGTGCCCGAGCCGGAACGCCACGCTCAGCCGGTCGCGGTACAGCCGGTATAGGCCGTTTGCGTTCTCCGTTAAATTGACGGCCAGCGCGACGACTGCTGCAGTGATTGCGAGATAGTTGACCAGTACGACCAGCTCATCGCGGGGGCCAAACCAGATTCCCCACCAGCCTTGTCCAAACCAGCTCTTGGCCTCTCCGCGCGTAGCGAGCGCGGCTACGAACAGCAGAACAAGAAGCGGCACGATGGCAAGCAAGATGAGTTTAACGGCATCGCGGCGCCAAACTATGCGCAACGCACCACTCAGCTTTCCTGGACCCTCGTATCCTGCAACGGCATTGATGAATATCGAGCGAAGGATAAGAAGAGCGACAATAGAACCCAACAAAATGTAGAGCATCCACCAATTCTGGGCGACCAGAAAATCTGGTGCAAACAAATACTGGCCGCTTCCGCGTTTGTCGATCACCTTCACACCGCAGATGACCAGAAACAGGAACAAGCCATAGATGAGCAGCGGCAGCACCAGCCCTAGCGCATAGAAGGCGGCTTGGGCGAAGGCCGCCCGCGAGCGCGCGCCGAACGTCGGCGAACTTAACGCCTTCTGAATCCAGTCGATCATCGTGCCGCGAAATGTGGCGGTGGCCGCAATGATGGCCGTTGCAAAAGCCACGAGCACCGTGAGCCCGGTCGTGCCTGGTACAACGCGACCGTCCTTGGGATCGGTGAGGAAGCCGAGTAGCGCCGCGACGATGCGCGGCTGCACCTCGACCAGGAAGGCAAAGAGCAGGCAGACTATGAGGTATCGCCCCCACCGCGCCCAAGGGCTTGTATGCTCAAGCGTATTGCTGCCAAACGCCCCATAGAAGCCTTCGACGAACGAACGCCAAAGCGCCCAGGCGACCAGCGCCGTGACTAGGAGCGCCGCCGTTGTCTTCGTTGCTACAAAGGGAGTAGCCACGATTCGCCCGACCAACCGCTCGCCATATTGGCTGTCCCAGTTGGGACAAAACCACCTCGAAATGTCGAGCAAGATGCTGTGGTCGAGATGGCGGGTCGTCGGGTTGGTGATGATGACGATCATCGCCAGCGGCAGCAGCATGCTGAACACCAGCAGCAGGTTGACGACTAGGCCGCGCGACAGGATGGCGATCGACAACAATATGTCGCCGAAACCTCTTGGCGCGAGGAAGCGGCTGTGATCGCGGAGATGGCCGACCGCCACATTGTCGCGCACATCATGGTCGGTGCCGCTGGCAAAAGGAAAGGCGTCGCTTCCAACGTGCGCGGCTTCGCTGCTTGCCTCGTCGGGCGCCGCGCGAGACCGTTTCACGCCCGCCTCTTGCTCGGTCGCATCTGGGCCCCTGCTGGCGCTCATCGCCGCAACCATGCTGGCGCCGATATAGCCGCCGCCCGAGACGGTGGAGAGATAGTCCATGCGCCGTATCAGGCCATATTGGTCAAGTGCCTGGAGCGCGCCGAGGCAGAAGGAAGCGGAGCGTATCCCGCCGCCCGACAGCGCAACGCCGAATAGTTCTTCGTCCTCGTCGCCGCGCCCCGGGCGAGCAAGGATGGTTTCACGTTCCTTTTTAAGAACCGCCTCGAAATCAACCAATAGAGAAATTTTCCACCCGCTTACGCATCCGAGCGCCCCCGCTCAGCATCCGCGATCACCGCAAGGAACTCAACCTCCGGTGCAATTCGCATCGCGGATTTGAGAACAGCACGGAGTTGCCCCTGAAATACGCCTGTCCGTTACTTGACATACTGCCAAGACACGATCCGAAATACAATCGAAAGTTCCGGACAACAATCGCTGGAATTTTCGGACTTATTTGAAATGCACCGGCAGCCGTCGGCTCGGACTGGCCTCACCCTTTCGTGCGACACCAGCCCAACCCGCCGGGCATTGTGCGCGGCGACGATTGCCCCTAGACAGGCGCCGCTGAAACGAGGGGCCGAGATGCTTCGCAGACTTTACGACTGGACGCTGTCGCTTGCCGCGCGCAAATCGGCCGAATGGTGGCTGGCGATCATCGCCTTCGTCGAAAGCTCGGTGTTCCTGGTCCCGGCCGACGTGCTGTTCCTGCCGATGGCGCTGTCGCGGCCCGACCGCGCCTACCGCTACGCGCTGATCGCCACCGCAGCCTCGGTGCTCGGCGGCATCGCCGGCTGGATGCTCGGCTATTTCGCCTACGAGACAGTCGCCAAGCCGATTCTCGAGTTCTACGGGGGGCTCCAGAAGTTCGAGGAGCTGAAGGACGGCGCCGGCTTCGGCTTCATCGTGCTGATGCTGATCACGTCGGGTCTCGCTCATTTGCCGCCGATCAAGGTGGTGACCATCCTGTCCGGCGTCATGCAGGTGAACCTGCTGATGTTCATCGTGGCGGCGATCGTGGCGCGCGGCGCGCGCTTCTTCTTCCTGGCCTGGCTGCTGCGGCGATATGGCGAGCCGATCCGCCACTTCATCGAGGAGCGCCTCGGGCTGATTGCCGCAGCCGGCGCCGCCGTCCTCATTTTGCTCTACATCATCGCCCACTATCTGCTCTGAAGCCCGCTGAAAGGCGCCTCGGAAATTCTTATGGCAACGACCGCTGACACGACATTCGCACGATCGCCGCGCACGCACACATTGACGGCGCTGTTTCTCATGCTGGCGATGGCCGCGACGGTGGGCACGGCGCTGGCCTTCCAGTATTGGGGCGGATACATCCCCTGCAAATTATGCCTGGCGCAGCGCACGCCATACTATGTCGGCGTGCCGCTGATGGCGGTGGCGCTGCTCTCGTCGGCGCTGAGCTGGCCGGCCTGGCTGACGCGCCTGCTGCTTGCCGCCGGCGCCTTGCTGATGATCTACAGCCTTTATCTCGGCGTCCACCATGCCGGCGTCGAGTGGGGCTGGTGGGCCGGCCCGACCGATTGCGGCGCCGTCGATGCCGGCGCCGGCAACAGCAGCGGCGGCATTCTCGACCAGATCGACAAGGTCGTGCCGCCGTCCTGCGACAAGGCATCGCTCAGAATTCTCGGCCTGTCCTTCGCAGGCTGGAACGCCGTCGCGAGCTTCTTCCTCGCGCTGATCGCCCTGCGCGGCGCGGCCGCGAAGGGCTGAGCGCGCGGTTCGATCTAGCGGGACGCTCTCCTCGGCGTTGCCTGCTCCCCAATACCGCTGAGTTCTGACACCACATCGGCCGACAGCACCAATTCGGCAGCTGCCAGATTCTCCTTGAGATGCGCGACGCTCGACGTGCCCGGGATCAGCAGGATGTTGGGCGCGCGCGCCAGGAGCCATGCCAGCGCCACCTGCAAGTCCGACGCGCCGACCCGCGCCGCAATGTCCGAGAGTGCCTTCGACTGAATTGAGGTGAAGCCCCCAAGCGGAAAAAACGGCACAAAGGCGATCTGCTGTTTGCCCAGCGTATCGACAAGCGCGTCATCGCCTCGCTGCACGAGATTGTACTGGTTCTGCACGCAGACCACCGGCGCGATGCGCTGCGCCTCGGCGACCTGGGCAGCGGTGACATTGCTGAGGCCGAGATGCCGGATCAGGCCTTGCCGCTGCAGTTCGGCCAGCGCCTCAAACCGCTCCGCGATCGATCCTTCGGTTGGGCTTTGCGAGCCGTGGCCGACGATGCGCAGGTTGACCACATCGATTACGTCGATCTCAAGATTGCGAAGATTGTCATGCACGGCGCGCGTCAAGTCGGCCGGGGTCTGTGCCGGCACCCATGATGCGTCATCGCCGCGAAAGGCGCCCACCTTGGTCACGATGACGAGGCCGTCGGGGTAGGGATGCAGCGCTTCCCGGATGATCTGGTTAGTGACGTGTGGGCCGTAGAAGTCAGAGGTGTCGACGTGATTCACCCCGGCGGCAATGGCTTCCCGCAGGACCGCGACTGCTGCCTTGCGATCCTTCGGCGGGCCGAACACGCCAGGGCCGGCCAATTGCATCGCGCCATAGCCCATGCGTGTGACTGTTCGGCTGCCGAGTTGAAAACTGCCGGCTTTCGAAATGTCGACCATTCTGGTTTCCTTTGTGATGGGCTGGTGCCGGCGCGGTCGCTATGAGTCGGTCGCGCATTCGGCTATACTTCTACACTAATACTCTCGCGAGAGCAATATGTCATCGATCCGATTGTTCATCCTGTCCTCCTTTGCCGAGCACGGCCCCATGCACGGCCATCGTTTGCGACTGGAGGCGGAGCGAAAGCACATGCCGCTTTGGACCGACATCTCCGTCGGCGCGGTCTATGGCGCGGCGAAGCGGCTTGCCGACGAGGGGCTGCTTCGCGAGGCAGGGCAGGAGCGGGAGGGTAATCGGCCAACCCGCCAGCTCTACGAGATCACCGATGGGGGGCGGCAGGCCCTCGCCGAGCTGCGGCGAGCGGGCCTGTCGGAGGTCTGGTTCAAATATGACCCGTTCGACCTCGCGCTGACACGCAGCGATCCGGCCGAGCTCGATGCTCTGCCCGCGCAGCTTGCGGAACGGCTGCTGCGCGTCGAAGAGATGCTCGAAGAGCGGCGGCTGATGGCCGACAACGCCCGGGCTTATGTCGGCTTAGCGGAAGAATGGGCGCTGCGTCACAGCGTGTATCGGCTCGAGGCCGAACGCCGCTTCCTGGAAGAGCTTGTCGCAGCGGCGCCCGACATCGTCACCGACAAGCGCCAGCCTCGCCCGCGCAAACAGAAGACGCTGGACGAGGCCCGACGCTCGCTCGACGGAGCCAAGCGACGCTAGGTGCGCCGGACCTACATCTGAAAGCCCTTACGGCTCCAGTTCGACATCCCAGTAGAGATAGTCCATCCAGCTTTCGTGCAGATAGTTCGGCGGGAACAGCCGGCCATTATTGTGCAAATCATGCACGGTCGGCTGGAACGGCTTCTGCAGCGGCCACATCTTGGCCTGGCCAGGCAGCATGCCGCCCTTGCGCAGATTGCACGCGGAGCAGGCCGCGACGACGTTCTCCCACGTCGTCGCGCCGCCGCAATGGCGCGGCGTGACGTGATCAAAAGTCAGGTCTTCGGAACGGGTGCAATACTGGCACTGGAAGCGGTCGCGCAGGAACACGTTGAATCGCGTGAAGGCCGGGTTGCGCGACGGCTTCACATAGCTCTTCAGGCTCACCACGCTCGGGATCTTCATGGCGAAGGACGGTGAGGAGACGAAGTGCTCGTATTCGGCGACGATATTGACGCGGTCGAGGAACACCGCCTTGATCGCGTCCTGCCACGACCACAGCGAGAGCGGGTAATAGCTCAGCGGGCGGTAGTCCGCGTTGAGCACCAGAGCTGGCAGCCCGTCGGGCGACACTGCGATCGTCACTTCGTTCGACCTCCTTGGCTCCCGAACCGATCGGCGCGGATACTGTAAGCAGACGATGACAGCAATGTGAAGCCGGGATCGTGCGCCAAACGCCGGCAAAATACCCCGATTTCCGAACTTTTTTGGGCATTTAGGCCGTCGGAACGGCGTCCCTGCCCCTGATCGTGCGGTAGTAGGCCCAGAACAGGCGCGAAGCGACACCGCGCCAGGGGCGCCATGATTCGGCGATCGCGATCAGGGCTTTCTCGCCCGGCCGCACCTCCATGCCGAGGGCATGGCCGACCGCTGTCTGCAGCGCCACGTCGCGCGCCGGGAAGATGTCGGGATGCCCAGCGGCAAACAACAGATAGACCTCCGCCGTCCACGGACCGATCCCGGAAACGGCGACCATCCGGGCCAACGCATCGGCGGCATCGAGCGTGCACAGATGGTCGAGATCGAGCCCGTCGGCCACCGCCTGGGCGACCGCGCGCAGTGTCTTTTGCTTGGGGCGAGACAGGCCGGCCTCGCGGAACACATCGTCGCCCGCGGCAAGCAGCGCCTCCGGTGTCAGCGGATCGATCAGCCTGGTGAAACGGCCGAATATGGCGCGCGCGCTGGCCGTCGACACTTGCTGCGAAACGATGATCGAGGCGAGGCTGTGGAACCCCGGCTCGGACAGCCGAAGCGGCACCTCGTCGACCCTGGCGCGGATGCCGGCAAGCCGCGGGTCGATCAGGCAAAGCGCCTCAAGCCCTTCGGAAATATCGTCGATCGAGGCAATGCGGCGGCCCGTTGCCCTTGTTCCGGTCATTGCTTGTAAGTAGCAATCTGCCAATGCGCCCTTCAACCCTCCTTTGTCAGCAATGAGCCAGCCGGTCTTCCGCTTCGCCCCGAGCCCCAACGGCGAGCTGCATCTCGGCCACGCGCTGTCGGCCATTCTCAACAGCGAATGGGCGGTGCGCACCGATGGGCGTTTCCTGCTGCGGGTCGAGGACATCGATCTCGAGCGCTGCACGCCGGAGTACGAGCAAGGCATCTATGACGACCTTGCCTGGCTGGGCATCGACTGGGAGAAACCGGCGCGGCGGCAGTCCGAGCATTTCGCCGAGTATAAGACCGTGCTCGACCTGCTGATCGCCGAGAAGCTGGTCTATCCCGCCTTCATGAGCCGCAGCGAGATCCGCGCCTTCATCTCGGAAGCCGAGACGCCGCGCAAGCCATGGCCGCGCGATCCCGACGGCGTGCCGATTTACCCAGGCGCCGACCGCGAAATGTCGGCGCGCGAGCGCCGCCGGCGCGTCGCGTCAGGCGAGCCTTACGCCTGGCGGCTCGACGTGGCGGCAGCGCTCGCACGCGTGACCGAGCCGCTGTCCTGGAGCGAATTCACCGCGGAGTTTGCGAGCACCACGCAGACGATCGCCGCGCATCCGGCGCAATGGGGTGACGTCGTGCTGGCGCGCCGCGACGTGCCGACCAGCTACCACCTATCCGTGGTGATCGACGACGCCGCGCAAGGCGTCAGCCATGTCGTACGCGGCCGCGACCTGTTCGCGGCGACCTCGATCCAGCGGCTGCTGCAGGAGCTGCTCGGCTATCCCGCGCCCGCCTATTTCCACCATCATCTGGTCGAAGGCCCGGACGGGCGCAAATTGTCAAAGAGCGAGAACGATACCGGTCTGCACCGCTTGCGTTCGAGCGGCGCCAAGCCGGCCGATATCCGCCGGCTGGTCGGCCTGAGCTGACCAGCCGGCTCCGGCGGAAGAAGCCCTGGTTCAGCAAAGCTCAGCCTATGGTTCAATCCTTTGGCTTTGCTTCCGCGGAGATCCGGGACTACAGCGGTGCCGCCGATCCCCACCTGAATCGCAGCCCTGTCATGGATCTTGCAAGGCGGCTGATCCCGCCCCTCTTCGTCGTGCTTTGGGCGACCGGCTTCATCGGCGCGCGCTACGCCATGCCGTGGTCCGAACCGTTCACGTTCCTGGCGGCGCGCTTCGCGATCGCCTTCGCCCTGCTCGGCATCGTGCTGCTGGCATGGCGCTCGCGCCCGGCAAGCCTCGCCGACGCCATGCACGGGGTGATCGCCGGCATGCTGATGCACGGCATCTATCTCGGCGGTGTGTTCTGGGCGATCCATCGCGGCATGCCGGCCGGCATTTCGGCGCTGATCGTCGGGCTGCAGCCGCTGATCACCGCCGTCCTCGCCGGCCGCCTGCTCGGCGAAAAGATCCTGCCGCGCCATTGGCTTGGACTGGCGCTCGGCTTTGTCGGCGTCATCATCGTGCTGTCGCCGAAATTCGGCGCGATCGGCGGCGGCGTCACATCAGCGACGCTGGCCGCCGCTGTGGTCGCCGTGTTCAGCATGAGCCTCGGCACCATCTGGCAGAAGCGTTTCGGCGGCGCCACCGATCCGGTCAGCAGCGCGCTCTACCAGTATCTCGGGGCGGCGGCGCTGATGGCTGCCGGCTCGATCGCCTTCGAGACCCGCACGATTATCGTCAATGGCGAGCTGATCTTTGCGATGGCCTGGCTGGTGCTGGTGCTGTCGATCGGCGCCATCTTCCTGTTGATGTACATGATCCGGCAGGGCGAGATGTCGAAGGTGGCGTCGCTGTTCTACCTGGTCCCGGCCGTGACGGCGGTGATCGCCTGGGTGCTGTTCGGCGAGCAGCTGACGCTGCTGCAGATCGCCGGCATGGCGCTGACCACGTTCGGTGTCGGCCTTGCCACGGCTGGAGCTAAGCCGGCTAGCCTTTGACGCGCGCTCTCGCCAGGAGGTAGCGGCTGATGGCGGCATTGAACTCGCCGCCGAGAATGAAGATCGCCGAGATGATGTAGAGAAACGCCACCGCGATCATGATCGAGGCGAGCCCGGCATAGGTCGTCACATAGGACGAGAAGCGATCGAGGTAGTTGGCGAACATCGTCGAGCCGGCAAGCCAGCCGATCAGCGTGAACAGGATGCCCGGCACGATCTCGACGAAGCGCCGGCGGCCGGCCGGCAGCCAGAAATGGACGGCCACCAGGCCGAATACGATGACCATCGAGGCGATGATGAAGCGCCACAGCGTGATGGTGCCGAGATACGGCCTGATCCACTCGAAATGAGCATCGGCCACGCGCACGATGATTGGCGCGAGCACCAAGAGCACGCTGATGGCAAGAAAGCTCGCCGTGGCGATCAGCACGAAAACGAGGCTCTGGGTGCGCCGGAACAGCAGCGAGCGCGTCTCCACGACGCGGTAGGCGCGGTTGAGCGAGGTTCTGAGCGCCTCGATCCCGTTCGACGCGAAATAGGCCGCAAGCAGCACGCCGAAGGTGAGCAAATCTCGGCGCTGGACGGTGAGCACATTGACCACTTCGCGGGCGATCGGTGCGGCGATCTGCTCGGGCCAGGTGTCGAACACGACGTGGACCGCGGTCTCGGCAAATGCGTTGGCGCCGAGAAAACTCGCCAGCGTCGTGGCGAAGATCAGGAACGGAAACAGCGCCATCAGCGCCGAGATGGCGAGATGGCTGGCCATGGACCAGCCGTCGTCGGTATTGAAATGGCCGAGCGCGTCGTAGAGGACGCGGCGTACCGCGACGAACCTTCGCATCGGTTCCATTTACTGTCTCGCTGTCTCCCGGCGCGAATATGGGAACCGCGCTACCCGGTTGGCAAGCGACGATGGCTAGAGATAGCGCAGCGCGTGCCTGTCGCCAACAGGCCGGAGCAAACGGCCGCGAGATATTGCCGGGTCGATCCGCTCGACACTGCGTCAGGCGCGACCGGCTCGTCCGATTGTCTCGTGACGGCGAATATGTGAAGTGAAGCGGGCGGTTGGCAAGCGCTGCGATGCAAGCGACGGTGGCGCTGGCCCGCGACGGACAGAGTTCTTATGAGCGAGTTGCGCACAATCATCGTCACCGGCGCGTCGTCAGGTATCGGCGCCTATTGCGCGCGGGCGCTGAAGCGCGACGGCTGGCGGGTTTTCGCCACGGCGCGCAAGGCCGGGGATATCGAAGCGCTGGCCGCCGACGGCATCGAGGCGTTCTATCTCGACTATCGCGAACCGGCCTCGATCGAGGCGCTGGTGACCGCGGTGCTCGAGCGCACCGGCGGAACGCTCGACGCCCTCTATAACAACGGTGCGCACGCCCAGGCCGGCGCTGTCGAGGACCTGCCGGTCGCGGCGCTCCGGGAGCAGTTCGAAGCCAATTTCTTCGGCTGGCACGACCTCACCCGCCGGCTCGTGCCGGTGATGCGCAAGCAGGGCCATGGCCGCATCGTCCATTGCTCATCGATCTTCCGCCTCGTGCCGGGGCTGTTCCGCGG
>Ga0070665_100005350_pt1 | contig 13261 bp, 17 predicted proteins | sample KBSS13metaG_FD_65862 | JGI IMG/M metagenome (GOLD analysis project Ga0070665, IMG submission 65862) | Switchgrass rhizosphere microbial communities from Kellogg Biological Station, Michigan, USA - KBS S1-3 metaG | ecosystem: Host-associated > Plants > Roots > Rhizosphere > Soil ... | reverse complement strand
AGACCAGCAGCACGAACTGGACATCGTCGGCAAGAGCGCTGGCGAAGTAGCCAGGCTGCAGACGCAATACCAGTTGCTTGCGCAGGCGCGTGAAGCATCGATTGCGGCCGGCGATCCAACAGGGGCAATCAGCAAGAAAATCCGTAGTGAGATCGATGCGACGGCGGCATCGATCGGCCGGCTCACTGATAAGTATCAACAGAACTCGCTGATGGCCGACCTGGCTTTTCAGCGCCGGCAGCTCAGCCGTTCCAGCATCGATCAGCAGATTGCCGAAACACTGCATGGCCAGGGATACGATATCAACAGCGAATTTGGCCAGCTTTATGCGGCGCAGAGCCGTGCATTACAGCAGGCAACAGAATGGCGAGACATCACGCGCGACGGCTTTAAGGGTATTCTGGACGACGTTAAGAACGGCGTGCACGGCATGGATTTGCTCACCAATGCCGCAGGCCGCTTTGCCGACAAGATGTCGGACGTTGCCACGGACAAGCTGAGCGATATGTTTGCCGCCAGCATCTCAAGCGGCAAGCTGTTTGATTTCGATATCGGCCGACTGTTTGGTGGCAGTACTGCTAAAGTGCCCCAATCGGCAGTTCAACCGGTTGTCGATCAGACAGCGGCTGCGGTGCAGCAGCATGTCCAAACCATCGTCAACACGGCGGCGCCATCGTTCCCGGTGCCATTGCCGGTGATCGTCACCAATTGGGATGCCTCGCCGGTGCCCGGCCTCGACGTGAACCGCGCGGCATCGGACATTGTTGAGAAGGCGCTGCCTAAAATCTCACAGCAAATCTTCGAAGGTATTCCGCGCGACACGTACACGGTTGCAGCGGTGCCGCCGATCGCACGAGATTATCGATTGCCGGCCAATCCGACTGATTTTGTCGCGACGACGTTCAAGCCGCCGCTCGATCGCAGTCATATGTCGCAGTTCTATAACGGCAGTCACGTGCCGGTGGCACCTGTTGCACCGATCGATCCTTTTGCCACGCCATATGCAAGGCAGTCGGTACTGCCGACGCAACAGCCGGTGTTCTCTCAGGACGTGGTGGATCAAACTGTCAATGCTAGGCTGCAAAGCTTTTTCGGCATGGCCGGCCAGCCTCTAGGACTGCGGTCGAACAATCCTGGCAATATCATGCGCGGCAACTTTGCGACCGCCGCAGGTGCGATTGCTGGCGATAGTCGCTTTGCACAATTCCCGACACCAGAGTCCGGCATTCTCGCCATGAACCGGCTCCTCACGGGATACCAAGATCGCTACAATCTCAACACGCCCTACGCCATGATCTCCCGCTGGGCACCTCCTGGCGAGAACGACACAATGGCTTATGCTCAACGCGTCGCGGGCAGCATGGGCATCGGCATCAATGATCGGTTCTCAATGCGAGACCCGGCAATGGCGGCCCGGATGATGCACGGGATGATCGGCGTTGAAAACGGACGCGATCCGTGGGGCACAAGCGCCATCCAGCGGGTTCTTTCGGGCCAGACCGGCAATATCGGCCAGCCCGTCGATATGGGCCACCAGCTCCAAGAAATGACTCGCCAGTCCGCGACGTTTACCGAAGGGCTGACGACAAATTTCCAGAAGATATCGGGAAGCCTCGCGCGGGTGTCTGGCATCAGCGAAAGCGCTGGCAAGCAGTTTGGTGCGCAATTCCCCTCAGGCCTCCAGTCAATCCTGCAAGGCCTCAAAGGCGGCGGCGCTGGTGGCGGGGGCTTGGCCAGTATCTTTGGCCAGCTGTTCAACACATCATTTTCAAATCTGCTTGGGCCGATGGGAACGCCACATGGTTATTACGCGGATGGCGGCCCCGTGTTCGGACCTGGCACCTCGTCGTCTGACAGTGTGCCGGCGATGCTTTCCAACGGCGAGTTTGTGGTGAAGGCCGATGCCGCCCGCCTTCATGGGCCATTGCTCGAAGCACTGAACGCTGGCCGCCTCAATCACTACGCTGACGGTGGTCGCGTAACACCGGCGCCAATGCCTGTTCTGGCTCGTCAATGGAGCCCGCCTGCCAATCAGAATGCGGCTCAGTCAACTTCACCCAACATAACGCTCAAGGTTGAGAACAATCATCCCGAGGCTCGCGTGTCCGTCAAAGACAACGGCCCAGGCCGCGATCCATCAATCGTCATCGATCGGGGCATGGGTGACATGGTGCGCCGCGGCGGCGCCTTCACTGATGCGATGGAGGAGACCTTTGGCCGCTCTCGCATGATGACGCGGCGATGAGGCGGAGACACTGACTTGCCGAAATATGTCAGCCTAACTCTCCGCGAAGCGCTCTTTGCACAGCACACCGGCGAGGTTGCCGTTGTCCTGGCCACTCTCGAGCACGACGACTTCGAGGAGCCCCTGCGCTTCTCCAGCGATGCGACGCAACGCTTGTCGGACGACCCGCTGATATACGGCACGATCAGTCAGAGCCTGACCTATTACTTCGCCATGATGACGGCGATCTTGCCGCATGACGATGAAAAGCGTCCGCCTTATGTGACGCTGGTTTTCGACAATGTCGGCTCGGATATCGTCTCGCAAATACGCTCAATCCAAACACCGATCGCAGTGACGTTGCGCGTCGTTCTGGCATCAGCGCCGAACAACATCGAAGAAATATTCACCGACCTTCATACGACAGATTTCAGCTGGTCTGAGGGGCAAGTCACATTGGAATGTTCTCAAGATCCATTGATGACCGAGCCTTGTCCCGCTCACCGAATGGTCAAACCTTTTGCCCCCGGACTTTTCAAGTGAACACCATGCAAGAGTTACTTCCCGCTGCCATTTCGCCTCAGCCAGTCAGGCTGTTTGCGCTGCCCTGCATCAATCCAGATATGGGGCGGAACCGGATCACGGTCTCAGAAGGGCTGACGATCTCCGAATTGGTGACGCTGGGCTTCCCCGGAGCAAGCAGTGACCAACTTGAAAACTTCCGCGTCATCATTGGCGAAGATTTCATCCCGGCAGAACGATGGGGCGAACGGCCAAAGGCTGGCGACAATGTCTTCATCAGGATCGTTCCGGGCAAAGGCGGAATGGCCGCAATCCTGGGGTTGGTCATCTCGATTGCCTCGCTGGGTATTGGCAGTGTCGTCGGCGGCACGGCGGGCGCATTGTTGGGCGGCGTGGTCAAGCTTGCCGGTGGGCTTCTGCTCCAGGCGCTTATTCCAGTCCCGAAACCAAAAGACGCAGATCAGCGCCCGCGCTATTCGATCAACGGCTTCCAGAACGAACTTCGCCAGGACGCGCCGGTGCCGATGGTGCTGGGCAAGGTGCGCTATGCGCCCCCGTTTGGTGCTGCGCCTTGGACGGAGGCCTATGGCCAGCGCGATCGATACATTCACGCGATCTTCAACTGCGGCTATGGCCCGCTCGCCATCACCAATATCAAGATCGGCGATTCGCCCATTACCGATTTCAAACAATGGAATGTTGATGCACGCTATGGCTATGAGACCGACACCCCGATTGGCCCGGTCTATCCCTCGCAGGTCATCGAAGAGTCGCTCGGCGTCCATCTTGAATTCCTGGCGAAGAAAAAGATCACGGACCTTGAGGGAGGTGAATACGACACGGCCGAGCATATGGCCAAATCGAACCCGGTTCGAACCACGCCGCTCATTGGTGAGGAAGAAAAGCGCTACACCGCGACAGACGCGTCTGGCTTCTCGATCGATCTCTCATTTCCGCAAGGCGTCATCCGCTTCTCAGAGTCAAGCGGCAACATCGACAACAGAACAATTTGGTTCCGCATTCGCTATCGCCTGAACGGAGAAGGCGATTGGATCAAGCCGACCGGCCAAGACATGCCGATCGACATGTGCGTGGACCCGGACACAGAAGCCTCACCACTTGTGCTTACACAAGGCAATTTCACCGGACTCCGTTCATCTGGATACACGCTGACCCTTTCGAGCGGTGCGCCGCGCGACCTTGGGCTCCGTATCGGCGACATCATCCAACTCAGCTTTTTCGACGCCGCGGTTGAGAATGGAGTCAATTTCCGCGTCCTAGAGCTCACTGCGACGGGAATAACAGTCGCATATTATGACTGGCGAATTGGCTTGGGGGCGGCCCAAAACTCTTACACGGTCACGGGCGGTTCTGACGATTATACCGACGACGAGCTCGGCTATGCGATCTTTGACAGTGGTGGCGTGACATTTGAATTTCACGCCATCATCACGCTGGGCCAATTCCATATTGGCGACATCATCAAGTTTTCTGGCCTGACGATAGCAGGCAACAATGGCGTTTCATTTAAAGTCACAGGGGTCACAGCCTCTCATCTCAATCTCGTCCGGGTCCTGACGACAGTTGCGAGCCCCGACACGCTCGTCACCATCACGCGCACGCAGCGGCCCTATGCCAACTTTCAACTCACTGCACGCGACGAGCAGGCCTTCGTTCGGACGTTCTCCTTTAATTTCCCCGATCGCGGGCGCTACCAGGTCTCGGTCACCCGCATCTCAAATGAGGATGCTCGGCAAAACCGACGGAGCGCCTGTGACTGGACGGCCATCCGATCGCTCCGGCCAGAAGTTCCGACGAATTATCCATTCCCTTGCGCGCAACTTGGCGTTCGCATCAAGGCGACACGGCAATTAAACGGCACGTTGGACAATCTGAATTGCATCCTTTCCCGCATCTGCCTCGATTGGGATGCGGACACCGAAACCTGGATTTTGCGCGAGACGAACAACCCCGCCTCGCTATTGCGCTGGATCATGCAAGGCCCGGCCAATGCTTATCCCTTCCCGGATTCAAAGCTTGATTTGCCGGCCTTCCAAACCTTTCATGAGCACTGCACCGAGAAGGGCCTCGAATACAACGGCGTCATCGACAGCACCCAATCGCTTTACGATGTAATGGCAGAAGTGGCCCGCGCCGGCCGCGGCTTGCCGCTCCACACAAGTGGAAAGTGGACCATCATCATCGATAGGCCGCAGGACATCGTTTGCGCGCATATCGGAGCGCGCAATTCCTGGGGCTTCGATGCAAAACACTACACGGCAAGACTGCCCGATGCTTTCCGCGTGAAGTTCGCCGATGAAACCAACAATTACGAGCCGGCCGAACGAACGATTCCATTCCCTGACTTTGAAGGTGTCCCGCAAGTTTTCGAGATGCTGGACCTGCCCGGCATCACCGACCCGGACAAGATCTGGAGAGAGGCGCGGCGCCGGCAATATGAGATCAAATATCGGTCTGACCGGTTTACCGTCTTCCAAGATTGGGAACACATGATCAGCACCCGTGGCGATCTGATTGAACTCAGTCATCACGCGCTAAAGCGGAAAATGCAAAGCGGCCGGGTCAAAGCGGTCAGCGGCAATACGCTGACAGTTGACACTGAGTGCGAGTTCGAGTCGGGCAAGACGTATCAGGTTAAATTTAGAAAATTGCCCGCGAGTGAAGTCGAAGAGGGCAACCCGCCTTTCCTGAGCATTACGCGCACCGTCACTGCAGCGGCGGGTGACCGGACGGTGATGACGATGGGGGCCGGCACCGCACCAAATGTGGGAGACCTGTTTTTCTTTGGCGAGACCGAACTGGTCACCGAGCGATGCATTGTCCAGCACATCGAGCGCGCCGACAAGCTGACAGCTCGGTTGACTGTCATGCCGTCTGCAACGACGTTACGCGTCCGCAAGCCGGCTTGGGATGCCCAGGCAGGGCTGCAGTGAGCATATTCTTTGCCATCATCAAGAAGGACCACATTCACGCGTTTGCGGACACTGCGACGTTCAAGGTAGGCGGCAACAAGAGGATTTCTCATTTCGAGTCGAAGATAAAGTATTTCGCCAATATGCCGGCGATCGTTGGCGGTCTCGGCAACACAGAGATGATCAAAATCGTCCATGGTTGCTTTGAGCTCGCAAGTGATTTTGATTTCATGACCGATAGGCTGGCGTCTCTGATCGATGAATTTGCGCCGAGCCTCGATCAGATGCTCCGGCACATCTATGAAAAGCATTATTCGGTCTACGTCGCCGGCTGGTCCAAGCGCGCCAATCGTCCCGAGCTTTGGCTATGGAATACGCAAGCGAGGAAATGGCCGATGGTGCTGGATGCCAGAAAGTTCCAATACTACGATGGGACAAACTACTTTGACCCCGTCCCGAGCTTCAAATACCTGAAAAAGCAAAACTACGACTTCCCCTCACGATATAAACATTTCGACCCTGCGTTTGATGGCGTAATCTTGGCGGAGTCGCTGCGCCGTTCGGCTTGCTGGAAAGATGAGGCGGGGAAGCCGTTTTTTGGTTGCGGTGGCCAACTTGAGCATACGCAAATCACGAAGGATGGCGCAAAAACCCAAACGATCCACCATTGGCCGGAGGATGAGATTGGAAAAGAAATTCAGCCTATCGGAGATTAAGGCCCGCATCACATGGGCCATGTTCCGCGCCGAAGTGATCGAAACCGCCCTGTTTATGATTGTGGCTATTCCCTTTTGGTGGGCAGTTGATAATTTGCTGACGCATTGAGCGTTGAGGCCAACATGCGGCGTTTCGTAATAGCAGCGATTTCACTAGCGGCGATGAGCGGCGGCGCGATGGCGGCCGATCGGGCCGGCGCTTGGCAAAAGCAGGATCGCAAGACTTCGATCGACTATGTCACTTTCGACCAGAACGGTGCCGAGTTTAGAATAAGCTGCGATGACACTGGCACCGGCGGCGCGATGGTATGGGTCCGCATTGCTGGTCGCGAATTGCTAGCCGGTGGATTCGCCCAGCTAGGGTTTGCCAATCGATCCCTGAAACTAAGGACTCCTAACGAATATGTAGCCACCGCGACAAAGCGGGAGTCCAATGCTTTCAAGACAGTTTGGCAGATGGTCCGCAAAGGTGGGAAACTGAAAGTCGAGTTGTCTGACTTCCGTAAAGCGTCGTTCTCACTTGATGGCGCTTCCAAAGTCCTGCCCGCCAAAGCCTGTCTGACAACTTTCGACTCAGCGAGATAGACTAGCGAAATTGTGGGACATGTTCGGAATACACATGTCCCACCTAAGCGCTGGGCTTGCGATCCCGCCTGTTATCGGCACGAGTTGCCAGGGTTACGATGCCCGCGATAACCAGGCCGGCGATCGGAGCCATAAGGACCAGCAGATAATTCATGGTCTAAGCCTCCTTAAGATCATTCTTGCAACAAAATGTAGGGCAATCGACGCAACAAAACAACTCCCGCTGCCGATAGCCAATGTGTGCCCATCCGTGATGGTTCCCGAGTAGATGCCGGAAAACACGGGGGCCAGCCCGCCGACGGCAAATAACGCTATCGCCAAACCGTTAAGATAGGTTGCTGTCAGCTTCGCTTGTTCGTTGCCAATGAGGCTCATGATTAACGTCTGCGCCGATTCCGCGCGCCACTCAATCCGCCAGTTCAGTCTGGAGTGACATGGGGTTTTCAAGGCAAGCTGCGGCAGCCGCTTGAAAGCGGCCGCAAATCAGCATAGCGTTGGAGCTTGGAGCCTGAGAACTCCCGCAACGGTCCCTTGCCGGGGATTGCGTTGCATCACGATAGGCAATTGAGGCGGGCTTGCCGGCCCGGATCGTTGCCGAAATTACTGACGCGCCCAAACCGTGGGCAGCGACCGGCGCACTATGCCGGGAGTGCCACGGTTATGCAATACCCGAAAGGGAAAGGCCGTGGCGCATGTACTCGTGACATGTTCTCAGACTCCCGGAGCCAGTCCGTCGCTGGCGCACCGGTCCTGAGAAAACCGGCAATCACGAGCAACCCAAATGACATATCTCCAAATGCGGCTAGATGCACCGTACGGCGCGTCAGACGATTTTCCATTGCCGGGCACCCTCGACCCCTTCGACGCGTCTCCTGACGCATCTGGCGCGTCCCTGAGGGCCATGCTGGAAGCGGCCATTGATACCGCTATCGCCATTCTCGACATGCTGGACGGTGACAGCGACCTCGAGCCAGCCGGCGACGAGGCCGACTATGACGTGCAAGATCATCCCCACGACGCGGATGCAGAAGGCAACATGGAACCGACAATGGGTTCCTGCGAGAACCATCCGCACGCTGGCTATCATGGTCCCCATTATGTCGATGGCGACCAGACCCGCTGGGCGCGCGGATATGGTTCTGTCGATGATGGCGAGCCCGAGCCATCGCTTGGCAGTCTCAACAATGCCAGTCAGAGCCAATGGGCTTGGGGCGACCAAAACGACTATGAGCAAGAGATTACCGACGAGCCGCACGACGAGGCCGACGAAGGTGGCAAGGAACCATCGCTCGGCTCGCCTGAGCATTCGATCGGCAATCAAGAGCATTGGGACGATGGCTTCAACAACTGGACGCTCGACTTCGAACAGGAGCTTGACGGCCAAGACGATGATGCCGAGCCCAATGGCGATGAGAACGATGATGATCGTGCAGGTTTGTTCGATATCGATCTCGGGCCATGGCGGGACGAGCCAGCACCAGACTACGGCCCAGCCCTGTCGGTGAAGCGCAAACTTGCGCCTTACGCAGAATGCGCCCGGTGACCTGCCATGATCATAACCTGCCTCATGGTCCAGGCCGCCCTCATGGCGCTGCTGCTGACCCGCCTTCATCGCATGGAGGTGGCAAAGTGCCGACGACCGAAAAGCTAGATTTCAAGGATATGGAGGCGATGATCTGCGATGCGCACTGCATGGCAGAAGTAGCCTGCGATATCTGCGAGAAAGGAGCCGAATGGCTCTATCAGGTCGGACACAAACTGCCGGCCGAGAAGCTCGCGTTTGTCGCTTACAAAAATCGCGACATGATCCAAGCAGTGAAAGACCGCTTCTACGCGACGCTGGAAGCGCAGCCCCTAAAGTAGCAACCCGGCCCGGCGGCAATCCCGCGGCCGGGCCATTTTCACCATGGAGACGACGATGCAAGTTAATCCAAAGACTCGATTTGAATGGAAGCGCCAGATTGCCGGCGAGACCACTGCCCGATTGGCAGCGGAAGAGCGCGTGGCCGAAGCCGAACAACGCGCTCGCCATGCAGAGGCCGAACTCGATCGAGCAGAACGTGCGGTTCGCGACCTCACTGCAGCGCTGGGCCGCGCCCATGCCAACCATCAAGCCCTGCGGAGCCTGCTGCGCTCGCTAGGGCACTCTGACGTTTCGGAGGTGGTTCATGGCTGAGAGCGACATTGACCTGTTGTACGGCATCAAGGCTATCGCAACATGCGTAAACCTCACGCCAAGACAAACCAAACATCTGGCTGAAGCCAAGCGAATACCGACGTTCAAACTTGGAAAGACGGTATGCGCACGCCGATCATCATTGGTCAAATGGCTTGAAACCTTGGAGAGCGACAATGGCTAGCGTTCGCAAAAGACAGTGGGCAGTCGGTGGCACGGACGGCATTGCGTGGGTGGTTGACTATGTCGACCAACAAGGCAAGCGCAGGAACAAGAACTTCGAAAAGAAGCGTGACGCTGAGCAGTATCTGATAACTGTTCAGGGGGAGATGCGCAAAGGTGAGCACATCGCCCCTGATCTCACTCGCACGTTTCAACAAATTGCAGATGCTTGGATAGAGGATTGTTGGCGGCGCCACTCGATTTCGGGACGGCCAGCCAAGTCCACAATCGTGACTTACGAACACCTGAACCGCAACCAGCTAATTCCGGCCTTTGGCTCTCAGACCATATCGAAAATGACCGGAGAATATATTCAAGATTGGCTTGAGCAGTCCGCGAAAATTTACAAGCACGGGATGCTCCGCGCCCTGCGCTGCAGTCTCAATCTAATCATGAAGTTTGCAATCAAATCGAAACGCTTAATGCGCAATCCGATTGTTGACGAGCAAGTCAGAATTCCCGGTAGGCACGAGCCGGTCAAGGTGCCTTCGAAGTCGGATATCTCGCGGCTACTGCAAGCTCTTGAGCACAGAGCTTTCAACGAACAGTTTCTATCCTTCTACCAGCGTCGCGCGTTCGTGATGTTAGGCCTGTTCGGAGGAATGAGGGCTGGAGAAATATCTGCATTGAAATGGGAGCGCATAAAGTTCGATCAAGGCAAGATCGAGATCCGTCACAGCATCGGCCGGCACAATGGGCTCAAATCGACCAAGACATACGCCGGTCTGAGAGACATCCCGCTTTTTGACGCGATAAGGACAGCACTGGAAGACCTCAGGCGACAGCTTGGTAATCCGACTGAAGGGTATGTGTTTCATTCACGCACCGGCCGGCCGATGCTGAGCGACCACGACATCCTGATATGGCGACCATTGATGGAAAAGGCTGGCCTGTCTTACCCTCGAAGGCGCGACCGATCGCCGGGGCGAGCCAAATTTCATTTCCACGCGCTCCGGCATGCGGCTGTAAGCCTGCTGGTGGAGCAAGGCCTGAACGGGACACAGATTGCTCGCTTTATTGGCCACGCCAATGCTAACATCACCCTTGGTATTTACGCGCATCTGTTCCCGGAAGATGATAAAGCAGAACGGGCGATGCTAGCGGTCTCACAGACCATGGCACCAGTATTCGCGCCAGCGAGACCAAAGGCAACATGCAGCAAGCCCGCCGTAGGCGCTGCAAAAATGCAGCAAACGAGTAATTTAGCCCCATAAAATGGGCTGACTGATATCGCATTGAACCAATCATAGGACGCTTTCAAGTCCTTGAAAAACAAACATAAAGGGCGCTTATCGGCGCCCTTTCCTCATGGCGATACACACCCTCTAAGCCCTTGAAAAACCTACGTGCGCCCAACATGGCCCGCACGTCCACGCTGCAAGCTTGCAGCAAATCCCCCGCCTTCCACACCAGCAGAAAGGAGACCTGCCATGCAGCAGGACAGCGACCTATTGACCGGCACTAAGGCCATTGCGGCCTTCATGGGCATGACGCCCCGACAGTGCCAACACAAGATCGACAAGGGCATCATCCCGTCCTTCAAGCTGCCAGGCTCAAAGCTACAGCACGCCAGGCGATCGACGCTCACTGCTTGGCTCACCGAATGCGAGCAGGCGAGTCGGAAGGCAAAGCCGCTGGACACGTCGCCCATGTACGCGACCCTTGCCACGCGGGGTGCTCGCCATGCTTGAGCGCCATACGCATGATGAGGGGCCGCCCCAAAAACGAAAAACCGCCCCCCAGTTGGCGACCGGGGAAGCGGCAATAGTGACGCGATGCAAGGCAATTCCTACCGCCCAGGTAGAGATTTTGCAACAGCCAGAAATGGCCGATATTGCCCGCCGCGTCCGCATCGACCCGAAAACCGGATGCTGGCTTTGGAAACTGTCGCTCGATCGCGATGGTTACGGGCGATACCGAAGCAAGCCAGCGCACCGGCATGTGTATCAGCGCATCGTAGGCGATATCCCGGACGGATTAGTCTTGGATCACTTCCGATGCGACACGCCGCAATGCGTTAATCCGTTCCACGTGCAGCCCTGCACGAACTGGCAGAATACCCAGCGCGGCAACAGTCCGGCCGCGAGGAACGCCCGCAAATCGGCTTGCGATCACGGACACGAATTCTCCCCCTCGAATACCTACCGATGGCACAGCCATCGCCACTGCCGCAGTTGCAATCGCGAGGCTGTCATTCGCTTCAGGCTGCGCCGGAAAGGTGGTGCATGATGCAAGGCCCGATTACCATCCTGACAGAAACCGCTGCCAATCTGCATGCATGCGGCAAGGCGCTGGAAGCGAAGCAAAAGCGCCAGCTCGCGATTGATGCCGACTGGACGCTCGTTGAGCTTGAGCCTCAAGATGTCGAACAGCTAATACGCAATCTGAAAACTGCCGCTTCCAATATCCTGGGTGTCATCGGAGACATGACAGGCGGTGCCGGCAATGGCTGACGATATCGACAAGACGGTCATTGCCACACTCGAGAAGAACAAGCGCGAAAGCCTGATGATCTATCTCGACAAGTTTCGAGGCCATGATCTGGTCCATGCCCGCGTCCATTTCCGTGACGATGACACTGGCGACTTGAAGCCGACCAGCAAAGGCGTCTGCGTGAAGCCGGCGAAGCTGGACGAGCTCATAGCGGCGCTGCAGGATGCGAAGGCCGAATGTGCCCGTCGCGGCCTGCTGGAGGCCCGTTGATGCATGGCGCGATACAAGGAAAAGGACATACGCGGGCCGCCGCTGGGAGAGCCGTGGATATGGCTCACCAGAGAACTGCTGGAGTCCGATGCTTGGCGAAGCCGATCCGTCAACTGCATGCGCCTTATCGATCGCCTCATGGTCGAACACATGGCCCACGCGGGAACTGAGAACGGAAACCTTGGCGCGACGTATGATGATTTTCTGGATTATGGCATCAGCCGGAAGTACGTGCCAGGCGCCATCTGCGAAGCGGAGTCTCGCGGCTTAATCCAAGTGAAACGAGGCTTAAAAAAGGGCGGCAAGAATGCAATGCATCGCTATCGCCTGACATTTTTTCCAGTCAAACGCATGGCTGGCATCGCCTCAGTTTACGAGCCCGCCACAAATGATTGGCGCAGATATCGCGAAAAGCATCAGTAGTCATTTAGGAACTGATACGGTTCCCATTTGACTACTGATGGAGCCGTTTTTCGGTTCCCATTTGACTACCATTAAAACGGCAAAACCCCTGAAAACATTGAAGTGGTCACAGTAGTCAAATGACTACTCCCTTATATATCTTGGGAGAGTGCTACCATTTTCGCTCCCACCAGCCAGCCGAAGCGCGGGCGCAGCGCGTCCCCACAAGACGCCGTAGCAAGCCCGCGCGCTTCCACTCAATCGAAGTCTTAACCCCACGCCGCGCAGCGGCGCTCTGAAAGGATGACCATGACCATATCCGTCACCAAACGCTATCTGCGCATCACACATTCCAGCGATGGCACGATGAAGCGTGATTATTACAATCTGCCCGGCGACATGGTGGATATCGTGAAGCACGACGTCAGCATCAGCATGCCGGCTTGCATGGACCAGAAAGAGGCTGCGCGGGTATTGCGCCAAGCTGCGGACGAATTGGAGACACTGACTTGAAAGACCACTGGTCAACTCAGTTCGTCGGCAAGCAGTTTGCCGATCATGGACGCGGGCCTGAAACATACGATTGTTGGGGCCTCGTTCGAGCGGCAATGCAGGCAGCAACCGGCGTCACCATGCCATCATTCGCTGACGACTATGTCTGTAGTGCCGAACGATCCGAACTGGATGCACTCATAGCCGGCGAGCGTGGGACATTTGAGCCGATCGACGAAGGCAAGGAAAAGCCGCTGGACCTGGCGCTGTTCCGCATTCGAGGCTG
>Ga0070665_100005349_pt1 | contig 13261 bp, 15 predicted proteins | sample KBSS13metaG_FD_65862 | JGI IMG/M metagenome (GOLD analysis project Ga0070665, IMG submission 65862) | Switchgrass rhizosphere microbial communities from Kellogg Biological Station, Michigan, USA - KBS S1-3 metaG | ecosystem: Host-associated > Plants > Roots > Rhizosphere > Soil ... | reverse complement strand
GCTGCCTGATGGAAGCCGTGCTCGCCATCGCGATCGGCGTCCTGGGCGGCTCGGGCGTGTACCTGTTGCTGCGCCCACGCACTTTCCAGGTGATCGTCGGGCTGACGTTGATCTCGTATGCCGTCAACCTTTTCATCTTCAGCATGGGCCGGCTGCGGGTCGACAGCGAGCCGGTGCTGGTGGCGGGCTTCAAGTCGACGCTGGCCAACACCGCCGATCCGATGCCGCAAGCCCTGGTGCTGACGGCCATCGTGATCGGCTTTGCGATGACGGCGCTGTTCCTCGTCGTGATGCTTGCTTCGCGCGGCCTGGCCGGCACCGACCACGTGGATGGCGAAGAGCGCGCGGCGCAGCAACGGGAGGCCGAGGAATGAGCGCCGGCGGGGCCAACATGACGAGCACGCTCGTCGCCTTCATCGATCGCTTCCTCGACTGGTCGATGCCCCACCTGGTCGCTGCGCCGATCCTGGTGCCGTTGCTCACCGCTGCGCTGATGCTGTTGCTCGGCGAACAGCGGCGTCTGGCCAAGGCGGCGCTGAGCGTGGTGTCGGGCTTGATCGGCCTGATCATCGCCCTCGCGTTGCTGCGCTGGGTCAACGCCCCCGACACCGGCAGCGGGCCGGGATCGATCGGCGTCTACCTGCCGGGCAATTGGCGCGCGCCCTTCGGTATCGTGCTGGTGGCCGACCGGCTGTCGACCATGATGGTGGCGCTGACGGGCGTGATCGCCTTCGCCGCGTCGATCTATTCCACCTCGCGCTGGGACCGCGCCGGGGTGCACTTCCACCCGCTGCTGCAGTTGCAGCTGATGGGCCTCAATGGCGCCTTTCTGACCGGCGACCTGTTCAACCTGTTCGTGTTCTTCGAGCTGATGCTGGCCGCGTCGTACGGCCTGCTGCTGCACGGCTCGGGCCGGCTGCGCGTGCGCGCGGGGCTGCACTACATCGCGATCAACCTGGCCGCGTCGTCGCTGTTTCTCGTCGGCGCGGCACTGCTGTACGGCGTGACGGGCACGCTCAACATGGCCGACCTGGGCCAGCGCATCGCGCAGCTCGATGCGCAAGACCGCGGGCTGGCCCATGCCGCCGCGGCGATCCTGGCCACCGCGTTCTTCGCCAAGGCCGGGGCCTGGCCGCTCAACTTCTGGCTGGTGCCTGCATACAGCGCGGCGGTGGCGCCGGTGAGCGCCGTTTTCGCGTTGCTTACCAAGCTCGGCATCTACACCGTGCTGCGCTTGTGGAGCCTCTTGTTCGCGCCCGACACCGGCGTCTCGGCGCAGTTCGGGCAACCGGTGCTGATCGGCGCGGGGTTGATCACGTTGTCGGCGGCCGCGCTCGGCATCCTGGGCACGCAGCGGCTGTCGAATCTGGCCGGCTACTGCGTGCTGGTCTCGGCCGGCACGCTGCTGGCCGCGGTCGGGCTGGGCCAAACCGCCGTGTGGGCCGGCGCGCTGTACTACCTGATCAGTTCCACGCTGGCTGCCAGTGTGTTCTTCCTGCTGATCGACATCGTGGAGCGATGGCGCAATGCCGGCGCCAGCGTCGCCGCCCACGAGCAGGCGGGCGACGCGCCGTTTCTGGGCGAAGACCTGCACCCGGCCACCGACGTCAACCTCGACGACGACCAGCAGGCCCTTTACGGCCGCGCGATTCCCGCCGGCATCGCCTTCCTCGGATTGAGCTTCGCGTGCTGCACCTTGCTGCTCGCCGGCATGCCGCCGTTCTCCGGCTTCATCGGCAAATTCGCGATGCTGTCGGGCCTGCTCGATGCGCGCACCGTCGACAGTGCCGGCTGGGCCTTCGTGGCGCTGCTCATCGGCTCCGGCTTCATGACCCTGCTGGCGCTCAGCCGCAGCGGCATCCGCCACTTCTGGACGCGATCGCACAGCGGCATGCCGTCGCTGCCCGCGCTCGAGGTGCTGCCCGTGGCCGCCCTGCTGCTCGCCAGCGTGGCGCTGACCGTCGGCGCCGATCCGGTGATGCGCCATGCGCTGGCGACCGCCGAAGGGCTGCACACGCCCACGGCCTATCGCAAGGCGGTGATGTCGGCGCGTCAGAAACCATCGCCGCCTCCTGCTGCCTCCGCCGCACCGCAAGGGCCCGGGCGATGAAGCGCTGGCTGCCCTCCCCGCCGCTGTCGCTGACGCTGTTCTGCGTCTGGCTGTTGCTCAACCAGTCGCTCGATGCGGCCACGCTGCTGCTGGCCGCCTTGCTGGCCGTGGCAGTGCCCTTGATCACCAAAGGGCTGCGTCCCGCCACCGTGCGCATGCACCGCCCCGGCGTCGCCTTGCGTCTGGCGGGCCGCGTGGCGATCGATCTTCTGCACTCGGCCTTCGCGGTCGCGCGCCGGCTGCTGACCCGCCGCACTGCGGACATCGCGTCGGCTTTCGTCCAAGTTCCGCTCGACCTGCGCGATCCGAACGCGCTCGCCGTGCTGGCCATGATCCTGTGCCTGACACCCGGCACGGCCTGGGCCGAACTCTCGCTCGACCGCTCGGTGCTGACCATCCACGTGTTCGACCTCGAAGACGAAGCCGCCTTCATCGCCGAGGTCAAGACGCGCTACGAACGCCCGCTGATGGAGATCTTCGAGACATGAGCCTCGCCCGGCCGCCCGAAGGGGCTCGCACCGAAGCGCGCAGCGCGGAGGTTTTCCGATGACCACCCTCACCGCACCGCTGTTGCTGTGGGCGCTCAAGGGCGCGCTGTTCCTGCTGGCGCTGGCCATGCTGTGCGCGGTGGCCCGGCTGCTGCTTGGCCCCACCGCGCAAGACCGCATCACCGCGCTCGACTGCCTCTACGTCAACGGCATGCTGACCATGCTGGTGCTGGGCATCCTGTACGCCAGCAGCGTGTACTTCGAGGCGGCGATGCTGATCGCGCTGTTCGGCTTCGTCGGCTCGACCGCGCTCGCCAAGTTCTTGCTGCGCGGGGAGGTGATTGAATGAGCGCCGCGCCGGGCCGCCCCAAGCAAGCGAGCGCCCCCTCGGGGGGCAGCGAGGACACGCAGTGCCGAGCGTGGGGGTCGATATGAACGACGTCCCGCTGGCCTGGTGGGCCGAATGGCTGACTGCGTTCTTCGTGCTGGCCGGCGCGGCCTTCGCGGCCATCGGCTCGTTCGGCCTGGTGCGATTGCCCACGTTTTTTCAGCGCATCCACACGCCGACGCTCGGCGCCACTGCCGGCGTGTGGTGCATGACCGCCGCCACCATCGTCTTTTTCTCGGTGCAGGAGGCCAACCCGTTTTTTCATGCCGTGCTGATCGCGTTGTTCCTGGCGCTCACCGCACCGGTCACCACGATCTTCCTGGTGCGCGCCGCACTGTTCCGCGAGAGGCAGAAGGGCCCCGACCCGGTCCGGCGCGAAGTGCCTTGAGCGTCTCTGCGTTCGCTGACCAGCGTTCGATCAGACGATCCGCACCGACAACTGCGGCAACCCGTCGATCTGCCCCAGCAGCACGTCGCCCTTGACCACCGGCCCCACGTTCTCCGGCGTGCCCGAATAGATGATGTCGCCGGCCTTCAGCTCGAAGGCCTCGCTCAGCTTGCTGATCTGCTCGGCCACGCTCCAGATCATGTAGCTCAGGTCGGCGCTCTGCTTGGTCTGCCCGTTCACCTTCAGCTCGATCTTGCCCTTGGTGAAGTGCTGCGTCATGGCCACCGGATGGATCGGCCCGATCGGCGCCGACTTGTCGAAGCTCTTGCCGATTTCCCACGGCTTCTTCTCGTCGCCCATGCCGCGCTGCAGATCGCGCCGCGTCATGTCCAGGCCGATCGCGTAGCCGTACACGTGCTGCAAGGCGTTGGCGATCGGGATGTTGGTGCCGCCCGACTTCAGTGCGGCGACCAGTTCCAGCTCGTAGTGGTAGTTCTTGGTCAGCGACGGGTACGGGTGGTCCGTGACCGAGCCCACGGCCACGAACTGCACCGCGTCGGTCGGCTTCTGAAAAAAGAACGGCGGCTCACGCGTCGGGTCGGAGCCCATCTCGCGCGCATGCGCCGCGTAATTGCGGCCGATGCAATAGATGCGCCGTACCGGAAAGACATCGGAAGTACCGACGATCGGCACCGTCACGGCCGCCACCTTGAACGGGCTACGCGCCGTGCCATCGGCCGCCATCGACGCGCAGCCGCTGGCGAGGGCGCCGCCGAGCGCGACGGTGCTGGTCTTGAGAATCGAACGACGGTCCATGGCGTGTCTCCTTCGGGGTTGAATGCGCTCAGAACTCGAGCGAGTCGCCGGGCTTGATCGGCAGCACCTTGACCGGTGCGTTGCCCAGCGCCTTGATGTATTCCTCGGGCGTGCCGACCAGCGCCGGGTTGGTGCCGTAGTGCATGGGCAGCGCCATCTTCGGCTTGATGAGATCGCGCGTGGCGAACGCCGCATCGGACGGGTTCATCACGAACTGGCCGCCGCCGATCGGGATCAGCAACAGGTCGGGCTTGTACATCTCGCCAAGCAGCTTCATGTCGCCGAACACGCCGGTATCGCCCAGATGCCAGAGCTTGAAGCCGTTCTCGAACTCGATCAGGAAACCGGCCGGCTCGCCGCCCACGTGCGTCTCGTCTTTGTCGGTCGTCGGGTTGCGCCACACCAGCTCCGAGCTGTGCTCCGCATGCGTCATCGTGATGCGCACGCCGCCGGGGCCGAAAGGCTGGATGCTGCCGCCCTTGTTCATGCGGTTGGCCTGTGCCACCGGCAGGATGCCCAGCGTCTGCATCGACTGCGACAGCCCGGCGGGCGCCCAAAGCGGCGCGTTGTTCAGCTTGGCCAGTGCCGGCGCGTCGAGGTAGTGATCGAGATGCCCGTGCGACACCAGAATCAGGTCGACCTTGCCGAGCGCCTCGAGTTTCTTGTAGGCGTCGGGGGTCTTCGGGTTGGCCGTCAGGTAGGGGTCGATCACGATCACCTTGCCGGTGGCGGTAGTGATCCTGAAGGCCGATTGGCCCAGCCACAGCAGGCCGATCTTGCCGGCGGCCGGCGCGGGTTGGGCCTGGGCCGGCGCCATGGCCGCACCGAGCGCGAGCGTCAGGGTGACGGCAACGAACCGCGCTGCGCGAGCGAAAAGGGGTGATGGTTGAGTCATAGGCCTTCTGGTTGGACGTTCAATCGAATTCGAAACCGCCTTCGGCCCGCAATACCTGTGTGGCGGGACTGCCGAGCAGATCGACGAAGCGCTGCGCCGCCTCGGCCTGCGCCGAGCCGGTGGTCGATGCCGCGCTGTACACCGTGGCCAGCTCGAACGCACTCGGCAACGCGCCGACCAATGCGATGCCGGGCGTGTAGAGGATCTCGGTGATCTGCGTGCAGCCGATGGCGACGGCCTCGCTCGATGCCAGTTCGCGCATGGCCGTGGCGCCGTTTGGGAAGGTGCGCAGGTGCGGCGTCAGCGTCTCTGCGATGCCCAGTTCGCGCAGCACCGAGAGGAAGTGGATGCCGGCGGTAGACCGTTCGGTGTCGGGCACGTACACCGACGCGGCCGACAACAGGCTGTCTTTCAACGCCGCGGGAGTCGAGACATCGGGCAGCGGCTCGCCGCTGCGCACCGCGATGCCTGTGCGCACGCGCCCGAGTGGTGTGCGCGAGCGCGCGTCGAGCGTGCCGCCTTGCTGCAGCGCGAGCACCATGGCATCGGTGACGATCATGACGTCGCAGGGCTCACCGGCAAGCAACGCTTCCTTCATCGCACCGACCGCGCCGAAGCGGCCTTGCACCGCGATGCCGGTTGCTTCGGTGAAACGCGCTTGCAGCGCCTTCACCAGCCCCTGGACGGCACCGGCACACAGAATGTCGAGCGCGCCGCTCATCTCACTTGTCGGCCTGGGCGCCGGAGATCTTGACCACGCGCGCCCATTTGGCGATGTCTTCGTCGACATAGCGGGTGAACTCGGGCACGCCCATCGCCATCGGCGTCGCGCCCTGCGCCTTCCAGGCCTTGACGACGTCGGGGTTGGCCACGATCTTGCCGACCTCGGCATTGAGGCGGTTCACGATCGCCGGTGGCGTGCCCCTGGGCGCCATCAGCCCGAGCCAGATGGTGGCCTCGTACTTCGGCACGCCGGCCTCGGCCACCGTCGGCACGTCGGGCATCACGTCGGAGCGCGCCAGGCCGGTGGTGGCCAGCGCCTTGATGCGGCCGGCGCGCACCTGCTCGACCATCGTCGGCACCGCATCGAACATCAGGTCGACCTGGCCGCCGATCACGTCGGTGCGCGCGCCCGAACTGCCGCGGTACGGGATGTGCAGGATCGACACGCCGGCCATCGCCTTGAACAGTTCACCAGCCATGTGGTAGGGCGTGCCGGGCCCCGATGAGGCGTACGACAGGCTGCCCGGCTTGGCCTTGGCCAGCTTGAGCAACTCGGCGATGTTGTTGACCGGCAAGCTGCTGCGCGCCACCAGCACGAGGTCGGAGTAGTTGATCGGCGCGATCGGAGCGAAGTCGCGCATCAACGCAAACGGCTTGTTCGGGATCAGCGATTCGTTGACGGTGTGCGCGTTCGACATCAGGAGCAGCGTGTAGCCGTCGGGCGCGCTCTTGGCGACCGTGTCGGTCCCGATCACCGATCCGGCACCGGGCCGGTTGTCGACCACGAAGCTCTGGCCCATCGATTCCTGCAGCCGGGTCGCGATGGCGCGCGCATACACGTCGGCCGGGCCGCCAGCGGCGAAGGGCACCACGAGGCGCACGGGGCGCGCCGGGTAGTCCTGTGCGGTGGCCTGGCCCGTGCCCAGGACCAGCAGCGCGGCGCCGATCAATGCGGCGACCGTGGCGCGCCGGGTCGGACGGTTCGGGGTCATGCTTGTCTCCACAGCGCGCCAGACAGGACGGCACGGCCATTGGTTGCGATTGGTTGGGCGAGGAACCCAAATTCAGGCCAATATAACGAGGGCCCCGGCGACGGTCAACGCGACAGCGGGTTTGTCCCTGCCGCCGACCGGCGAGCTCAGGAGCCGAGCAGGTTGCGGCGCACGTGCACCAGGTGCGCCAGGCACAGCGCGGTGGCACGCACGCCATCGCGGTCTTGCAGGGCGGCGACCAGGGCGCGGTGCTCCTGCTGGTAGATGCGGCGCCGCTCGGGTGTGGCGCTGCGGCGCTTCAACGCGCCCCACTCGCCTTGCGCGCGCACCTGGTTCATCAGCCGGAACACCTTCGAGACGAAGCTGTTGTGCGCGGCATCGGCGATAGCCTCGTGAAGCATGGCGTCCCAGTGCTCGAACTGCTCCAGCGTTCGGGCGGCCTCGCCCTTGGCACAGCACTCGTCCATTCGCGCGAAGTCGACCGACGTGGCATTGCCGATGACCATGGCGACGATGGCCGGCTCCAGCACCATGCGGGCACTCATGAGCTCGGCCGGGCTGGTCGGCAGGTTGCCGGCGCTGCTGGCCGCGGCGGCGGCCAGTGCGTCGTTGACCTGCTCACTGACGTAGGTGCCGCTGCCGACCGTTTGCGTGATCAGGCGCTTGTCCTTCATGTCGGCCAGCACGCGGCGCACCGCCGACCGGCTGAGCCCGAACTGGTCGCTCAAGGCGCGTTCGGTGGGGATGCGATGACCGGCCCGCCACTTGCGGGAGGCCAGGTTGTCGAGGATCGCTTCCCGCAGGGTGACGGCGCTGTCCATGGTGGCCCGGATGGTAGCAAGTTCACCCGCGGGCCGGCCAGCTTGTTCATTTGGTATGCGATTGGTAGCATTTGGTGAACCACCGGGAGATTACCTTGCTCATCGCCACCTATCGCCATCTGGGCATCCGGCAGGTCGGGCTAGTGTCCGACGACGGCAGTTCGATCACGCCGATCGCACTCGACCGGCAAGCAGCCGAACGCGGTGCGCTGCCGCTGATCGAAGCGCTGGCGGCCGGCCAGCCGATGCCCGGATCGTCCGGCGAGACCATGGCCCTGGCCGACGTGACGCTCGAGGCCCCGCTGCCGAGGCCGCGGCGCAACCTTTTTTGCGTCGGGCGCAACTACCGGGCGCACGCGCAGGAGCTGTCGGGCTCGGTGTTCAAGAGCAATGCGCCCGATCCGGAAGCCTGGCCGATCGTCTTCACCAAGGTCCCCGAGTGCGTCGTCGGCCCACACGACACGGTGCACCTGCCCGGCGACATCTCGACGCAGATCGACTACGAGGCCGAGTTGGCCGTGGTGATCGGCACCGCCGGGCGCAACATCGCGCGCGCCGATGCAATGGGCCACGTGTTCGGCTACACCATCGTCAACGACGTGACCGCGCGCGACGTGCAGATGCGGCATCAGCAATGGGACCTGGGCAAGTCGTTCGACACCTTCTGCCCGATGGGCCCGTGGATCGTGACGGCCGACAGCTTCGACGGCACGGCCACGCGGGTGCGCTGCTGGGTCAACGGTGTGTCCCGGCAAGACGGCCTGACCACCGACCTGATCTTCGACATCCCGACGTTGATCGAAACCTGCTCGCGCGGCATCACGCTGTACCCCGGCGACGTGATCGCCACCGGCACGCCGGCCGGGGTCGGTATGGGCCTCACACCGCCGGTGTTCCTGCAACCGGGCGACGTGGTGCGCATCGAGATCGACGGGCTCGGTGTGATCGAGAACCGCTTCGACTGATCAGGAACACAACGTCATGCTGCACCGATCGATCCGCGCCACGTTGTTTCTGCTGGCCGCGTGCGCCTGCCTGGGCGGCACGGCGCAGGCCCAGGCGCCCTACCCCACCAAGCCGATCACGATGATCGTGCCGTTTCCCCCGGGCGGCGTGGCCGACACCGTAGCGCGGCCGGTGGCCGAGGCGCTCGGCCGCGAACTGGGCCAGACGGTGGTGGTCGAGAACCGGGCCGGTGCCGGTGGAGCGGTGGGCATCGGCCAGGTGACGCGGGCGCCGGCCGACGGCTACACGGTGCTGTTGAGCCTGTCGTCGATCTCGATCCTGCCCGAGGCCGATCGGGTGCTCGATCGCAAGCCGGCCTACCAGCTCAACCAGTTCAAGCCGATCGCACGCTTCACTGCCGACCCTACGGTGCTGGTGGTGCGCGCCGATGCACCGTGGCGCACGCTGGCCGATTTCATCGCCGACTTGAAGCGGCAACCGGGTCGCTACAACTACGGGAGCTCGGGCAACTACGGAACCATGCACGTGCCGATGGAAATGCTCAAGGCGTCGGGCAATTTCCGGATGACGCACATCCCGTACACCGGCGCCGGCCCGGCGATCGTGGCGCTGCTCGGTGGCCAGGTCGATGCGCTGGCCACGGGCCCCTCGACGGTGGTGCAGCAGATCCAGGGCGGCAAGCTGCGCGCGCTGGCGCACTGGGGCGAGCAGCCGCTGGCCGCGCTGCCTGGCGTGCCGAGCCTCACGGCGGCCGGCTACCCGGTGCGCTTTGCGCAATGGTCGGGCCTGTTCGTAGCCGACAAGACACCCGACGACGTGGTGCGGCGCCTGCGCGCGGCGGCCGCGAAAGTCGCGGCCGATCCGGCGGTACAGCAAGTGGTCGGGCGCGCCGGGAGCCCGATCGAATACCTCGATGCGCCCGAGTTCCAGTCGTACTGGGATGCCGATGCGGCGCTGATGACGCAGGCCGTGCGCGCCATCGGCAAGCTCGACTGAAGCCGGCGCCTACGCCGTCTCGCCGATGGCCGCGGCGAACGGCTCACGCCAGAATCTCGCGTCTTTCTGATGCGAGAGGTAAACCGATGCGTTCCGATGCAACGAGAAGCGATCAGCCCGTCGAAGGCTTGCTGGCGCCGCCGACCTCCGATCTGTCGAAGATCAACTGGCTGGTGCTGCCCGCGATGGCGCTGGCCTTTTTGATCATGCTGTGGCGCTTCGGCTTCGATGCCCGCAGCGCCACTGCCGCGATGTGGGCCCTGGCATGCCTGTGCGCCGGCGGCTTCATCGGCTTTCTGTTCGGCATTCCGCGGCTGGCACAGGCGACCGAACGCGACGCCGCTGCCAAGTCGGGCGCACGTGGCGCCGAGCAGGCGGCCAGCGCCCTGCGCGGCGGGGGCTGGCAATCGAACAGCAACCTGATCGAGATCTCCGACTGGCTGACCAAGATCATCGTCGGCTTGGGCTTGATCCATCTGAAAGACATGCCCGTGGCCGTGCAGCAACTCGCGGCCCATGTGGCAGGCGGTTTCGGCGACCCGGGCACGGCGCAGTTCGTGCCGTTCCTGATGGCGCTGCTGGTGGCGTTCTCGCTGCTCGGCTTCGTCACCGGCTACCTGTACACACGAATCTTCCTGCAGGGCGCGCTGCGCCGTGCCGAAGACGCCATGGTGCGGGCCGAGCAGCGGCAGGCGGTGTCGGACAAGCTCGACCGCGAGATTGCCGAGGCCGGCAACGATGCGCCGGGCGTGGTGATGGCACCCGGCGCTGCAATCGCGGCCGCGTTGCCCTCGAGCAGCGAGCTGCAGCAGGCCGAGCGCGTCCAGAAGCGGCTGGCCGAGCAAGCCGACCCACAAACCATCGCCGACAAGATGATGGCGCTGGCCCGCGAGTACGAGCAGGTGCGCGCCACCATGCCCGGCGGCGACGGGCGCACGCGTGCGATGTCGCGCGTGGTGGTGCAGATGCGCCGGATCGGGCTGGCCGCGCTGCCGATCCTGCGGCAACTGTCGGAGAGCGGATCGCCGGGCGAACGTCTGGCCGCCATCGCCATCCTGCAGACGCGCTTCGATCCCGCCTACATCCACTGGCTGGCCGAGTGCGTGATCAACGAGGTGCCGTTCGTCGGCTTTCAGGCCGCGGTGGCGCTGTTCCAGGCCTCGAAGATCGTGGGCGATCCGGTGCGCAAGGAATTGCAGGTCGAACTGCAGCGCGCCAAGGATGCCCTCGCGGCGCGGAACTACACCGACGCCAACCGCGACCAGTTGATCGACGACGCGCTGGCCGAGTTGTGATGGCTCCTTTCGGGCGGAGCTATTCCTGCAGCCCCTTGGCGTGCGCCACTTCCATCTCGCGCGGCAGTGTTACGGCATTCTTCACCGCGAGGATTTCCGCCATCACGCTCACCGCGATCTCCGACGGCGTCTTGCTGCCGATGTAGATGCCGATCGGCCCGCGCAGCCGGGCCAGCGAGGCCTCGGTCTGGTCGAAGTGTTCGATCATCCGCTCGCGCCGGGCCTGCGCATTCCGGCGAGAACCGATGGCGCCGACGTAGAACGCATCGGTCTCCAGCGCCTCGAGCAGCGCCAGATCGTCGAGCTTCGGATCGTGCGTGAGCGCGACCACGCAGCTGCGCCGATCGGGCTTGAAAGCGATGACCGCGTCGTCGGGCATCTCGGTGGTTTGCGTGACGCCAGGCACGTCCCACGCGGTGCGGTACTCGACGCGCGGATCACACAGCGTGACCGCGAAGCCGCTGAACTGCGCCATCGTGGCCAGGTACTCGGCGAGCTGGCCGGCGCCGATCAAGAGCATGCGGTACTCGGGGCCGAAGGTGTTGACGAGCTCGGTGTCGCTCACGCTGAGTTCGGCGGGCGCGGCGGCTTCGGCCACCTGCACCGCGCCGTCGGCCAGCCGCACCGTGCGCTGCATCAGACGGCCCTTCTCGAGCGCGGCGACCAGCGTGCCGAGCGACGCCGCGTCCGGATCGAACTCGAGCAGCAACTCCAGCGTGCCGCCGCACGGCAGGCCGAAGCGGTGCGCCTCGTCGGCGGTGACGCCGTATTTCACCGGCACCGGCGGGCCCATCGGCATCGTGTTCGACTGGCTGTACTGGGCGATCAGGTCGTCTTCGATGCAGCCGCCCGAAACCGAGCCGACCACCGCGCCATCCTGCGCCAGCGCCATGATCGAGCCGACCGGACGCGGTGACGAGCCCCAGGTTCGCACGACGGTGGCGAGCAGCGCGCGGCGGCCGGCCAGGCGCCAGTCGCGCAACTGGCGCAGCACCATGACGTCGAGGTTCTCCATCGCGGCGGTCAGACGGGCTTGTCGTCCGTCGAATCGGGTGCGGACGCGGGCGGCGACGCATCCGCCTCACCTTTGTCCTTGTCTTTCTTGCCGAGGCCGATCTTGGCCATGAAACCGGCCATCGCGCCCTTCTTTTCGCCGACGGGCTCGGCCGCATCGACCTCGGCCGGCGGGGGGCCGTGCCGGCGCTGCATTTCGGCATCGAAGCGCTTGAAGAAATCGTCGGCCATCGACTTGGCGGCGCCGTCGATCAACCGCTGGCCAAGCTGCGCGATCTTGCCGCCGACCTGCGCCTGCACCGTGTAGGCCAGCTCGCAGCCACCGGCTTCGATCGGCGTCAACGTCACGGCCGACGAGCCCTTGCCGTGCCCGGCCACACCGCCCTGCCCTTCGAACGCGAGCTTGTAGCTGGCCGGTGGCCTGATCTCGCTGAGAGTGACCTTGCCGTTGAACTTGGCCGACACCGGGCCCACCTTCACCGCCATCGTCACGGCGTACTGGTTGTCGCCGACCAGCTCGAACTTGTCGCAGCCGGGCAGGCAGAGCTTCAGCGTTTCGGGGTCGTTCAGCGCGTCCCAGGCCTGCTCTTGTGTGACGCCGAGCGCGCGGTTGCCTTGCATGTCCATCGTGGTTTCCTTCGTTGTTCAGTGTTGGGCGACAGAGGGCATCCTCTCAGCCCTTGCGCATCAGCGATGCCAGGCTGGTCGCGAGCTGTTCGAGCGCGCTGAGGTTGTGCACTGCCACCATCGCATCGGCCTGCCGGTGAAGCACCGCCGCGCCGCGCGCGATGGGCGCATAACCGTCGAAGCGCAGCAGCGGGTTGAGCCACAGCAGGCGGCGCGTATGGCGCTTGAGCCACAGCAGTTCGCGCTCCAGCGCATCGGGCTCGCCGGTGTCCAGGCCGTCGGTGATGACCAGCACCAGCGTGCGCCGGCCGACCAGCCTGCGCGCATGCCGCGCGTGCATTTGCGCCAGCGCCTCGCCGAAGCGTGTGCCGCCGGCAAAATCTTCGATCGCCGCGCTGGCGGCATCGAGCATCGCGTCGCTGTCGGCCAGGCGGAAGGCCGGCGTCAGGTCGGTCAGGTCGGTGCCGAAGGCGAACACGTCGCGCCGGCCACGTCTTCCGGCGCCGGCACGTGTGGCCGCGTGCAGGAAGGCCAGCAGCAGGCGCGCATAGCGCTCCATCGAGCCCGACACATCGACCAGGATCAGCAACGGCAGCGGCGCCTCTCGCCGTGCCAGCCGTGGCAATCGCAGCAGCTCGCCGCCAGTGCGTGCGCCTTCGTGCAACACGCCGGGCCAGTGCATGCGCGCGTGGTCGCCGGCATGCGCGGCCACGCGCAGGCGGCGCGATGGCCATTGCGGCAC
>Ga0070665_100005348_pt1 | contig 13261 bp, 12 predicted proteins | sample KBSS13metaG_FD_65862 | JGI IMG/M metagenome (GOLD analysis project Ga0070665, IMG submission 65862) | Switchgrass rhizosphere microbial communities from Kellogg Biological Station, Michigan, USA - KBS S1-3 metaG | ecosystem: Host-associated > Plants > Roots > Rhizosphere > Soil ... | reverse complement strand
GGCCACGTGCGCGGCGCGTTCACCGATGCGAAGCGCTCGCGCGCAGGTCTGTTCGTGCAGGCCGGCTCGGGCACGATCTTCCTCGACGAGATCGGTGAAATGCCGATCGAGATGCAGGTAAAGCTGCTGCGCGTCCTCCAGGAGCGCAAGGTTCGCCCGGTCGGCGGCGATGAAGAGGTGCCGTTCGAGGCGCGCGTCATCACCGCGACCAACCGCGATCTCGAGACCGAGGTCGAGGAGAAGCGGTTCCGCGAAGATCTGTTCTATCGCATCAACGTCGTCGCGATTCCGGTGCCGCCGCTGCGCTCGCGCGCCGGCGACATCCTCTTGCTCGCGCAGTACTTCCTGAAGCGGATCGCGTCGCGGACCAGCAAGCCCGTGCAGGGCATCTCGGGGCCCGCCGCGCGTCTGCTCATGGATTACGACTGGCCGGGCAACGTCCGCGAGCTCGAAAACAGCATGGAACGCGCGGTCGCGCTGTGCCGGCTCGACGAGATCACCGTCGACGACCTGCCTGCGAAGATCCAGGAGCACCAGAGCAGCAAGATCGTGATCACGACCGAATCGCCGGGCGAGCTGATCACGCTCCACGAGATGGAGCGCCGCTACGTCCGCCAGGTCTTGAACGCGGTCGGCGGAAACAAGACCCACGCCGCGCGCATCCTCGGCATCGATCGCCGCTCGCTCTATCGCCGGCTCGAGGAGCCGCGCGCCGAACGCAAGGACGACGGAACGCAGCCCGGAGGGGCTCCGCCTCCCGGCGCGTCGCAACCGCCCGCAGCTGCCAAGTGGGGTAACGGCAACGGTAACGGCAACGGACACGGTGAAGATTCGTTCACCCGCTCGGCCACGCCGCCTCCGCCACCTGGAAACAGCTCCGGGGGTTTGCCCGCCGAAGAGCTCGAGTAAGCTCAGCGCGCAGGTATGTTGCGAATCCTTGTCGTGGGTGGCGACCCCGTTCAGCGCAAGGCGCTGCACGGTGCGATCGATGCGGACGTCGTCGAGGCCGGCAGCGCTGCCGAAGCGCGGCTCGAGCTCGGCCACGCCGCGTTCGATTGCATCTTGCTGGACGAAGACGTGCCGCCGAACGGCGGCGCCGTGCTCGCCGGCGAGCTGCGCGCGAACGACGTCATCACGCCGATCGTGTACGTCGCCACCGACGAGGAAGCTCTTCAGGCGGCGGTCGAGGCCGGGATCACCGACTTCGTGCCGCGCGGCGATCTATCGCCTCGCCGGCTCGCGCTGCGCATCCGTTACGCGATCCGCAGCGGCGAGATCGATCAGGCCAAGACGCAGACGCTCACCGCCGCCGCGCACGCGCGCGACGAGGTGCTCGCGGTCGTCTCGCACGACTTGCGCGGCCCGTTGCACGCGATCAGCCTCGCGTCCGAGGCGCTGCGCGACGAGATCGAGCCCGAGAGCAAGCGCTACCTCGATGCGATCGATCGCGCGATCGGCCGCGCCGAGCGGTTGATCTCGGATCTGCTCGACGCTTCCGCCGTCGAGAACGGCGCGCTCGCGTTATCGCGCTCGTCGGTGAACATCAACTCGGTCATCCGCCAGGCGGCCGCCGATCACGAGCTCGCCGCGAAAGAGAGCGGCGGCTCGGTCCGCGCGACCGTGCCACCCGATCCGATCATGGTGTCGGCCGATCGCGATCGCGTGATGCAGGTGCTGTCGAATCTGATCGGCAACTCGCTCAAGCACGCGAAGGGCTCGCCGATCGATCTCGCCGTCGAGCGCCAGGGCCGCCAGGCCGTGATCTCGGTCAAGGACGGCGGGCCCGGCATCACGCCGACCGAGCTGCCCCACGTGTTCGATCGCTACTGGAGCGGGAGCCGCGCATCGCGGCGCGGCGGCGCCGGCCTCGGGCTCGCGATCGCCAAGGGCATCGTGTCGGCGCACGGCGGCGACATCGTCGTCGAGAGCCACCTCGGCGAAGGCGCTCGGTTTCGGTTCACGCTCCCGATCGCCGGCATCTGACTGATAGTCTGCGCGGCATGCACGTGCACGTCGACGCCGACATTCGCACCGCCGAAGGCCTGCCTCCTACCGCGTTCACCGAGCGCGCGTTCCTCGAGCGCGAGCTCGCGACGATCTTCACGCGGTCGTGGCTCGTGATCCCCGAACGCGGCGACGATCCGCGCCCGCTCGACGAGCAGCTCGCCGCACGCGGCTCGCGCGTGCCGGCCACCGTCGTCGATCGACCCGTGTTTCTCCAGCGCGGCTGGGACGACGATCAGCTGCGCGCGTTCCCCAACACGTGCACGCACGCGTGGTACCCGCTCGTGCTCGGCGCGTCGCGCGGCCCGACGCTGGTGTGCGGCCAGCACGGCCGCCGCTTCGACTGCACCGGCACCTTCGTTTCGCAACAGGGCTTCGGCCGCGACGTGCCCGACTTTCCGCGGCCGTGCGATTCGCTCGCCCCGCTCGGCGTGGCGACGTGGCGGCGCCTGACGTTCCTCAACTTCGCGCCGCAGACGTCGCTCGTCGACGTGCTCGCGCCCGTCGACGCATCGCTCACCGCGATGCCCGCGATTCCCGAGCGCACGTCCGCCGAGATCCGCGACGTCGCCGGCAACTGGAAGCAGCACGCGCAGAACTATCTCGACCAGTTCCACATCGGCTTCGTGCACCGCGCGCCCGGCGGGCTCGCCGACGCGATCGATCTCGGCTCGTACACGACGGAGCTCCACGAGCACTCGGTGCTGCAGTGGGTCTACGCGCGCGAGCCGGCCGACGGCTTCGACCCGGCGTGGCTGCCCGAGCGGTTTCACGATCCGAAGGGCCGCCGCGTGTTCGCGCTGTGGTGGTTCGTGTTCCCGAACCTGACGCTCAACTTTTATCCGTGGGGCCTGTCGGTCAACGTCTACCAGCCGGTGCCCGATCGGCCCGACACGACGCGGTTCGTGTGGTACCAGCTCGCGCTCGATCGCGCGAAGCACGCCGAGCGCGACCGCCGCTGGCTGTCGTCGCAGGTCGACGCCGAGGACGTCGACGCGCTCGCACAGGTCAGCCGCGGCCTGCGCTCGGGCCTTGCGCCGCGCCCGCGGTTCGCGCCCGAGCACGAGCAGGCCGTGCACTGGTTCCACCGCAAGGTCGCCGAGTCCGTCGCGTAACCATGACCGCCGATCCGCGCGCGAAGATCGCCGAGGCGCACGTCGCGATGATCGCCGGCGACCGCGCCACGGCGCTCGCGCGGCTCGTCGACGCCTGGCGCATGATCCCGGACGCGACGCTCGCCGAGACGATCGACTCGATCGGACCTCACGCGGCGCGCGGTCTGCAGCCGCCGACCGGCATCGACGACGACGATCGCGACCAAGCCTGGCTCGCGGCGGCCGCACGCGACGACGCGGCGATGCGCCATCACCTGCTGGCCACGCTGAGCGAGAGCTTCCGCACCGCCGATCGCTGGCGCGCGCTGCTCGAGCACCGCGATCCGCGAGTCGCGCGCGTGTTCCTCGAACAGGTCGTCGCGGGGGACCGTTCTCCCGGGACCGACGCGTTCGTGTACCAGCAGCTCGGAGCATGTGGCGATCCGCGGATCCTCGCGCGCGCCGACGACATCGACGCCGGCACGCTACGCCGCACGTCGCACGGCGCCGATCTCGACGCACGCCGCCGGCGGATCGCGCGCGATCACGAGCGGCTCCGCGCGATCTTCGAGCCGCAGCTCGTGCAGCTCACCGCGCTCGCCTCCGAGCACGCGCGGCTCGCCGAGATCGCCACGCTGGCCGCCGCGCCGAACGCGTCCACGCTCGACGACGCGCGCACCGAGGACGAGCTACTCGACGCGATCTTCGCCGCGCCGGGCGACCTCGTCCCGCGCGAGGTCTACGCCGACTGGCTCCAGCAGCGCGGCGATCCGCGCGGCGAGTACATCGCGTTGTCGCTGCGCGGCACCACGCGCGACGACGAGATGCGCGCATATTCGCTGCTCCAGACTCATCGCGATCGCCTGCTCGGCGCGCTCGCGCCGCACGTGTCCGGAAACGGGCTCCAGCTCGAGCGCGGGTTCGTCGCGCGCTGCATGCCGACGTTTGGCGTCGAGCCACCGGCCCTGCGCGAATGGGCGACCGTGCACACCGTCGTCGGCTGCATCCCGGCAACCGACGAGCACCCGATGCCGCTGCTGCATACCGCGACGCATCTCGATCACCGCGGGCTCGAGCGGCTCGCATCGCTCGCGAGCCCGCCACCGCTCGTGCACGTCGACATCGCCATCGCCGCATGCACGCCCGGCACCCACGACCCGCGCCACGTCGAGGCTCGCGACGCCTACGCTCGTCTGAAGATCCCGACGTTGAAGTCGCTCTCGCTCGGCGTCGCGGGCTTCTCGCAGGCCGACTTCGCCCCCGAGACGCTCGAGTGGCCGTGGCGCGCGCATTCGATCGAGACGCTCGAGTTGCACGGCGGCCCCGAGCACATCTCGCGCTGGCTCGCCGCCGCGACGCCGACGTCGCTCACGTGCGTGCGGTTCCCTCGCGCGCTCGACTGGAAGATCGAGCTCTCGCGCGCAGCGGGCGACTCGCGCTGGCGCATCGCGATCACCTCGGCGAAGGCGTCCTATCGCCACAAGCAATCGCTCGACGAGATCTGCGCCGCGCTCGACGCGCTCGCGCCCGATACCGCGAGCGAGATCGCGCTCGACATCGATCCGCGCGCGTGGCGCGTGACGACCCGCAAGGCGATGGCGCGCGTGCTCGCACGCCAGCCGCGCGTCGATCCCGCGACGCTCTCCGGGTACAACCGGGGCTGACATGGCCGGCAAGCTCCCCGTCACGATGGCGGTCCGCGCGCTGCGCGCTGCAAACGTCGCGTTCGAGCCGCACACGTATGCATGGGCGCCGCACGGCGGCACGCGCGCGTCGAGCGAGGCGCTCGGCGTCGACGAGCGCGCCGTGATCAAGACGCTGATCTTCGAGGACGAGCGCGCCGCGCCGCTGTGCGTGCTCATGCACGGCGATCGCGAGGTGTCGGCGAAGCAGCTCGCCCGCGTGATCGGCTGCAAGTCCGTCGGGCCGTGCGCGCCGGCGACCGCCGACAAGCATTCCGGCTATCAAGTCGGTGGCACGTCGCCGTTCGGCCTCAAGCGCGCGATGCCGATCTTCATGCAGCGCACGATCCTCGAGATCCCGCGCGTCTTCATCAACGGCGGCGCGCGCGGCTTCCTGGTCGCGCTGGCGCCGGCCGAGATCGAGCGCGTGCTCGCGCCGACGCTCGTCGAGGTGGCGGTATGACCACGCTCCCGCTACGCTAGCGCGATGAGCCGAAAGCGTCCCGAGCGTACAGCCCGCCGCGCCGACGAGCGCACGGCGCGCCGGCTCGTGCGCGATCGCGAGCGGCTCGCCGAGCTGTCTGCCGGCGGTTCCGCCGAGCACCCGATTCACGTCGATTCAGCGTCGGTCGTCGAGGGCCGCACCGAGGCGCTGCCGTGTCCGCAGTGCGCGGGAAGCTACCGGCTCGTCGAGCACCGCTCGGCGGCGATCGGGCTGCGCGCCGTCGACGTCGTGTGCCGCACGTGCGGCGCGCCGCGCACGCTGTGGTTCCGGCTCGACAGCCGCGAGCCCAACTAGCCGCGCTTGCGGTGAAACTCGACGAAGCAGCGCACCGAGCCCTCGGGGCGCACGCGGTGCTTGACCTCGGGCACGACGATCGCGGTCTGCCCGGCGGCGACGTGCTGCTCGCGCGCCAGCGGAGGCTCGACGACGTACGTGAGGGCGCCTTCGACCACGTGAATCACGGCCCACACGCCGCGCTTCGTCGTGTGGTCGGCGCGCAGGCCTTGCGGGAGGCTGTGCTCGTCGAAGTCGGCGGTGCGCTTGTAGGCCTCGAAGTGCTCCGGCAGCTCGAAACGATCGCAGCGCACGCAGTCGAGCTCGGCGCCTATTCGCGACGCCCTGCCCTCGGCGGTCAACGTCCACGGCCGGCTCCAGAACGGCGGCTTGTGTCGCACGTGCTGGCCGTGACCGCAGCTGAGCTCGGCGACCCAATCGCCGACCTCGTCGCGGCGAAAGCCTTCGATCGGCCGTAGCACGCTCGCCACGCTACTCGGGTTCCATGCCCATGACGAGACGCATCGCGCCGTAGACGACGCCGCCGCTCAGCACGAGAAACATCGCGCCCGCGCAGAGGGTCCCGAACGTGAGCGAGCCCATCGAGCCAACCAGGAACAGGGCGCCGAAGATGATCGGGAGAAAGATCAAACAGAGTACTGCCGCCATTTCACCAGGCGAATTGCGACGAACGTGCCGGCGCACGCGGCCCGCATGGTGGCGATCGGAGCGTCGCGTGTCGTCGAAATGACAACCGTGGGCTCGAAATCACGACAGCCGGAGCGGCTCCACGAGGGCCCGCCGCGCGGTGCGGATCCTGCTAGGCGCCGATCGCATGGAAACCGCCAACTACGGCGTCGGAGACGCATCGTTCAGAGCTGCCGGCGGCAGCGACGGCATTCGCGCGGTCGTCTCGCGCTTCTACGAGTACATGGACGAGCTGACGCAAGCGCGCGACGTGCGTGCGATGCACGCGGCCGATCTTCACGAGGTGCGCGAGAAGCTGATCGCGTTCCTGTGCGCGTGGCTCGGCGGCCCGAACGAGTATCGCGCGCGGTTCGGGCCGATCTCGATCCCGGGCTTTCACGCGCGCTTCGCGATCGACGAGGCCGAGCGCGATGCGTGGCTGCAGTGCATGGCGAGCGCGGTCGCGGACCAGGCGTGGGATGCGAGCTTCAAGACCTACTTCATGCGCGCGATCTCGATCCCCGCCGAGCGCGTTCGCGTCGCCTCGGTCATGCGGCGCGGCGAGCCCTGAGCGTCAGTGCATGCCCAGACGCGTCGCCAGCCGGTGAAGGTTGCCGCGCTGCACGCCGAGGCGCCGAGCGGCTTCGGCCCAGTTGTCGTCGCACTCGGCAACCGTGACCTCGATCAGCTGCCGCGTGAATGCGTCGACGCTCTCGCGCAGCCGGCGCGTCGTCGTGCCCGGCTCGGGTGTGGCGGGCGCGACCTCGTCGAGTCGGAGGTGGTGGCGCTCGATCACGATCGTGTCGTCGTAGTCGCATTCGGCCGCGAGCACGGCCGCGCGCAGGATCGTGTGCTCGAGCTCGCGGACGTTGCCCGGCCAGTCGTGGTCGCGCAGCCGCCGCCGTGCGTCTTTACTGAGGCGCAGCTGCGGCAGCCCGAGCCGATCTTGCGCGGCGTTGAGGAAGTGCCCGCTCAGCAGCGCGATGTCGTCGCGGCGCTCGCGCAGCGGCGGAACCTCGAGTGGATAGACGCTCAGCCGATAGAACAGATCGCTGCGAAACCGGCCGACGCGCACCTCCTCGCGCAGATCGCGATTCGTCGCCGCGACCACGCGCACGTCGACGCGAACCGGCTTGTCGGAGCCGACGCGCTGGACCTCGCCCGACTGGAGCACGCGCAACAGCTTCGGCTGGATCGACAGCGGCAGCTCGCCGATCTCGTCGAGAAACAGAGTGCCACCGTCGGCGATCTCGAACTTGCCCGGGCGATGATCGACCGCGCCCGTGAACGCTCCGCGCAGGTGACCGAACAACTCGCTCTCGGCCAGCGACTCGGGAAGCGCGGCGCAGTTGACGTGAATCAGCGGCTTGTCGTGCCGGCGCGACCGCGTGTGAAGCGCGTGGACCACGAGCTCCTTGCCGACGCCGGTCTCGCCCGTGACCAGCGTCGTGAGATCCGAGCGCGCGAGGATCTCGATCTCGTGGCGGACGCGCATCATGGCAGCGCACGAGCCGAGCAGCTCGCCGCCGACGCGGTCGAGGGCTTCGCGCACGAGCTGCCGGGCGACCAGCTGATCGCGGATCGCGACCTCCTCGAGTGCGCCCGCGAGCAGCGTCGTGCGAATCGCGGCACTCGCGAGCGCGGCGAGCATGGCGACGGTGTCGTCGCCGACGTGCTGGAACGCGTGCGGATCGAGCGCGTCGAACGTCAGGACGCCGATCGCGGTTGCCTCGACGATCACCGGGCACGCCATGCACGCGTGCGGGCGCGACAGCACGTCGCCGCGATCGGCGAACAGGCCGTCGAACGGATCGCGCGTCGGCTCGTCGTCAAACCGAATCGGCCCGCGTGCTGCCAGCGCCTTCGCGAGCCGGGGAAACTCGGCCGGGCTGAACCGTCGCGCGAGCGCTTCGCCGCGCAGTCCGTCGACGGCGACCGGCACCAGGACCTCGCCGTCGCGGCGCAGCAGCGCGATCGCGTCGCACGGCACGACCTTCCTGGCGACCGCGACGAGCCGGCGAAAGCGCTCCTCGGCAGCGAGGTCGGCCGACAGGTCCAGCGCTACGTCGACGAGCGACTCGAGCATGTTCTCCGATCGATACCACCGGCTCGTACGGAGACACCGCGGCGCTTTGTCACGCTCGCGCCGGCGTCAGCGATGACCGGGCGAGTGGCCGTACTGGCAATCGCCTTCGCCGTTGTCGCATCTCCGCTGTTCGGCCTTCACGTGCTGCTTGAACTGCGCGTGGCCTGCGGCGCTGTGCCAGTAGTCTTCAGCTTGCGAGCTGCCCGGCGCCGGCCACGTGTATGGCTTGCCCTCGGCGGCCGGCTTCTTCGTCCACAGCTTTGCGAAGTACGGGCTCATGCCGCCGCACGCGTCGGCATCGATCGCGATCGCGTTGTTCGCGTACGACGCCGGCAGCACGATCGTCCCCGTCGGTGCGACCTCCATCTCATCGTTCCACTCCTGATCGTCGTCCTGCGCCGCCAGCTTCAACTTGCACGGCCCGTGCGACGACCCGTCGGGATCCGGCGTGCCCATCGCGATCGTGTAATCGAGCACCATGTGCTTCGGATCGGCGACGACGCGACCCGAGCGATACGTCGTTTCCGTTTGCGACCACGTCCTGCCGATGTACAGCGATCCGATCAGCGGCCAGTTGACGATCGGCAGCCCGCGCGCGAGCCGTGCGCGGCGGCGGCCCGGTTCTTCGTCTTGCTGCTCGACGTCCTTCGAGGTGTTCGTCCACCAGCTCACGACCGGCGCGACGCGGAGCATGCGTCCGTCGGCCGTCGTCGGCATCGCGGCGATCCAATGCTCGCCGCACGTGTACATCGGGTACTGCACCGCCCACGTCGAGCTATTCGCGAACGTGTCGTGCTCGTACGGCTCGAGGCTGGCCATCATGATCGGCTTCGACAGGTCGTGGACGACCGTCGCATACACACCGTCGACGACGACGAGCACGCCTTGGCCGCCGGGTTTGACGGTCCAGTTCTCGGCCGTGATCTTGATGCCGAGCTTCTTCGCGTCCTGCAGACAGTCGAGGTTCTCGTACCGGTCGTCGGCCGCTTTGGTCTGGCGCCCGACCAGCACCGCGTCTTTCGCCGGCGAGACGATCGTCAGCTTCGGCGCCGTGGCCGGAACCGTCGGCGCCGGCAATTGCGGAGGCGCCGGGATGGGGTCGGCCCCGACGGGCGCGACGGCGACCAACAATCCGACCATCACAGCTACGCGCGTGAGCCTCATGCCGGTTAGTGCACGCGGCACCTCCGGTTTTGCGTGCGTCGAACGCGAGTCAGAAACAGTTGCCAAGCAGGTGATGAAGTTGGAATTCACACCACGTCGATTGTCGCCACACCGCACCGCGCGCCAAGGCGCTGATCTGCTTCGAGCCCGGAGTGGCATGTTCCTTGGACTGCATGCATCTCCATGTCTCGAGCGTCGAATGTCTTGTGGAGCCTCGCGCTGTTCGGGTGTGGCGGCCACGCCGAGTCGAGCGGACCCGACGCGACGATCAATCCAGATCCTGCGATCGTGTTCTCGGGCAGAGCGGACGGGGTCTCGCACATCTACACGATGAACGCCGACGGCACGGGCATCAGCCAGCTGACGAGCGGCTCCGACGACGACGAGACCCCCGAGTGGTCGCCAGACGGGAACAAGATCGTGTTCCAGCGCAGCTCGGATGGCCTGGCCGTCTACACCATGAACGTCGATGGCTCGCAGCTCACGCGGCTCTCGCCTACGCCCGGCAGGGACCTGCTGCCGGGATGGTCTCCCGACGGCTCTCAGATCGTCTACAGCTACGTCATCACGCCCCCGGCGACGCCGGACGACGTTCCGATCACCTCCATCATGGCGATGAACGCGGACGGAACCGACGCGCACACCCTGCTCGATGACAACTCGTTCAACATGGAGCCACGATGGGCCCCCGACGGATCCAAGATCGCGTTCATGTGCGGCATGCCGGGCGTGGGCATCGAGGTGTGCACGACCAATCCCGACGGATCCGGCCTGAGCATGCTCACGAATGTGCAAGCAGCCAACGGCGATCCCCATTGGTCTGCCGATAGTGCGCACCTCGCGTTCAGCAGCAATCGCGAAGGCGATGGCTTCGTCAACGTCTTCGTCATCAACGCCGACGGAACCGGGTCGACACAGCTCACGCATTTTCCCGCCGGCCAGGAAGCAGGCGACGTCGGCTGGTCACCGGACGGCGCGACGCTCGTGTTCGAGTGGGACGTCAACGGCAACAGCCAATCGGATCCGGACGCTCACGCCGAGGTGTGGCTGATGGACGTGGATGGGAGCAACCAGCGGTCTACCGGGGTCTCGTGCAGCGACGTCGGTTGCGGCCCGCGATGGCGGCCGCTGACCACCGCCAGATAGCGGAGCGATCCGTCGCGCTAAGTTAGCGCCGGCGAGCCTCGCGAACAATCGCGAGCACGTGCTCGAACGGGAACGGCTTGCGCAGCTTCAGGTTGTCGACCGACTCGAGAAAGCTGGCGAGCGACGGAACGAAGGCACCACCGGTCACGAACACCACGCGCTGCTCGAGCCCGGGCCGCTGCACGCGGATCCGCTCGTAGACGTCGCGGCCGTTCATGTGCGGCATCATCAGATCGCACAGGATCACGTCGTAGTCGGCGGCACCGACCATGGCGAGCGCGGACTCGCCGTCGCCGGCCACCTCGACGTCGTGCTCCGACGCGAGCAGGCCCTTCATCGCTTCGCGCACGTGCGGCTCGTCGTCGATCACCAAGACGCGCAGCCGCTCGCCATGCACCGGATCCGGACGCGTGACCGGATGCGGCACCCGCTCCGTCCGGCGCGGCAAGACGATCGCGAGCGTCGTGCCCTGCTGGCCGGTGCTCACGATCTCGATGCGGCCTTGCATGCGCTCGACGAGCTGCTTGGCGACGAACAGACCCAGGCCCGTGCCTTCGCCGATCGGCTTGGTCGTGAAGAACGGCTCGAACACGCGATCCGGTTCCGGAATGCCCGGACCGGTGTCGCGAATGACGATCGTCACCTCGTCGGCAACAACTTCGATCTCGACGGTGATCTGGTTCGCAACCGGCTCGTTTCCATTCCCATTTCCATCCAGTGCCTGGACCGCATTGACGAGCAGGTTGATCACGACCTGCTCGAGCCGGCCAGCACTTCCGTCGACGATCGCGGGCTCGCTCGAATACCGGCGGACCAGCTGCGCGCGGTGCCGCAGATCGTGCTCGATCATGTGCAGTGCCCGCTCGACGACGGCGACCACATCGATGGCGCTCTCCGGCTCGTCGCTGTTGTCGCGCGAGTAGGCGCGCAGGTCGCGCACGATGCGCGCGACGCGCTCGACGCCGTGCAGCGCATTCGCGGTGTGCTCGCGAAGCACGGCCGCGCGCGCCGGGTCCGGCTCGGTCGCGGCTTCGCGCTCCAGGCGTTGCAGGCTCAGCTGCAGATACGTCAGCGGGTTGTTGATCTCGTGCGCTACGGTCGCCGCCATCGTGCCCAGCGAGGCCAGCCGGTCGGTGCGAAACAGCTGATCCTGCATGCGACGCCGCTCGGTCGCGTCGCGCACGAACGACAGCACCGCCGGGTTGTCGTCGTACTCGCAGAGCACGGAGTGCACTTCGACCACGCGGTCGTTCGCGTTCACCCGGTACTCCGACGAGGGCACCAAGGCCCCCTTCAGGATCATCCCGATGCGCTCCGCCGCGCGCGCCGCCTCGGACGCCGGCATGAAGTCCGCCAGCATTCGGCCGCGGAGCGATTCGGCGTCGGGCATCCCGAGCATCCGCGCGGCCACCGGATTGGCGAGGACCATCCGTCCGTGCTGGAGCAGAGCCACGCCGTCGGGCGCGTTCTCGAACAACGATCGGAACAGCGCCTCGGACCGGCGCAAGGCTGCGACCGCCTGGCGCTCGTCGGTATTATCTCGAAAGTAGCAAACCGCGAGCTCGGCTCCGCTCGTCGTGATCCGCGCGACGCCCACCTCGATATCGCGCCGCGTCCCATCCGGACGCTCGACCTTCATCTCGAGCGTGAGCGGCGGCGCGCCCGCACCGCGACTCGCGATCGTCTCGCGCACGCCATCCTGCTGCGCGGGCACGACCAGCTCCCACGGTGGCCGGCCAACCAGCTCGCCGGTCGGCCGCCCGACGAACTCGGCGAGCAGCTCGCTGGCGTAGATCACCGTCGGCGGCGACGCGTCGACATGGACGACGAACAAGGCAAGCCCCACGCGCGTCGCTGCGCGGTCGACCGCGTCGAACAAGCTCGCCTTGTCAACCGCGCCCAGGTGCCCAGCCAGGTCCGTCACCCGCGTAGTGTTACAGGGTGCGCGAGCGCGGGTAATGGTCGACGCTCGTTTCGTGGGTCGGCGTTCGTCTGTGATCGAGGAGTGGCGACTGCGCTACGACCAGACGTTGGCCGATGCTTGACGCTCAGAAGGAAATGCGCCAAGTTTGCGCAGCTCTGCGGGATTAACTCAGCGGTAGAGTGTCAGCTTCCCAAGCTGAAGGTCGCCGGTTCGAATCCGGTATCCCGCTCGACGATTCGAGAGAAATGCGGGGAGGTTGCAGCGGCCTTCGCTCACCTCTCAGCTCGCGATCTTCAAGACGACCTCCCACCGAACGCAAAACGCCTTCTTCGTGGCCGCAGATCGACAATCTGGTCGAAGCGACCGATGGGCCATGGCCGCCGCCCGTTCGTGCAAGGCGTCCGTCGTCTGGCATCTGGCGAGATAAGGTGCAGGCACGAGTTCACCGGGGAACCAACGAAAATTGGAGGGAGCTGCATCGAGCTCGAGGCCAGCGGTGAGCGAATTGTGCTCGATCTCGGCCGCCCGCTCTGGGCGGGCCGGGACGACGCGGTGCCGCAGCTGCCGTCGGCGGGCTCGCCGCGCCCGATCCGATACTACGCGCGGTCGTGATCACGCACCGCACCCCGACCACTACGGGCTCGCGACCGAGATCGCGGCACCGATCGTGATGGGCGAGGCCGGGTGGCGGATCGT